>Ga0196965_1001210_pt1 | contig 10488 bp, 11 predicted proteins | sample S1_20metaG_FD_148668 | JGI IMG/M metagenome (GOLD analysis project Ga0196965, IMG submission 148668) | Soil microbial communities from Anza Borrego desert, Southern California, United States - S1_20 | ecosystem: Environmental > Terrestrial > Soil > Desert | place: USA: California | collected... | reverse complement strand
GAGGCCGCCCCACTGCCGATACCGGCAGAAGGGGCTTCAGGTAACGCCATGCGCCATCGCTCAGGTTGCTCGGATAACGCTTCTTCCGCTTTTTTGATTCATGAAGAACCTAACTGATAATAAAATTCAACAGTCTAAATTTGAAATACGAAATTTCCAAACAGCTTCTAACGTAAAGCTAGCTATAGCGGCTTGCAAATATAAATCTCAGGGCCTGCAAACATCGCTCAGGACCCATATTATGTGCCAATAAGAAAATACAGACTATTCCAATGAATAGCAGTCATTGGAAATTGTTAGCTTCTGATGATCCCGAAACCAGGGCGACTGATGGTCCTGCCTTTCGTCATTACAAATCACCATGCCGTGTTCGTGTGCAAAACGATCCAGGGAAGCGCATGCCCGTCCTGTTCATGGGTGGAGGGTCGAAGATAAGCGCGGATAAAATGGGTCATGGGTACTATTAGGGTTATTTAGCCGAACCGGTCTGGTTAGGGTTGAGCTTTTATTGAATAGAGTGCCCTTTTTCGCCTTCGATAACAGGTTACCTTATTCGAACTGGAACAGGATGCCGGGCTGGGGTAAACTAAGTCAAATGAACTAAGCTAAATCAGGAGGACATGATGCGGACCTACAACATTCACGATGCTAAAACCCAGCTATCCCGACTGGTAGAGCAAGCCGCCAAGGGCGAGCCGTTTGTCATTGCCAAGGCCGGCAAGCCGATGGTCAAGGTGATCGCGCTCCATGCGCCGGAGCCTGATCAGATCAAGCGGTTCGGTTTTATGGCGGGCCAAATCCGGGTACCGGATGATTTCGACCGGATGGGCGAAGCGGAAATCGTGCAGTTATTTGAGGATGGCGAATGAAACTGCTGCTGGACACCCATCTGCTGTTGTGGGCGGCGGCAGGTTTTGACTCTCTGCCGCCGGCCGCCCAGCCGCTGATGAGCGACCCTGAAAATGAACTGTTCTTCAGCGTCGCCAGCCTGTGGGAAGTCGTGATCAAATGCGGCCTAGGCCGCGAGGATTTCCAGGTTGATCCGCACCTACTGCGCCGCGGCCTGCTGGACAACGGCTACAGCGAATTGCCGATCCTCAGCGAGCATGCGGTAGCCGTCGGCGCCTTGCCGCCGATCCATAAAGATCCCTTTGACCGCCTGCTGGTCGCCCAGGCCACGGTCGAGGGCATCACGCTGCTGACGGCCGACGCACGCGTGGCCGAATACCCAGGTCCGGTGCAACTCGTCTGACCAATGGCCGCCAAAAACAAGCAGCTGACCGTACTATCGGAAACTTGGCTGATGCTGGCGGCCAGCGGCCCCGGACGCCATGCCCAGGCCTATTGCGTTTTGCAGATCGGTTACTTCAAAGCCAAACAGGCCTTTTTCCGTTTCGACTGGGGCGATGTCGAAGACGATTGCGCCTTTGTGCTGAGCCGTTATTTCATCGGCGATGCGTTTGAACAGAAGCCGATCATCCACCATGAGCATTACACCCAGCGCGGGCGAATCGCCGAGTTATTCGGCTACCGGCTGTGGACTTCCGACTTCCTTCCGCAGCTCGCGCATCAGGCCGAGTTTGCACCAGCGTGAGAATCGCTTAAAAACCGAATTCCAATTATAAAGGAGGACGGTAAGGATTCCTTCGTAAATGAGTAACATCCCTGATTTGGTTACATCAGGAACGTCACGCCATAGTCAATCGGCTCCAAATCCCGCTCCCGCAGCTCGTACTTGCCAAAACGATTGGTGTGATGCGTCCGATATGGACTAAACGCAGCGGCCAATTCTGGCGTCAACTTCATTCCCTCCGCTTCCAGTTCCTTGAATGCCTGCGTCATCGTATGGCAATTGTGAAAAATCATCAGATTGGCAATCAGGTGATTGTACTTGATTATCTTCAACTGATCTTCGCGCACATTTTCCTCAATAGTGTCCGATCCGAAATACGCCCACTGCGCAAAGTTGTTAAAACCTTCGCACTTGTTTTGCGCCGCCTGGATGACCTGGCGTAGCGCATCGTCGCTGATATATTCCAGCAGAAATATAGTGCGGACGACCCGGCCCAACTCACGAAAGGCGAAATACAGTTTGTTTTTCCGGCTTGCAGTACCGAGCTTACGCAAGATGGTCGATGGTTGAATACGCCCGGCACGAATCGATTGCGCCACTTGCAGCATGTCCGGCAAATGACAGGCAATCAAATCCCAATCTATGGCATCCTTGGTAAACAGGTCATCAATATGTTTATACACTTCGTCGGCACTCGGGCGGAACCATTTCAAATCTTTCCAGTTGCGAATACGTGGCATCAGTTTGATCCCCAGCAAGAATGCCAAGCCATAAACGGGGTTTGAAGTCCAACGGTACGAAAATACACGTTAGCGTCTATGTTACGGCGCATTTTGATAAGGCCCAACCATCCATTTAAGGATCGAAAATAGTTTCAGAAAGCCGGTTTAGCGGCCTGAGCTGTCCTTTCTCGACCTGTTCTGTCAAAGTGAATGAGTAATGTCCCAGGACATTGACATGTCCGATCGCCAATGGCGATAACCGTTCCTCGTCTTCTTGGCTGATCGCTTGTGATTGCTGCCGTAAATGATCCAGCGCGGCTTGCATGTAGAGGGTATTCCACAATACGACGGCATTGGTCACCAAGCCCAACGCTCCCAGTTGATCTTCCTGCCCTTCGCGGTAGCGCTTGCGGATTTCGCCTCGTTGTCCATGGCAAATGACACGGGCCACGGCATGTCGCCCTTCACCCCCGGTTTAACTGGGTCAATATCCGGCGACGGTAGTCTTCATCATCAATATAGTTCAGTAGGTACAAGGTCTTGTTAATGCATCCCGCTTCGATGATGGCTTGCGCCAGGCTGGAAGGCCGATCGCTTCTCAGCAATGACCGGATGAGTTCCGATGCTTGCAGGGTGCCCAGCTTCAGTGACCCGGCGATCCTCATCATGTCGTCCCAATGCTGTTCAATCCGACGCGTGTTGATCGTGCCTCGGACCAGATCATCGAGTTCGCCATAATCGGCGTCTTTATCGATGCGCCAGAAAACCGCTTCGCCTGCGTCGGCCAGTCGGGGCGAAAATTGATAGCCGAGCAACCAGAATAAGCCGAACACCATATGACTGGTGCCAGCGGTATCGGTCATGATCTCCGTTGGGTTCAAGCCCGTCTGTTGCTCTAACAGTCCTTCCAGCACAAAGATGGAGTCTCTCAGCGTTCCCGGCACCACAATGCCGTGGAATCCTGAATATTGATCCGATAAAAAGTTATACCAGGTAATGCCTTTGCCGGCCGGGAAGTATTTTTTGTTGGGCCCGGCATTAATGGTCCGGACCGGCGTCACAAAGCGCATCCCATCCGCAGAGGCGACTTCGCCGCCGCCCCATTTTTGGGCCAGGGATAGCGTGGCCTGATAATCGACCAGCCGGGCGTTGGCTCGGGCCAGTGTCTCTGCCCGCAAGTAGTTCTGCTTGACCCAACTCAGGCGGTGGCGGGTTAGCGCCGGAACAGGCGGCTTGATTAGGGGCTCCAGGCCAATATTGCAGGCTTCGGCCAGGAGCACTGCGCAAACACTGACCGTTAGCTCATCGGCACGGGCATTGGCTTCGCTCACATGGGTAAATTCATCGGCAAAGCCGGTGTGAGCATGGATTTCCAAGAGCAACTCAGTGAGATCCACCTGGGGCAATAGCCCGGCAACCTGATCGCTGAGCCGCGTGAGGCTGGGCGGTTCATCCAGCTTATCCAGGTTGCTGAGGGTTAAGGCGGGCAGCTTGCCGGAACGGTCAACCCTGACCGCCGCATTGTCCGCCAAGCGGGCGGCGACTCGTCGGTAAGCGGTATCCAGCTGGTGGGCCAGGCTGTCAATAGCCTCGCGCGGCTGTACCGGATGTCCCAGCGAGCGGCACACCTGGATGCGATTCGCCTGCCAATCAGCCCCTTGCAGCAATTTGGCCCGGGGATCGCCCCAGCGGTCGCTGTTCTCGACATAGATATCCCGTCTGCGTAAGGCGTCTTGCAGTTTCTCCAGAAAGCACAGCGTATAACCCCGCTTAGTGACTTGTCCCGCCTGGTCAAAGACCAGCCGCTTCCAGGACGGGGCGACAATAGCGAGTGGCGGATGGTCCAGGGTCTGCTTGCGCAAGGGTTCCTGAGCGGCAAGATAGTTGAACGCCGCCAGCGTCATTTCACCGGCGGGCGCCGCCTTAAAAGTCAGGTCTTTGAGCAGCCGGGGCAAAAATCGCCTGACCCTGCCATACTGCTCAACCAGCTCATCATGGAATTTATCGTCATAGGGGCGAGCCAGATCATGGACGGTGGCGATCGATTTGGCCAGCCGTGCTTTGGAGATCCGGGCAAAAATGGCAGCGCGCAACTGGCTGTCCGGCGTTTCTTCTTGCAAGAGCAGGGCGCAGACATCCGCCAGTGCCAGCGCCGATTTATCCAAATCTTTCAGCGTCCGTAAACGATTCTTCTGGCCGAGCCGCTTGGCATCGCCTGTTATCCCCGTGATCAGCTGGTCAAGGACATCCAGGGCGTCATCGAGGGCCATGGTTTCAAAGGCTTTAACAAACGCTACCAAAATGGCCGTGCGCTTGTCCGCCGGCATCCTGGCTATTTTAGGCGCCGTGACCACACTCGCATAGCGAGCCAAACTCTTCAACCGTACCGGCGGAATAGAGGAAAAATCGAGCTCGTTGATGCGCCATTCCTTTAACTCGAGATAGCGATCCACGGCGGCATTGAAAGCCGGCCCACTGATCGTCACCGGGCCTCTCTGATAACGATCAAAACGCGTTGAGCGTGCGCCATCAGGCACTTCAAGCAGCGTTTCCAGCCGGGCTTTTTGCTCAACCGTTGGCAAAGCGGCTAGCCGCCGCCACAGTCGATTGGCAGCTCTTTCCCGGAGTCCGGCGATCAATCGGGATAAGGTCGATGCGCCCGGCAACAACACCTTGTTCTGGTTCAACCAGGCGGTAGCAAAGTCGAACAGCAAGCTGGGTTTTTCATTGCTGATCCAGGCTCGGGCATAAAGCAATCGGCTCAGGCGGAAGGCCCAGGGCGGATCGCTAAACTCGCGGTAGCCATAGCTTTTGCGGATAAGCGCCATGTGCTCGCGTTTAGTGTTTTCCCTTTGGGCGTAATCCACCAGGATAGCGCTATCCCTGATCGACAGCTGCCTGGCGACAAAGGTCTGGACATTGGCGGGCACCCGGGTCAGATCGGCAAGAAAGCAGCCCAAGAACCTGACGGCCGTGAGTTGCAAGGCAAGCCCCAATCTATTCCGGTCGCCCCGCCGGCTTGAAATGAAGGCCAGGTCGGCTTCATCAAGGTGAAAGTAACGGGCCAGCTGGACTTCGTTGGGCTCACCGGCAAACTGGCCGTACCGGCTTTTCTGTTCCGCGGTTAAAAAATCGACAGCCATCCCTTTTCCATTCCAGGCTTGCAATAAAATTCAATGGAAGATAAGGCTGTAGGTGTCCACAAACTTTATGATATTTAGACACTTATGAAATATTGCAACTTACTATGAACATTAATATTCATTTTCGTACCGCTGGACTTCAAATCCCCTATATAGCTTTCTCCATGGCATCCGCAAGCACATCGAAAATACGTGATGCATGACATTGTGCAACGTTAAAGCGCAGAAACTTTGAAGCCGATTGACTCAAACTGAACACATCACCTGGAGCCAACAGCACTCCTTGTCTCAAAGCCTCGCGCGACACTGTCGCTGACTGCAAGCCCTCAGGAAGCTGAACCCAAAGAAACATGCCCCCTTGTGGTTCAATCCAAGGTGAAATGCCAAGTTTTCTCAAACGGTGCAAAGTAAGTCCCATGGCATCCGCAAGTCGGTTTCGTAGCGCACTGAGATGGTGACGATAGGCGCCCTGTCGCAGTAGCGTATCAATTAGATTAGCGCCAAAAGTGCTATTGCCGAATGTAGTAGCGAGCTTCAGATCGATGATTTGCTCGGCCCAGTCTGGCCTAACGGCAATATAGCCACAACGCACAGAGGCTGAAAGTGTTTTTGAGAAACTGCCAACCTGAATGACTCGATCCAAGCCATCGAATGCTGCCAAACGAGGTGAGGGAGCTACTTCGAAGTCTGCAAAGATGTCATCTTCGATGATTAACAGATTGTAGGCTTCGGCCAATTTTAGTACGCGGTGAGCGACTACTGGCGCCAGAACTACGCCTGTCGGATTGTGAAATGCAGAATTAGTGATGTATAAGCGAGGGTGATGCCGTGCCAGAAGTTCTTGCATAGCTTGCACATCAGGGCCGTGTGGCGAGTAAGGGACGCCGATGATCTGTACCCGATGAGCTCGCAAGAGAGATTGGAAGTTGAAGTACCCTGGATCATCGATCAATACCGTATCTCCCGGTTCCAACAAGAACCGACAGATCAAGTCAATCGAATGTGTACCGGAGTCAGTCAAAATGATTTGCCGAGTTGAGGACATAACTCCCCGTTCGGCTAGTCGCCTGGAAAGCTGCTCACGCAATCCAAGGTGTCCGTATGGACGACCATATTCAAGCAACTCTGATTGCCGTTCTCGTGCCACCTGACGTAAAGCACGGCGTATTTCATTATCTGGTAGCCAGGACGGCGGTAACCAGCCGCAGCCTGGCTTGAGCAGGTCAGCTTCGGCTTCGAGTGATTGCCGAATAATCCAAAGTGGATCAATACTACGGTCAAGCGCTGGCCCTACCTCAGATAGTGACAGAGGTGGCAGGTGCCCACGCACGAAAAACCCCGACCCCCGTTTCGATACTATCATTCCATCTGCGGCCATCCGGTCATAGGCCTCGACGACTGTAGTTTTCGAAACACCCAGATGTTCGGCCATTTTCCTGATTGATGGAAGTCGTTCCCCAGGCACCAACGTACGAGCGGCCAGTTGACCATGAATCGTCTGGATTACCGCTGCTATTCGACTTCCATTCCGAGGATGAGGTATGTTTGGATCCATCTGTACTTGTAACTTTATCAAACAGTTCTTGTAAATTGTACCATTTTGTCTCTGTTGAGCAAGAGCATCCTAGTAGATACTTTTGCTTCACATTAAGTAAAAACCAGGGGACATAACAATGGATAAAAGATTTAACGGTTGGCCAAGTGGATTTCTTGGAATGTTGATTTTCAGTGGATCGTTACCAGCGACGCGGGTAGCACTCACGAGCTTCGACCCAATTTTTCTAACGCTTGCGCGCGCGACAATCGCAGGACTAATAGCCTCATTTATCCTGCTAGTTTCGAACAAGCCATACCCTCCACGACGTGATTACCTGAGTTTTCTGGTTGTGATATTTGGCGTAGTGGTAGGGTACCCGCTGCTTTCAGCGCTAGCACTTCGCCACGTTGGTTCTGCTCATGCCGTTGTTTTCCTCGGTTTATTGCCGATGTTGACGGCATTGTTTGGTGTGCTACGTAATGGCGAGCGTTTGCGCCGCGGATTCTGGGGATTTTCATTGCTAGGAGGTCTTGTAGTAGCCAGCTTCGCCTTAACGCAAGGTGTCAAAATATCGGTAATCGACGATTTACTGATGCTGGCCGCCGTCGTTGTATGCGCCTTGGGATACGCCGAAGGAGCGCGACTATCGCGCAATCTTGGTGGGTGGCAGGTGATCTGTTGGGCACTCGCGCTATCGCTACCATTGATGCTTCCACTAACTTTAATAAATTTACCAAGCAATCCATACCAAGCCAGTTGGCCTGCGCTATTTTGCTTGGCATATGTTTCTCTTTTCAGCATGCTAATTGGTTTCTTTTTTTGGTATCGAGGGTTAGCTCTTGGTGGAATCGCAGCTGTCAGCCAACTGCAATTGCTACTGCCGTTCTTCGGGCTAGGGTTATCAGCGCTGCTATTGGGTGAATCCATTAACTTGATAATGTTAATGTCGACGCTCGCAGTGGCCGTTTGCGTTGCAGGGACACGACGGTTTGCAACTCCAATTGAAAGAATTAGATCATGCGAATCTTGATGCTCGGCGCAGGTGGAATTGGCGGCTATTTCGGCGCAAGAATTCATCACGCAGGTGGCGATGTTACGTCTTTGGTGAGGCCGACACGGGCACACGACTTGTCAGCACATGGCTTTTACGTTATCAGTCCGCTCGGGGATCTCCATATCACGCCGAAAGTCATTACTTCAGCCCAAGATAACGAATCGAAAGGATTCGATGCTGTCATCTTGTCGTGTAAGGCTTACGATCTCAAGTCTGCCATTGACTCTGTTGCGCCCGCACTTGCACCTGAGGGTATTATCGTTCCTTTGCTCAACGGCGTTGCTCATCTAGCTCGTCTGGATAAAGAATTTGGCCGCGAAAGGGTACTCGGAGGTATAGCGCATATTGGCGTTACGCTGACTCCCGAAGGAAATATCCGGCATCTCAACGAACTTCATCGCCTAGTAATTGGCGGTCGAACCGAATCGACATCGCCGCTAATTAAAGACCTTACAAGAATGTTGGGTAGTTCTGGCTTCGATTTCTTCTTGTCACCAGACATTGAAAACGAAATGTGGGATAAATTTGTCTTCCTATCCGTTTTGGCTGGCGCCACCTGCACGATGCGAGCTTCGATTGGAGATATCTTGGAAACCTGTTCGGGTGAAGATTTCATTATAGGACTGTTTGACGAATGCTGTACCGTAGCTGTAAAGCACGGACACCAGCCAGGCCAAGAACGTCTTGCGCAATATCGAGCCCACCTTACCACACGAGGTTCTGTGAGCACAGCATCAATGCTTAGGGACATCGAACGCAAGGGTCTCACGGAAGCCGAGCATATTCTCGGCGATATGGTTCGTCGGGCAGCAACTCATGACATCGATACCCCCTTGCTGAAGATCGCCTACTCGCACTTGCAGGCTTATGAAATTCGTCGCACCCTCGAACAAACCTAACTTTTCGGCCAAGAGGGACGCTACACTAGCAAGCTGGCTTCCGAGCCCTAAACCCCAAACCGCGCGGTCATTCATGGCAAGATTTAAACTTTTCAATTTAGGGGTAAATTATAGAAAATTCTGAGAGAAATAAGCGGAAATTGGCTTCACGGGATTTTGAAGTCCAGGGGTACGTGTAGCGATCTGAAAACATAAATCGCAGGGCTTGCAAACAGCCATTTTTTCGACCCGGATTAACTGCCAATAGCCGATGCGTTCGACCCGAATTAAAATGAGAATAGGCCCGCATTATTTGCCAACAGCCTGCAAACATCACTCAGGACCCACATTGTGTGCCAACAAGAAATCAGAGGGGAATCCCAACTTGTTAGGCATTAAACAAACACCACACACAGGACAGTACCATGCACATCGCCATACTCACCTTCCAAGGCTTTAACGAACTGGACTCGCTAATCGCACTTGGCATTCTCAATCGAATCAAAAAAACCGCATGGCGTGTGACCTTGTGCTGCCCTGATCCAGAGGTCACGTCGATGAACGGTGTCACACTACGCGCTCAGTCGTTGCTAGAAGATGTCCAGTCGGCGGACGCTGTCATCGTAGGCAGTGGAATGCAAACTCGGGAGGTCGTCGCGAATCCAGAATTGATGGCTCGCCTTATGCTAAATCCTGAGCGTCAACTGATTGGGGCACAGTGTTCCGGTACTCTGATCTTAGCTAAGCTTGGTCTACTTGGAAAGGTGCCGGCATGCACCGATCTGACAACCAAACCTTGGGTACAGGAGTCAGGCGTCGAAGTTCTGAACCAGCCCTTCTATGCTCAAGGAAATGTTGCTACAGCCGGAGGTTGTCTTGCTTCTCAGTACTTGGCTGCTTGGATCATTGCCCGGATCGAAGGAATAGAAGCCGCAGCAGAGGCACTTCATTATGTAGCACCTGTTGGTGAAAAGGATGAGTACACATCCCGCGCAATAGAGAACATAACGCCTTACTTGCCACGATGATGCCTAAAGATAACGAGGCAAATCAACTCAAGTCAGCTTGGTTCGGGTTGTATTAATATCTTGGCCTAACATGGCGGTCAAAGGGACTGACCGCCCGTTGGCAGTTTTGAAGTTTTGGTTTTTATTCAGGTTCGGCGGCTTCGTTTCGCTTTCGTTAGGGACCAGCCCCTTACCTCCACGTTATGACAATCTGCTTTGGGGATTGTCCTGTCATGCATCTCACATCCGCGATCGGCAGGTTATGGCACACTACGGCAGGTCTGCTAACAGTAAATTAATTAATTTCCAATGGCTGTTTTTCATTGGAAGAGTCTGTAGTTTTTATTGACAGCTAAAGCGAGTCCTGATCAATGTTTGCAGGCCGTTACAGGTACGAAAATGAACGTTTATAGTAAGTTGTAATATTTCATAAGTGTCTAAAATATCATAAATTAGTGGACAGGATAATGGCTCAGGCATAGACTGTCTATTAAATCGTTTTTCAGGGCATTCATAGACAGCTCGTCTATGAATCGATTTAGGAGACAGTTTGAGGCGATGAGACTCTTTGGTT
>Ga0196965_1001209_pt1 | contig 10490 bp, 7 predicted proteins | sample S1_20metaG_FD_148668 | JGI IMG/M metagenome (GOLD analysis project Ga0196965, IMG submission 148668) | Soil microbial communities from Anza Borrego desert, Southern California, United States - S1_20 | ecosystem: Environmental > Terrestrial > Soil > Desert | place: USA: California | collected... | reverse complement strand
AAAGCAAAGAACAGTTAAAAACATGAACATTTAAAAGATAATAAGTTGATGTAAAGAATTTACCTTTTGAATGTGAATAGAGGTAAATAGGAAGATTATTTTAAGTATCTAATTGCGAGCAAACAAATGCTCTACTCTTAAAATATTAAAAAAGGAAAGGTATGTGAAACGGTTCTTACATATAATACAATCCGGTAAAAGTATAAGAATTTCCTTTTATAATGCTTAAGTTATTCATTTAAAAACGTAGGTGCGGGATAAGTCTGTTTCAACAACATATAGACTTATGGTGTTCCTAATTTTGAATAGACCTTTCAGACAGCTATGGAGGTTTTCTTAAATGAAAATAAATTTACTCAAGTCCACAGGACTAATTTTTGCTTTTACCCTCGCTTTTGCAGCAGCCGGAAGAGGACAATGTTTACCCAGCGTTTCAGTAACTAGTCCTTATCCGGCTCCAGGGGTAAAATACCCGGCAGCAACTGCCAATTTGAAAAACGTTTTTAACGTCATTCCCAACGCATCTTCATCCTACGATTATTCGCACTCTTTTAAATTTGCTGCGTTAGATAATTTCACCATTAAGTTTGGCGATGGCTCTTCTGATTTTCATTACAATGGCGAGCCAATTACTTCGGTTGTTCACACTTATAAAAAAGAAGGATTGTTTGTTTATGAAATTATAAACAACAATTGTAGTGATAATAATAGTGTACAAGGAAAAATTTACAATGGAAAGGATAAAGATCCTTCCATTTTAGGCGGAGGATTTCCTCCTGCTGACAATATTTGCGTTCCCTATGATCTTGCCTTTATAAACAGTTCCCTCGGATTGTCTCCTTTTTTTGAGTTTGACTGGGATTTTGGCGATACGCCTTCCTCTGTTTATGACACCACTTTAAATATCAATAATGGCCTGGGCGCAATAGCGCATACTTATTCTAACGCTTATTCCCGATGCGGTATTTATGTGAAATTCAGGGTGCGGAAAATTCTTCCAAACAACAATTTCGTTACCTTTCTTCAGACCGGGGGGCCTTATAATTTTATTACAACCGACGTTCCTAAAGTAAATAAATCGGAAATCCTTTTATGTGAAAGAGGTATTGACCAGGAGCTGGAACTGACAGATGCGTCATCGCTTACCTGTATTTCCAATTTGCCAAGGACCATTCGATGGGATATTATGAATGAACCGGTGGGAAAGCCTTTGACTCTGGTTAGCGGTTCTGTTGCTTCAGAAAACAATTATTATGTAGCTGCCAATAAAAAGATCAAAGTAAAGGTGCCTGCCAGCGCTTTAAATGGTGATGTTTACAAAGTAAGGTTGATTGTAAATAATCCTTGTGGCCCGGATACCACTTTTTCTACCATTAAAATCACGCTTCCTTCCAAACCTACTTTTTCATTTAATAACAACGGGCCAATTTGTCCAGGGAAAAAGCTTTCTTTCAGAAATACATCGGTGGAAAGAGGGCAGTCCGGTGTCAGTTTTTATTGGGACGTGTACAATGAAAAAGACGTTCGGGTATCTTCTATAGCTTCCAACAATGAGCTTGTGGATATTCTGTTTCCTTTGCCAGGAGTTTTCAAAGTGGTATTGAGGGAAAGAGTTACTTCAAATTCTGTAGCAGCCAATGCGCCATATTGCGAAGCTTCTTCTGATAATCAACCGGTGATTGTGGTAAGTCAGAATGTAGTCGCTAAGATCGAAAATCCTTTCAATAACTTTTGCATAAAAAGTGATGGAGAAGGTAATACTCCTTTCAACATCAAATTTGGAAACGGCTCGCTCAGTGAAACCGCTACTTCCACCTATAAATGGTTTGTTTCAAAGGTAGGAGAGGACACTACTTCTTTTCCTGTCGCGCCTTCAGGTACTTTAAAAGATTTTAGCCTTAGCGTTCAATCCCATGGAAGATACATCGTTAAACTGGAAGCCTTTGATCCGCTGAACAGTTGCACAAAAACCATTGACCTCGATACTATTTTCGTCTTTCCTCAACCCATTTCTCTTATTAAAGCAGCGGATGGTTGTGCCGGTGAAGAGGTAATACTGAGAGACAGTTCAAAAGTAATTGCTGCCGGAAATTTTGGACTTCCTGAAGATTTTCAGCACCTGAAGGTGAGCGTAGATTTCAGAGATGGTTCTCCGGTATACAGCTACTTTAAGAATGTAAATGCGAGTTGTGAAGCCAGTGATAATTTATATACTACCGCAAAAATGGCTTGTACAAAACTTACCAAACATAAGTTTACCAAGCCCGGCCAATATTGGGTGAAATTTACCATCGCGGCCGGAGATGAGGGAAGTAACTATTGTCCGGTTGTAGACAGTGTGCTGGTGAATGTTAATCCTTTGCCGGCGCCTTCTTTTAGCGGCATTGGTGACGGATGTACTCCTTTCAGTGTCAAATTAATAAACACCACTGCCGGAAGAGAGCATATTTCAGGATTTGTCTGGAATGTCAACGGTCAGGATATTCCTGCTCCCAAAAATTCAAACTTTGATTTGGATACTACTTTCTCAAAGCCAGGTGTTTATAAGGTTATTCTTAAAGCCAAAACGGCAAAAGGATGTGAGAGTGCAACTGCCGTTAAGACCATAAATGTTTTTGCAAACCCTCAGTTTGAGATTTCTTCCAATTATTCTACTTTTCTTTCGAATTGCAGTCCCCTTAATTTGAAGTTTAATGCAGATATGGCTGCTACTTCTTTTTCCTCGATTCAATCTGCCATCTGGAGTTTTTATGATGGCGATGGCGCACAAATAGGAGGGGATACAATTTTGAAAGTAACAACAGCAAAAGATCTGGAGATAAATCAAAAATTTGTCAATTCAACTTTTGTAGAGAAAAAGTTTAAAGCCACCTTATTAATAAAGTTCAAAAATGGTGGCTGTGAAAAACTAAAAGAATCCGAATTTACCATCAATCCGCGTCCTTTGGTAGAATATGCAATGGATAAGACTGAAGGATGCAGTCCATTAACCGTTCAATTTTCTATTGATAAAAAAGATGTTAATCCAAGTGCAGAATATACCTGGAGTTTTCCGGGTGGTTCCCAGTTAACAAGCAATAATCCAAATCCTGCCCCGATTACTTTTGTGAATTTGGGTACAACACCGGTTACCAGGACAATTAGACTTACCACGACAAGTCTTAATGGTTGCAGTGATTTTACAGAAAAAACAATAACCATTAAACCGCAATCTGTTCCCAATTTTAACATTGTTAATAACCGAAGACTTTGCAGCGGAGATTCCCTGAAATTTGAGAATAAATCTACAGGATCGGTTGCTTCCAAACTGGTTTGGGTGTGGGGAGATAGTTCTCCTAACGACACTGTACCGGCATCTACTCCCTACATCTGGCATAAATTTGAAAATGAAAGTGTTGATTCGGAATCAGCTTATGAAGTAAAGCTACATGCCATTTCGGATTGTGTGGTAGAATCACAAGCCAAAACGATAACGGTAGAAAGGAAGTTAAAGTCAGACTTTGATATTCATTTTAGCTCGATATGTTCACCGGTGGAAGTCAACCTCATCAGTTTGTCTGAAGGTCCGGTAAGTTCATTTATATGGAAAATCAATGGAAAAAAATTATCCGACAGGTCAAGCAATTTCAATCATACCTTAATCAATAATTCCGCTAAACCGAAGAATTATCAAATAACCTTGATTACCCTATCTCCTAACGGCTGTGCAGATAGTTTGACGAAGGAAATTACGGTAAACCCCGAGATTACAGCTTCTTTCAAATCTCAAAAGCCGGAAACAACTTCCTGTAGTCCTGTGGAGTATGGTTTTATAAATAATTCGGAGGGAAATGCGGCTTCCTATGAATGGGATTTTGGGGATGGAACGATAGAGACTGTCACTTCAAAAGCCACCCTTCAGCATGTTTTCCAAAACCTAAGCAGTAAGTCTACTACTTATAGAGTAACGCTCACGGCGATTACCACCGAAGAATGCAGGTATTCTACATTTACCGATCTTATTATTGCGCCGTCAGGTAGCGCTGATTTTGAAATGGACTCCGTAGGATGTTCACCATTCGAAGTGGTTTTCAAAAACAAGTCATTGAGAAGTGGAGAAATGGAGTGGGATTTTGGGAATGGCGCTGTTTATTCAGGAACAAATCCTCCAAAACAGACCTATATTAATACAGGTTCAGAACCTATTACCTTTAAAGTAACTTTGAAGGCAGGCAATACCAATGGCTGTGAAGATACCAAGGTAAAAGAGCTTACAGTATATCCCGAAGCCCAGCCATCATTTGTAGCAAGTCCGGCGATACAAGATTTTCCTAATTCGACGGTAACTTTTGAGAATACAAGCAATAAAGGCCACTGGGATTATCATTGGGATTTTGGTGATGGAGAATATTCTTCCGAAAAAGATCCTTTGACACATACTTATAAATCGCCGGGAAATTACAAGGTTACCCTTACCCTCTCCAATGAATACTGTTCAAAGGAATTTGTGGAAGGGGTGAAAATTGTTCCTCAACCGCCTTTGGCCAAATTCTCCGCAGATGTAACAAAAGGATGCCGGCCATTAACGGTAAACTTTAAAAATCTTACTGAAAATAGCGAAGGCGCAAATTATACCTGGGAGTTTGGGGATGGTTTTGGTATGTCGAATGCAGAAAATCCTCAATATACCTTTTATGAGCCGGGAAAATATACGGTAAAACTTACTGCGCTGAATTCTGAGGGTAAACAAAGTAACGAGACAAAAGAATATTTTATTGAAGTAAGTGACCTGCCGATTGCCGCTTTTCAATTCAACCGCAGCGTTATTCACATTCCTGAAGAGCAGGTGAATTTTGTCAATCTGTCTATGAATGCAGAATCTTATCTCTGGGATTTTGGTGACGGAAATACCTCTTATGAAAAAGATCCAAGCTATGTATATAGTGACACCGGTACTTATACTATCACTTTAATTGCTTTTGGAAAAGAAGGTTGTTCGGATACATCAACCGTTGAAAAGGCAATAAAAGCCACAACCAATGGAAGTGTGAAGGTGCCAAACGCATTTACCCCAAGCTTAAATGGTTCAAGTTCCAGAAATATTTCTTCCGAAGGGCTAAACGATATTTTCCTGCCGATAATTAACGGGATTGATTTTATTGAAATGAGGATCTATAACAGGTGGGGTGAAGTGATGTATTCCTATAAAGGCACAGATTGTCCGGGTTGGAATGGTTATTATAAAGGAAAACTTTGCAAACAGGATATCTACATCTATAACATCAAGGCCAGGCTAAGAAATGGTGAAACCATAGAACGAGTAGGCGATGTAATGCTTTTAAACTAAATTAAATGAAGATAATTTTTACTTTTTTATTTTTCTTGTCAATAATAACTTCCGCCGTTGCACAAGATGCGTCTTTCTCTCAGTTTTATTCTGCCCCTTTGTATTTGAACCCTGCGTATACAGGAACGACAAAGGGACAACGACTGATCAGCAATTACCGGAATCAATGGCCCTCGATTCCGGCTACATTTGTTACCTATGCGCTTTCCTACGACATCAACTTCAATGAATTAAACAGTGGATTTGGTTTCCTGGCGAGTACAGACAAAGCAGGAAGTATGGGACTGCGGTCCACCTCTTTTAGTTTGCTGCATTCTTACAGGGTTAGGATTAACCGCGACTGGGAAGCCAGGTCGGGTTTAAGTTTCGGCTACTCCAGAAGAAATGTGGACTACAGCCGGTTGATTTTTGCAGATCAATTAATGACTGCCGAGCCTGGACAAACCTCGGAGCCTTTTAATAACAATACTTTCGGACATTATTTTGACTTTTCCTCAGGCATATTGCTGCAAAGCAAACAATATTGGTTTGGATTTGCCGCCAATCATATCAATCAGCCCGATCAGTCGGTAACGGAAAACCCGGACAGGATGCCAATAAAATATGTTATCCATGGGGGCGGAAGGTTTGCAACTTATAATGGTGTCTTTAAGCGGGAAAGGATATTGAATGTGGCTCCCTCATTTTTATATAAAAAGCAGGGAAAGTTCGACCAGCTGGATTTTGGAATGCAATTTTTTTATGAGCCCTTTATGTCGGGGATCTGGTACAGAGGAATTCCGGTAATGCAAAAAGGCAACGACAACAGCAGCGCGGATGCGGTGACCGTTCTTTTAGGAATGAAACTGAAGGATTTCATTGTAGGCTACAGTTATGATTTAACAGTTTCAAAATTAGGCCCATCCACAGGCGGCGCACATGAAATAAGCATCAGCTATGAAATCGCCAGGAGGAAGTCCAACAAGCTCACCCGAAAAGACAAAATGATCCCATGCCCGGCATTTATGCGGTGAGTTTGTAAATGTTGAATGAGGTTCGTTTGGTTAAGAGGCACAAGAAGAATAAGGGCATTTTAGAATGTCGTTCCGATGAAGGAGGAATCTCTTTCTTGTTTAATTGATGAAATAGAGCGCGAACCGTCAAATAAAGCTATTTTCACCACCCCTAAATTCCCTCCCTGAAAAAAAGAGGGGACTTTTCTTTCCTTTTGTACTGCTACTTAAAGTAGGGATTCAGCTATGAAATCGCCAAACGGAAGTCCAACAAGCTCACCCGAAAAGATAAAATGATTCCTTGCCCGGCATTTATGCGGTGAGCATTTTGAAATGTTGAATGTTGAGTTTTGAATGTTAAATGAGGTTCATACAATCTTTTTTAAGTAGGGATGTCGTTCCGCCAGTTTGTAATGAAGTCCTGATCAATAAATAAATTAAAGGAATTTCACCTGCGTTAAGAGAAACAATCCTGAAGGGATTAAATGTTTCTAGAAAATAAATGATTTGGGGATGTACGCCCCTGAATGGGTCGAATGGATAAAACTCATAATCATCTATAAATATATGAATCCTTCGGATTGTAAAGATTAAAATACAGGAAAGCATATCAATCTTATCTCTGTCCCGGTAGAGGACTCTGATACATATGCCAGCAGAGCATTTGTATATCTTTTAGCAAAACAATATATTGTGAGCATAAGTGATATCGAAGCGAGAGTTGCGCCAATAAATAAGTTGCGCTCATTTAATACAGACAAAAATGATAACAATTACGACAAGAAGACATCCAATAAAATTTTATGCAGTTTTGACATTTGGCTTCCTATTTCTATGTGCATTGGGAACAATATTGCTTTTTGTAAGCATTGACATATTGCAAAAAGGACAACCAGCAATCAAGGAGTACTTTATGCCTGTTTTTTGTTTCGCTGTTTATTTTTTGGCATTCTCAATGGTGTACGTTTATTGGAAAAATTCTCCAAAAATTATAATTGATAAGTATACAATTAAGGTTGGTGAACGGACCTTTTATCTGAAAGACATTAAAGATATAATACTCACGGGAAAAATGACATTTCCCTACATTATAAAGTTTCCTATGGAAGGGACAGCCATACTATTTAATGATGGCAGTAAGAAAATTTTGTTTGATGATATGTATTCCAACAGCTGGCAAATTAAGTCGTTCCTCGAGCAAGTTGTAATAAATAAACAAGAATACAAACCGAGGTTGACAACTAAAGTAGAAGGAAATGCTATCCAATTTGAAACAGAGGATACATTTAAGGGAAATCAATTTACAAGTTTAAGAGGTATATCACTTTGGGGACTTGTAGGATTTTTTGCATTTATTTTATTTAGCAAGTGGAAATCACCGCCAATAGGACTGTTAATACTTTTCGGAGCAATTGGAACTTTCTGGTTCGTTCTGCATTCTTGGCTTATGCACTACTTTGAGTTGACAAAAGACTATTTAATTGTAAGAAACCACAATTTTATTTGGGTGACAAAAATCTATCCTTTATCTGACATTAAGGAAGTTGTCTATGAAACACAAGGAAAACAACCGAACTCTATGAGAGTAATAACTAAAGATTTTAAAAATAAACTTTATCCAGCAGGGACTTTAAGAGATAAAACTTGGCTTGACTTGAAGGATAAATTAGAAACAAAGGGAGTGGCTGTGAGAAATGAATGTATATTTTGAAAGGAAAACGAGGTATTACAGTTGTTTAATCAGAGCACTCTCCACAAAACTATTTTTGATGTTATAACTAGCGTTAAGAGAAATAATCCTGAAGGGATTAAATGTTTCTAGAAAATAAATGATTTGCGGATGTACGCCCCTGAATGGGTCGAATGGATAAAACTCATAATCATCTATAAATATATGAATCCTTCGGATTCGTAAAGATTAAGACACAGGAATCATTTTAATATTATCACAAAATATAGAGAGTTATTCATTCGGAAGCACAGTCTGAGGGAATACCTTCTCAAGTGGGCGATTTTTATATTTTTTAGCAAAATGATATATTAGAAACATAAGCGATATTGAGGTAATGGTTGCTTCATAAAAAGAATTGCGGCTCATTTAAAAGAAATGGATAGAGTAGAAATTTATACAAGCAAGAGGAAATCAATTTTACTATTGATTGCCTCAATCGCATTTGTTGCTTTAGGAATTTGGCTACTGTTGGAAGCAGACAATTTGAGCGGATGGAGAGCGAGAAGTCCGCTTTTTACTCGTGCAATAGGTGTTGCTTCAATTCTTTTCTTTGGATTTGGAATATTTGTAGGAATAAAAAGACTGATTAAGTCAGTGGGACACACCACCCAACTTAAATACAATCAAAATTGAAAAAGGGGGAAAAGTAATTCTAGACCAAAAGGAATATGTAGGAAAGGAAAAGCTAGCTGGCTTTTTGGCGTTTTTTGGAGGCATTTTAATAATTTGTTTGGCAATATTTCAAGATAAGAAATATTGGGAATCAACTCGGAGAAAAAATAAAGTAGTTAACAAAGTGCGGTAGATTTCGCTAGCACCTCCACCTTGAAACAAAACAGATTTTTATTAATTTAGACAAGCAGGAAAGGCAACGACTATTTTATGCCGACCTCTTCTGTCCAAACCTTAGCGACAATAAAAAGACATTAACAACCCACAGACAACAATAAAAAAGGAACTATATGAGAAAAATAATTTCATTTATGCACATATCGCTTGACGGTTTTGTAGCAGGACCGAACGGAGAAATGGACTGGATTAAAGTTGATCAAGAACTTTTTGATTATGTAGGTAAGCGGATAAGCGAAGGCGACACTGCGTTGTATGGACGGGTAACTTATCAGATGATGGAAAATTACTGGCCTACCGCAGCAGACAAGCCGAACGCGACCAGGCACGATATTGAACATTCGAAGTGGTATAGCAAAGTTCACAAAGTTGTTTTATCAAAAACAATGAAAGACGCAGGCCGGACAGGTTTGACTAACACAAAAGTTATTAGCGATAACCTTTCCGACAGAATAAATGAAATAAAACAATCCAACAATGGCGGGAGTGAAGACATTTTACTTTTTGGCAGCCCGACGGCAACACATTCACTTATTCAACAGAATTTAATTGACGGCTACTGGCTATTTGTTAATCCAATTATTCTTGGGCGAGGTATTCCCTTATTTGCAGACATCAAAGACAAAATAAAACTAAAACTATTGCCTACTACCCGACAATTTACTTGCGGGGTAACTGAACTGAATTACATAGTGGAAAGACAATAACAATGAAAAATTAACACTAAATACAACATATGAAAACCTCCGACACACATAATCAGCGTATTGCAAAAATGATCTTTGGCTCGGTTTATCCGATGTATCTCGAAAAGGTGGAGAAAAAAGGCAGAACAAAAGAAGAACTGCATCAGGTCATAGAGTGGCTCACAGGTTTCAACAATAAAAAACTGGAGGAACTCATAAAAGAAAGAGTAACTTTTGAAACATTCTTTGAAAAAGCATCTCTGAATCCTAATGCGCACCTCATAACCGGAGTAATCTGTGGGTATCGTGTAGAGGAAATCGAAAATCCTTTGACGCAGAAGGCCCGGTATCTGGATAAGTTGGTGGATGAGTTGGCGAAGGGCAGAAAGTTGGAGAAGATATTGCGCAGCGCATAATTGTTTCCTACTGACACCTGACTTACCATTTTATTATCATGATTTATATAACGCAGCTCATTTACATCATTCCCGGAGAGGAAAAGACATTCCATGAATTTGAAGACGTGGCCATTCCGATCATAGCAAAGTACAATGGCAGGCTTTTGTTCAGGGTAAGACCCCACGACGATTCGTTCATCGAACATCACATCGACAAACCTTATGAAATTCATTTGGTAGAATTTGATTCGGTGCAGGATTTTGAAAACTTCAAAAAAGATGAAGAGCGAAAGAAGTTTTTACACCTGAAGGAACAATCCATAAAGGCGTCGATCATGGTGCAGGGAACAAAACTATGACAGTAACGGAACTGTTAGGTCAACCGGTTAGGCAACAGTCAAGGATTAACTAATAAATGGGAAGAGACGATAAAATAACCTTCGGCAAGTATACATGGCGGGTCCTCGACTTTAAGGACGAAAGTGCGCTGGTCATTACTGAAGATAT
>Ga0196965_1001208_pt1 | contig 10495 bp, 10 predicted proteins | sample S1_20metaG_FD_148668 | JGI IMG/M metagenome (GOLD analysis project Ga0196965, IMG submission 148668) | Soil microbial communities from Anza Borrego desert, Southern California, United States - S1_20 | ecosystem: Environmental > Terrestrial > Soil > Desert | place: USA: California | collected... | reverse complement strand
GCGCGGAAGAGGGTGACCATGCGGGAGACGGGAGACGATCCCTCCATGAGACGCTGAGCGTCAGTGGCATGGCCGGAGAGGCGGCGATAGGGGCCGTAGGCGATCAGGCATCCGTCGGGCCGGGCGGGGTTCGGGGGAGCCGCGAAGCTTTCTGGTGCAAAAGGGCTTGCCGAACCTGACCATGTCAGTTCTTCCTCGAACAGTTGCCCCTTCTCACTCAGTAAAGCGCGGACACGGGCACGCGGCTCGTTCTGGCGAACCCAAAGCCGCATCTGCTCGTGAAATCTGAGACCCCACTCTCCGGCTGCCACCAATGCCATCGCCTTGAGCAGCGTCGACTTCCCCGACCCATTCCGGCCAGCGAGCACCGTCCACCCCGCCGGACTCCCCGTGGGGCGGGTGAGGTCCAGGTCCACCTCCTTGAACCCTCGGACGTTCTCGATCTTCACTCGCTGGATGTACAAGACGCGTTCTCCCTATAGGGCATCGGCCTATCCTATCCCCGACTCACCGAGCGGGCCGGCCGTGAAGTCGGTTCAGCCGCGAAGCGGCGCAGGCATAAAGCCTGGCATTTCAATGCCAGGTAGAGGGCAAATCATTGATTCCAAAGTCCCGAAGGGACGCAGGCAGCTCGGCGGTCCGGAAAAGAACCCCCCTCCTGACCTCCCCCGCTCCCTACCGCCCGCCCTCCCAGGGGGGGAGGCACCACCGCCCCTCGCGCATCCGCATCGTCTTCCCGGCCCGCCGCCGCTCCGGGAACTTTCCCCTCCCGCCGCCGGTTATCCTACCTCCCATGGACCCCCTCGACCCCCGCGCCACCGCCGAGCTGTTGAAGGCCTGGGCTCTCGAGGCCGGGTTCGACCGGGCCGGGGTGGCGACGCTCGAGCCCCTGGAGCATGGGCCGTCCCTGCTCCGGTGGCTGGAGCGGGGGGATCAGGCGGACATGTCGTGGATGGAGCGGCGGGTGGAGGCGCGGCTCGATCCGGGCCAGGTCCATCCGGGAGCGCGGAGCGTCCTCTTCGTCGCCCTCCAATACCATCCTCTCTCTAAGGAGGACGGCACGGAGGAGGCCGAGCCCGACGGCGACCTCTGGCCTCGCGTGGCCCGGTACGCGCGGGGCAAGGACTACCACGAGGTCATGGGCGCGCGGCTCAAGGCGCTCGCCGCCCGCGTCCGCGAGGCGTTCCCGGGGTGCGACACCCGGCCGTACGTGGACACCGGGCCGGTCCTCGAACGCGAGCTGGCGGCGCGGGCGGGGATGGGGGCGGTGGGGAAGAACACGCTTCTCCTCCATCCCGAGGGCGGGTCCTGGTTCCTGCTCGGCGAGCTGTTCCTCACCCTGGACCTCGCCCCGGATGTCCCCCTGGCCGACATGTGCGGGAGCTGCACGCGCTGCCTGGAGGCCTGTCCGACGGGGGCGCTCGCCGAGCCCTACCGGCTGGACAGCCGGCGCTGCATCAGCTACTGGACCATCGAGCACCGCGGCTCCCTCCCCCCGGAGGCGCGGGAGATGGTGGGGGAGTGGGTGTTCGGCTGCGACCTCTGCCAGGAGGCCTGCCCGTGGAACACCCTGCCGGAGGGCTCCACGCATCCGGAGCTGGAGCTCCCCCCCGAGCGCGGCGAGCTCGACCTCGCCCGGCTCCTCCTCCTGGGGCGCGACGAGTACGTCGAGCGCTTCCGCGGGAACCCGATGAAGCGCCCCAAGCTCGAGGGGCTGCAGAGGAACGCCGCGGTCGCCATGGGCAACCGGGGGAGCGCGCGGTATGTCCCCGCGCTGCGCCAGGCTCTGGAAGAGGGGACGCCGCTCGTTCAGGAGCACGCCGCCTGGGCGCTGGAGCGGATCGGCGGCGCTGGAAACCCCCCTCCTGACCTCCCCCACTCCCTACCGCCCACCCTCCCAGGGGTGGAGGCACCACCGCCCCCTGCTCCAGGCGTCCGTGCCCGTCCGTGATCGCCCGTGTCAGTCCGTGTTCGTCCGTGTGCTCCCCCCTCCCGCCGGCGATTTGACACCCTGCCCCTCAGCTCCCTATACTCGAAGGCCCGAGTTCTCAAAGAGTTAAGCAGAGCTCGAACCCCCACGCTCGTGGGGAAGACAGGCCAGGCGCCTGAATCCAGCCCAAGGAGGAACGTTTTTCTATGCCGGTCAGTGAACAAAGCCAGGACCCGACCATGACGGCCGAGTCCGACTACTCGGAGCAGGACTACCAGAAGCTCCTCGAGCTGTATGACGAGAGCATGCGCAATCTCACCGAGGGTGAGATCGTGCCCGGACGCGTCATTGGCGTAACGTCCAACTCCGTCATCGTCGACGTGGGGTACAAGTCCGAAGGCTTGGTGCCCATCGAGGAGTTTACCGATCGCGACGGCAACCTGACCGTCGAGATCGGCGAAGAGGTCGACGTCCTGCTCGAGAAGACCGAAGACCTCGAGGGGCACGTCCTCCTCTCCCGGACCAAGGCGCAGCGCATGCGCCGCTGGACCGAGGTGGAGCGCGCCTACAAGGAGTCCAAGGTCATCAAGGGGCGGGTTACCGACCGGATCAAGGGCGGCTTGACGGTGGACGTCGGTCTCCGTGCCTTCCTCCCGGGATCCCTCGTCGACATCAAGCCGGTCAAGAACCTCGAGTCCCTGCGCGGACAGGAGCTCGAGTTCAAGGTGATCAGCCTCGACCGCCGGCGCAACAACATCGTGCTGTCGCGCAAGGCGGTCCTCGAGACCGAGCTGCAGCGGCGCAAGGCCGATACCCTCACCCGCCTGGAAGAGGGCGCCATGCTGCGCGGCGTGGTCAAGAACATCACCGACTACGGCGTGTTCATCGACCTCGGCGGCATCGACGGCCTGCTCCACATCACCGACATCTCCTGGGGCCGTGTCAGCCACCCGTCCGAGCACTTCTCGGTCGGTGACGAGGTCGACGTGATCGTCCTCAAGTTCGACCCCGACACCGAGCGCGTCTCGCTGGGCTACAAGCAGCGCAGCGACGACCCGTGGACGCTGGTGGACAAGAAGTACCCCATCGGCTCGCGCGTCCATGGCCGCGTCGTCTCCCTGGTCGACTACGGCGCCTTCGTCGAGATCGAGGAGGGGGTCGAGGGCCTCATCCACGTCAGCGAGATGTCGTGGACCAAGAAGGTCGTCAATCCGGCCAAGGTGCTGGAGGTGGGCGACGAGGTCCAGGCGATCGTCTCCGAGCTCGACATGGACCAGCGGCGCATCAGCCTGTCGCTGCGCCAGACCGAGCGCAACCCCTGGGAGGAGCTGCAGGACAGCCATCCCATCGGCACGATCATCGAGGGCAAGGTCAGGAACCTCACCGAGTTCGGCGCCTTCGTCGAGATCACCGAGGGGATCGACGGCCTGATCCACGTCTCCGACATGAGCTGGACCAAGCGGGTCAAGCACCCGAACGAGGTCCTCAAGAAGGGGGACACGGTCCGCGCCCGCATCACCAACATCGACGTCGAGAACCAGCGCGTCTCGCTGTCGATCAAGGAGTTCATGCCCAACGAGTGGGAGGACTTCGCCCGCGAGCACAAGGTGGGCGACCTCCTGGACGGCCGGGTGGTCAACGTCACCGACTTCGGCCTCTTCATCGACATCTACAACGGGCTCGAGGGGCTCGCCCACGTGAGCGAGATCGAGGTCGGACAGGGCGTCCGTCTCGAGGACTTCTACAGCGTGGGCGACTGGGTGCGGACCCGCGTCCTGCGGATCGAGGAGGGCGACAAGAAGGTCGGCCTGTCGATGCGCGGCGTGTCGCAGCCCACCGACGAGGAGATCGAGGAGCTCAACCAGGCGACGGCGGGCCAGGTCGTGGGCGGTGGGGAGGAGGAGGCCAAGGCCGAGCCGCGCGCCAAGAAGCGCGCGGTCAGGGAAGAGCACCCGGAAGAAGACGAGGAGTAGTCTCCCGAAGCTCGAGCCGGCGGGTCACGGGGTCCCCGTGGCCCGCCCCCCACGGACATGAACCAGGGAGGGGCGATGTCGGAACCCGTCAAGGAGGGTATGACCAAGGCTGAGCTGGTGGAGGAGGTCGCCCGTACGACCCAGCTCACCAAGAAGCACGCGGAGATCATCGTCAACACGGTCTTCGACAGCATCGTCGACTCCCTCAAGGAAGGGGAGAAGATCGAGCTGCGGGGCTTCGGCAGCTTCCGGATCCGCCGTCGCGGCGCCCGGACCGGCCGCAACCCCAAGACCGGCGAGAAGGTGAGCGTCCCCCCGAAGCGCATCCCCTACTTCAAGCCCGGCAAGGAGCTGAGGGAACTGCTCAACGACGAGTGCTGACCGGCGGCTCTCCGGAGCCGCCGCCCGCTCTCCTTGTCTGCCGATCGCGATGGAAACCCTGTTCGCACCGTGGAGGCACGCGTACATCACCTCCCATAAGCCCCCCGACGAGACGCCGGATGCCCCCGCGTGCTTCTTCTGCGCCGCCGCCAAGCGGCCGGACGACCCCGAGGGGCTGGTGGTGCATACCGCCCGGCACCATCTGGTCATGCTGAACCTCCATCCGTACGCCAGCGGCCACCTGATGGTGGCGCCGCTCGAGCACCTCGCCTCGCCGCTCGACAGCGGCGAGGAGGCGCGCCAGGAGTTCTGGCCGCTGGTGCTCGAGACGCAGCGCGTGCTCGCGGCCGCCTATCAGCCGCACGGCTTCAACCTGGGCATGAACCTCGGCGCGCCGGCCGGCGCCGGAGTGCCCGGGCACTTCCATTTCCATCTCGTCCCCCGCTGGAAGGGGGATACCAACTTCATGACCGTCCTGGCGGACGTCCGGGTCGTCCCGGAGGACCTGCGCCAGGCACGCGATCGCCTGCGGGCGCTGTTCGCCCGGAAGGAGTCCTGAGTGGAACCCGGTAGCACCTCCGCCCCGCAGACCACGGCGGCCGCCGGCGTGGGCAGCGCCCTCGTGGCGGCGGTGGCGGCCTGGCTGGTCCCCGGCCTGGGGCACGTCATCCTCCGGCGCTGGCAGCGAGGCGTCGTCTTTTTCCTGCTGGTGCTGGTCTCCATCGTGGTGGGCTGCAGCCTGCAGGGGAACCTCTACCGCGTGCTGCCCAACCAGCCGCTGACCCTCCTCGCCACGCTCGGCTCGATGGGCATGGGGATCCCCTACTTCCTCCTGCGCTACGGCATGGGCTACGCCGGCAGCATCGTCGGGCCGGGCTACGAGTACGGCACCTCCTTCCTGCTGACGGCGGGCCTCATGAACCTGCTCCTGGTGCTCGACGCCTGGGACATCGGACGCGGCAAGAAGGATTGACCCCATGCTCAGCCACTTCTTCCTGATGGTCCTGTACGCCCTGGTGGTGAGCCTGTTCTTCACCCTGCTCTGGCGGCGCGAGCGCAAGGAGCAGACCCGGCTCTTCCTGCAGCTCTTCCTGGGGATGGTGGCCGGCGGCCTGCTGGTGGCCTGGTTGATGTACCCGTTCCCGCCGGGACCGCCCGCGCCCATTCCATGACCTCGATGGTGGGCGGGGAGAGGTCTCCAGACCTCCGGGTCGACCTCCTGGTCGTGGCGGGCGAGGCATCCGGGGACCTCCACGCGGCGCGGCTCGTTTCCGAGCTGCGCCGCCGGGTGCCGGGGCTCTCCACGTTCGGCCTGGGAGGCGACGAGCTGATGGCGGCCGGCCTCGATGCCGTGGCGCACAGCGCCGAGATCTCGGTGGTGGGGATCACCGAAGTGCTCAAGATCCTCCCCCGGGCGCGGCAGATCTTCGCCGAGATCCTCCGCCAGGTGGACCGGCGGCGCCCGCGCGCTGCGGTGCTCGTCGACTTCCCCGACTTCAACCTGCGGCTCGCCAAGGAGCTGCGCCGGCGCGGGGTGCCGGTGGTCTACTACATCAGCCCCCAGGTCTGGGCCTGGCGCCGCGGCCGGGTCAAGACCATCGCCAAGGTCGTCGACCGCATGCTGGTGCTCTTCCCGTTCGAGACCTCCTTCTACCAGGGGCACGGGGTGAACGTGGTCCACGTCGGCCATCCGCTGGTCGACGAGGTGCCGCGCCTCCCCCAGGTCTGGGAGGAGGGGGAGCCGGAGGGGCCGTTCCGCCTGGCGCTCCTCCCCGGGTCGCGGCGCAGTGAGATCGAGGCGCTGCTGCCCACCATGCTGGAGGCGGTGCGCCGCATCGCCCTCGAGCTGCCGGTGCAGGTGAGCCTGATCCAGGCACCGTCCGTACCGCGCGAGCTGCTGGAGGAGAAGATCGTGGCCGCCGGCCTGCCGGTGGAGCGCGTGGAGATCATCGCGCGCGACCGCTTCGACGCGATCGCCGGCTCCCACCTGGCCCTCTGCGCTTCCGGCACCGCGACGCTCGAGGTCGGGCTCCTCGGGACCCCCATGGTCTTGCTCTATCGTCTCGCCACCGGCACCTATGTGCTGGCGCGGATGCTGGTGCGGCTGCCGCACTACAGCCTGGTGAACCTGGTGCTCGGCCGGCAGGTGGTGCCGGAGCTGCTCCAGGGCGCGGCGCAGCCGGACCGCATCGCCGACGAGGCCCGCCGCCTGCTGACCGAGACCGCCCCGCGCGAGGAGGTGCGCGCCGGCCTGGCCGAGCTGCGCGGCCGCCTGGGCGAGGGGGGCGCCAGCGCCCGGGCGGCGCGGGAGGTCGCGGCCTTCCTCGGCTTCTCCGGGGAGCCGGTGGATGCCGGAGCGAGGGAAGCGGCGGAGGGGGTGCGGGCGTGAGCATCCGGGCCTTCTTCTGGCACTACATCCGGCGCTACGTGGGCTGGGCGATGCTCGCCGCCCTGGCGATGGTGGTCTATGCCGGGACCATGGCGGGGCTGAGCTTCCTCATCGGCCCGATCTTCGGCGAGGTGCTCCAGTACGGCGACCAGCTGCCCGGGCTGGGAGGGATCGTCGGCTCGCCGGGCTCGGGGGACAGCGCCGGAGACGCGGCGGCCGCAGGAGATGCGGCCAGGCCGCCGGGGGAGCCGGCCTTCCTCGACGACCTCAAGAAGCGCTTCGACGTCGCCGACCAGATCGACGACAGCTACGAATCGCTCAAGCGCCGGCTGGGGGTGGGGCCGGACGAGGTGGTCTTCTTCGTCCCCCTGCTCTTCGTCCTCGTCATCCTGATCCGCAGCCTGGCCGACTTCCTGTCCGGCTACGCCTTCCAGCACATCGGCCTGGGGGTGACGACCGACATCCGCAACGACCTCTACTGGCACATCCTCGGCCAGTCGAGCCGCTTCCACGCCGAGCACCCGTCCGGGGAGCTGGTGGCGCGCATCATCAACGACGTGGCGGTGATGCAGAACGCGGTGTCGAACCGCCTGCTCGACCTCTTCCAGCAGTCGATCACCCTTCTCTTCCTGCTCGGCCTGCTGCTCTCCACCCATTTCCGGCTCGCGGTCATCTCCCTGGTGGTGGCGCCGGTCCTGGTCTATCCCATCGTCCGCTTCGGCAAGGGGATGCGCCGCACCAGCCACCGCAGCCAGGAGCGCATGGCCGACCTGGCGAGCCTGATGGCCGAGGGGATCCGCGGCCACCGCGTGGTCAAGGCGTTCGGCATGGAGGAGTTCGAGTACGGCCGCTTCCGCGAGGCGACGCGCCGCCACCTGCGGGTCAACCTCTGGGCGCAGATGCTCACCCACGCTTCCGGGCCGGTGGTCGAGTCGCTGGCGGCGTTCGGCGCGGCGGCGCTGCTGATCTACGCCGGGAAGAGCATCCGCGCCGGGGAGCTGACGCCGACGCAGCTCGTGCAGTTCCTTTTCACCCTCTACATGCTCTACGACCCGATCCGCAAGCTGAACAAGGTCAACCTGATCCTGCAGGAGGCCTCGGCGGCGGGGCAGCGGGTGAGCCGCCTCCTGGAGCTCCCCAACGACATCGAGCAGCGGCCCGGCGCGCGGACGGTGGAGCGGGTGGAGAAGGGGATCGCCTTCGAGCGCGTCTCCTTCGCCTACGAGGACCGGCCGGCGCTGTGGGACGTGGACCTCGCCGTCCGCGCCGGCGAGATCGTGGCCCTGGTGGGCCCCTCGGGCGCCGGCAAGTCGACCATGGTCAACCTGCTGCCGCGCTTCTTCGACCCCGACACAGGTCGGATCGCGCTCGACGGCACCGACATCCGGGACCTGGAGCTCAAAAGCCTGCGGTCGCTGATCGGCATGGTCACCCAGGACACGGTGCTGTTCAACGACACGATCCGCAACAACATCGCCTACGGGCGCTCCGACCTGCCGCTGGAGCGGGTGCGCGAGGCCGCGGCGGCGGCGTACGCGGACGAGTTCATCATGCAGCTCCCGCAGGGGTACGAGACGGTGATCGGCGAGTCGGGCGTGCGGCTGTCCGGCGGCCAGCGGCAGCGCCTGGCGATCGCCCGGGCGCTGCTCAAGAACGCCCCCATCCTGATCCTCGACGAGGCCACCTCCCACCTCGACAGCCAGTCCGAGGCGCTGGTCCAGAAGGCGCTCTACAACCTGATGCAGGGGCGCACGACGCTGGTCATCGCCCACCGCCTCTCGACCGTGCAGCGCGCCGACCGCATCGCGGTGATGGAGGCGGGGCGCATCGTCGAGGAGGGCTCCCACGAACAGCTCATGGCTCTGGGCGGCTCCTACAAGCGGCTCCACGATCTGCAGTTCCGGGTGTGAGCAGGGATATCGCCATCCTCTCCCTGCTGGGCGCGGGGTTCATCCGCGGCCTGGCGGCGAGCGTCCGGCGGCGCTATCACGGCGACGAGCTGGTGCGCCAGTGGGAGCAGCGGGGCGAGCACTTCATCCTGGCGTTCTGGCACCGCCACATGCTGCTGATGCCGTACGGCTACCGGGGGCGCCGGATGACGGTGCTGTCGAGCCACAGCCGGGACGGCGAGATCATGGTCCGCACCCTCGCCCGCCTGGGGATCGACACCTGCCGCGGCTCCACCACCCGGGGCGGCGCGGCGGGGCTGCGCGGGCTGCTGCGCATGGCGGCGGAGGGCTCGGACCTGGGCTTCACGCCGGACGGGCCGCGCGGGCCGGCAGGGGAGGTGCAGCAGGGGGTGATCATCGCCGCGGCGATGTCCGGGTTCCCGATCCAGCCGGCGGCGCTGGCGGCGACCCGGGCCCGGCGCCTGGGCTCCTGGGACCGCATGGTGGTGCCGCTGCCGTTTTCCACCGTGCACTACGTCTACGGCGAGCCGCTGTACGTGGAGCGCCGGGCCGATCCGGCCGCGGCCGCCGCGGAGCTCAAGCGCCGCCTGGACGCCGCCGAGGCCGAGGCCGAGCGGCTGGCCGGGCGGTCGGGGGGAGGATCTGAATGAACAGGGGGATTCGATGCGCAGTATGACAGGGTATGGCGAGGCCTCGGCCGAGAACGCGCGGCACATCGTGTCGGTGAGCCTCAAGGCGGTCAACCACCGGTTCCTCGACCTGGCGCTCCGGATCGGCGACGAGATCCGGTCGAGCGAGTCGGCGGTGCGGGAGCTGCTCGGACGGGAGCTCTCGCGTGGCCGCGTCGAGGTGCGGATCGACGCCCGGCCGCGCGCCGAGCGCCATGCGACGGTGGAGTTCCATCTCGGGATCGCCCGCGCCGCCCACGCCGCCACCCACCGGCTGGTCGAGGAGGGGCTGATCGAGCGCGGCCTGGGCGCCGGCGACCTGCTGCGCATCCCGGAGGCGTTCCGCGTCGACGTCGAGGCGGAGGAGTGGGACGAGGCGGATCACGAGCTGCTGCTCAAGGTGGTGAGGGACGCCGTCTCCCAGCTTGTCTCCGGCCGCCTGCTCGAGGGGGCGAGCCTGGCGGCGGCCATGGAGGAGCGCCTGCGCGGCCTGGCGGAGATCGTGGCGCGGCTCGACGAGCTGCGCGGCCCGGTGCGCGAGGAGATGGCGGCCACCTTCCGGCGCCGCGTCGGCGAGCTGCTCGACGGCCGTGCCGTCGACGAGGCGCGTGTGGCCCAGGAGATCGCTCTGCTGATCGACCGTAGCGACGTCAGCGAGGAGATCGACCGCCTGCGCTCCCACCTGGAGCACTTCCGGTCCGTGGCCGCGGAGCCGGGCCCTACGGGCAAGCGCCTGGACTTCCTCACCCAGGAGGTGTTCCGGGAGCTCAACACCCTCGGGGCCAAGTGCCGCAACGCCGAGATGACCCGTGCCGTGCTGGACGCCAAAGTGCTCTGCGAGCAGATCCGCGAGCAGGTCCAGAACGTCGAGTGAGATAGAATCGGGGCTCCTTGAGCACAATGACCTCAGCCGGCGAGCTCTTCATCCTCTCCGCCCCCTCCGGCGCGGGCAAGACGACGCTCATCCAGAGCCTGATCCAGGGTCTGAAGCAGGGGAGCTTCGCCGGCCTGGGCGATCTGGCGTTCTCGGTGAGCTACACCACCCGCGCGCCGCGCGGCGCCGAGATCGACGGCCGGGACTATCACTTCGTCGACCATGCCACCTTCCGCGGCATGATCGACGCAGGCCGCTTCCTCGAGTGGGCCGAGGTGCACGGCAACTTCTACGGCACGGCCAACGACGAGGTCTTCCCGCGGCTGGCGAAAGGGACCGACGTGCTTCTGGACATCGACGTCCAGGGGGC
>Ga0196965_1001207_pt1 | contig 10514 bp, 6 predicted proteins | sample S1_20metaG_FD_148668 | JGI IMG/M metagenome (GOLD analysis project Ga0196965, IMG submission 148668) | Soil microbial communities from Anza Borrego desert, Southern California, United States - S1_20 | ecosystem: Environmental > Terrestrial > Soil > Desert | place: USA: California | collected... | reverse complement strand
CCGGCTGTATACGATACCGCAAAAGTCGTGGTATTGCCAGTGCCCATGGCCGACCTCTCAATACAACCCTTTGAGGGCTGCCCTCCTTTATCGGTTACCTTTATTGACATTTCGACCGGGAATGACACTGCACAAAACAAGTGGATGGTAGAAACCCATGAGATAGAAGGCGTAAAGCAATACATTCACCAATTTATCCGGCCAGGTAAATACCACGTAGGCCTGAGCGTAAGTAACGCCTTAGGTTGCGTACACCAGATTTTAAAAACTAACGCGGTAACCGTTTTTGATAAGCCCACAGCTGATTTTATCACTAAACCGGAGAGTAAAGAAATTGAAGGCCCGGTTTACCTGTATAACGTAAGCCGTAATGCCACAAAATTTACCTGGGACATGGGTGACGGGAATTATTTATATCAAAACGGCAAAAAAGATACCGTATACAGATATATTGATACGGGAAATATCCAAATCAGCCTTATAGCACAGGATATAAACGGGTGCCTGGACACACATACACAAATTATCCGCGTTTTTGATAAAATTACCTGCGTTATTCCCAATGCGTTTACACCCGGATACAGCGACGATTTAAATACGGTTTTTAAGCCCGAGTGCGCAGGCATAGTAGATTATCATTTAACCATTTATAACCGATGGGGGCAGGTTATACTGGATTGTGACAACTGCTTTTGGAACGGTATGTATGCTGACAGCCCCGTACTCCCCGGTATGTACCTGTACAGGCTTAACATCAAAGCTGAAAGCGGGAAAAAGGCATTTACCTTTGGTACGGTCCAGGTGATCAGGTAGCATAGATGCAATTAAGAAACTCAGTAACAGCTGCGGGTGTTCCTCCATCAACCACATTAAGTAAACTATAAATTTTTAACTAAGTTGGTTTTCTATCTTTGCCGCAATTAATAAGCACCATGTTCAGAACGAAAACCTGCGGAGAATTAACGATTAAGAATGTTGGCGAAGAAGTAACCCTGGCCGGATGGGTGGCCAAGTCGCGCGATTTTGGCGGCATGACCTTTATTGACCTGCGCGACCGCTACGGCATTACCCAACTGGTGTTTAACATGGAGGTGAACCCCACCCTGTGCGAGCAGGCCCGTAAACTGGGACGCGAGTTTGTGGTGCGCGCTACCGGAAAAGTGGCCGAGCGCAGCAATAAGAACCCCAAAATTGCTACTGGCGACATTGAAATACTGGTGGATAGCTTTGAAATACTGAACGAGGCCAAAACCCCGCCCTTTACCATTGAGGAAAACACCGACGGCGGAGAGGAACTGCGCATGAAGTACCGCTACCTGGATTTGCGCCGCGATGTAGTGCGCGCCAATATGGAAATGCGCCATAAAATGGGCCGTGAAACCCGCAACTACCTGGACAGCCTGAATTTTATTGAGGTGGAAACTCCCGTGCTTATTAAATCTACGCCGGAAGGGGCCAGGGATTTTGTGGTGCCCTCAAGGATGAACAAAGGTGAGTTTTATGCCCTGCCCCAGTCGCCGCAAACTTTCAAGCAATTGCTGATGGTGTCAGGCTTTGACCGGTATTACCAGATTGTAAAATGTTTCCGTGACGAAGACTTCCGCGCTGACCGCCAGCCGGAGTTTACCCAGATAGACTGCGAAATGAGTTTTGTGGAGCGGGAAGACATACTGAATGTTTTTGAGGGATTGGTAAAGCACTTGTTTAAAACCGTAAAAGGCATTGAGCTGACAGAGGCTTTCCCCCGCATGACTTATGCCGATGCCATGAAATTTTATGGCAGCGATAAGCCGGATATCCGTTTCGGGATGAAATTCGTGGAGATTAAGACACCACTGGATGAAACCGAAGAAGCGTCTGCACCCACCGGCTTTAAAGTATTTGATGAAGCCGACATTGTAGCAGGCATAAACGTTAAAGGCGGCGCTGCATATACCCGCAAGCAACTGGATGCCCTCACCGATTTTGTAAAAGACCCAAAACGGGGCATGAGTGGCCTGATATGGGCCAAAGTGGAGAACGGCGAAGTAAAAAGTACCGTAGATAAATTTTTTACTACTGATCAAAAACTGGAATGGATAACCAAATTTGGGGCAACTGAAGGCGACCTGATGCTGATACTGGCGGGCGCTGCTGAAAAAACCCGCAAAGCGCTGGGCGACCTTCGCCTGAAGCTGGGCGAGGAAATGGGCCTGCGGGATAAAAACACCTTTGCGCCCCTTTGGGTGCTTGATTTTCCGCTGCTGGAATACGGCGAAGAGGAAAAACGCTGGTTTGCCATGCACCATCCCTTCACTTCTCCGCGCCCGGAGGATTTAAAATTTCTGGATACTGAACCCGGTAAGGTACGCGCCAACGCCTACGATATAGTGCTGAACGGCTGGGAAATAGGCGGTGGTTCCATCCGTATCTTCAATAAAGAGCTGCAAGCTAAAATGTTTGAAATACTGGGCTTTACCAAAGAAGAAGCCCAGGAGCAATTTGGCTTTTTGATGAATGCCTTTGAGTTTGGCGCTCCCCCGCACGGAGGCATAGCGTTTGGATTTGACAGGCTGTGCGCCCTGTTTGGCGGCTCAGATTCCATCCGCGATTTTATGGCGTTCCCTAAAAACAATGCCGGTAAGGATGTAATGATTGATGCGCCTTCGCTCATTAACCCGAAGCAACTGGTGGAACTGGGCCTGAAGGTGGATTAGCCGTTTACTTTTCCCTTCTTTAAGGTATTCACGCTATATTGTGCACTATCCGCCTATGAAAGGATTTTCTCTTCTTGTACTGGTGATTATCTCCCTGCTCACTTACGGCCAACAGCCCAAGCTGATGCTGCATACAGGGCATGTGCTGGGTGTTTCTGATGCAAGCTTCAGTTACGATGGTAAGTATGTATTTACCGTAGGTGAAGACGACATCATAAAAATGTGGGAAATAGCGTCGGGAAGGTTGATACACGATTTTGAGGGCAGCAACCTGGAAGGTTTCCTGGACAGTGGCAGAACGCTGATTACGGTAAAAACCCTTAACGACCACCAAACCGGTATTGTACAATATTGGGATTTGATAACCGGGCAGTTGATAAAACAGCACGCCGGTGTTAATGTAAGGCTTAACAGCGGCAAAACTCAAATGCTCCTTGGACGTGGTGTTGACAGCACAGGCAATGACAGCATGGATCTGGTGGACGTAAAATCAGGCAAAAAAACACATGCTTTCCCCGGCACTATCGGCGCTTTTCTCAATTCCGATTCTATAATTTTTTCGGGTTCTTTAGCTGAAGACGCCAATTCATTTGATATGTACGTGTGGGATGCAGCAACCAAAAAGCTGCATTCGCAATACAAGGGGTATTTAGCGGGTGCGTCCGATAAACATTTTGTTATTCAGCACGACAGTACCTTGTACGTGTTTGATATTGCCACTGCCGAACAGGTGCAGGCGTTTTCACTCCCTAAAAATAAATACGGCAATTTTGAAGATTTCAAAGCCAGTTTTAGCCCTGACAGCCGAAAAGTTTATTTATACAGGGATTATATTTACCGTACTGACGAAATATTCGTATTCGATACAGATAGCTTTTCGCTGCTGAAACAACTGTATGCACCCAAAGATGTATCGCTGATTTTTTTCAGCAGCGATGGAAATTTAACAGTGGTTGTTGATGACGAAAATTCGGCAACCGTTTATGACACAGGATATAATATCCTTTACCAGCTGGAAGGACATACTGATATTATCAACCGACTGGATTTTGACCCGGACGATAAATACATTTTAACCGCATCAGAAGATAAAAAAGCCATTTTGTGGGATGCAGCCACGGGTAAAAAAATAAGGCAGTTTAAAGGCGATAATAAATTAATATCAATCTGCACTTACAGTCCTGATAAAAATACTTTTTGTTATCAGTCGGGGGGTAATTTGTTTATCTGGGAAACCGCCACCCTGAAAAAAATAGCCACCATACAGGTTCCTGATGCTAACATTACCTACAGCGCCGATGGCAAATTTATATATCTTAGTAATAACTATTATTATTTTTTCCTGGTTATCGAAGCCGGAACCGGTAAAATAGTTTCACGGCATTTTGATGAGCAAAACCAATGGTCAACAGGGGCAACCTATAGCTACGACGGCGCAATGGCCGGCACGTATTGTGCCGACAGTGTTTTCAGGATTTTTACTGTTTCGGGTGATACGGTTTTTTCGCTTTATGGAAAAGATCCTAATTTAACCCGGTTTTCACACGGCAATAATAAGGCCTTGCTGGTTTACAGCACTTATGAAAAATACGAGCATATAGCGGATACCCTGGTGCTGTATGATATTACCACGGGCCGCAAGGACTGGACAATAGGTTTTAAAGGTACCGAACTGGATTTTGTGTTCAGCCCCGGAAACAGCTATATAGCCGGCACTGTAGGCGATTCGCTTCTAATTATAAATACGCTCACGGGCAACGTATCGTATGCGCCTGCATACGTCACCACCTTTTCTGAAATAGAATTTACTGCTGATGAAAAATTAATATTGGTAACCACATCACGTTACAGGGGTTTTGTATGCCAACTTGTATATAATACTGAAACCGGCAGGAAGTTTGCATCAAAAAAACGCCCCCACGATGAGAGCTTATATATTATTCGCACCGCATTTATTGAAAATAACACAAAGGTTATAACCAGCTACATCTCAGGCGAGACCGAAATTTGGGATATTTATTCCGGCTACGTAAAAAATATTTATTCTCCCAAAGGATATATTAATGATTTCTCCGGCACTCAATACATCTCCACTGACCGGGCACATATTTATTTTTTTGATACGGCGTTTAATCATTTATATACACTATCCAATCTCGACTCTGCAAACTACGTGGTTATGGATAAGGATGGCCGTTTTGACGGTACTGAGGCAGGCCGCAAGCAAATGTATTATACCTGTGGGCAGGAAACCATTGACCTGGAGCAGTTTAAAAACCTTTGCTGGGAACCGGGATTAATTGGCAAAATAACAGGAGATAACCAGGAGCCTATAACTGCCAAAAAAATCAGCGAAATAAATATTTGTAATTATACGCCGGTTATTAAAGAAAAAGGTAATGAAAAAGGATTTTACAAATATGAAATTACCCCGAGAAAAGGGGGAATTGGCGAAGTTCAGTTATATATAAACGGCAAACAGGTAAAAACGTATACCACAGCCGGTATGCAAAAAAAAGGCGGCTCGTATACCCTTTCGGTTCCTCATTCTGTTGTGGGGCCTTACCTGGTGCGGGGAGCTGAAAACCAACTATCAGTACGTGCCACCACTACAGGTAATACCATGTCAGCCCGCAGTGGCGGCGGTATGGAGCTGATTGCCGATGAAAGCGAACAAGCTGCCAACCCCGATATGTTTATTGTTTCCATCGGAATCAGCAAATACAAAGGCGAGCGCCTGAAACTAAACTATGCCGCCAAAGATGCGGTTGATTTTTCGGCTGCGTTGGCGCATGCCGGCAGGAAACTGCTGAACAACGACGGCAAAGAACATGTAAACACATTTACTTTTCATACCGAACCCGGTAGCACACGCTGGCCGGCCAAACAAGCCATCCGTAAACTGATGGACAGCATTGCCGGAGTGGCCACCGCTGACGATATACTTGTTATATTTTTTGCCGGGCACGGTACACTTTCTGGTCCACAAAAAACTCTGTATTTACTTACAGCCGAAGCCACTGACGAAGGCATAAAAGGGGTAGAAGACCAGGTAGCCATAAGCACCGGCGAAATGGACGAGTGGATGCGGAAAATAAAAGCGAACAAGCAACTGCTTATACTGGATGCCTGCAACAGCGGACAGGTGGTGAAAAACATGCAGAACCTTATGGCACAACGCGAAATACCTGCCGACCAACTTAGAGCCCTGGAAAACCTAAAAGATAAAACCGGCACCTACATTCTTTCAGCATCGGCATCCGGGCAATCTGCCTACGAAACCAGTATATACAGCCAGGGGTTGCTTACCTACAGCCTGCTTTCATCCATAAAACTGGGCAAAGGACTTAAAGACAATAAATTTATTGACGTTACCAAATGGTTTAATTCAGCGTCAGACGATGTACGCATACTTGCCAAAGATATTGGCGGACGGCAGGACCCGCAGATTTTAGGTACCGCCAGCTTTGAGGTGGGGCTGGCCGATAAAGAAGTGCTGGAGGGCATACAGCTGGCGATAGCCAAAAAAATATTTGCTCGCTCAAAACTCATAGGCGATGAGGAAAGCCTGAGCGACGAACTGAACCTTTCGGGGCTGATAGACAAAGAGCTTACCAACCTCTCTTCACGCGGTAAGGAAAGCCCCCTGACATTTGCACCTGATAATACGCTGGCAAATACATACTCAGTAAGAGGCCGGTATGAAGTAACCGGTAGTACAGTGGTGGTTAAAATTACTATATATATGGGGTCAAAGGAAAAACTGCACCAGTTTGAGGTATCGGGCGACCCGGAAAAACCTGAAGCACTAGCTAGAAGCATCGTGGAAAAAGTGAAAGAATTGCTGGGCAATTGAAGCCCTGCGGTAGATTAATAAATCACTTCATTTATCACAACCTTTCTTATTTTTGTTGGGAATGGATAACATTACCCCGAAAGAACGGATCCTGAAAAAAATACGGGCAGGGCTGCTGTATAAGAATCCGCCGCGGCTTACCGGTATTGATCTGGAAAGCAGTGTATACGGGGAGATGACCAGCCCGCTACCGGAAGAATTTGCCAAAAGCTTTACCGCAACCGGGGGCAAGCTGGTATTTTGCCATAACAAATACGACCTGATTGATAACCTGGCCGATTTAGCTGAAAATTACAAATGGAAAAATATTTTCTGCTGGGATAAAGACCTTAGAAAAGAATTGGACGATGTGGGCTTTGCTTATTTAAGCGGCAAGGAAAACCTTGAAAATGCCGAAGCGTCTCTTACCACCTGCGAGTGCCTGGTGGCCCGCACGGGCAGCGTGGTTACCAGCAGCCTGAAAAACAGCCGCAGCCTTATTGCGGTTCCCCGGGTGCATATTGTAATAGCATACATTAACCAGGTAGTGCCTGATATTAAAGACGCTGTTAAATTTTTGAGTAACCGGTATGGCAAAAAACAACCCTCGGCTATTACATTTATAACTGGTCCCAGCCGGACCGCCGATATTGAGATGCAGCTGGTGCAGGGGGTACACGGCCCTGAAGAATTGTATGTTTTTTTGGTGAATATTAAAAATAATAAACCATGAAAAAATATAATTTATCAATTGTAATTATATTCCTGTTAAAAGGAATAGTATACGCCCAGGCAACCGATGGAAATACAGCAAGGGAAGTGCTGGAAAACATGAATAAAAAATGCCTGCAAATTCAAAACGGGAAGTTTACTGCGGAGTATAAATTAAAATCATACTCAGAACTGGATACAAATTTGAGGTTAGGGGTCGTGATTTTTGAAAGATTACCGGATGATTCCCTTTTTGGTTTCAAACTTTGGAGCTATTGCACTAATGAAGGTATTGCCCGCTATTATGACGGCAAAAACGTTTACATAGTTTTCGACAAAGATAAATCGGTACTTATTGATACGTTAAGAAAAAAGAGGTCGATGATTTATAACAGCCGGGTAGGTCCTTTTGCCGAATTTCCTTTAGTGTCCCGCAATCTGATGTATGCTCTTCAAAATGATGAGACTACTATTGCCTTTGATTCGCTATCTGGGAAAGACACTGTTGTAATTCGTTTAAAATATAATATTGAAACAGACAACTGGGAGCGCTGGTTTATTGATGTAAAATCAGGGTATCCTGTTGCCAGAGAAGCATATTACAAAAATGATATTGATGAAATACAGTATGATTATTTTAAATTGACTTCCCTTTCACTGAATAATGATAATCATGGCAAATGGCTCAATAGCCAAAAGTGGCCGATAGAGTATGATACATTTTATCAGCAGCCCAAAGCAAAGGTTTTGCCGCTGCCTGATGATACTCTGGCACCAGCATGGGAAGGATTAAGTTTAAATGGTGACAGCATACGTTTTCCGGGTTTAGGGGCTAGCCTGTACCTTATTGATTTTTGGTATAAAGCATGTCATCCGTGCCAGCAGGCAGTACCTTTTTTACAGCGCATGCATGAAAATTATTCGGCAAAAGGCCTTAAAGTTATTGGTTTAAATCCATATGATTATAAAATAAAAGATTCTGAATTATTTCAGGCTTTTTTGAAAAGAAAAAATGTTTCCTATGCGTTGGCATTTGTAAATAGTGAAGTACCCCAAAAGTATCATGTACAAGGATATCCCCTCTTTTATCTTATAAATAAAAACGGTAATATAATACACTCGCAAAGTGGATATGGGCCGGATGTGGATGGAGAGTTCGAAAAAATAATAAAAGAATACTTAGAAAAAAATTGACCTTACTACCCGATAATAAAAAAATATATTTTGCCTCTGATTTTCACCTTGGGGTGCCGGATTATGATAACAGCCTGGTGCGTGAGAAACGTTTGGCGGCATGGCTGGACAGTGTAAAACACGATGCGGCTGAAATATACCTGGTGGGTGATTTATTTGATTTCTGGTTTGAGTATAAAACGGTAATACCTAAATATTACACCCGCCTGCTGGGCAAGCTGGCAGAATTGAGGGATATGGATATTCCCATTACTTTTTTTACCGGCAACCACGATATGTGGATGTTTGGCTATTTTGAAAAAGAGCTGGGCATACCGGTTATCCGCCAGCCCATTGACAGGGAAATCAACGGTGTTAAATTCCACATAGCTCACGGGGATGGCTTGGGACCGGGCGATAAGGGGTATAAATTTATTAAAAAAGTATTTGCGAGTAAATTTTGCCAGTGGGCATTTAAATGGATACACCCGGATGTGGGTATTGGCATTGCTAATTATTTCAGCCACAGCAGTCGTAAGGCCAATGGCGACAGGGACTATGTATTTTTGGGCGAAGAGAACGAGTGGCTGGTAATTTATAGCAAAGAGTTATTAAAAAACCGGCACTATGATTACATGATTTATGGTCACCGGCATTTGCCTATGGATATTGAGTTGCAGCCCGGCAGTCACTACATTAACCTGGGCGATTGGATTAAGCATTTTACCTATGCGGTGTTTGATGGAGAAGCGGTGGAATTGAAGGAGTTTACACAATGACACTAACATCTCACGACCTCCTGCATAAAGTTCTTGACTTGCTTTGCTATAAAAAGGAGAACAAAAGATATTATGACATTAAGTATCTTAAAAACGAGCCGCCTTCTTATTATCGCTTATTACAGATTGAAGCCTTAATGGATGCCCTTGGATTGTCTAAGAAACATTTCAATACCTTTGTAAATACTGTATACCGGTTAAGTGATAAAGCAGAATATGACAGGCGAACTTATTTAAACTCATTGACGAACCTTGAATATTTATTACGAGGCGAATTCTTTGACTCAAGGGATATTGATGTTGAATATTCAGAAATAAAACAAAAAATATCAGACAATGCCCGGCAGCATGTTCCGGGATTGGGGCAGCATTATTATGAAAGACCATTAAACTTGCCATGGTTGTTTAGTTTGTTAATTAATTACAGGATAGACATACACCAATTTACAAGAAAGCCCACAGGCTTTATAGAAGGCTTTGATATTTCAGCATTTTATGGGTCATTGTATGCAAGCCGACATTGCGGAAACGCTTAACTCTTCAATTAAAAGTATTGATGAATTGCTTGCATATTTATTAGACCCAAAGGGAAGAACATATACAATTGCTGAATTGGTAAGTACTTATAATTATCCTGATGTTGATTTGCAACAAATAGATTCTGAATGGTTAATGGAAAATTATTGAACCTTTTCAATGGCACAAACCTGGCACCGTAGGGGCACAATATTTTGTGCCCATGAAACATACAAATTAGATATTTTATTGCAGGGAATCGGGTTCAAAATATTGAACCCCTACAGTCCACAACAATCAATTTGCTATGTATAAAACCTATCCTTGTCCCAATTTGCCGGATTATTAATAATATATTCTGAAATATTTATATATGCCTGTTCATTACGGATGATATGCTCATAAAAATTGCGCTGCCACACTGTTTCAATGCCCATGTTATTTCTTGCCCATTTTGTAACGCCAATTTTAAAACCCCGTATAATAGAAGCTATAGAACCCGGAATAACTTTTTGAAATTGGTTGTAACGTAGGGGCTCAATATTTTGAGCCTCTGCAATACTTTGTGCCCTATTATGAATCAATTGGCCATTATCGGGTTCAAAATATTGAACCCCTACAAGGCCAGGGTTTTCTGTCAGTTCAAGTATGCCGTGTATATGGTTGGGCATTATAACATATTCGTGCAATTTAGCATTCTGAAAATGAGCAGGTATTTGCTGCCAGCAACCATCGGCAATACTTCCAATTTCAGTCAGGTGCATAATTTCATGTACCACCTCCCCAAACACGTATTCGCGGTTA
>Ga0196965_1001206_pt1 | contig 10530 bp, 7 predicted proteins | sample S1_20metaG_FD_148668 | JGI IMG/M metagenome (GOLD analysis project Ga0196965, IMG submission 148668) | Soil microbial communities from Anza Borrego desert, Southern California, United States - S1_20 | ecosystem: Environmental > Terrestrial > Soil > Desert | place: USA: California | collected... | reverse complement strand
AAAACGACCAGCAGACACAAGCTTTCATACTGCCAAAATATCAAACTTTGGCCACAGGTTAGTTTGAGTAACGACTCATGCTTTTGTTTCTTTAATATATTTTAGTTAAAGTGAATAACAAGCTACCATCTATTATTTGATCACTAGACTATCAAAATTGCTTTGCTTCCTTTCATCTTATGTAAAATGTCCTTTACTTTTTTATCCTCTTGTTATCCAGAAAAAACAATTTGAAACTCTACTATTGTTCAGATCATTTACATTAGGTCTATTTACCCGAGTCTGATAAAATTTTCAAAGATATAGAATCAAGATACAATGACAATATGCATCTGCATATTTGCAGGATACAGAACTACTAGATAAAGAACAATGCCTTTAGAAAAAGATTAAGAAAGTATGATAAAATATATCAGACACATACATAGTAGAATCAGGACTTGTAAACTAGAGGATAATGAACACCTCTTTGCTACGGAAAGAGACTACTATGACTAAAAGACAGAGGGGGGAGGTGTTACCTTGTGCGAATTACACAAGAGATCCAGAATTTACCAGAAATATCTTATTATTGTACGGATAAAGAGAACCCTTTCCTAATTGGTGAATAAATTATCTGTTTTACTTATCCACTTGTTAATTCCTTGTCATTAAACATTCAAGGCGTCGTTTACTAAACGTCTAAGATCAGAAAAACGAATAGGCTTTTGAATTAGTTTATCAATCCTTGCTTCTTTATATTCAACTTGGTTTTCTAAATCTTTGGTATCAAAAGCTGTCATCAAGAATATCTTAATGTCTGTATTTAGTTTTCTTATTTTTTTTGCAAGCTGTAAACCGGATAAACTGGGCATTCTTAAATCAGTTATAATTAAAGAATGTTTGTCTGGTGTTTGTTTGAAATACTCTAAGGCTAAAGTAGGATCGGTAAAAGAGATAGCCGTATGACCTTCTTTATCTAAAAACGTCTTAAACAATGTAGCTAACTCACTTTCATCATCTACTACCAGAATGGAGTAAGCAGATGACATCATGATTTTATTTTCTGAATATTATTTAACTTTATCGAATAGCAAAAGCAAGTCAAATCAAATTTGGAAACTTAGGATTGGGCAAAACTCATTTCTATCAGATTGCCATATTTCCATCTCATTTTAATTGTGGCATATTACCGAATCGGATTGCGATAATTAGGTGATGACTTTTTTTATTTACCGATTTGTAATATATATAACAATTTCATGTTAATTCGACGATTTATTCTATAATTATCAATTAATTGATGAAATAAAATTAATCGTCTTCATGTAATGTGTCCAAATTTGGCTAGTTCTATCGATCTTTATTGATCCGTCCTTGAAATGTAATAATCAAAAACGATCTGCATAAATTGTTACTGCATTGGTTTCGTCCTTAAATCTATTCTTTGTTTCATTATGTTTGTTACGATTGAGGATAAAAAAGTGATTTTGGATAAGATAAGTATTGCTCTTTAATCATATTTAGGAAAGATCTAAACTATTCAAAATTTAGGAAGTGGTTAGAATCTGTAAGTTAAATGCTTCTACCAAACTGGGATGAATCTGTGTATGGACTATCTTCATTATCTCTATAGGTGCAGCTTTCTGTTTAATTGAATTTTCCAGTTGAACAATACCTTTTTCCAGATTATTGCCAAAAATAGAAGACTCATTTTTAGATGCTATTACTGGATTGAGTTCTTTGTTAAAAATGTCCTGTAATTTATTGGCCAAACCCATTGCACTTTGGTAGTTTGCCATATTTATTATCATTTTACTTTCATCCGAATTTTGATCTTGAACATGAGCAGATGAAGACATATTCATCATACTATGATCCATCATACCGGAGCCATTATCGACCATTGCCATATTTGCCATATCTGTCATATCAAAATCAACGGCGTAAGCGTCACCATAATTTCTCAGCACACTGTCTACCAGTTCAGCAAATCTAATGGGATGAATTGATGCATCATTACTATTCTCATTATTTTCATTGCCGCCAAACAAGTCGGAAAATAATCCCGTAACTATATTAATAAAGTTAGAATCCTCCGATTGCTTTAGGGCTGCGGTATTATTGATAATTTTGTTGGTGTTAGAATTTATGCTTGTAGTTATTTGATCAACTCTTTGAATTATTTGCTGTAGTTCCGATGCTGATTTACCAGTACTATTTGAGGATGAATTAGTGAGATTGAGTAAATCTTCTATGGCTACTTTAAGATCATCACCTATTTTTTTATCTTGTTTAGTAATTTCAACTAACAGATCCCAATAAAAAATACTATTTGCTTCGTTTGCATGCTTTTGTGCCATTGTAGTATTCTTATTGATTAAATTTTCTTTAACTAGGTTTGATTCTGTTTGAAATTGATCCAAAGAGGCTACTAATTTTGCATAATTATTCGGAGGAAAGCTGTGCGCAAATGCAAATTGATGAGCCGGCACTTTATCATTTATGATGGGAATATTATGAGCACCTATGTTCGTTAATACACATAACAATAGAAAAGAAGCTATGGTGACATATCTCTTCTTCACATGATTAAATATATGCTAAATCTTATAATAATACTTCGCCCTAGAATTTCACGATGGACATAGACAACGCAGCTTTCATACCAGGCTCTTTATTCATTTAGGCGACAGATTGTTATAAAGATACATTTTATCTACTTCATTGCATTGGTGTCCATAAAAACAAACACCAATTTCGGTTGATTCATCTCTCTCTAAAATTAATTACGAGAATACGATTTCGAAATCTTAATTCTATCATTGCCGTTTCTAGTTTGATTATTTAGCATTGATTTTTTTTCGAAGGATTGGAGGAATTATTTATTGTTTCAGATTGGGCTTTCTTCAATAATTCTGGGAACATAAAGGTGGTCTTTTTGTGATGTATTTTATTGTCTAAAAGTATAGCTATCTCTCTAATCTATTCATTCATATGCCTATACATATATAAAACTAAGTATTTATAAATATTGGTAGTAGTTGACAATTAAATACATTTACATTGAAGTTTAGCTTTTGTATATTACAATATACATGTTAATAGATCTATCGGGGAATTTGTATGTCCACAAATTCGATATTTGTCCAAAATTAGTTTTTTTTGCTGTCAGGATTTCTTTAATGATCTTTGATACCTATAACTCGGTGATCAATCGCCTGATCCTTATTTTCTCAATTTCAAAATCAACTCTAATTCAGACTCTTATTTACTACAGAATTATTAAGTATACTTTACGAAATCCGAGATTTGTGACTGATTTATTCAACAGGAACTTTTGTTAGATGAAATGTTTTATGATTGAGGCGGATAGTTTTTGGAAAATACTTTTTTACATCTTCTTAGGAATAGAATTAATTATTAGTTTACCTGCCAAACAGAACATATTTAACTATACCTGATTGATCGAGCTATTATCAATAGCTTCTTGATCCCTAAAGTAGAATTGGGAATCGCTAATAGATAAAGTTCCCAATTCGGGACACTGTGTTAAAACCATATTTAAATTTTGTAATTCTTTGTTCACTTCACTTGAAAAATTTTGATAATTCAAGGATCGAAGAAATTCTTCCTTTCCGCCTTCCATGCCATAGATCCTGTTTGATATTTCATTGGCTTTTTGTTCACACAGATCATGATATGCTGCAGGAGCGACAAGCCCTATTATTGCTGCAGTTCCAATTACGATGGGTATAAACAGCGATAATATAATCTTCCTACTTCTCTCCATGGTATTATTTGATATCTTAATTAATACATAATCTTTTAAATTCAAAATGGTCATTGTGTTCATTTAAGTTTGTTGCTTTTAAGGTATTATTCTAATCTGCATGATACTTATTTTAGATCGGAGTCTAGTTGCATTCTTTTAAGGTTATCATGCAATAAAAACCTCTGCTGTCCTGGATTCAACGGCTGTGATTATACCATCGCTACATGAATAGTTATTCCACATAGATTTTATTTCGTCATTTCACAAGGTGGTAGTGTTCTCTTTAGGTTAATCTCTTACTAATGGATAGTGTTAGTGGGAATATAGATATCATAACTAAAAGTCCAAATGAATGTCACATCTTTCTTGTATACAGATATTTAAGAATGAGGGTGTGCATAGATTTTATTATATATGATTATTCTATTCTTTTGTTGTAATACCTTTTAACTAAAAAATAACAAAATTAATACGGAACTGAAAATTGTGATTTAAATAAAAAATATAAATTAGATCGGGTCTATATTATTAATTAGTGTTGTATTCAATGAGATTTACCTTTAATGGGGTGGAGTCGTTACTGTTTCCTCCCCACTATCTACATATTCTGTACTTTGTCTACCGTCGGTCATATCACAGTACTCACATGTATGATCTACTATAACTCCTGCCAATCTAATTGCTAAAAGGTGAGTAAATAATTCTCCTGTCAGTTTTGCAAATTCATCTGGATCTTCATCTCTGATCCTATTTCGAAACTCAAGCCACTTTTCAATTTTATCTAAATATTCAACAGGTTTCTTTTCTCCCTTTAAATCTATATCCTCATATTGAAGGGTCAAATTTCCATCTAGAAGGTTTGTAATATATTCATCAACGTATCTGAATTTGTAATCTGATTCCATTGTGATATTATTGTATATTAAGATATATTACTATAACCATTTTTGGCCTATAATGACTTAAAAGCTGAAAATTCAAGACTATGTAAAGTTAAGAAAATTGTACAAAGGATGACTATTCTAGTCTCAGATATAAAAAAACTTATATTTTCAGTTAACAAATGTACTTTTTGGTCAGATGTATTATTGAAATTGATAGACTGATATACTAAAGATCTGTTATCCCCTAATTATCCATTTGCAGACACTCAATTCTGAATTATTTCTAAATATAATATTAATAGATAAGCGGGCAAATACAGTGGAAATAATCTATTTTTATAATCATCATATCAAAGATATCGTTCAGCTATCTGTTCAAAAATTCCAACTTATTCTTCTGTGTTTTTCACAAAGGGTGATTCTGATTCTATTAAAAGATAATTACATGTGAATTCAAAATTATCTATTAAAATAACATAACTTGATCGTAAAAAGTATTAATTTTAAGAAATAGATAAAGTATCATGTTTAATTCTTTCAATAGCAGAAAAATGTTATGAACAATCTTGCATTAGCTTATTTAAATTGATTTCTACAATGTCTATTATATGTATAACCTGAAGTTACTATTCTCTATTAGTGTTGTTTTCTGTTTGAGTTTTGTTACTATAACATATATACAGCACCAATATGCGTTTGCTTCTCCTTTATTGTATAATACGACTGAAATGCTATCTAATTACACTATGTATAGTGATGAAAGATTGGGCATTGGTTTTGAATATCCTTCTACTTGGGACTTGAACAATAATATCAACAGATTTGCAAAAAGTTCTGAGGTAACGGTATTTAATGGTAGTAACTCGTTTACAGTTATGAAATCTCAATCGAGTTCAGATGCAACTCTAGCTGAAAAACTAGGTGGCCCAAAGGAGGTAGTCGACATAATCTTGCCACCTGAAGAAAGAATAGTTGGACAAATTGAAGAAGATAAGTATACAATTGACGGAATAGATGCGGTATCTGTGCTGACTGCTTTGGAGGGGATTACTGGCGTTCCAGATATAGGACTGGAGAGATTCCTTTTAATATATAAAGATACGCTATACATTTTTACATACCAAGATACCGTAGAAAAATTTGACTCTAAAGAAAGTCAAGATACTTTGAGTCATATTTTAGACACTATAAAGTTTTTGGATGCACGGTTTAATGAAGAAGAGGATAGCGAGAACGCAGCTACTGAAGAAGAAGAACAAGACAACTAAGATTACGAGACTTTGACGATGGTGTAGTGATGCTGGTAACGAAATTCGAGTCAGAGTAAACCATAACACCATCTCAATGTCAAAGCACTAATTTTAAGTTGAGTTAACATATAACTCAATAGTTTAAACTGGTTGGTAAGTTAAGATGAGAAAAATCTAGAGGCGTCTATATATGTCTCATCAACTAATTATACTTTGTTTCTTTTATCATAAGTTCTTGGAAAAAACTTGTAATATAAACATAGTCGTACCCCTTTTCGTGTTAGTGGGTATTTAATAGCATTGATGGTTTTTTCTTGTGTGATAGGAATGAATGTTTAATCACTACATCTGTTATTGATTTTTAAATCTACATTTCTAATAATTCTACTCCATTATGTATCATTAACCGATTTGAATTTAAGAACACGGAATGTAATGGATATATAATTAATGTCTAAAAAAATATGAATAGCATTTATTAGACTAGACTCATCTTTCATATTAATTACATAGTCCTCATTTAACTTTCAGTTCATGCAGAACATACTAAAAACGACAACTTAATTACCATTTTTATCGATTTTTCAAATAGATGTCGACATTTAAAACTTTGGGCATACCTATATAATGATAACTTCTGACCACGTGCGAAGTATATTGTATTTTGTTATTTTATAAATTCATCTCTCCTCCAAGTTTGTTTTAATGATACTATCCATATTATAGTTACTATAGTAATTAATATGATTGGGATTGAAAGTGTAACTGAAAGTGAGTCATTGTCAGATGAATCTTCTATATTGTTATCTTGCTCTTTTATATTGTATGGTTTACCTGAAATGGGATTAAGAAGATTTTCTACTGGTGCATACTGGTCAGTTAATATAGGGACATCGGCCTTGTTAATCAACAGTGCCTCCAACACATAATCTTTATAATTTATCTCTTTTATTACTTTGGTATTGAATTCTTGTAAGTCGGCTATTTCTTTTTTGTCTGGGATATTGTTCTCGATACTTTCTCCTGCTTTTACTGTTGCTATTATTATATTCTGTAGAGATTTTGAGTAATCAGTTAAAAAAACAAAAGCTTTAGGAAAAACTTCTAAAAATGTCTTTAAGTTTGCTCTATACAGATCAGAAGCTGGTTGATTTTCATTTGGAATGCCAATATGATTGGATATCACAGAGCCTCCATTTGTTAATTTATCAGATAATAATCTATAGAATTCCACGGTCATAAGATGAAACGGAACATAACTCTTTGAAAAAGCATCCAAAATTATCACGTCATATTTTCCAGGGTAGCTGTTTAGAAATTCTCGTGCGTCCTGAGTATAGATATTTAATCTAGGGTTAGATCCGTCTAAAAAGAAGTATTTTTTGGCAACCTCTACAATTTCTGGATCTATTTCTACAACATCCACAGAAACATTTGGGTAATGTTGGAGAAAATATTTCGGTCCAGAAAAACCTCCTCCTCCTATGAATAATACCTTTGTAGCGTTCTCTTTTATTAATAGTCCTAGAGGAAAAAATTTTGTATATTTGCTTTCAAGAGAATATGGATCTGATTTATCCATTATACTATGAGGATAACCATTTAAGAATAAAGCCCTGTTATTTATAGAATCATAGTTATCTATTACATCCAAATGACTATACAATGTTTCGGTTTCGTATACAATATTACCAGGATGGAGATGCAATTTTTGAAAGTCTAAAAAGGATACAGCGTTCATATCCTTAAATAGTATAGATATTGACAAAATTAATAAAAGAAATAGAACAAGTACTCTAGCTATAACCCTTAATCTAATTGTAGATGATACTAATAACAAGATGCCTAAACTATACAATATGTGATTGATTTGAACGAACGGGATCAGTAAAAACACTGTCAGAAACGTACCGATTATACTTCCAATTGTTGATACTGAATATAGGTTCCCTGAGATGTTTCCAAGTTTATCTAGAGATTTAGTAGCGAGTTTTATGGCATATGGCGAGATCATGCCAAGCAGGAGAGTTGGTATAATGATTATAATAAAAGTTGCAAATAACGAATTAAGATTGTTTGCATAACTATTATTGTTAACGTCTATAAAGGCGTTAATTATTCCTGTAGTATATTCGATAATTGGTGAGGAAATGAAAGGAATAAAGAGTATGTACAATCCAGCTGAAAATAAAATCGAACAAAATTTTTCAAAACTTGGATTTTTATCTGCCAATCTTCCTCCAAGATGATATCCGCCACTTAGGCCCAGCAAAACAACTCCAATTAAGCTTCCCCAAGTGTATATCGAGCTTCCAAATACGGGAATTAATAGCCTACTAACAGAAAACTCCAAAGACATTGTTGCAAGGCCTGCAATAAGTACAAGTAATAAAAGTATCGTAAATGCAGACAAACGAGGCCTCAATATCAATACTGGTTACATTAATTTCTATAATAACTATATTTATCTCCTATTATGGGGCTTCTTTATCTCCAATTAGCTTATCTTTGAAACTTATTATATAGTATATAATCTTAGAAATAATTAGTTAATATTATACCAAGATCATTATCCATTTGATTAGTGTTTTTTATCTTCTCAATTAACACTGACAAATGATGATGTACAAATGCAAACACTATGTTTGTGAAGCTATTTTGTATATTTTACCATCAAAATACGACAATATATACAAGTTCCCATCCATTCCAGTTTCTATATCAGTAATTCTTCCATTGAATCCTCTTGCAAAAATGATCTTTTCTAATTCATCTTTGTTATCTGCAACTAAATCTTCTAATCCTTTTTCGTTCTCTTTCTCATTTGTAAGAATACTATTATAAATGTCAATTCCAGATCTGCTAGAATTTATCTTAAAAAAATATAAATATCCATTATTGATATCGCCTACAAAAATATTATTTTCTAGATCTTTGCCTAATGTTGAAGATTCCAAGAATTCAATGTCCGTTATACCAACTGGTAAACGCCAACTAAATTCAGGATCAGAATAATATGAACCTTTTAATGAAATGAGATCAGAGATTGAGGTGTCATTATTTCTGTTAACCGGGCCCATAATTTTATACCATCCACTGTTAAATCCTGGTGACACAAGATTGATTTCGTCGTAGTAGTTTTCACCATTTTCAGTATTCCACAATTTTCCAGTTATTGGATCAGTATCCATTCCGAAACTATTTCTTATTCCATAAGAATAATAAAACTTGGCTGATTCAAGTATTGAGTTATTAAAATAGGATGAATAAAATGGATTATCTTTTGGTATCAATGATTCGACTAATGGGTTAACTCTCATGATAACAGAGGAATTGTTGGGTATAGCAATAGATTTATTTTCTCCACCAGGATAATTTTGTAAGATATTATTTATGGTAACTAGATCTCCTATTACTGTGTATAAATTACCGTGATTATCCACATGAATTTTTCCTCCATTATGATAAGGACCAGGTAAACCAGGCATATCTAATAATAGCTTGGGATTTGATAAATGATCATCATCGTTCCCACTCCAGTCATATTCATAAACTCTATTTCGAGTCATATTATTCGAATTACCTTCTAACCCGTCATAGCTAGTATTAGGTCCTAGTATTTTTTCAGTGAAAAAGAGGTACACTTTATAATTAAAATTAGTAATTTGCCTATCTGATGATGAAGACCGGTTTATGCCTGTGATTGCAGAAGTGGATAAATTAAGGCTAAAATCATTACTTGATTTACCTTTTTCTGATATCTGATTAGTTAATACGGCAATACCTAACAAGCCTTGCTCTTCTTCATTTGAAATATTCTTTACTGTATAAATAGGATCTTTTTGCAGTACCCCGTTTGATACCAGACGGACATTTCCACTATCCTTTTCTACTACTAATATTGAATTGTTATCTGAAAACGCCATACTTGTAGGAAATGACAGGCCATCAACAAAGACGTCCACTTTAACGGTATTCTTATACTTGGGATTAATCTCAATTTGTTCTTCATCATTATGAATAAATCCTTTAAAAATTTCAGTGATATTAAAGTAATTATGATATGTGATCACGATGGATATTGTGACTATTGCAGCAACAAAAAGTACGACAAAACCCTTCATCTAAGTACCTTATCTAACTATTGTTAATTCCTTGTATATGTTTTATATATCTGGACCATGTGGTTTGATTCGATAACGTTGATAGTGACCATCAGATTGTCTTAATTTTGTGTGTAAACTTCCCGTAGATATTAATCATTTTGAATATTTTCATTATGGGTTGTTATAATTATACGATCAAGTATTTTCTAACCTAAAGGTTTTTTATCAAACTCAAAGCCATGATTACATTTGTTATAAACATTATAGAATATTATTCTGAAATCTATAACTAGAATTTTATATGGTAATCATATTCAAAAATTATTTTATTAGATGTTTTATATGAATAGTATACGTATAAAATGTTAACGTTAAAAAATACAAAAACATCTGCATTAATAATAGTTGCAGTATTTGCTGCACTGATGACATTTGGACCAGCAACATCAAATTTTCAAAGCGCATTTGCAACCAATGGCGTAGATAGTGAACAATGTAAAGATGATGAAGATTACTATGAAGATAATGAAAAAGCA
>Ga0196965_1001205_pt1 | contig 10537 bp, 9 predicted proteins | sample S1_20metaG_FD_148668 | JGI IMG/M metagenome (GOLD analysis project Ga0196965, IMG submission 148668) | Soil microbial communities from Anza Borrego desert, Southern California, United States - S1_20 | ecosystem: Environmental > Terrestrial > Soil > Desert | place: USA: California | collected... | reverse complement strand
GGCCTACCAACGGCGAGACGTTCCAGGACGTCTTCCATCGCCTGCGGGACAAGATCGCCACGCTTCATCGCGAGTGCAGCGACCTGCATGTCCTCGCCGTGACTCACGGAGAGACCATGTGGGTATGGAGGACCATCCTCGAGTGCTGGACCCCGTTCCAGCTCCGGGAAGCGATGCTTGCGCAGGATGAGCAGGTCCGTATCCGGAACTGCCGCATCATCCAGTACACGCGCCAGCTCGCCGACGGCACCATAAGCCCGAAGATCTCGCGCGTGCGCTTCATCAATCCCGAAGCGCCGAACGACCAGGAAACCAATCTAGGCTGGGTTCCGGTCGAACGGAAGCGCTGGACCGACCAAGAGCTTCTCCAGTACGCTGCCGAGTTCCCGACGTTCATCCCGGCAGAGGCCGCATAACCTTCGAAGCCCCGAGACGAGAGTCTCGGGGCTTTTCCATGTCGTCTCGAGTCCGGTAGGATTAGCTATATGGAACGCGCGGACCTCGCGAAATTCGACCTTCCCGACTGCCCGGGCGTATACCTCTTTACCGAAGGCAAGGGCCGCAAGAAGAAGGTGCTCTATGTCGGCAAGGCGACCTCCTTGCGCGACCGCGTGCGCTCGTACTTCGACATCGACCTCATTGCCACCCGCGGCCCGCGCATAGTCGACATGGTGACGAGGGCAGACGGGCTCATGCACGAGACCACGCCCACGGTGCTCGAGGCCCTGGTGCGCGAAGCGGCCCTCATCCGCGAGCATGTGCCGCCCGCGAACGCCATGGGCAAGGACGACAAGACCTTCCTCTATGCCGTCATCACGGACGAGGAGATACCGAGAGTGCTCGCCATACGGGGCGCGGAGCTCGATTTCGATGCGAAGAAGGTCATGGCTACGGGCGTGAAGCTGCGCGCGATACACGGGCCCTTCCCGTCCGGATACCAGCTGCGGGAAGGCCTCAGGCTCATCCGGAAGATATTCCCCTTTTTCGACACCCCGAGGCCCGTAGGCGAGGGGAATAAGCACGCGAAGGCGAAGGTAGAGTTCAACCGGCAGATAGGCCAGTACCCGCGGGACATGGACAAGTCCTCCTACATGCGCTCGATACGGAACGTCTCCCTGTTCCTCTCGGGGCGCGTGAAGACGCTCCGCGCGACGCTTATGAAGGACATGAAGCAGGCGGCGAAGGAAGAGCGGTTCGAGGACGCGGCGCAGATACGCCGGCAGCTCTTCGCGCTCGACCATATCCAGGACGTCTCCCTCATCAAGGAGGACCGGGGCGAGGATATGGGGCCGCGCATCGAGGCGTACGACACGGCGCATATCTCGGGCACGAACGCCATAGGCGTGATGACGGTGGTCGAGGGAGGCGTGCCTGTGAAGCGCGACTACCGCACGTTCCGCATACGGGGAGCGGGCGGGAAGTCGCTCAATAACGACATCGCCTCGCTGAAGGAGATCCTCTCCCGCAGGCTCGGACATCCGGAATGGCCGCTCCCGAAGGCGTTCGTGGTCGACGGCGGCAAGACGCACAAGAAGGCGGCGGAGGAGGTGCTCGAGGAAGCGGGCGTAGGGCTCCCGGTGGTAGCGGTGGTGAAGGACGAGAAGCATCGCCCGAGAGAGGTCCTCGGAGGCCTCCGGGCCGGGGTTCCTGACGCGGATGCGGTGCTCGCCAACAGCGAGGCGCACCGGTTCTCCATCACGAAGCACCGGCAGGCCCGGAACAAGAGCATGAGGGGATAAGCGCTTGACCCTCGAAGAGGGCCGGGTGTAGGGTTAATCCGTGCGAAGCGCCGGATGCCATGGGGGCTACCCGGCCGATGGGGAGGAAAGCACGTTGCTTATCGTTCACAAGAGTAGTCGGGTGTAGGGAAAGCCTGCGGAGGCCCTCTACACCTAAGAATACCGTACATTTCTAGCGCGAAGCCTAGACAAAGCCCACAAGGGATACGCCATCTGCGGCACATCGCGCCTTCGAGCGCCATCGCCGATTTGGGAACACCCAGTGATATGGGCAGGGCCGGCACATGCCGGCCCTTTCATATTTCATGACTCCTGGCTGCTATACTCTTCTCATATGCGCGGAACGGTAGTGGCGGTGCTGCGGGGTGGTCCTTCCAAGGAGCATGACGTCTCTCTCAAGACGGGACATGCCATCCTCTCGAACATTCCCGAGGAGCGGTATACCGCCCGCGACATCTACATAGACCGCGACGGCGTCTGGCATGAGCGCGGTCGGCCCACCACTCCCGGTCGCGTCCTTCCCGCGATAGATGTGGCCGTAATAGGGCTCCATGGGGAATATGGCGAGGACGGCGAGGTGCAGAAGCTCCTCGAGCGCTTCGGCGTCCCCTATACCGGCTCCAACTCCTTCGGCTCCTATCTCGCCATGCACAAGGTCCTCACGAAGGAGAAGGCGAAGGAGCTGGGCCTCAAGACTCCCCGGTACCGGTTCGTGGAGGAGGGGAACGATATCGAAGAGGCGGCGCGCGAGATCATCCGCGCGTTCCCCCAGCCGGTGGTGGTGAAGCCGGTGCGCTGGGGCTCGTCGGTCGGCGTCTCTATCGTGGGCGGGTACCAGCCGGTCCATAAGGCCATCGCGGACCTCATGGAGGACGGCGCGGGCGGCGTCCTCGTCGAGGAGCTCATCCGCGGCACGGAAGCGACGGCAGGCGTCGTAGAGCACCTGCGGGGCGAGAGGCTCTACGCGCTCCCGCCTGTCGAGATACTCCCGCCCGAGAACGACTTCTTCTCGTACGAAGCGAAGTATTCGGGAAAGAGCAGGGAGATCGTGCCGGGCAGGTTCCCGAGGCCCGTCACGGACGAACTCATGCGGCATGCCCGCCTCATGCACGAAGGGCTCGGCCTCCGGCACTATTCTCGCTCCGATTTCATCGTCTCCCCGAAAGGCATATACTTTATCGAGACCAACACCCTCCCCGGCATGACGGCCGAGTCCCTGCTGCCGAAGTCCCTCTCGGCGGTGGGGGTGGGTTTCCCCGATTTCGTGGAGCACCTCGTAGGCCTTGCCCTAAAAGGGAAGAGGCGATAAAGTTCTCCCTGTACGGGCCGTTAGCTCAGTTGGTAGAGCACCTCTTTTGCAAAGAGGGGGTCGCAGGTTCGAATCCTGTACGGTCCACCGAAGAAGACAAAGGCGCCTCCAGGGCGTCTTTTGCCTTGAATACGCTTGCTACTTCTGCGGTTCCAAAATCTACGCCGTCAAAAACTAGCCCAGAAGGGAATTGGAACCATTGGAGCTTAGTCTGAGTCTCAAGGTCGGAGGTCTTCCATACGGAGCTCGGGGATTTTAGATACTCCTCGGCAAAGGCCACCGCTTCCTCTGGTGAGATGGGAGTGCTCCCACTCTGTTTCTTTACCTTTGGACCACAAGCAGCCGATGCTAGAAACGCTGAGATGCTCTGCAAGAAGGGGCTCTACCACTACGCCATGAAGCTCGATGGTGTCTGGTACTGCGCTACGAATGATAACTACAGACCCGAACGTCTAGATACCATCTACCCCGCTGGCGGGTAAGAGATAGTCGTGCTATAATGCTCACAGGAAACGCGCGTGAACCTCGCGCCGTATACATCTCTCGAGAGAGTAGGTAACCCGGGAAATCTGCGGGAAGCCATATGATGCATACGACTGGTTGCGAAAGCGGCTGGGAGATTTCATTCGGTCCGAAAGGGCTGGATAAATCCTCCTGGCCGCTTCTTGCTTTACATGGCGGGGGAGGAATAAGAAAGCACACTATGACCACAAACCTCGTACACACATCAGCCATGCAGGAAGCGCTACTCTTCGCGCTTGATGCGCACCAGTTCCATCAGCAGCAAAAGAGAAAGGGTAAGGATGTGCCGTACATCGTTCACCCTCTTGCAGTCGGACTCTTACTTGCGCACGCCGGAGCCAAGGAAGAGACCATCGTGGCTGGCATCCTCCACGACACCATCGAGGACAGCACTCCTGAACACAAGGTGACTAAACAGATACTCTCCGAACGCTTCGGGCCAGAAGTGGCGCGACTCGTTGCGAGTGTGAGTGAGACGGATAAAACTCTCCCGTGGGCCGAACGGAAGCGACGTGCTCTTGAGGATATAGCCCGGTTCGATGAGGAGTCCGTGCTCGTGAAGTCAGCTGATGTCATCTGCAACGCTGAAGAGCTACTCAGCGACTATGCCCGAGACGGGGATGAGGTATTCTCGCGATTCAACGCTGGGAAGGAGAAGTATCTCGTGAGCCAGATGCGCGTCATTCGTGCATTGGTCGTGCGCTGGCCAGACAATCCTCTCTCCGAGCGCCTCACTTTTATCCTGCGCAGGCTCGCCTTCATGGGCGACGATAGCTACAGGAAGGCGGCGTTTCCGACCCTTGCCATTCCAAGCGCTGAGTACACTCCTCAGATGGCTATGGTTTGCCCGGTGTGCGGCTGGTCAGGAACAGTTAAAGGAGATAAGGAGGCTGGTAGCTCCTAGGTCCAGGCATCGATATACTAGGTAGGTGAAAGAACTCTCCATTAAAGACTTGCGGGAACTTCTGGCGGAAGGTCGTTTTGAGGACCTTATTGGTGTAGTTGAATCGGATGTATTTGATGTTAAGAAGCAGCCATACGTGGTAACCACGAATAAGGGGAAATCGGACCTAGCCATGGATGTTGCGGCGTTCGCGAATGCAAAAGGCGGAATGATTGTTATCGGTGCTGACGCGCCGGGTAACAAAGATGTATCCCATGACCCGGTAATTGGGCTCAGCCCATTTCCTTTGGAGCTGTTGCAGGTGCAAACGTACATGAACCTCCTAAGGGAATGGCTCTACCCGATGCCCACTGGCGTGGAGGTGCGCACATATCCTGTGGGCGGTGAAGGAAGCAAGGGATATGCAGCTATCTTTATCGAGCCCCAGGCGAAAGAGCATCTGCCGATATTAGTGGCAAGGAGTTTGGTAGATGATTCGCAAAATCGTACTTCACGAACATTGGTGGGCTATGCACTTAGAAGAGGTCCGGGGAATGAGAGCTTCGAGGTGAAGGATTTCCACAGCATGTTCAAGAGGGGTCTTGAGGCTGGGAGCTGGATAGCCGAAGAACTTCGCGAGATGAGGCTCGCGCTTGGGAAGCTGAGCCTGGCGCCAGTGGATGAGCAGAAGAAAATGGAGGTAGTAGATGCAACTTTAGCGACGCTACGTGAATCCATAAAGCTGGAGGATAAAAGAACACTGGGCATGGCTATAGTGCCCGACGAAAGAATCTCGATTAAAACCATACTGAACGATGGGAATGATGGTGCGAAATATCTGATGTTGAACCCCATGCCTTACCGTCCTTATGGTTGGGACCTTGGGCGCCTCGAAGTACGCACGGGACCCGGATATGTTCAAGGCAGCGATAGTCGGTGGAAGGTTCTACGAGTCACCAAGGATGGGTCTTTGTTCGTAGCGGCATCCCTCGAGAAAAACTATCTCGCACACGCATCGCCTGAGGAGGCTCATTTCATTAACCCCACATCTCTAATTGAACTCATCGCTCATATAAGCGACTTCTACCAGAAAGCTCTCGGAGACGCATTGTTTTCTGGAGTGACTGTATACATACGCCTGCAGGGCTTGCTTCCTTTTGGGGAGAGTGCAACCGGACTTAGGCCCTATACGAATGATGTGGGGTGGAGATTCGATGCGAAACTGGCAGAAAAGGATGATTTGGCCACAGCCTTCTCCGTTTCCGGCTACCCGGCGCAAGAGAGCATGCAGGGACGACTGGCGTACTTAATCATCGAGCAAGTATATGAGCTCTTCGGTCTCGGCACCGACACCATTCCCTACATAACGGGCGAGGGCACGGAGAGACGCATCGATATTGAAGCGATTAAGGCTATTAAGTAGCTGCAGGAGAAGGGACGACAGACTCGCTATACTTAGGCTATGAAAACTCTTACGGAGCTGAACGCGAAGTGGTGGTATCGATTGCTGAAGGTCCTTTATCTCCTCTTCGCAGCCTTGATGCTACTGGTAATAATCACCGTAACCGTAGACGAGTTCAGTCCCTCGTTCGATGATGAAGCTTCATACGTTCAGTGCAATGATGGACGACAATTCCCAGTCGATAAGGTGGGTATGTATAGCGACTACATCACCTTCGAGAACGATGAATTCTTTCGCTTTTGGTGCGCCACTACCTTTTTCGATAAACCTGACGGAACGAAGGGCTATAGCATAAACGAGGGAGCATCGATAAATGCAAAGAACTACACTTTCGTAGCGAAGGAAACTTCTCGCGATTGGGTAGCGACTATTGGATATTCATTTCTCGCTATCGTCATTGTAGCGCTCATCACTGAGATACTAAGGCGTATCCTCTACTACATCATTCTGGGCACCATCCGTCCGAAGAAAGGAGAAAATGCTGATTCCAATACAGCTCAGTAGTAACTAAGGGCAGAGACTAGGCGCTCGAATACTCCCGCCCAGTATTTCTGCTAGCTGCCCGCATTCCATCGCAAAGCGGTTCCAAAACTCATCGCTAAAGTCCACCTTTTTTCACGAAAACGCCAAAAAGCGTTTTCGTATTTTTATTTCCTTACTCGTAGAAGGTTCTAATATTTCCGCCATTGGATCCACACAATGGATACTGTATCCTTCCCGATATGAAAGGCGTCGAATCAATCCCGAAAGGACAGGCATTTGTGGATGATGTCGAGAAGCTCTCTTCCGAGCAGGTTGAGCAGAACGCCGCCCTCGATACCGGAATGAAGGAACTCAAGGAGTTTGCCGACTCGCCAGTCCAGGTCGACCTAGACAAGCTGCGGATCTCAGAGATTCGCGACAGGCTCCACATGAGTCCGGATTCCGTAGCGCGCATCAATGCGCATGATACGCGCCGGGAGAACGCGGGCCGGTACCTTCGCGAGCTCTCTGCGAGCGCAGGTATCGAGAATCCCGCGCTCGCTGCGGTAATCGGCAATCTCGGAGGCGAGGGCGCACACGAGCCGCTCTCTGCGGAGGCGAAGGAAGATGCTGAACGGTTCCTGCTCGGAGACAAGGCCTACGAGAAGAGGATGGGGAGGCTGCGTGAGAAGTTTCCGGAAGGCATCCCGGACGAGAAGAAGGCGCAGACACTGAAGGCGGCGTTCGAGGCCCTGACACGGAGCGGATACCGGGAAGAGGACAAGGACGCACCCTGGCGCGACCGCGTGGGACCGATGCAACGGTTCCAGGAACGGGTCCTCGAGGGCATGCGCTTTTCGGCTAACATGCCGGTGCGCGAGCTCGCCGAATTCCTCGCGCGGGAAGGGGCAGAGAATTTCATGCAGCGCAGCGCTCTCGGAAAGAGCGAGAAGCCCCTTGCGGAGATACTCCGCCTCGATGCGCTGAAGGAAGCGATAGACCGGATTCCCGAGGATGCAGCGCCTGAAGAGCGTGCGGCCGAGTACCTGAAACTGATCGATACGATAAGTCATTACACGAAAAGGGAGTTCCCCTATGACAAGGAAGGGACTTCGCTTGCGCAAATGAAGGAAGGGAAAGCAAACTGTGCGGGATACGCCCTCCTGGGTTCCCTGGCACTCAAGGAGCTCGGTGTACCCTCGGTGTTTATCGCGGGCACGCGCCACGCTTTCGCCGGCTTCATCTTGCCTAACGGCCGGTTCTATATCAATCATTTCCAAGGAAAAGGAAGTATCGCGCTGGAGGATGATGATCTAAACAAGGTTACGAGCGAGGACCTGAAGGCGTTCATGTATGACGATAGCCGCACAGCCATGGCGCTGCCGCTTGCGCTCGGCACACCCATCCAGTGGTGGAATAATTCCGGACCGCAAGGTGCTCCTCTTCCTGAGACTGTCTATCTCAGCAAGAGCGTCGAGCCTGCGCTACTGGCCTGGATCTACGCGCGCAATAGTGCCAGGGACGCGCTTTCGTCAGAAGTCTTCATCAAGCCGGGCGACGTAGCTGACTCGCTTCTTCTCCCACGGAACCGCGAATCTCTCGTACGCGTGGTAGAACGATCTCCAAACGATCTTCTTGCGATGGAGAGGCTCTCGGAAGTGATCTCCAGCGAGGATGGGAACGAATTCTCCCACCGAAGCGTTGCTGTCGGTGCACGTTGGGCAAATCTTTACCGCAACATGCATCGTTCCAAGAAAGGGAAGCGAGAAAGGAGCGTGTGGACCAAGCTCGGTAGGATCCTCAAGAAGAAATAGCTGAAAGACAAAAGCAAGGCAGCCGCATGAAGCGGCTGCCTTGCTTTTGTCTTTGTCGGGATGCCGAGAATCGAACTCGGGTTATACGCACCCGAAGCGTACGTAATACCACTATACCACATCCCGAGGAGGCCTTGCGGCCGGTGGGCGGCACAGGATTCGAACCTGTGACCTTTCGCGTGTGAAGCGAACGCTCTAACCAACTGAGCTAGCCGCCCGTAGCACGCACAATACCAAATAGGCCGCGAGTGCGCTATGGAGACCCGGGGTATGATGGAGGGGTATGCAGACCTTCTTCCTTGCAGCCATGGCGCTTCCTGTGTTGGCCGCGCTCGACTTCCTGTGGGTGGGGCTCGTCGGCAGCGGCTTCTACCGTTCGGAGCTCGGCGAGATGCTCCGTCCCGACGCGCTTCTCGCGCCTGCAGCCCTGTTCTATGTCCTGTACGCGCTCGCACTCGTGCATTTCGCCGTCGCGCCCGCGGTGGCCGCGCAGTCCGCGCGGAAGGCGCTCCTTTCCGGTGCGCTCTTCGGGCTCGCCGCCTATGCGACTTACGGCCTTACGAACCTCGCGACCCTCTCGGGCTGGCCCTTGTCCGTGTCGGCCGCGGATATCGCATGGGGCGCGGCGCTCAGCGCGCTGGCGTCCGTGCTCGCGTACCTGGTCGCGACGCTCGTCTTCTATCTCTAGCCTATTCGGCTTCAGCGCGCGCAGTGTGGTATCCTCGCTTCATTCGGGCTGTAGTATACCGGTAGTACGGGTCCATGGGGTGGATCTAGACCGGGTTCGATTCCCGGCAGCCCGACCAGCACATACATGAGAACCGATATCGTCCATCCGGGCGCGGACAAGCTCCGCTACGAGATCCGCAGGATAGTGGAGGTAGGGAAGCGCATCGAGGCGCTCGGCATGCCGGTCGTCTGGGAGAACATCGGCGACCCGGTCGCCAAGGGGGAAGAGGTCCCTGCCTGGATCAAAGAGAAAGTGAAGGAGGAGCTCGATGCGGACGCGACGTACGGCTATTCGCCGACGGCGGGCCTCGCTGCCGCGCGCGCGTACATCGCGGCCGAGCGGAACCTGGAAGGCGGCATCCAGATAGCTCCTGACGACATCCTCTTCTTCAACGGGCTCGGGGACGCCATTGCGACCCTGTACAGGAACCTCCATCCCCGCGCGCGCGTCATAGGGCCGAACCCTGCGTATCCGACGCACTCCTCCGCGGAGGCCGCGCACGCGAGCGCGCCGCACCTGACCTACCTGCTCGATCCTATGGACGGCTGGAAGCCGGACCTCGCGGACCTCGAACGGAAGGTTGAGGAGAACCCCTCCGTTGCGGGCATCATCATAATCAACCCGGACAACCCTACCGGCTTCGTGTATCCGCAGGAGACGCTCGCGGATATCGTCGCGATCGCGAGGAAGCACCGGCTCTTTGTCATCTCGGACGAGATCTATTCGAATCTCGCGTACGAGGGGAGCGGCATGAGGAAGCTCGCCTCCGTCATCGGCGACGTGCCCGCTATCTGCATGCGCGGCATCTCCAAGGAGTTCCCTTGGCCGGGCGGCCGCTGCGGCTGGATAGAGGTCTATAACCGGCATGAGGACGCGGACTTCGACCGGTATGCCCGCTCCCTGCTCGATTCGAAGATGCTCGAGGTCTGCTCCACCACGCTCCCGCAGGCGGTGCTGCCGAAGGTGATGGGGGACGCGCGCTACTATCCGTACCTTAAGGAGCGCGTGGATGCGTACGCGCGCAGGTCGGAGAGGGCGGCAGAGATCCTCTCGGCGATACCGGAGCTCGTCGTGAATCCCGCACGCGGCGCGTTCTATATGACCCCTGTCTTCAGGGAAGGAGCCCTTACGGATACGCAGTCCCTCCCCATGTCGCCCGAGGCGTCGGAAGCGATCGCCCCGTGCCTTCCTGGTGCCTCTCCCGACCAGCGGTTCGTCTACCACCTCCTCGCCTCCACCGGCATCTGCGTGGTGCCGCTCTCGACCGGCTTCAACTCGGACTTCCAGGGCTTCCGCTTCACGCTCCTCGAACGGGACGAGGAGAAGTTCGAGAATACGGTCCAGAGGATCGCGGACGCGGCACGCTGCTATCTCGGCTCCTAGCGACCCTGCCCGTAATACTTCTTGAGGAGCGCCACGTGGCCTTCGTAGGTGGGCGAGCAGTGCATGTTCGCCTTGCGGTCATGGAAATAGAAGAGGCAGTCGGTCTTTTTCGGGTTCAGGGCTGCGAGGATGGCCTCGGTCGAGGGGCTCGCGATGGGTCCTGGCGGTAGGCCCTCGTTCTGGTACGTGTTATAGGGCGACTTTATGTACTTGTCGTTCGGCACAGGCACCGG
>Ga0196965_1001204_pt1 | contig 10549 bp, 6 predicted proteins | sample S1_20metaG_FD_148668 | JGI IMG/M metagenome (GOLD analysis project Ga0196965, IMG submission 148668) | Soil microbial communities from Anza Borrego desert, Southern California, United States - S1_20 | ecosystem: Environmental > Terrestrial > Soil > Desert | place: USA: California | collected... | reverse complement strand
CTTGGGCATCATGCCGCTCAGCATTTCCTGGAGGTTCATCATCGAGACTTCATCCATCATGCCGGCGCCGATCATGCCCACATTCGATCCGCTGTTTCCCTTGATGTTGATGTCGATTTTACGATCTTCCATTTCACCACGGCGTATTTTTTCCCTGAAGTGACTTCGTGTCCGCTCATTCAACGCCACATCATTGTCGGGCATTTCCTGGCTGTTCTGGTCAGCCTGTGAAAATCCGGTCGATCTTACCTGCGCATTGTGAATGGGTGGAATCAATGCATCGAGAATAATATCCTCAACGGCCTGAGCGGCCTTCTCCTTTACCTCCTCCTTTTTTCTGGCCTTCACCATATTCACAGAGTTCTCCACCAGGTCACGCACCATGCTTTCAACATCGCGCCCTACGTAGCCTACCTCTGTGAATTTCGACGCTTCCACTTTCACAAAGGGTGCGTCGGCGATGCGGGCCAGGCGTCGCGCAATCTCCGTTTTACCAACGCCCGTCGCACCGATCATCAGGATGTTGTTGGGAACAATCTCTCCCTGGATATCCGACTGCGTATGCATCCTGCGCCAACGGTTCCGCAACGCAATGGCTACATTCCGTTTCGCTTCATGCTGACCAATAATATATTTATCCAGTTCGGCTACAATCTGCTGCGGCGTCAGGTATTTCTCGTCTATCATAACAATTAAATTCTTTTTAATAATGTGTCAATATCTTTACTCAGCGTGAACCCGTAGGCTGCTTTGCCGGCCACATATCCCGTCCGGCTCATGGTGAATTCAAATGACCGCACCCGCGCCGAGAATCCAAAGCTCACACCTGCACCACCACCACCCTCTTCCAGCTTCAGCTCCTGGTGTGCAAGATAGTTGTAGCCTACAAGAATATTCACATTGCGGTGAAGCAATATCTCGGCACCGAGGTTAAGATGCCGCAGTATCCTGTCCAGTCCGCCGGGCTCGTCGGCCGTGCCGCCCGGGTCATGATACGTGATGTTCTTACGGGCCAGGTTATAAGCGGTCAGGGAGAACCGGAGCGGCATGTGCTCGGGTTTATAGGTTGCACCGACCTGGACATCGAACGGCATTTCCGTGTTACTCGTTTCAGAATATTCCGATAATACCACGCCCGCATTCCGAATCACCATCCCGATCGTAAGCTGCTCACGCGGATGAATAAACATGCCACCCAAATCAACTGCCATGGCGCTTGCCCGGTACCCCGCGATGTTTGAAAAAATGACTTTCAAACCTGCACCAAGCCGGAAGTGCGATACCTGGTGACTTTTACTGATCACTAATGCAGTCTCTCCGGATTCAAAATCTCCAGTCTCCATACCGCTGGCGTCGTAGCCCTGGATGGTTCCGTACGAGAGGTGCTGTACACCAAAATTGAGTGTGCCCAGTTTTTTAAAGCGATGACTGTAGGCAAATGTAGCCTGCCCCGTTCTGGCAGCAAAAAACTGGTAGGTTGCCGAAGCGAAACCCGCTAACGAATCGCCGGCGGTTGCAGGGTTGTAGAAAAAAAAGTTAAGATCGCGGTCAGACAACGATGTGTTAACACCGCCCAAAGCAGCAAGCCGTGCATTGTTTGGCGTATTCAGAAACTCGAATGATTTAAGTCCGCCGATCTGCGCCTTGCCAGCCACTGTGATGAAAAGGAAGAGTAAAAAAAGTAAAGACTTCCGCACGATCAGGAGTTTAGCTACAATATCGGTAATGTGCCGGAATATCAGACCGCCAGCCCCGTTACTGGCGGAATCTGTTTTGGATCGGAGAAAACGAATTTCATGGGATCCTTCACCTTTTCCTTCGTCAATGCAATGTCCAGTACTTCGTCGACGGTATCGACGTAATGAAATACCAACCCCTTCAGGTAGTGCTTTTCGATCTCGTCGATATCCCTTTTATTCTTCGCACTGAGTACCATCTCTTTTATCCCGCTGCGCTTCGCCGCCAGTATCTTTTCCTTAATACCCCCCACAGGAAGTACTTTCCCGCGGAGTGTGATCTCACCAGTCATCGCCAGCTTGGCCCTTACTTTTCGCTGTGTATAAATCGAAGCCAATGAGGTCAGCATGGTAATTCCGGCCGACGGTCCATCCTTCGGTACGGCCCCTGCCGGAACATGGATATGCAGATCATACTGCTGAAATACCCGGTGATCAAGCGAAAGATCTTCAGCGTTTGATTTCAGATACGACAACGCCGCCATGGCAGATTCCTTCATCACTTCGCCAAGCTGCCCGGAAAGTGTAAGTGCTCCCTTGCCTTTGTTCAGGCTGGATTCAACGAACAGGATCTCACCACCCACCTGTGTCCACGCCAACCCCGTCACTACACCGGCCATATCGTTGCCCTGGTAGAGCTCTTCGTCATGGATCTCCGCGCCTAATACTTTCCGCACCGTTTCCTCCGTAACATTCTTGCTCACCGTTTCCTCCATGGCGACAGATTTCGCAATGTTGCGCGCCAGTGTGCCGATCTTTCTTTCCAGGTTGCGCACACCGGATTCACGGGTATAACTGCTGATGACCTTGGCGATAGCACCCCGTGAGAACTTAGCCTGTGAAGATTTTAAACCGTGTTCCTTCAGCTGCTTCGGGATAAGGTGTTTGACGGCAATCTCAATTTTTTCTTCCTGCGTGTAACCGGTGATCTCAATGATTTCCATACGGTCGCGCAAGGCAGGATGAATACTATCCAATGAATTGGCGGTTGCAACAAACAGGACCTTCGAAAGGTCGTATTCCACTTCCAGGTAATTGTCTCCAAAACTATTATTCTGCTCCGGGTCAAGTACCTCCAGCAATGCAGAGGACGGGTCCCCCCGGAAATCCGATTTTACTTTATCAATTTCATCGAGTATAAAAACCGGATTGGAAGATTGTGCCTTCTTGATGTGTTGTAAAATTTTTCCCGGCATCGCACCTACATACGTCTTGCGGTGGCCCCGTATTTCCGCCTCGTCGTGAACGCCGCCGAGCGACATACGCACATATTTTCGCTGCAGCGCCTTGGCGATCGACTTGCCCAGCGATGTCTTGCCGACACCCGGAGGACCGTAGAGGCAAAGGATAGGTCCTTTCATATCCTTCTTGAGCTTGAGAACCGCCAGGTATTCCAGTATCCGTGTCTTGACTTTTTCAAGACCGAAATGATCCTGGTCGAGAATCTTTCGTGCCCGCTTCAGGTCAAAATCATCCTGCGTGTACTCCGCCCACGGAAGGTCGAGCATGAACTCGACATAATTCATGGCCACCGGGTATTCGGCCGCCATCGGGTTAATGCGTAGCAATTTGTCAAGCTCGCGATTGAAATGCTCCTTCGCAGCTTTAGACCATTTCTTTGTCTCGGCGCGCTTGCGGAATTTCTCCACCTCTTTATCCGGCCCGTCAAAGCCCAGTTCGTCCTGCAGCACTTTAATCTGCTGGCGCAGAAAATAGTCGCGTTGCTGCTGATCGATATCCGTGTGGACCTTCTTCTGTATCTCGTGCTTGATCTCGAGCATCTGGATATCTTTCAACATGTACTGCAGCAGCAAAGTACTGCGGTCGATGATGTTCTGCGTCTCCAGTATTTTTTGTTTTTCCGATACGTCTGCATTGAGGTTCGACGAGAGGAAATGCACCAGAAAAGACATGCTGGAAATATTATCGAGCGCGACCTGCGCTTCCTGGGGGATCTCCGGGTTGAGCTTCAGTATTTTTGATGCTGCATCCTTAAGGCTTTGGACCAGCGCTTTCGCCTCCTTGCCATTAACGTTGAGAAGCGGTTCGGTCTGAAGTTCGATCCGCGCGGTAAGGAAAGGTTCTTCCTGCACGAATTCGCTGATGGTAAAGCGGTTCTTTCCCTGGATGATGATCGTCGTGTTTCCGTCCGGTAACACCAGCATCTTGATGATGCGGGCAACCGTTCCCGTGCGGTACAGGTCTTCAATTCCCGGCTCTTCTGCCGGCGGGTTTTTCTGCGCCACCACACCGATGATGCGATTACCCTGATAAGCCTTTTTGACGAGTTTGATGGACTTCTGCCGGCCAACGGTTATGGGAATTACAACACCTGGAAAAAGGACGGTATTCTTGATCGGAAGGATGGACAATTCGGCCGGAAGATCCTCGGGCTTCAGATCAGACTCCTGCTCAGGATTAATGAGTTGTATCAGGTCGTCAGAATCTTCCTGGACCAGTTGTATCGGTAGTGATTTAAACATGATATTCAGTGTCAAACTGGCACGATCCCGTGCCCTTTTCCGTTGGTATGATCAGACACGTTTCAGGGACAATACTAGTGCCAGAAGAGTTGTAAAAGAAGCAAAATTGTGGCAACTTTAAACTGTTGGCGTGATTTTTACCTAACACAGGTTCTGTGAAAACCTATTTTTTTATCTGTTTCGCAGCCTTTTGGCTCATCGTATACACCCCCCTGAAGGCCCAAAAGCCTAAGACCAAATTTAAAAAAGGTGGCGTGGTGCAGCTTCATGATAGCCTGACAAGCTACAGCCAATCTGACATTTTTTTGTTTCCCAACCTGAATACTGTAAGGCGGTACAATGACGAGGAAAAGCTGAACCTTATCCAATCCCTGGCCGGTGCGGGTGACGACTCCCAGCATTATGCCGTGCTCAAAAATTATGTGCGCAATTTCGGCATTGAAAATTTCTCGCACGAAACACAACTCATCTGGGATCTTGCCCGCCTGTCCGAAAAGTACGGCCCGCCCGGAGAAGCGGTTCTGCTCTACAAACTGGTACTGAAACATCACAAGGCCAATATCGACGAGAAGAAAGTCAGGCAGGAATACGATACACTGACCCGAAATGAAAAGGACTTGTACGTCCCACTCCAGCAGTACTACGAACTGGTAGCCTATCGCCGCGAAATCGACACCCTGCAGCCCCCGCAAGGGATCTTGTTGAACATGGGATACGGCGTGAATTCAGAGAAGGAAGATTACGGCCCGACCATTGGAAACATCGACAACATCCTCCTTTTTACATCCAAGCGGAATTCCATCAAGGATGCCTTCTCAAAAACGTATAACGAAGACCTCTTCTACACCATCAAGACCGACAGCATGTGGGGGTTTTCAGAGCCTTTCAAAAGCATTAACACGCAATACAACGAAGGCTCGGCGTGTCTGAGCAAGGACGGCAAACAACTATTTTTCGCACGGTGTAACTCACCGGACTCCTACGGGAACTGTGATATCTTCGTGGCAGACATGAAACCCGACAGCACCTGGGGTTTTATCAGGAATCTCGGTCCGCTTATCAACTCTCCCTCATGGGATTCACAGCCTTCGCTTTCGCACTCCGGCGATACGCTTTTCTTCGCCTCCGACCGGATCGGCGGCTTTGGCTTTTCGGATATCTATTATTCCCTTCGGGACGCCAATGGCAATTGGGGGCCCGCACAGAATATCGGCCCTGTGATCAATACACGGGGATTTGAAGTGAGCCCGTTCTTTCATCACAAATTCAATGTACTGTATTTCAGCTCCAACGGGCAGCCACTTAACTTTGGCGATTTCGACATCTACAAATCGTACCGGCAGGAAAAGAGCTGGGAAGAACCGAAGAACATCGGCCCATTGGTAAACGGCTCCGGCAGCGAATACTATTTCACCATCGATTCGGAATCGAACCATTTGTACTACGCGCGCTCGGCGGCAGACGACATTAATAATCTCGACCTTCACTCTTTTCCGGTGCCAATGGAAGCCCAACCGCTGGCCATCGCACGACTGACAGGCTCGCTGATCAACAGTGAAACAAAAAAGCCTTTCAGGGGGATCGTTTCAGTGATCGACCTTGACAAGGGTGTGGAAGTCGCGCCGAAATTTCTGCGGGAAGATGGATCGTTCGATTTCAGCCTCATCAACAAACGCAATTATCTGCTGATTATCCAGGGAGAAGATTTTTTCCGGATCGAAGAGTTATTCTTTATGGACGGCGACCACGAAATGCACCTTGAGGCCGAACCGATTGAGAGCAAGATCGCGTTCCAGTCGTTGGAATTTGAAAATGGTAAATCCGACATTCTCAAGGCGATGCATCCTGACCTGGACAAACTTGCAAACTTCCTCATCGATCACCCGCGGGTTCACCTGAGTATTTCAGGGCATACCGATTCGCAGGGAAGTGAAAACTCAAATCTCCGCCTGTCACAGGCGCGCGCGGACGCGATCAAAGCGTACCTGATCTATCAGTTTAAGATCGACCCGGCACGCATCGAAGCGCATGGTTATGGAAGCTCCAAACCCATTGTGGAGGAAAAGACCGACGAAGACCGCGGACTTAACCGGCGAGTCGAGTTCGAGATCAGAAAAATGGATCAATAGAAGAAGAGATATCACAAAAAAAAACCGATTCGTTTGAATCGGCTTTTTTTATCGAAGCTCCCTCATCAATTCTGGAAAGCCTTCAATATGTCGTTCGCAAAAATGAATACCATCAGCATGAGGATGATTACCATGCCCACCTTCTGCGCCGCTTCGAGAAATTTATCAGAAGGTTTTTTCCGCGATACCATCTCGTAGGTAAGGAACATCACGTGGCCACCATCCAGCGCGGGGATCGGTAATAAATTCATAAAGGCAAGTACCAGCGACAGGACACCGGTCAACGACCAGAACCTTTCCCAATCCCATTCGGAGCCAAACGCCTGTGCTATGCCCACCGGGCCTGACAGTGATTCCTTGGCGGATAGGACGCCCGTAATGATCTTTCCGAACGCGGTAACCTGTGTTTTAAGTTTTCCGAAGGCACGCGTCGCACCAAGGGGTATCGATTCGACGAAGCCATACTTCATCCGTACTTCGGCATCCTTCAGATAGTTTTCGGGTACTGTCGGCCAGAAGCCAATACCACCTTTTTCCTCGAAAGCGTCCTTAAAGGAAAGCGTTTGCCCTTCGCGCGAAATCTTAAAGGCTATAGAATCGCCCTTGGCATTACCGACAAGGGTGTAAAGTTCATCCATGTATTGGATGGGTGTTCCATTCACTTCGGTGAACACATCGCCCTTTTTCAGATCCACGCGATCAGCGATCGTGCCTTCCTTCACCTTTCCGATCATCGGGGGTATCCTGAAGCTCACGAAATTCTCCATGCCATCTTTCTTGTTGAACGCGGTGATGAAATCCGGCGGAATAGGAATGTCAATTTGTTTGCCGTTGCGTATAACCGTATAGGATGCGCTTGTCGCCAGCAGATATTCAGGTCGCAAAATATCTTCGGCATATTTAAAGTCCTGACCATTGACCTTGATGATCTGGTCACCCGTTTGCAAGCCGATCTTTTCGCCTACCGGCCCGACCAGGAAGCCGCCTTTGTTGTTGATCTCGTCTTTCAGGGTATAGGTATCGCCGAAGGCGTATGTGATGCCAATAAAGATCAGCACGCCGACTACGACATTGACAAAGATCCCGCCCAGCATTACAATAAGCCGTTGCCAGGCTGGTTTGGAGCGGAATTCCCAGGGTTGTGGCGGTAATTTCATGGTCTCCGTATCGAGCGACTCATCGATCATTCCCGAGATCTTCACATAGCCGCCCAGGGGAATGGCACTGATCGCATACTCCGTTTCACCTTTTCTGAACGACCAGATTTTCGGGGGAAATCCGATGGAAAACTGTTCCACGCGCATACCAAAATACTTCGCAGCCAACAAATGTCCCAGTTCGTGTACGGCCACCAAAAACGACAAGCTCAGTAAAACCTGAGCCACCATAATCATCCAATCCATTACTATTCTTTATGTTAATCTTTGTTCAATCGTCAAATTATAACCCTTAACCGTGTATCACCGCTGCATTGCCAGAAGACGCGTGGTCCTGTCGGTGTTCACATAATCCTCCAGGGAAGGATTCCTGATATAATCAACTTTCTGCAGACATCGTTCCACGATATCTGACATTTCCAGGAAACCCACGTTATCCTTTAAAAACTCGGCCACGGCAATTTCATTCGCTGCATTGAGGACACAGGGCATGTTTCCACCGCGGTTCAGGGCATCAAACGCCAGCGCAAGATTACGAAAAGTTTCCGTATCAGGTTTTTCAAATGTCAGCGCCGGGTACTTCGCAAAGTCAAACCGTGGAAAATCGCTTTTCAGGCGGTGCGGATAGGACAGCGCAAACTGGATGGGTAAACGCATATCCGGGAGGCCGAGTTGCGCTTTGATGGAGCCGTCTTCGAATTGGACCAGCGAATGAACGATCGACTGGGGATGTACAATTACCTCGACCTGCTCGGGTTTTAACCCGAACAACCAGCGGGCTTCGATGACTTCCAGTCCTTTATTCATGAGGGACGCGGAATCGATGGTAACCTTAGCGCCCATGGTCCAGTTCGGATGCTTGAGCGCCTGGCTCCTCGTCACGGTTTTCAGCGCTTCCTTTTTCATCCCGCGAAACGGTCCGCCGGAAGCGGTAAGGGTGATTTTCTCAATGCGATTGTGAAACTCACCGGTGATGCACTGAAATATCGCCGAGTGCTCGGAGTCAACAGGGTAAATATTAACACCTTTTTCTCTGGCCCGCCGGGTAATCAATTCCCCTGCCACGACAAGCGTTTCCTTATTGGCCAGTGCAATTGTTTTTCCTGCTTCGATGGCACTGAGGGTCGGCTTCACGCCAGAATACCCTACCAGTGCGGTCAGCACGACATCGATCTGTTCCATTTGTACAACCGAGCATAATGATTGCTCGCCCGCGTAAACCTTGACCGGTTCATGATGCAGCGCCGTTTTCACACGGTTATAATGTTGTTCGTTCAATATCACGACGGCGTTCGGCCTGAACTTCAGGGCTTGTTCGATCAGCAGCTCGCAGTTGTTCTGCGCCGTGAGTACTTCGACTTCAAAAGCTTCGGGGTGTGCGGCGATCACCTCCAGTGCCTGTGTACCGATGGAGCCCGTTGAACCAAGGATGGCTATGTGTTTCTTATCGTCCAAGAAGTAGATTTTAATCCGGTTGTGTTATCAATACTTGTAGCGCGTCGGCGATTTTCCGGTCGTTTGACAGGCGGGGTACTTTGTTCTGGCCGCCGAGTTTTCCCAGTGATTTCATGTAGTCGATGAAAGCGTTTTTCCGCAGTGCCGTAATCTTCAGCGTTTGTAAAATGTTACCGCTGATGAGGTCGTCGTAATAAACATTGAGGCCGCGCATCTGATGATCCAGTTCGACGGCAAAAGCTTCAGGATCCGATGGCGCGCGGGAGAATTCGATCAGCCATTCGTGATGCGGAAGACCGGATGCAGGCGTTACCTGCGGCGCTACGGTAAATTCGATCAACGACGCTTCGGGAAATTTTTCCATGGTAAACTTCATCGCTTTTTCCACTTCTTCGCCGATCACGTGTTCACCAAAAGCGGAGATGAAATGCTTGATCCTTCCTGTCACCAGTATCCGGTACGGGTTTTTTGAAATAAATTTTATGGTATCGCCGATGGAATATCCCCACAAACCGGCGTTACTATTGATAATCAACGCGTAGTTTTTGTCCAGTTCCACTTCCCCGATCGACAATCGGCGCGGGTTTTCGGTGAAGTATTCTTCGGCGGGTATGAACTCGAAAAATATTCCGCTGTCAAGCAGCAACAGCAGACCGGGATGGATCTGTGAATCCTGGTAAGCGATAAATCCTTCTGATGCCGGGTATGTCTCGACAGACGCGATCTTTTTTCCGATCGATTCCTCCAGCCGGGCACGGTAGGGTTCGAAGTTCACACCGCCATAAACGAACATCGAAAAGTTCGGGAAAACGTCCTTGATCTTCTTTCCGGTTCGCGCCTGTATGCGATCGAAATACATCTGCACCCATGGTGGTATGCCGGAGATCAGCGTCATGTCTTCGTGGATCGTTTCATCGATGATCTTCTCGAGTTTCTCTTCCCAATCCTGGATGCAATTGGTTTCGTACGTGGGTTTCTGATTCGACCTGAGGTATGCCGGAACATGGTGGTTAACGATACCGCTAAGCCTTCCTGTTTTTATACCGGCCTTTTCATCCAGCTCGGGACTACCCGACAGGAAGATCAATCCACCATCCAGGAACGTCGCGTGACCACTTTCGTGTACATAGCTCAGGAGTGCGTTGCGGGCACCGTTGATGTGATTCGGGACCGACTGCCTGGAAATGGGTATGTATTTGGTGCCGGAAGTCGTGCCGGATGTTTTTGCGAAATATTCCGGCTTGCCTTTCCAAAGGATGTCGGGCTTTCCCTCCAATACCTGGCCGACGTAGCCTTTCAGCGCTTCATAGTCACGAACCGGCACCCTTTTTTTGAAATCGTCGTAACTATGAATGTCTGCAAAATCATGGTCTTTCCCGAAAACGGTGGCCCTTCCCTGTTCGATGAGGTGACGAAATGTCTTTAGTTGATACCTTGCCGGCTGCATTGACCACTTTCTTGTTTCAGCAGCAATGTATGCGGCAAAAGGCTTTGCCAGGATTGACCGAATTCCCATAAGCTGCAAGATAATAATAGAATATTGTGCTAAAAACTTATGGCTTTGACCTCAAAAACTATCTTCCGGGCAG
>Ga0196965_1001203_pt1 | contig 10553 bp, 11 predicted proteins | sample S1_20metaG_FD_148668 | JGI IMG/M metagenome (GOLD analysis project Ga0196965, IMG submission 148668) | Soil microbial communities from Anza Borrego desert, Southern California, United States - S1_20 | ecosystem: Environmental > Terrestrial > Soil > Desert | place: USA: California | collected... | reverse complement strand
GCCCTCGTCCGCGGTGGAGGGGACGCCAGACACGCTCACCGTCAACGTCGAGAGCGTGAGCGGCACGGCGCGGAACTTCGCCGTGGTGGTGAGTACGGTCACCGAGGAGTCCGACACGACTCCGCCGACGATCAACAGCCTGACGGCCGATCCGCAGCTCCTCTGGCCGCCCAACCATAGAATGATCGACGTCGATTTGGCCGTTGACGTGGTGGACGACCAGGATCCGTCGCCGCTCTGCCAGATCGCCGGTGTCACGAGCAACGAGCCGATCGACGGTCCGGGCGACGGCAGCACCGAGCCGGACTGGGAGGTTCCGAACCCGGCGGTGCTCGAGCTGCGGCTGCGGGCCGAGCGCTCGGGTGCTGGCACCGGCCGCATCTATACGATCGCGGTGACGTGTGACGACGCCTCGGGCAACACCGGCTCGGCCACGGTGCCGGTCAGCGTGCCGCATAGCCGCTAGGACTGCTGTAGGATTCCGGCCGGCCGGTGAAGCTTCCTGTCTCCACCGGCCGGCCTTTCCCGTCACCATGCACCACACTCTCACCGCGGTCCTCGCTCTGCTCCTCATCGCCTGTACGGAGCCGCGTATCGAACGACGACAGGCCGGGCCGCCGCGGGCCGCGACGGTCTTCCCCATCCGAGCCGTGGAGGCCAGCGAACGCCTGCTCGCCGGGCTGGAGGATGCGCTCGCCGGCTCCCGCTTCCCAGGCTTCGAAGTCGCGACGAGTGATGCCTCGATCTTTCCCGACACTGCCCAGCAGCGGCTTAACGGGGCAGGCAATCCCGGCCTGTCCCGCTATGCGGCGCTGCCACCCCAAGCCAAGAGCTTGGACCTCTATCTCCACGATCCGCTCGACCGCTACTGGACCTCCGAATACTTGATGGATGGTGCGTCGGTCAAGTTCCGTTGCGACTTTCTCCTCCACCTGGAGGAGGTGGACGGCGGAACGCGAGTCGAGGTTGTCGAGTATCTGCCGCGGGTCTGGGCGCGCGATCACTTCCAGCTCTTAGGAAGACACGGCCCCGGCCGCTACCACGACATCCGCAAGGTAGAGCCGACCGTCCGCGATCGCGAGGAGCTCCTCACCATCGTGCGGGCGGTGCTTTCTGGAAAGAGTAGATGAGACCCGACACCTTGTTCGCTTGGGCTGACGCTCCTCCGTCGGGGGTACCTTGCGGTCGCCGTCCTGTCCAAGCCGTCCGAGCCGCTGACCGCCGAGGCAGCCCTCACTCCGCCCAAAATTTAGCAATTTTGAAGAAGCATTCTTCCGGGAGCGGCGCTACCTTGGCTTCGTTGCCTCCGGTCATTCTGTCCGGAGAGCCGAAGGAGGTGCAAGATGTCGAAGCGTTCTGTTTTGCTGGTCGGACTCGCACTGCTCCTGGCAGCCCTGCCTGTCGCCGCCGCGGATTCGGTGATCGGGCGCGGCATCGACACCTGGACGACCGTGCCGGAGCTCACCTTCGTGAGCTTCACCGGCAATCCCCTCCCCGCTGGATTCTTCTGCGCGGACTTCCCCGGCTACACCGGCCAGGTCTGGCTCAAGGGTGTGCCGCTGGCCTCCACCGATCCGGACGCCCTGGGGACGACGGACACGATCATCGAGCGGCTCGACAACGCCGTCTTCAACAAGAACGGCGTCGCCCGCACGCGGGTCCGGGTCCGGGCCCTCCAGCTCGAGGGCATCGAGAACCTGAAGACCGTCTGCGGCGACTATAACGTGAAAGTGACGCTGGACGGCGAGCAGCCGCTCACGACCATGCGGATCATCCGTCAGAACGCCCGGGGCGGCCGGTTCGTCACGAGGCTGGCGCTCAACACGAAGATCACCTTCACCCGGGTGGACAACGAGGCCGAGCAGTTCGAGTTCTCGTATCCCGTCCGTTTCAACGTCAACCCGCATTTCCGTTGGACCTACAGGAACCTGGACCCCGAGGCGAAGCGGATCGACCAGGTCATGGTCGACACCGACTGGGACGGCACGCCGGACGCGCTCCTGCCGGGAACTTCCAACTTCTCGAACCGCCAATGGAACAAAGCGACCTTCGAGGCCGCAGAGGCCGGCTGCTCGCACGGGGTTACGTAGGGCTCGCCCCGCCCCTCAGGTCCACATAGGGGAGGTGGTCACGGTTTGTGACCACCTCCTTCTTAGACGACTTCACCATCGAAAGATGGCGCAGAAGGCACTATCTGTCTACGGGATCGTCCACGGCATTCCAAACCTCTTCATGAGAGACCAGGCGGCCCTGGTCCGCCTCCTCCAGGCCGGCTTGGACGGCGCGCGATAGTTCCGGATCCGAGAGGATGTCGAGGGTTTCCATCAGTCCTTCATACTCCTCCGCCGAGAGCAGGACTCCGGCAGGGCGGCCAGAACGGGTGATCCGGACGCGAGGAGAAGGAAGGAGACGCCCTTCGGGCTCGAAGTGGCAGATAATCTCGTCGACCATCTCGCAGAGCTCCGTGTAAAGCCTGACCGGATCAGGCCCGTGAATCACGACCTTCAGATCAGGGCAATTACCCAGATAGGCCGAATCTTCCTCACTCCATTCGATCCACTTGTGGTATCGGTCGCTTGGTTTCATCCCAAACCGCCTCCGATGGCTTGATCGTCTAGCGGGAGGTCATGCTCTGCTACGCTTCAAGCCACTTCGCCATCCGAATATCGAACACCTCCTCCGAGAGAAGGCGGCCAGCCTCCACATCCTCCAGCCCCCGATCGATCTTCTGGCGAACGTAGGCGCGGTACAGGTTCTCCTCGAATGAGGAATCGTCTTTCGAATCTTCAATGAGCTGCACGAGAGTCTCCACCTGCCGGCGTTGAGAAAAGGCTGACAGCGCGTCAGCTTTTGACCCGCCGCCTCTCTGCCTCGGCTCGGAGGGCTCGTGCATGGTTCAAGCTCTCGGGAAGGTCGGGGCGGCTGCCGATCAGGCCCTCTCGCTGCCAATAATCGACCAACTCGGCACCGTTGATCGGAGGGCGCTCCTCCGGAGCAGGCGGGCCCACCGGATCTTGTTGTTCACTCACCGTCTTCACCCAACCTTCTAACTCTCGTCTCCTTCGTTTCCTGGGCAGCCGCCTGGAAGCGCTCAATGGCCTCCCGGGCTCCTACACGATCGGTGCAAAGGATACGCGCGAGCTGTCCCTCGCTTAGCTCTTCCCGCTGCCAGGCCTCAAAGGCGAGCACGCAGTACCGTGAAGAGAACGGCTTGTCATCGGGACGGGTGGGCTCCAGCCCAAGGACCCTGTGCGCCGCCGGCTCCTCCGCGACCTGGGGCCGCCACCCCTGGAGTAGATCGGACACCTGACGCCCCAGAAGCGAGGAGACCTCCATCAGCTCCCGCGGCTTCAGCCGCCGCTCTCCCCTCTCGATCGCCTCGACCGTGGCCCCTGCCCCTTCCAAAGCCCGGATAGGCGCCTGTATCTCCTCTCTCTTCGGCCCTCTTCCTCAAGATTCCTGGAGCCGAGCACCGCAACCTCTTCTTAGGATACCGCAAACCATACTGCCGTCACAAAGCTCTGGGCAGCATGCCAGCCGCGTTCTCTACCTAACGGCGAACAAGGCTTAGCATCACTGCTTGTCATGTGGCTTGACTCTGTGTCCAGAGGCATGCTAGGCTTTCTCCACTGGGCGTCGGTCTCCGGCGCACTTGGTTCTTTGACAGTCCTCCTATGTCGAACCGTTGATCGACATCGATCCCAAGCGGCCTGCATCACTGGGCCGGTCGGATGCCTTCATGTGGTCCGCCTGCTGGTGCGGTAGCTGTATACCGTGCCGCGATCAGGCGCGAGAGCGTCAAGATCGCAAACTCGTCCGGATACTGGTCTCCAGAATCCCTGACATGTCTTACATCCAAGGGAGAATTGGTACTACCGAGCGGGCGTACGCGTTTCAGTCCCGGTTTATCGTTCCAACCTCGGCCTTTTCGGGATCATGCCTACAGCGGGCGGGGCAATGTCGCCCCGAAAAGGAGGACTTATGAAGGTCAAAGAATTGACTGTCACGCTCGCTTATCTCCAGCGCGTACTGACAGACCCGAGGTTGGAACCTGCTCATCGGGAGAGGTTGCGGAAGGGTAGAAGAGAATTGGAAAGGCTGAGGAGGTCTGGGAAGCTCGACCGAAAGGTCTTCAGGGCAACAGAGCTCATCACGGCCACCCTGGTGGAAGTGCTTTCCGACCCGAAGGCATGACCCAATTCCTGAGAACCATCCGCAGCACAGTGAGCAAGATGAACCGGAACTAGAACTTATGGACTACGCGAAAGCCTTCCGCATGGCTAGGGCGGCCTTCGGCCTTAGCCAAGCGGAACTCGCAACGCTATTAAAAATAGGCCCGAGCCAAGTCTCACTTATTGAGGCTGGCAAGAGGCAACCGAGCCATAAGGTAATTGACAACTTGGCCGCGTCACTCAAAATCCCTCCACACCTGATTACCCTCCTGGCCCTGGAGCCGCACGAAATAGACCTAGAGGATGATTCTGCCGTAGCAGGCCTTGCACAGTCCCTACTGAAGCTCATTGTCAATGCCTCTGGAGAGAAGTCGCAACTCTCTCTTCCCTTTTCCGACCCCAAGAAGCGCGATGAGTAAACCGGTTTCGTCACGCAAGGGACTGGGGTGGAAGCTAGAGGTCCCACTCCAAAGCTTGGAAGCACTGGCGCAGGAGGCGGTACATCACTATCACCCTTTTAAGCTTCATCGAGGAGGAAAGTACAGGGTCATCGACAATCCTGACATTTTCCTGAAGCACGTCCAGCGGCGGATACAGCGGACGTTGTTAGACCCCCTGGCTTCGCCGGAGCATCTCCATGGCAGTATTAGGGGACGATCTCCACTAACCAATGCCCTCTCGCACTTGGGGGCAAAGCTTATTGTACGCGTGGACCTCAAGTCCTTTTTCCCCAGCGTCACAGATCGACATGTCTATACCGTGTGGGCACAGATGCTGGGGCACGCCCCTTCGGTTGCCGGACTCCTTACCTCTCTAACGACGTTTCGGAAGAGGCTACCCCAAGGGGCACCGACTAGCACTTCATTGGCAAATCTTGTCCTAGCAGATGCTGATCAACAAATCAAAGCTGCGGCCAGGAAGTTTGGTTGCTTCTTCACTCGGTATATCGATGACCTCGTGTTCTCAGGCGCTGATTCTCGGCGGCTGATACCCTTCAGCATTTTCATTCTCCAGGCCGCAGGCTTCAGGATTTCCCGATCGAAGTTGACGATAATGCCCGCCTCTTTGCTGCAGGAGGTCACTGGATACGGGGTCAACTCGCGCAGGGGACCAAGTATTCCTCGCTATAAGAGGGATCGGGTGCGTGCAGAGATTCACCACCTCAAGGACATACCTGCCGGGCGTGATTTTGACCGCCGATGCAACTCTATCAAGGGCCGAATCCGTTATTTCTCGAGGACCAATCCGGCAAGTGCACAGGCCTTACAGAGACGCTTGGGGTCCGTGATCAACCACCTTGATCAACCTGCCTCCTAAGGACTGGTTGTCTGTCGACGACTGCCGCCGCTCTAGGCGACGGCGGAGGTAGCGAGGGCTAGCAGGCTGCTGAAAAACTCGGCACCCATGCCCGAGGAGTCTTGATGTCATTTTCTCCGACACCTTAAATGCTTCCAGGAGATCTGACTCCAGCTCTAGATCGCCTGGCCAGAAACGCTTACTCGGCAGGTTGGCCGAGTTCGCCCTCGGAGGCGAGTTTTTCAGCAGCCTGCTAGGCAGCTGACGGGGAGGGCCCCTTGCAGGCTCGAGGCCCTCGCGCATTACGCTATGTCTCTGTGGCGCGGGGCGTCCTCCCCTCTCACTTCCTGCCCAGAAGGTCTTCCACTGCCTGCTTCAAGGGCGGCAGATGGTGTTTAGTCGCTTGCCAGACGGCGTTCAGGTCCACGCCCATGTAGTCATGGATGAGGACGTCCCGCATGCCGGCGATGCGGCGCCAGGGGATCTCGGGCCGGCGCTCAAGGAGATCGGGAGGGATTCGCTTCACGGCCTCCCCGATGATTTCGAGCTGACGGATCACCGCGTCCTGCCAGTGCGACTCGGCCATGAACTCGTCGTATCCCACCTCGACGTAGCGCTCGATCTTCCCGATGGCGTCGAGCACGTGCTGGAGGTAGAGATCGCTTCGGCTCACAGGGGCACGGCTTCTGAGAGGACGCGCTCTCGAAGGTAGGGGGAGAGGGCTTGCTCGGTGACTACGTCCACCGGGCGATGGACGAGATCCTCCAAGTCCTGCTTGAGCCCGATGATGTCCAGGAGGGATCGGCCTTCTCCGAGCGTGACGAGCAGATCGAGATCACTATCCTCACGGCCCTCCCCATGGGCCAGAGAGCCGAAGACGCGCACGTTCTGGGCTCCGTGGCGCATTGCCAGGTCAAGGATCTCCGTACGGTAGGTTTTCAGAATCGCGGCCGCCATGGAGAAAAGTCTAGCAGGAGCGCCGGCCCGCCGGAGATCCCGGCGGGCCGGTGCCTACTACACCTGCAAACTACTCGCTACTCGCTACCCCCCACCCGCTCCTCCAGAATCGCCCCGCACCGCTCCAGCGCCACCCCGCCCGCCGCTTCCAGCAGGTTGGCCAGGGACTCCGGCGTCTGGAGAAGATGGAGGACGACGTTCAGGGCGTCGAGGGTGGTTTCGTTGAAGTGACGGAGGGTTCCGGCGACCTCCTCGCCGTCCGGGCCGGGGAGGTGGAGGGGGTAGCGGCCTTGGTCGTCCGGGGTCTTGGCGAGACGGAGGACCGGGTCCCGGCCGGTGCCGGGGAGGATGGCGGCGGCGGCGAGGGCCAGCCAGCGGGTGGGGAAGGTCGCCTCCGGCTCGAAGCCCCTGGCCAGGGTCTCGCCGAGACGGAAGAGGCCGAAGCCTTCTCCGGGCACCGGCTCGATTCTCCAGGGGCCGGCGACGTCGGCGTCGCTGGCCGTGGGCGGCTCGTCTCGCTCCGCCAGACGGGCGAGGAAGCGATCCGTGAAGACATTGGGGTGCACGGCGGACGTAGTACGCTTGTCGTAGCTCTTCATGTGTCCTCCCATAAGGACCGTGTAGGGTCAGGTCTGGGAGCGAGCTCCAACTCGCTTCCGGGCCGTAAGCCGGCACCATGCCGGCCGTCCCTCCTTCAAGAGCTTTTGTCTGGAATCGGTTGTAATTTCTTCCGCTTCTCCTCGATCCTCCCTCCTCCCCCCGGGAAGACTCACGCCGGGTTGCTGTTCCACTAAGTCTATGGGGTGAAAATGGAGGAGTCAATAGGATGTCGGCCCCGAGGGGCCGGCGTTTTGCCCTCGGGGGCGGACGTCTTGCCCTCCGCGGCCTTCGCGGCGCCCTGCGGGGCACGATGTGCGCCCCATGGGGCAAGCTGGTCGCCCCGCCTCGGTCTGTCGCGGCCCCGTGGGGCAACCTACGCGCCCCGCGGGGCCTGAAGGCGGCGCCGCGGGGCACGAGGGCAGACCCATGGGGCAGCACGACTGCCCCGGAGGGCGACGGGTGCACCCCTCGGGGCCGGTGGCTGAAAAAAGCTGCCCCCCTCCTGGCCTCCCCCGCTCCCTGCCGCCCGTCCGCCCAGGGGGGGAGGCACCTCCTCCCCCTTGGCGGTGAGGATGAGGGCGCGGCCTTGGACACGGCGGCTCCCCGTCACGATTCACTTGTCGATGAACCCAGCGCCGGCAGCGAGCGTTCGGGGACGGTTCCTCAGTGCTACGGCGCCGCTCCTCAATGCTTCGCCGCGACGGCTCAACGTTGAGGGGTCATCCCGGAGCAGTCGGGCACGGCCCCTCAGTGTTGAGGAGCCGTCCCTCAAGGCTCCGCCGCCGCTCCTCAACGTTCCGGAGCCAGTTCAGAGTGTTCCGTGACGGCCCCTCAGTGCTTCGCCGTCGCCCCTCAACATTGAGGGACCAGGCCGGAGTGCTCCGGGATGACTCCTCAGTGCCTCGCCGCCGTTCCTCAACGTTGAGGAGTCGCCCCGGAGCGTTGAGGGACGTTCCCTCAGTGCTACGAAGCCTCGGCGGAGTACTTCGCCGCCGCTCCTCAACGCTGAGGGATCGCTCCGAAGTGGTCAGAAACGGCGGCGAAGTGTTGAGGAACGGCCCCTCATCGGCCGCGTGCGGCGGTCAGCGGCCCGCGCCGACCTCGAAGATCGCCCCCGGCTTGGCGAGGTCCACGGGGATCTTCCCCGCCGCCTCCTTCGCCTCCGCCAGCGAGACGTGCGGGTCGAGGCCGGGCCAGAGGTGGGTCAGGACCAGCTCGCCGGCTTTGGCGCGGACGGCGGTCTCCGCCGCCTCCCTCGCCGAGAGGTGGAGCGGCGCGCCCTTGCGGGCGTCCTGGTAGGTGGCCTCGCAGACCAGGAGGTCCGTGCCCTTGGCGAATTTGGCCAGGTCCGCCCCGGGGCCGGTGTCGGCGGAGTAGGTGAGCGAGCCCGTGGGCGAATCGGCCCGGATGCCCAGGGTGTGGATGGGGTGGTCCATGCGCAGGAAGCGGAAGCGCACCCCCGCCACCTCCACCTCGTCCCCCTCGTCCACCTCGTGGAAGTCGAAGATCACCCCCAGCCTGTCCCCCGGCTCGCCGTCCACGATCCGCTCCAGCCGCTCCTGCGCGCCGGGCACCGAATAGATCGGGATCCGGCGCTCCATCTTCACGTCGCCGTAGCGCAGGGCGATGTAGAGCGGGTAGATGTCCAGGCAGTGGTCGGCGTGGAGGTGCGAGAGGACGATGGCGTCGAGGGTCCGGAAGTCGGTGAAGCGCTGCAGGACGCCGAAGGAGCCGGTGCCGGCGTCCAGCCAGATCCGGGACTCGCCTTCCTTCAGGAGGAAACCGGTGTTGCCGCTCTCCGGCGTGGGATAGCCGCCGGAGCAGCCCAGGACTCGTAGACGCATTCTTTCCCCCCTCGAGCTCGGTACGGGCCGGCGGACGGCGCGGCCCTCTCTCCGTCATTCTATGTTGACGCCCGCCCGCCAGGTGCGCTATCCGTAGCAGCCGCATGCAACTGCCCTTCTCTGGAGGCTCAATGCGCAGATCGTCGCTCGTTCCCCTGCTGGCCGGAGGGCTGGCCTGGCTCGGCCTCGCCCTGCCCCTCGCCGCCGCTCCTATCGACCCGGACCTGCTCGCCGGCATGAAGGCGCGGTCCATCGGCCCCGCCGCGATGAGCGGCCGGGTCGCCGCCGTCGCCGGCGTCGATGCCGACCCCGACATCCTTTATATAGGCGCGGCGAGCGGCGGCGTCTGGAAGTCCACCAATGGCGGCCTCACCTGGGAGCCGCTGTTCGACGGCCAGCCGGTCGCCTCGATCGGCGACGTCGCGGTCTTCCAGCCCAACCCGGACATCGTCTGGGTGGGGACCGGCGAGGGCAACGTCCGCAACAGCGTCTCGGTGGGCAACGGCGTCTATCGCTCGCTCGACGGCGGGCGCACCTGGAAGCACCTGGGCCTCGCCGAGACCGAGCGCATCCACCGCGTCGTCCTCCACCCGACAGACCCGGACACCGCCTGGGTCGCCGCCATGGGCCGGCTCTGGGGGGAGAACCCCGAGCGCGGCGTGTTCAAGACCACCGACGGCGGCCGCACCTGGAAGAAGGTGCTCTACGTCGACGAGCGCACCGGCGCCGCCGACCTGGTGATCGACCCGAGGAACCCCCGCAAGCTCTTCGCCGCCCTCTGGGACCACCGGCGCCAGCCCTGGACGTTCCGCTCCGGCGGCACCGGCTCCGGCCTCTACGTCTCCTGGGACGGCGGCGACTCCTGGAAGCGGCTCACCGAGGACGACGGCCTCCCCAAGGGGGACCTCGGCCGCATCGGCCTCGCCATCTCGCGCTCGCACCCCGAGATCGTCTACGCCCTGGTCGAGGCCGAGAAGAGCGCCCTCGTCCGCTCGGAGGACGGCGGCCGGAGCTGGAAGACGGTCAACGACTCGAACCGCGTCGCCGACCGGCCGTTCTACTACGCGGACCTGCGGGTCGACCCCGTCTGGCCGAACCGGGTCTACAACCTGGCGACGCGCCTGACGGTGTCGAACGACGGCGGCAGGACGTTCAGCCGGCTCGGCCGCTCGAACGAGATCCACGGCGACCACCACGCCCTCTGGATCTCCCCCTCCGACCCCGAATTCATGGTCAACGGCAACGACGGCGGCCTGGGGATCAGCCGCGACCGCGGCGAGACCTGGTCGTTCGTCTACGGCATGCCTCTCGCCCAGTACTACCACGTGGCGGTCGACATGGACATGCCGTACAACATCTATGGCGGCCTGCAGGACAACGGCTCGTGGCGCGGCCCGAGCGCCGTCTGGGAGGAGGGGCCGATCCGCAACCACCACTGGGCGCGGCTGACCGGCGGCGACGGCTTCGACGTCCAGCCCGTGCCGGGGAGCTCGCGCGTGGGCTACGCGATGGCCCAGGCCGGGTTCCTCATGCGCTGGGACCTCGACACGCGCGAGGTCAAGCTGATCCGGCCGCCGGCGAAGGATCCTGGTGAGAGGCTGCGCTTCAACTGGAACGCCGGCCTCGCGGTCGATCCGTTCGCGCCCGACACCGTCTACTACGGCAGCCAGTACCTCCACAAGTC
>Ga0196965_1001202_pt1 | contig 10555 bp, 8 predicted proteins | sample S1_20metaG_FD_148668 | JGI IMG/M metagenome (GOLD analysis project Ga0196965, IMG submission 148668) | Soil microbial communities from Anza Borrego desert, Southern California, United States - S1_20 | ecosystem: Environmental > Terrestrial > Soil > Desert | place: USA: California | collected... | reverse complement strand
CGATCTCCAGGTTGCTCTCGCCCAGGTTGAAGAACTCCTCGTTGAAGTTCTGCTGGCCGAACAGGTTGCCGAGGACCACCGTGGTGTTGATCGAGCCGGCGGAGACGGGCTGGCCGTCCACGGCCTCGAGGCCGATGTTCCACAGGCCGAGCTTCACCGGCAGGACATAGTTGCCGTTGACGATGTTGAACGCCTGGCTGACGGCGAAAGCGCCGCCGGTGGCCGGGTCGACCGACACCTGGGTGGTGCCGCTGTAGGTGCTGGAGAAGACCCTCTGGCTGCCGGTCACGCCGCTCGCCTGGACCACCGCGCCAGCCAGCGGCTGGTTCTGGTTGCCGTGGGTGACCGAGCCCTTGATCAGGCCGTAGGCGAGGTGGAACGGGAAGTCCCCGGGCTGCAGCGCCGCCGGACCGCTGGCCGCCGTCCCCTCGGGATAGAAGTACGAGCTCCAGGCGATGTCGTCCTCCTCCAGCACGCGCTGCGCCAGCTCGCTGGCGGGTTCGGCCGTGTTGACGAACGGGAACATGGTGGCACCGCGGCCGTTGCTCCGGCTGACCTGGTTGATCAGCACGTGCGAGAGGCCGTGGGAGTGGCCGGACTCGTGGACCGCGATCACCTCCAGGTCGACCGACCGGGAGTTGGTGTCGATGTCGGCGTCCGCGGTGGTGAACCGGTAGCCGGTCGCCTTGGTGTTGAAGACGATGTCGTTCTCGAGGATCGTGCCCGCCTTGTAGAAGCCCGGCGGGAACTCGACGTCGCCGTCCGCGTCGGCGTCGGTGCAGCGGGTGACGGTGGCGGAGACGTCGGAGTCGCCGTCGCCGTCGATGTCGTCACCGTCGGCCAGGGTGACGTCCTGGATGAAGTTGACCGAGGGGGAGACGGCGATCGCTCCGAAGCTGCTCGGGCTGCGGAACGTCAGCTCGTTGACCATGTCGAAGCCGGCGAAGCCGGGGTTCGCCACGTTGCCCACGATCTTCATGTCGACGTAGGAGGTCTTGATCTTGTTCCACGAATCCAGCGACTTCTGGAGCGTGGTCGTGGCGTTGGCGACCGTCAGGAACGGCGCGCCGAGCGGGTTGGGGATCGGATCGAGGGTGTTGTTGACCCGGTAGGGGATGGGCATGCAGCGCGCATCCCAGACGATGGGGATCACCCTGCCGACGACATGTCCGGCGATCGGCGACGGCGTGCCGGCGGTGACGTCGTAGGACTCCAGGTTGCCGCCGGCGAAGGCGGGGGCGGCGAGGCTGGCCGTCAGGGCCGCGGCCAGGCCGACTCTCACAAGACCTCTATGCATCGTTTCCCTCCTCGAAATATCGGCGTTGGCGGTGCTCACTGCTCGGCTTTCTGGCCGGCGACGGCATCCAGGATCTGGCGACGGAACTGCTCATAGGGGACCGCCCGGGAGCCGCCACGGGTCGTGGCGCCGGACTTGCCCTGCAGGGTGAGGGCGCCCAGGTCCTGGGTGACCATCTTCTTGCCGTCGGCGCCGGTGACCAGGGTGAACTTCCCCTGGGAGTAGCCGACCACGGTGTAGCCGTTGTCCACCCGCAGCTCCGGGGCGAGGAAGAGCAGCGCCTGCTCCTGCTCGCGCAGCACCGGGGCGCCCGGGTAGGTCATCGCCACGGGGAACTTCCGGTTCATGTCGATGCCTCCGGGAAGCACCACCGTGATCTCGGAGCCCGACTTCTCTCCCTTGAGGTTGTCGGCGACGTTGAACGTCGCGAGCGTCACCAGGTCGCGCCCCAACCAGGCGCTCTCCAGGCTCACGACCTGCCCCGCGACGATGACCCGAGCCTCCCGGGCCATGTCCTCGGGGGTGAGCTCGACGGCCGTGGTCGCCCACAGGCCCGCCGGCAGTGTGGCCACGAGGCAGAGCCCAGCGGCCAAGGCCCGTACAGCCTTTTTCATTACACCCTCCTTTTGGGTGAAGACCGTCCGGGCGACTTCCCGGACGGCCAGTCTGCAAACCTTCAGTGCTCTCTCCGATAAAAAGCGGGAAATGCGAGCATGTGACGCAGTGCTGGGAAGAGGCCGGGGGGAAAGAAAAAGGGGGAGCGGCGAAACCGCCGCTCCCCCTCGGGGAAAGACCTGTCCGAGTCCCGCCGTTACGGCTGGGACAGGATCAGGGAGAACATGAAGTTGTAGGTGTTGGTGCGGGTCCAGGTGGCGCCGCCGTCATCCGAGAAGAAGGAGTAGCCGAAGATCGGCGAGTCGTTGACCGCGACGTTGCCGTCCAGGCCGACCAGGGGCGCGACCCCGGAGACGCCGGGGTACGGCGTCGTGGTGGGGATCCGCAGCACCAGGAACAGGTTCTGGATGCTGCCGTCCTCAATGCCGCGGCGCACCCGCTTGCCCAACTCGTGGGGGTTCTTGAAGTAGAGCGGGGCGAAGTCGTTGTCCTGGCCGACAAAGCCGGTGACCTTCTCGAGCGGGTTGGCGACGTCGATGGTGGCGACGGTGCCGGCGACGGTGCCGGTGGTCAACATGGCCTCGGAGTAGACCGGGACCACCGAGTTGTCGGAGACGATGGTGTTGAACGCGCCGGCGTGGACCAGGACGTCGCCGCCGGGGTTAACGGCCGAGATCTGGCTGACCGGGAACTGCACGGCGTACATGCGGCCGGCCGGCGAGCCGGTGAAGCCGACGAAGTCACGGGCGCCGAAGTTGCTGATGGTGGTCTGGGCGTTGGTGACGATGTTGACGCCCGAGGTGACCTTGCCGGGATTGACGTGGACGTTCTTGGACTCACCGGCGCGCTTCTCGATGGCGCCTTCGTTGTTGCCGTTCCAGAACTCCTCGTTGAAGTTGTGCTGGCCGAACAGCGTGCCGATCTGCACCGTGGTGCTGATCGAGGTCGCCGGGACCGGCTGGCCGTCCACGGGCTCGACGTAGACGTCGTAGTTGCCCTGGACGACGGGGATCACGAAGTCGCCGTTGATGATGTTGAAGGCCGGGTCGACCAGGAACGAGCCCGCCGGGCTCGGCCGGTAGGAGACCTGGGTGGTGCCGCTGTAGGCCGAGGCGAACTCGCGGCCGGTGTTGCGGTCGACCGCCATGACGCTGGCGCCGGCGATCGGCTGGTTGAGCACGCCGTGGGTGACGGAGCCGCGGATGAGGCCGTACACCGAGTTGAACGGCACGTCGCCGGGCTGGAGCGCCGGGACGCCGGACGCCGCCGAGCCTTCGGGATAGTAGAAGGAGGCGAAAGCGATGTCGTCGGTGCCGAGGTCGCGCTGCGCGATCTCGGAGGCCGGGTCACCGGTGTCCACGAACGGGAACATGGTGGCGCCGTTACCGTCGGTGGCGCTGTCGTTGTTGTTCTGGACGTGCGAGAGGCCCAGCGAGTGGCCGAACTCGTGCACCGTCACCGACTCCAGGTCCACCGAGCGGGTGACCGTGTCGGCGTCGGCGTTGGCCACGGTGAAGCGGTAGCCGTTGCTGGCCTTGGTGTTGAACTGCACGTCGTTCTCGAGGATCGTGCCGGCCTTGTAGAGGCCCGGGGGGAACTCGACGTCGCCGTCGTTGTCGACGTCGGCGCAGGTGGCGATGGCGCTGGAGACGTCGGAGTCACCGTCGCCGTCGATGTCGAGGCCCGCGGTCAGGTTGCTGTCGCGGATCAGCACCGTCGACTGCGACGAGGCGATGGCGGTGAAGCCGGCCGTCGTGCGGAAGGTGATCTCGTTCTTGAAGTCGAAGGCCCGCGTGCCGGGGTTGCTCACCGTGCCGCCGATGTGGCTCTCCATGAAAGAGGTCGGGATCTGGTTCCAACTCTGGAACGAGCTGTCCAGCGCGGTCTTGGCCGTGGCCAGCGACAGGAACGGCGCACCCAGCGGGTTCGGGATCGGATCCTGCGTGTTGTTAAGCACGTACGGAGCGGGCAGGCAGCGGGCGTCCCAGCGGTTGCCGATCAGCTTGCCGACGATCTGGCCGGCGATCGGGGAGGGGACGTCGCCCGTGACATTGACGTTTTCCAGCGAGCCACCGGCAAAGGCCGGAGCCGCCGCGAGCGCGGCCAGAAGGGTCATCGCGAAAGTCTTGCGCATTTTCTCTCTCTCCTCAGCGGATCAGTCCGGACTCTGGAACGGTCACTCCGGCCTCGGAGCCAGGGTGCGCAGGATCTGCTTCTTGATCTGCTCGTAGGGGACGGCCTTGGCACCGCCACGGACGATCATGCCCGAGGGACGCTGCAGATTGAGGTCGCTCGTGTTCTGGCGCGCCATCTTGTCCCCATCCGCCGCCACGGGCTCCAGGGTGAACTTGCCCTGGGAGAAGCCGACCACGGCGTAGCTGTTCTGCACCTGGTCCTCGTCGACCAGGAACAGCAGCGTGCTCTCGTTGTCCGTGAACTGCGGCGCCGCCGGCACCGAGACGGCGACCGGGACGGGCCGGTTCATGTCGACACCACCGGGAATGACGACCGTGATCTCGGAACCCGCCTGCCCCTTCAACACTTCCGAGACGGAGATGGTCGCCAGAGTCACCAGGTCACGATCGACCCAGGTGCTCTGCACGTTGGTGACGCGACCGGAGACGATGAGCGACGCCGTATGCGCCATGTCATCGGTGGACATCTCGACCGCCGTGGTCGCCCAGAGCCCCGCAGGGACCAGAGCGGCGACCAAGAGGCAGAGAGCAGCTCTCGCGGCTTTTCTCATTGCTGACTCCTTATCAGATAGAGACGGCCCCGAACTGGGACCGGTCTGTCAACGGGCTAATGAAAGAGTGCCTACGGGGAGAAAAACGGGACAACCAATTTGCTTCCCAGGCTGTCGAGTATCATGTCGGTCGTCGCGTGAGTCAACCCTATGTGTACTTGGGAATATTCCCGCGCAGAGGTATGTCCAGAAAAATCTATCGAACGATAGAGGGCGGATATGACGAATGCTGGGGGCAAACCGGATTTCGTGGAGCTGGCGCAGTTCGAAATCGACGAACGCTCGGTCCGGCTGCTGCCTTATGAGTACTGTCTTGATAAGCAGATCGTTATTCTGGGAGTGGTGGACCGGTCCGCCGCGAATCCGCAGGAGCCGGTGACGGTGGGGATGCTGGAGCCCTCCCGGCGGTCGCTGGCGCGGGAGGTGGCGGAGCGGCTGGGGCGGCCGGTCCGGCCGGTGCAGCTCAACGCCTGGGAGATCCGGCACGCCCTGGACACCGGCTACGGCCGGCTGGCGGCAGGGGCCGGGGGCCCCGGCGGCCGTTTGCCGGTGCTGCGCCTGCGGCCGGTCGACCGCTTCGCCTTCGAGCCGGAGGCCGAGGCGCCGGAGCTGCTCGACCAGGTCCTGGGCCGCGCCGTCCAGCTCGGAGCGGGGGACGTCCACATCGAGACCTATGAAAAGGATGTCGACGTGCGGCTGCGCGTCGACGGCATCCTCCGGCACCTGGCCACCCCCCTGTCGCGGGGCAACATCCAGTCCGTGATGAACCGGTTGAAGGTGCTCGCCGGCCTCGACCTCGCGGAGCGCTTCCGGTCCCAGGACGGCCGCATCCGGGCGGTCTACCAGGAGCCTCTGGCGGAGGAGCGGGGGGTGGACTTCAGGCTCTCCATCGTCCCCGGCCCCTTCGGCGAGGACGCCGTGCTGCGCCTCCTGGACAGCGCCGCGCCGGTCCTCGGCCTCGACCGCCTGGGGCTCGCCCCGGAGGTCCTCGCCCCCTTCGAGCGGATGATCACCAACCCCGAAGGGATGATCCTGGTCACCGGCCCCACCGGCAGCGGCAAAACCACCACCCTCTACGCGGCGATCGGCCACATCAACTCGCCGGAGAACAAGATCCTGACGGTCGAGGACCCCATCGAGTACCACTTCCCGAAGACCAACCAGAAGCAGGTCTCGGCCCACATGGGGTTCGCCGACTATGCCCGCGCCTTCATGCGCCAGAACCCGGACGTCATCCTGATCGGCGAGATCCGCGACGAGGCGACGGCGAGCGCCGCCCTGCGCGCGGCCCAGACCGGGCACCTGGTGCTCTCCACCCTGCACACCACCGACTCGGTACGTACGGTGTCGCGCCTGCGCACCCTGGGGGTGGACCCCGACCTGATCGCCGGCACGCTCCTCGGAGCGGTCTCGCAGCGGCTGGTGCGGCGGCTCTGCCCCCACTGCCGCGAGGAGGCGCCGCGCGACGAGACGGCGGAGCGCGAGGCGGCGCGGCTGCGGCTGGCGCCGGGGGACGGCCCGTTCTTCCGGGCGCGGGGGTGCGAGGCCTGCGGCGGCCAGGGTTACAAGGGGCGGATGGGGGTCTACGAGCTGTTCCCCATGGACGCCGAGCTCGCCGACCTGGTGGCGGCGGGGGCGCCGGTCCACCGGCTGCGCGAGGAAGCCCTGGCCAGGGGGATGCGGACTCTCCTCGACGACGCCCTGGCCAAGGCGCGGGCCGGCGTCACCTCCCTCGCCGAGGTGCTGCGCACCGTGCCCTACCGCATCGTCGAGGAGGACCGGGGCTGAGCCCCATCTATCTATAAGGAAGGAGGGGGAGCCATGCGCGTCATCGACCAGCAGATCATGAACCGCCTGTTCGAGGTGACGGACGACATCCCGGTCAGCCGAGAGGCGCTGGAGGTCCCCCTCGTGATGGAGGGGGAGGGGAAGGTGGAGAAGAACCGGCGCGGCCGGTTCGAGATCACCCTGCCGGACACCGGCGACCTGGAGCCGTTCCTGGCCGCCCTCCCCGCCCGCCTGCGGGCCCTCTTGTGATACCCTCTGGCGTTCCGTCTCGGCGGCCGGAGGGCGCCAGTGCGCCCAGGTGATGCCCGGGGGCCGCGAGAGGAAGCCTGAACAAAGGAGATTCACCGTCGGCGCGCCGGAGCCCCCGGCTCGCGCTGTAAACGTTTGCCTGTTCAATGGATTCGGAGGAAACCATGTCGACACACACCCTCCTTGACCGGACCGGTCGGGCCCGCAAGAAGGGGCTCCTGCTCCTGTCGATGATGGCGCTGCTCGCCATCCTGACCGCCGCTCCCGCCGCCGCCAGCGAAGCGGACCTCGTGCTCCCGGACTTCCGGAGCGCCTCGTTCCTCGGGATGACGGGCTACGACCTGCTCCTCGCCGGGATGGTCGTCTGCGTGGGCGGGATCATCTTCGGCCTGCTGATGTACGTCCAGCTCAAGAACCTCCCCGTCCACCGCTCGATGCGCGACATCTCCGAGCTGATCTTCGAGACCTGCAAGACCTACCTGGTCACCCAGGGCAAGTTCATCCTGATCCTCGAGCTGTTCATCGGGGCGGTGATGATCTTCTACTTCGGCTGGCTGCGGGGCTTCGACGCCACGAAGGTGACGGCCATCCTGCTGTTCAGCCTGATCGGCATCGCCGGCAGCTACGGCGTGGCCTGGTTCGGCATCCGGGTCAACACCTTCGCCAACTCGCGGGCGGCGTTCGCCTCCCTGCGCGGCAAGCCGTTCCCGACCTATGCCATCCCGCTCAAGGCGGGCATCTCGATCGGCATGATGCTGATCAGCATCGAGCTGGTGCTGATGCTGGCGATCCTGCTCTTCGTCCCCCGCGACTACGCCGGCCCCTGCTTCATCGGCTTCGCCATCGGCGAGTCGCTGGGCGCGGCGGCGCTGCGCATCGCCGGCGGCATCTTCACCAAGATCGCCGACATCGGCTCCGACCTGATGAAGATCGTCTTCAACATCAAGGAAGACGACGCCAGGAACCCGGGCGTCATCGCCGACTGCGTCGGCGACAACGCCGGCGACTCGGTCGGCCCGACGGCGGACGGCTTCGAGACCTACGGCGTCACCGGCGTCGCGCTGATCACCTTCATCCTGCTGGCGGTCGCCGACCCCGGGGTGCAGGTGCAGCTCCTGGTCTGGATCTTCGTGATGCGCATCATGATGGTCATCACCAGCGGCGTCTCCTACGGCCTCAACGAGATGCTCGCCAAGTCGCGCTACGGCAACGCCGACACGATGAACTTCGAGGCGCCGCTGACCTCGCTGGTCTGGCTGACCTCGCTGCTGTCGGTCGCCGTGACCTACATCGTCTCCTACATGCTGATCCCGGACCTGGGCGGCGACAGCTCGCTGTGGTGGAAGCTGTCGACGATCATCTCGTGCGGCACCCTCGCCGGCGCGCTGATCCCCGAGTTGGTCAAGATCTTCACCTCGACCGAGTCGGGCCACGTCAAGGAGGTGGTGACCGCCTCCCGCGAGGGTGGCGCGTCGCTCAACATCCTGGCCGGCCTGATCGCCGGCAACTTCAGCGCCTACTGGACGGGCCTCGCCATCGTCGGCCTGATGGCCGCGGCGTACGGCGTCAGCCTCGCCGGTGTCGGCGCCCTGATGATCGCGCCGGCGGTGTTCGCCTTCGGCCTGGTGGCGTTCGGCTTCCTCGGCATGGGCCCGGTGACCATCGCGGTCGACTCCTACGGCCCGGTCACCGACAACGCCCAGTCGGTCTACGAGCTGTCGACCATCGAGACGATGCCCGGCATCCAGGAGGAGGTGCGCAAGGACTTCGGGTTCGTCCCCGACTTCGACCGCGCCAAGCACCACCTGGAGGCCAACGACGGCGCCGGCAACACCTTCAAGGCGACGGCCAAGCCGGTGCTCATCGGCACCGCGGTGGTCGGCGCGACGACCCTCATCTTCTCGATCATCATGCTGCTCACCGACGGGCTGCGTGCCGACCTGATCGCCAACCTGTCGATGCTCCACCCCCCCTTCCTGCTCGGCCTGATCACCGGCGGCGCGATCATCTACTGGTTCAGCGGCGCCTCCTGCCAGGCGGTGTCGACCGGCGCCTACCGCGCGGTCGAGTTCATCAAGGCCAACATCCGTCTCGACACGGGCGCGGAGAAGGCCTCGATCGCCGACAGCAAGAAGGTGGTCGAGATCTGCACCACCTACGCGCAGAAGGGCATGTTCAACATCTTCCTGACCGTCTTCTTCAGCACCCTGGCGTTCGCCTGCCTGGAGCCCTACTTCTTCATCGGCTACCTGGTGTCGATCGCCATCTTCGGCCTCTACCAGGCGATCTTCATGGCCAACGCCGGCGGCGCCTGGGACAACGCCAAGAAGATCGTCGAGGTGGAGCTCAAGGAGAAGGGGACGCCGCTGCACGCCGCGACGGTCGTCGGCGACACCGTGGGTGATCCGTTCAAGGACACCTCCTCGGTGGCGATGAACCCGATCATCAAGTTCACCACCCTGTTCGGCCTGCTGGCGGTGGAGCTGGCGGTCGAGATGGACGTGACGACGCGGGTCGGCCTGGCCGTGGTCTTCTTCCTGGTGTCGACCTTCTTCGTCTGGCGCTCGTTCTACCGCATGCGGATCCGTTCCGAAGCCTGATCGAGAGCTGAAACCTGAGAGGAGGGGCGCCGTCCGAGAGGGCGGCGCCCCTTTTGTTCTTCAGCCGCCGGTGCCCTTCTCCTGCCCGGCCGGAGCGAAGAGGCTCAGATGGGGAAAGTAGGTACGGTATCGGCGAGGATCCCGAGTCAACAACGGCAAGCCTGCAACGGCCGCGTGGGCGCCGATGTAGAAATCGGGCAGCGGTGAGCGGCGAGATCCGCCACGCCGGCGATAGGTAAGAAAGCATTTGCCGGCCAGGAACGCCGCTTCCCACGGCAAGGGGTCTCGCCGGAACGAAGCCAGGGGGAGGGCCTCGTCGAGCTCCTCGATGCGCTCGAAGCCTGCGGATACCTCTGCGTAGATGATCGGGTTGATCACCAGCACCCCGATTTCGGCATGGCGGGCCAACATCGAGGAGGACCACTCTCCCCACTGTGGATCGTCGGTGACCACGTCGAGGATCACATTGCTGTCGACGAGGACGCTGCTCACTCTTCCGACCTGGTCAGAGCCAGGATCTCCTCGGTGCTCATCCCGGAGGTGGCCTTGCCGCGCATTCTTTCGAGCAGCCGCTGCCCCCGGCCTCCGGCTGCTTTCTCCTCGCGGACGATGCGGACCGTGTTGCCCTCGACCTCGAAGCGCACCTCTGTATTGGGCAGGAGCCCCATACGCTCCCGGATCTCGATGGGAATGGTGACTTGTCCCTTGCTGGTAATGCGCATACAACCTCCCGGCGCGGGTAAGAATCTTACCGTCTCCATTCTTACTCCTGCCTGGCGCTCTGTCAACAGTCGGGCACCGCGACCGATGGGCAGAGCAGCCCCACATGTCGATTTCGAGTCTCTCCGGACGACTACCTGGTGAAGTCGCGGGGATGCTCTCCGCGACCTGAGCCGAGAGGAGAGACACCATGCCCACTTTCCAGCGCATCGCCCCCTGTCTGTGGTTCGACGACCAGGCCGAGGAGGCCGCCCGGTACTACACCGGCATCTTCAAGAATTCCAAGCTCGGCAGGATTTCCCGCTTCAGCGAGGCGGGGCACGAGATCCATGGCCGGCCCGCGGGTTCGGTCATGACCGTCGAGTTCGAGCTGGACGGCCAGACGTTCACCGCGCTCAACGGCGGCCCGATGTTCCAGTTCAGCGAGGCCATTTCCCTCCAGATCCATTGCGAGACGCAGGAAGAGGTGGACTATTACTGGGAGAAGCTCACCGAGGGCGGGGACCCGGAGGCCCAGCAGTGCGGCTGGCTCAAGGACAA
>Ga0196965_1001201_pt1 | contig 10569 bp, 8 predicted proteins | sample S1_20metaG_FD_148668 | JGI IMG/M metagenome (GOLD analysis project Ga0196965, IMG submission 148668) | Soil microbial communities from Anza Borrego desert, Southern California, United States - S1_20 | ecosystem: Environmental > Terrestrial > Soil > Desert | place: USA: California | collected... | reverse complement strand
AGACAGGTTTACCACGACCTTACCCGTTGTTGTGCCTCCTTGAAATAACGCGAGTGCCTCCCCCATCTCTTCGAAACCAAAACGATGACCTACAATCGGTGCCGGCAATCGCAGCTTTTCAATTTCCGTCAGCATCTCTTTCATTAATTGGTGTTGATCATAAATCCAGATGAGGTTGAATCCCATCACCGACTTATTCGCTTTGATCATCGACAGCGGGTCAACACGAGGACGGAACAGGTAACGAAACAGCAGGCTAACATAATTCGGTCGATGTGACGAGGGCGTGAACTGTGCAGACCCATAAGCAATCAATCGGCCCATTGGCGCAAGCACATCGTAGCTATCATAAAAATACCTACCTCCTGTGGTCTCTAGTACCAGGTTTAACTGACGTTGGCCAAGAGCACTTCGCAAGTCTTGCCTGAATTCTTTTCCGCGTACAATTGCTTTATCATATCCTTCTCGTTTAAGTAATTCAACTTTAGCGTTTCTGCCTACAACTCCGACAGTGTACGCGTTGTATTTCTTAGCAATCCGGTTTGCCTGTAATCCGACGCCGCCTGCTGCACTATGAATGAGCACCGTTTGACCGGATCTTAAATCCCCGAGCGTACGCAATGCATAATAGGCCGTAAGCGTTTGCACGGCGAACGCAGCACCTTCCTCGTATGTCCAGCCATCTGGAAGGGAAAACAAGTAATCTGGATCAGCAACAATATGGCTATCGTATCCGCCGAAACGTGTAACTCCTATCACCCTTTGTCCGCGCGTAAACTGATCTGACTCGCTGGCCAGCACTTCACCGCAAAACTCCAGTCCCGGAGTAAATGCCCCCCGTGGCGTTGCACTGTAAAGGCCCATGATCGCGAATATGTCCGCATAGTTCAGCCCAATACTTTTGACAGCGACCAGCACCTTGCCCTGCTCAACTTGAGGAATTTCAGATTGATGTAAATGCAGATTCCGGAGCGATCCTGCTTTCTTGATTAAATAGAATTGGCGCATAGATCTAAGTTGCATGATAAAGCATTATCGATCATTGACAATTTTTTCCGCTAGTTCATTTGCCCGCGTTAGCAACTTCGGCTCACCAAGCTTCTTAACAAGTGTCTCGAACGTTTTACCTGGTCCGCGCCAGCGAAGCGCATCAACATTGGTGAATAAAGAGGCGTCTGTCCTTAGCGTAGCAAGGCGCTTAAACAGTAGCGCTTCTTCCAGCCTCCGGCCCAGAACCTTTTCCGGAAACGTTTCGATAGGTCCGTACTCATTTAGTAATCGGGCCGCGCCGGTTTTGCCAATACCGGAAATGCCAGGGTACCCGTCGGCGGCATCGCCGACAAGGGCGAGAAAGTCAGGAATCAATGTCGGTGCAACACCAAATTTTTTAAACACAGCATCAGCATCCCTTATTACTTTCGCGCGACGATCAATTTGCACGACACTATCGTCGCGTACACATTGTGCCAGGTCTTTATCCGGTGTCCAGATGCAAACCTTTTGAACATTTGGATCCAAGTGAGCGAGATATGCGGCAGAAGCTAACGCGTCGTCGGCCTCCAACTCAACCATCGGCCACACGGTAATCCCCATGGATACCAATGCTTCCTCCAGCGGATGAAATTGTTTCCAAAGGGCGGGCTCCATGCCATCACCTGTTTTGTATCCCGGCCACAACTCATTTCTAAATGACTCAATCACGTGATCGGTCGCAACACCCAGATGGGTAGCTCCTTCATCGATCATCTGCAATACACTATGGAGCACACCGACGACCGCGCCATTGGGTTTATCATTCCCTTTGTTGAAACTACGCTGACCATAGAAATGGCGGAAGAGCTCATACGTGCCGTCAATAAGATGGACCATCATGTGCTAAATGTATTTCTTAAAAGTTGTTTGGACAATTCTCACGCGATGCGGTCGATCTCAAGACGGCGAACAAATTCTGAAACTTTTTCAATCACGGCCATCGCAGCTTCCTTGTGCGGGGTGTGATGCGTGTTCGGAATTAAAAACGTGTCGACGCTGCCACCGGATTTTTGTGCCACGCCTTCCATTTGAATAACACTCCCATACTCGTCTCGATCTCCCTGAATAAAAAGGACAGGACACACAATTGAAGGAAGGAAGGATTCTATGTTCCATGACTGAAATTCCTGGCCTAACCATGTATCTGTCCAGGCTTTAAAAATTGTTTCCGTCTTGTCTCCGTGATACTTTTCAAGGCGGGCTTTTAGATTGGTGGTTGCATATGCGTGGACAGCTGCACGGATTCCCTTCAACGTAACGTTCTCTACAAAAATATGAGCAGCTTCGACAATGACTGCAAGACACATGAAAGGGTATTTAGCCGCGGCGACCAATGCTATCGATCCACCATCACTGTGCCCGAACAAAATGACATTTTTCAGATCCAGTGCCTCCAGAAGATCGTGAAGCACGTATGCCTCGTTTTCAAGGTAATCATTGTTTCTAAGGTGCGTTGGTAGCGACGCTGATCTGCCATATCCCTGGCGGTCATAAACAACGATGTTGCAGTTGATCGCCTCGCAGAGTTTTTCAGGAAAGTCGCGCCACAATTCGACACACCCCAATGAATCGTGGAGAAAAACAACAGTGGGGCGATTAAAGTCATCATAACGCCGGCGAACGAATAATAAGACTTCCTGTATCTCGATGAAAAAGTCGGATGATGTCAATCGTACAAATGTTTGAAGCGCTGGCAACATACATATTTTTAAGACGCTTTAGCAACGGTTCTCATCCAGGAACTAGCGCGGGGGCATTTTCGTTTTCTTGTTGACAAAACGATGCATCCCATGAGCATGGGGGGGCGTTGATGTTCAGACCTCAGCATTGTAAACAAAAAACAAAATCAAATGAATTGCCCGGTATGTAAAGAATCAAAGCTCGTCATGTCTGAGCGTCAGGGAATTGAAATCGATTATTGTCCAAATTGTCGTGGCGTGTGGCTCGACCGTGGGGAACTGGACAAGATCATTGAAAGATCTGCAGGGGAAACACCCCTGCCACAAAACCGAGCTGAGCATGTGCGTCGAGATGACGATTACTTTCACGGTCAACCATACAGGAAGAAAAAGCGTGAAGGCTTTTTAGGTGATTTATTTGATTTTTGATTGTAGTATGAGAGACAGGTCGCGTCGGCCATCTCCCGCAGATTGTCAAAATCTGACGGCTAATCCTAAGCCCCGCGCATAATTGTCATTTTGAATCTTTAGATTCAAAGAGACACCTGCGAGTTTGCCCTTATACTTGTCATGCGCATGATTACCGACGATCCATAAGGGGATCCCTGCCCCTAGGCCTCCTGAACCAAGCAGAATGCATAAAAAAGCGGCTTCCGGGTTACCCTGAGTTGAGGTTTGCGTGGTGTAACCATTGTAATGCGTGGTCGTCGATGAGTTAGACGCAATAACCATTCCGACCACAAATAAAACTCCACCACCTACAGTCAGTGTTTTACCCGTATTTTTCATCCGTGCATATTTCTCCATCTTTTCCATATAGAAGATTTTTTCCGGATTTTGCTGCGCATAGGACTGGAATGTAGCAACGAAGCATACGACGGCAGCGACAAGAATTTTCACAATAGAAGGGTTTTCAGTTCAATGATTCTGCAAAATTAAGAAATTTTATTTCCGGCATTGATTAACGCGAAAGTAAATTTATCGCGAATCAATAAACCTGGAAATCTTATGGCTCCTTCTCGCTCCGTTCAAGTTTTCCAAATTTTCTTTCGAGCTACACACAATTTCCGGAACGACGCGAAGTGAAGATTGGAAACGTGATTGCAATTCCTGCATCATTCCAACATTTTGATCAATGTCGCGGGCGCAGACGTAAATCCGGATCTCATCCGTCTTATAGGTATTGTGATAAACTTCTACGACGTAGTCAGCGACGGAATCAAGTGAATTAAGTACGTTAAAAATGGACGGCGGATAAAGCGTCGTTCCTTTAAATTTGATCATCTGTTGCTTTCTGCCTTCGATGCCACCTAACCGCATTGTTACTCTTCCGCATTCACATTTTGCTGCGTAAGCGCGTGTGATATCGCCCGTTTTGTACCGTATCAATGGCATGCCTTCAACGCCCAGCGTCGTCATGACCACCTCGCCTGGCTCGCCATCTGGTACTGAGTGCCCCTTCTCATCAAGCAGTTCAATATAAACAAGTTCAGGATGATGATGGCCCCCGACTCCTCTCCTGCACTCGGTAAACGCTGTTTGCATTTCGGTAGAAGCGTAAGTGCTAAATAACTGCACGTTCCATCGGTCAGTTATGGCCCGGGCAAGCGCGTTTGGTTGCAGATCAACATCACGAATACTCTCGCCAATACAAAGAATCTTCTTTATCGACTTGTCATTGTACTGGATATTATTTTCATCGGCGAAATCGAGCAATTTGACAATGAAAGACGGCACACCAACAACGGCGGTGGGCCGAAGGCGGTCGATTGTTTCCCATTGCAGCAATGGCAAACCAGGCCCTACCCGAACCAAACCTGCGCCAATTTTTCGAATTCCTTCATAATACGCCATGCCCGCCATAAATTGTCTGTCTAGCGTGAGCATTAATTGGTAAAGGTCGCCTTTGGCACCATCCGCGCAAGCGAAGGAAATAGCTTCATTATAAGCAATGCGTTCAACATCGTTTACTGTCAACGCAATTGTTACCGGTTTGCCAAGCGTACCAGAGGTGCTTGTATATTCTGCGACGTTGGTTTTCGGGACGCATAAGAAATCCCAGTTCCGCTCATATAATTCATCCTTTGTCGTGAATGGAAACTTCGCAAGATCACGAAGGGTACGAATGTCCAGGGACGACAATCCTGCCCTTGAAAAAGCGTCCTTATAAAACGGTGAATTTGCTGACACGTAATTGACTATATCGCGTAGCCGGGTTAGTTGTTCGCGATCAACCTCAGCTTTTGATGCAAATTCTATCTGCGGTAAAAAACTCATGTTTCGATGGTAACTGATGCAACCGCCACATTTGTTATATGTGAGAGAGACACGTGAATGATTTTCCAGCTTTGTTTCAGCGCCATTTCTCTGAAATTTCCACGAAGGGTTACCTGTGGCTTTCCTACTTCGTCGCTTGATATCACGATGTCGCAAAGATCGAATCCGGCTGTTAGACCAAGACCGGTTGCCTTCAGAAAAGCCTCCTTGGCAGCAAAGCGCGCCGCATAGTGCTCATATGGCTTTGCGCAACCATCGCAATAAGAAATCTCTTCCGGCGAGAAGACCTTTTCAAACATCGCACCGTTCCGGACAAAGTGCTTCTCGATTCTCTGTACATCAACGATATCGATACCGGTCCCAACTATCATTGTAATTCTTCTTTACATGTCTCGATCTTCTCCAAAAAATAGCTTCGCTCATTTTCCGTTGCAATTTCCTTGGTGAGCCCCGTCTCAAAGACTTGCTTTGCTTTGCCGAAGTCGTTTTGTCTTATGTAATAATCACCGGCGAGCATATACATGTAATAGTCCTCCGGATTCCACGCGATTAGGCTGTCAGGATTCATTTTATCTTTCACGGAAAACGGCGCGCGAAATTTCATTGCTTTGAGAAATGTCCTGATCTCAGGTTTGGCCAAATTCGGATCCGCATCTATCGTAAGGTTAGTTTCATACACTTCCATATTGCTCGTCATTCGCAGATCGAAGATTTTTGCCAGATCGTAGCATACAAATTTTCCGAGTTGCCAGGGCGCTGTGGAAACCCACACCAACCGCTTTTCAGGCTGAAAAATAATTCCGTGATGCGCGATGAACTGGTTAATAGCTTTTTCATTTCCAAAGCCAATTTTACGATCATCAATGCCGTAAGGATCCCGAAGAATATTTACAGCTGTGTTTACATCGAGCGGTGAGGATTTGTGCAGAAGTTCTGCAACGCGCTGATACCGATAAGGTGACGCACTCGTTGCCTTATGTTCATTATTCAGATCTGTGTTTCCAAGTACGTCACTTTGAAAGTGATTCGTACAAACAAGCGACGTTCCCCGCGGGTCATAAAGCGCGGTTGTCTCGGTGCTTTTTTCTATCACTGCCGCACGGCCATCTGCTGCAGACCCGATCAGGAAAGACTCGGCAACAAAGACCTTCCTTTTCTTTGCAATTTCAAACGCCTCTTCAATGGTACTTGCATATTGCAGAATTTCGCGTGCAACGATTGAGACAGGTGTCGCGGCTGACGAGGGAATTTCAGATTTCGCCGCGTTAATGGTCACCGACAAACCTTCCATATTCATCCCGGAAAGAACTCCGGTCATTCCACCGAACGTTACCGTCATAAACTGGTAACCATCCTCCGGATTATAAAACGCAATGATCTTGTTTCGTGCAAACTCTTCGCCAACATAGAAATCGAAATTGCGTGCAACAATCAATGATGAATCAGATGATGCTGTGCCCCATGTCGCGAACGATGTACATCCCACCAGCGACATGTTTTGCAACGCATGCCCTACATCATGTGCAGCGTGATAGTTCAACAACCGCTGGTACGGGTCAGGAACCAGCTTGTCAAACTCATCCGAAGAAAATTGGGAGATTCCATAGATCTCCTGCTTGAACTCTTCGTCAACGTAATCAGGAAGATCGCGGGTAAAATATCCAATAAAAAATTTCAATCCAGTACGATAAAGATCCGAAGGAACAATGCGGTTGATCTGATCAATAAAACTCTTTTCCTGATAGTGAACAAGATCGCGTGTCAACGCTCCGATTCTTACACCCCTTTCAAACGGCTCACCTTCGACATAAAGTTCAAACAATCCACTTTCGCTTTGGCGAAACCAATTATTACCGATCACAAACAAGCCTGTATCAGCTTCCAATACGTTGTGAGCCACATCGTCTTTTGTTAACTGTGTCGGGGGATCAACGGCAGATACCCACTTGACATAAAGCATCATCATTGCTATCAGTAGCAAAATGAATGAAAGGGTACCAATCACAATTCGCGTGATTCTATTAAGCATTTTTTATTTTTTTAAGAATGTGATCAATCCCGAGTATTTCTGCGCAGGTCATAACGGCGTTTACTGTTACGCCGAGAACACCATGCAGGTTTAAGTTCTGACCTGTAAGAAATAAATTTGAAATCTTCGTTCGCGGTGAAATAAAAGTTCGAAGCGGTTCGCGATAATCTTTCACGATACCATAGAGGGAGCCGTCATCCGTTCCTATGTAATCACGTACCGTTAGCGGTGTTGCCGCGTAATACGACTGTATATAATTCCGGAAAGCGGGAAATTTTTTTTCAACTACTTCGAATAATTTCTCAGCTCTTTGCTCCTTGAATCGTTCGTATTCCTGTCCACGGGTCGCCTCATCCGCAACAGTATTAAATGTATCATGCCACCGGCTAACTTCTCCGTATCGCATATAGGTCATAATCGTTACGCCTTCCGTGAATTCCTTATTCTTTGATGATGCAGTGAAATACATTGCGTAGCCCGCCGGCCAGTCCTCATTCTTATAATTAATTGTCGACCATGTGTCTTCTGAAGAAAAATAATAGTAATTGTGATTGATATACCCGAGCGCTTTTTCTTTCAAAACCACATTTACATAAAACACTGAAATAGAATTCTCAAGCGTTTTCAATCTGCTGCGATACGCTTTTTTTATCCGATCACTTGCAGTCATCTCCATCGTCCGTACCGGATGAACATTTGAAATGAAAAGGTTTCCATAAAATCTGCGGCCATCTTTGGATTCAGCAAATTCGATCTTGCCGTCGAGCTCAGTCAACGTTGTTATCTCCGTAAAATTCACAATTTTTCCGCCAGCGGCCTTGATCTGCCGTGTGAGATATCGCGCAATCTGCGATCCACCATCAATAAAACGCCACGAACTTTCGATATAGCTGTTCAACACAAGCGCATGAACGTACAACGGCGTTTTGTCAGGCGCACCAGCATACAACAAACTTGTTCCTGCCAACACGTTCTGCAATTTCCTATTCGATGTTATCGATTCAATGAACGCCTTTGTATCAATATCAAGCGCTGATAACTTTTCGAAATAATCACCCTTCCGAAGGTTATACAAAGGGAATTGAAGACAAACCTCTTTGATAACCTCACAATATTTCCGGATTGCTTGTTCCTCCGCCGGAAACTGTGTTGCAAGCCCGCTTATGAAACGTTCGTAACCCTGCGCGTACTTATAAACGCGTTCGTCGCCTTCAAAAAGAATTGCATCAAATCCGTCTTCATCAAGCTTACGGATTTTGATTTTATCCATGATTCCAAGATAGGTGAACAACTGATAAAGGTTTTGACCTTTATCAAGCCCGCCAACATAGTGTACGCCAGAGTCAAATACGACATTGTCCCGGACAAAAGTCTGTAGGTTCCCACCAATCTGTTTATTCTTTTCAATGATGCAAACCCGATAGCCTTCTTTTGCGAGCATCGTTCCGCATGCGAGACCGCCAAGACCACTTCCAACTACTATCACATCGAATTTTTCCGGCGCACTCATATCTTTCGTGTCAATTCAAAAATACGATTGGATGTCAGATTGCTATTATCGGTCACGCGTGTTTCAAATCCATGGCTTTCGCCGAACTGGATTAGTTGCTTCCCGGACATAAAATTCAGCGCTTCATTTGCCTTGTTGAATTTCAAGATCTTAACAGAAAAGAACTCAGTAAGCATTGTTCTTTTATGCCTCGCTGCCTGATCCCTATCTCCGTCCCGAATTATAAGTTTCCCGCCAGGAAACAGACGATTAAAACAATTTTCAATTAACTTGAACTGTGCGTCTTCAGGCAGGTAGTGAAGAACATCGGCAATAATGATGACATCTGCCAAGGGAATTTCAACATTGGTGATATCAGCACAAATGAAATTAAGTCGATCAGTTCTCAAATACCCATTGCGGGCCACACTAATCTTTTCTTCATCGTAATCGATACCAGTTATTAATCTTTCTTCGGAGAGAAATTGAAGCATATAGGATAAAAAGCCGTAGCCACATCCAAGGTCAACAACTTTTGCGTTTGCGGGAATAAGATCGTGAAAGATCTGGTAGTTGTTCTCGAGTCGAAGTTTAATGCGAAGATACCACTCAAGTACTGGGCCCTTGTACCGGTAATTGTTAATTAGCTGTGTCTTCACTGACCGAGGTGTTAACAACTGCGCTTGAATCGAAGCATGTTTTTCCTTGAAATGTCTTGCTATGGATTTCGTACGCTCGGAATACGTTCTTCCGAACGAATGATCATCATGCTCAATTGCCGGCAATATCGTTAAAGAAAGGATTCCGTCGTTTACATACATGGTCGACTTCGGAATACGCTGCGCTGCGCCATGAATCAAGAGCGGAAATACAGGTACTTTCAATTTCTCAGCGAGGTAAAACGCACCTTTATGAAACCTTCGGATCTGGCCATCAGTCGAGCGCGTTCCTTCAGGGAAGATCACTACCGAATACCCATTTTCAATTTTTGTACGCAGTTTGTCAATGCTTCCATCCGCACCTTCCATCACAGGATAGTAATCTGCAAGTCGCACCACGCCGCCAAAAACGGGCGAGTTATATACCCATTTATTTGTAAGGAGAATGATCTTTGGATGCAACATCGTTGTGACAAGAATGTCGAGGAATGAACTATGATTCGCGATAACAACTCCTGGTCTCACAAAAACATCTGGCGCGTAGCTGGTCACACGTGTATCAATATTTCCCGCAGCCTTTATTATAATAGTAGTGCAGCAACTGATCAACATGTGGTAGATCAATTGAATGCGCTTCCTTGCGAAAGGTACTAGTTTCAACATCACGCCTACAACCGTCAGTAGCAAAGAACCAACGATGAAGATCGAATAAGTCATTAATGTAAAGAACATGCCGCGGAATGTTCGTGGTTGCATGCCACGCCTCGTCCTGCGGGTTACAAGCCACTCAAACAAGAGGGGTTCAATTGTTTGAGACATGACAAATACACAAGCAACGCCAATGATCGCGATCGCCGCAATCGACCTGAGCGCTGGGTGTTCTGCGAATATCAACACACCTAATCCGCAAATTGTTGTCAGCGCAGATAGGAATATTGACATTCGGACAGCCGGAAGCGTCCGATTACGTGATTTGTACTCCTGCAGTAACCCATCCATTACGAAAATGCTATAGTCATCACCCAGTCCAAAAATGAATGTCGAGATCATCACATTAACGATGTTGAATTCAATACCAAACAACGCCATGATACCTAGAATCCAAATCCATGTGATCAACATGGGCATGAAAGTGACTAGCGTGAGTTCAATCCTGCCAAATGAAATCAACAATACGAAGAAAACCAGGACGGAGGTAAAGGTGACGATGAAAAGAAAATCCTCGTGAACGTATCCCACAAAAAGACTGGCGACCATTTGGCGATCAAAGACATCATGACCAATCGCTGCAAAAGTTTTTTGTACCGTCTCTCTGTTTTCAGGCAACACATTTAGCAAATTAATAACGACCGTTGTTTCCTTCTGGATAATATTATCCTGAAAGAAAGTCGTAATCAATGAATG
>Ga0196965_1001200_pt1 | contig 10572 bp, 8 predicted proteins | sample S1_20metaG_FD_148668 | JGI IMG/M metagenome (GOLD analysis project Ga0196965, IMG submission 148668) | Soil microbial communities from Anza Borrego desert, Southern California, United States - S1_20 | ecosystem: Environmental > Terrestrial > Soil > Desert | place: USA: California | collected... | reverse complement strand
CGCGAGCAGACCAAAAGCCGGGTCAATATTCTTTGACGGAAAAAAGTAGATGGATTTCTTCTTGCCTTTAATCTTCAGCTTGTAAAGGTTGAAGAAGGGAATGATCTTTAGCGACTTTACTTCCGGCCACGTGAAGCGGATATTTCTGTCTCCCTCTATCACGACAATTTTATTCTTTCCGATAGCAACCCGCCGCACCTTTTCGTTAATGAAAATAAAGAGCGAGAAAAAGATCAACCCCAGCGTAGTGAAAAGCATAATGGCGAAAAAGATCTTGTTGCTGAATTCGAAACGGGCAACCAACGACACGCCTACCAGTAATTGAATTAGGGCAAACACCAGGAAGAAATACTTTGCAACATAGAATTTGAAAGGATTTGCTTCGATCATTGCCATAGTTTGCTGTTTAATACTGGTTTTAATAGTTGTCTATAAATTTACGAAGTATTTATTCTGAAAGTTCCATTTCGATAATTTTTTAGTTGATCACCACCGGAAAATCATGTCCGCGTGAAAAAGTATACGGGTACTGTGGTTTTCCTTTCATCTTTCGCGTCAGCTCTGGAACCTGATCATCGATATATGATTTTAGTTCATAAATAGTAACCTTCCCATCTTTCGGCGCGCCATCGGCACCACCTTGAAGTCCGAGGATTAGCACATAAGTAAACAGGCCGTGTCCAAGTTCTGCGAACTCCGTCGCGAATTGTTCGCTTCCTGCGGAAGCCATCACGTGGATTCCTGCGCTACGCGACAACTGCGCGATTGCTTTCTCTTCTGATGCTCCGCGATTAGCTAGCAACTCAACCGATCCGCCAGACTGACACGCGTCCATAATGATCAGCTGCTTCAACGCGTGAATGTGTTTGAACTTTTCTTGCAGGGCGGCCGCTTCTATCGCTTCACGCGAAAGTGCATTTTGATCATACAATCTCAGGCTTTCGGTGGGGATGAAATAGAATTTATTCTCGACCATGCTGCCATGCCCGGCATAGTAAAAAATGAAAACATCTTCCGGTGCAATTTTACTAGCGAGTTCATCGAGTTTTGCCAGGATCTTCTCTCGCGTCGCCTCTTTGTCGTAGATCGAATGAAGCTGAATGTCTTTAAAAAGCGTCCCTCTTTCATCCACTAATTTGCTGAAGGATTCAGCATCGTTTCTCGCATAGTTAAGGCTAAGCTTTGGATTCTTATATTCATTAATTCCGACAGCCAGGATGTGACAGGTGCTCGACTTTACAGGATACTCGGAAAATATGGTCGCCGTTTGTGGGTCAGATTCTATGTTTTCATTATTTCGCGCGGTGACGGTAAACGCATTTTCCCCGCCAACAAGTGCGACGATTTGCTTAGAAGTAGTACTCTGACCTTTGCCTCTTGGTAGATTAAGGTTTGCCTGGTCGAGCGATATGTTTTTTCCATTGTGAAAAACTTTAAGATTTTGGACGCCAGCACCGGCATCGGTAATTCGGATCAGTACCTCGGCTTTTCCTTCCGGTGCAGCAACAACCGCTACCCGCACTATTGGAGGTGGTGAACCTTTCATGATATCCTGAATATCTTTGAACGAACCCGTCGCGCCCCGGCTTTGAAAAATCTCTGGAAGTAGCTCTGGCCTGTAGAATTCATTGAAAAACTGATCAACCGAAAACGTCTTTACGCCGTCGACAAAATGAATGTATTTCCGCGCCCGATCAGTAGCGTTAAAATATCCGTCAGGATTTTTTACCATCCAGTCGGTTTCACCGAAATGTATGTGTTCAAAGAATTCGCGACCTGATGAAAGATCCCAGAATTTTGTGACGCCGTCAAGGCTGTGACTGATCAGCATCTTGTTATCCGGGCTAAAAACCAATGAAGTGATCTCCGACTGATGTCCGTGCAATGATCTTGAAAGCTTCCCGGTATTTGTATCCCATACACGTATCGTGCGGTCCGCGCCGGCAGCATAGATATGTTTTTCATCATGGCTATAAATGGCCGCGTGAACAGGTGCTTTGCTGTGGGCGATTCTTGCCGTCATCAAACCGGTGCCGACGTCCCATAACCTGATCGTTCCGTCCCATGAACCGCTCATCAATGTCTTACCGTCTTTCGAGAAGGCGAACGATGAAACCACATCGGTATGGCCAACGAAATCACGCACAACTTTTCGTGTGTCTGGTTCCCACAGCTGCAGCGAATGATTTAGGCGCGCCGCAAGTACGTAAAGTCCCGATGGATGGAACCCAACATTATATGCGGAGGAATTTTCTTCGAATTCTATATAGTGCGTACGAAAGCCATTGCTAAGATCATGGATCTTCATGGTTGCATCCCAGCTCGCCGATACTACGTGGGTTTCATCTTCATTAAATTGAACATCAAATATTGGTTCTCGGTATGACCGGATCACACGGAGTGTATCGCCAGTTTGTAAATCCCAAAGTATGATTGTTCCGTCGCCTCCTCCGGTAACAAGCCGCTTCCCATCTTTGGATAAATCGTACGCGATCACAGCTTTCTCATGCGCCGAAAAATCCATCACAGCTTTACCTGTGGCGATATCCCACTGCTTTACTTTCTTTCCGAATTTTCCTTTGATCAACGACTTCCCATCGTGAGAGATGATGATTTTATTCTTGAGCCTGATGTACTTCGCGATCGCTGCCTGCCATGAGAAGTTGGGGTCGTAGGTAAGTCCACCGCCATCGCGCTCGTTAAGAAAGCCAGTAAAAATGTTTTCTCTTTTGCCCGAATGATAGTTCCACGCAAATGCAGTATTGTCGTCGGAAGTGATGATAATGGAACGGCTATCGTGCGAGAACGTAATGCGATGAAGCAAAGCCTTCTCTTCAGCAACAAATGTGTTTATCAACTCACCTGACGATGCGTTATAAACGTTACATTCCTTTTCGCTTGCAACTGCTAACCACAAACCATCAGGGCTTACCGAAAGTCCGGTAAGATCATCGACTTTGCCTGTATACATTTTGGATACGGCGCCATCTGACAAATTGAATTTTCGAAGTGGCCCGCGATGAGACACCGCGTAAACGAATTTTGATCCAGGGTCAAATGCTGTGAAGGTAGCACATCCGCCGCACCATCCCTCAGCCTGCAGGTTGTACGCGAGTTTCCAGTCACGTGTTCGGTATACATTGATCACCCGATTATCTTCACCGAATGCAATCCATTCACCATCCGGACTTATACTAACGGATACACCAAACCCGCGGCCTTCATCAGCATTTATGGAAATCGTTGTTATTTTCTTTTTCGTTTGCAGATCGTAAATAAACGCCGAGTCCTGTGCGCCGGATCTGTTATATCCACACGTAATAAAAAATCTCATCTTCGGATCAAATGCAACGTCGGTGATAAAGTCGTTACCACTTTCGGCAAAAACTTCTTTTCCGGTTCCGACTTCCCATATCCTGACCGATTTATCATAGCTACCGGAGATCAAAAATCTTCCGTCACTTGAAAATGCGACGCTGTTTACCCAATGGTCATGTCCCGCAAAGGTTCGTACCTCACGTCCGGAACTAACGTCCCAAAGTTTGATTGTTTTATCCTTGCTTCCGGTAGCAATGAAATTACTGTCGCTGCTTACGGCAATCGAAAGAACGGCAAGCTCGTGTCCTTTCTGGATAACAGTTTGAAGTTCATTTTGCCCGAAACCAGTTACGGTGATCAGCAAAAGGAGGGCAGGTATGATTCTGGTCATGGTACTAAATGCTTATGAAGTTAAAGAATAAAGAGCAATTGGATAAGCGATATGACATTTGACGCCGATTTTATCGATATCACAGTAAAGCTAGTTGCCTCGCTCATTACAGGATTGATCATCGGTGCTGAAAGAGAATATCGCAACAAATCGGCAGGCCTGCGCACGATCATCCTCATTTCACTCGGCTCGACAATCTTCACCATCATCTCGATTGCGTCTGCACATCCTACCGAAATCGGAAGGATTGCATCCAACATAGTTACCGGGATTGGCTTCCTTGGAGCCGGCGCAATCATGCGGGATGGATTTACAATTTCCGGACTTACAACGGCGAGCACCATTTGGGTGACGGCCGCTTTGGGCATGGCGATCGGCGTGGGCGAGTTTGAGATGACGTTGATGGCGTTGGTACTTGTGATGACTGTGCTGGTAATCTTTAGCTATTTCCAGAAAGCGCTTGATCGCGTTCACAAAGAAATGCAGCTGACAATTGTGTTTGACATTGATCGAAACGGTGTACTTCACCTTGAAAATGAAATGAAAAAGCTACGAATGAGTTTCGATCGGATCCGTGAGTCAAGGAAAGAGGGTGATGTGCAATATCAATACAAGATTGCCGGCAATGAAAAATCACTCGACAAACTAGTTGAATATCTCGTGCAACAAAAAGAATTGGTGAAGTCTTTTGAATACTAAGCCTATTGCGGCTCCGTTTCCGATGGTTCTTCTTCCTTCACTTCTTCCCAGTTCTCTGGTTCGGTATTGTGAAGATATTCCAGAATTTTTTTCTCCACCTGTTTAAGTCGAAGGCCACGCAGGTATTTGCCATTACGCGCGAGCACAAGACGCCCGGTTTCTTCTGAGACTGCAAGCACGAGCGTATCCGTATTTTCAGACATACCGATTGCGGAACGATGACGCAAGCCAAACTGAGGAGGCAGGTGGTCGTTTTCACTAACCGGTAAAACGCATCGCGCTGCTTTCACTTTTCCTTTATGAATAATTACGGCGCCATCATGTAACGGGCTATTTTTATTGAAGATAGACAGGAGCAAGCGTTTGCTAACAGTTGCATCCAGGAGGTCACCTGTTTCCGCATAAAAGCGAAGCTCTACATCGCGCGAAAATACCATTAACGCGCCTGTTCGGGTTGCTTTAAATGTTTTAATTGACTCGATGATTTGCGTGAGATCAACGTCTTCGTGGTAGGTGTTTCTCCAGTTGGCCATCATCTTGAAAATGTTTTCACGGAATTCTGTTCCCCGTCCGATGACAAGTAAAAATTTCCGGATCTCAGGTTGGAAGAGGACAATCATTGCCAAAACACCGACGCCCATGAATTGACCGAGGATCTTGGCCAGCAATTCCATCTGGGCAGCGCTAACAATAAGGTAAATGAGATAAAGCGCAAGAATGCCAAGAAATATATTGACAGCAATACTGCCACGGATCAACTTATAAACATGATACAGGAGAATACTGACAAGTCCGATATCGATGATATCGATCCAACTAACCTCCAGAAACCCTATTTTGAAAAGGAAAATCATTAAGGACAAATGTAATAATCTATGGGGATTTTAAGGTTGGGCGATGCTGTTTTGCCGCAAAGCCTCGATTAGCGTTATTGTTTCACGCGCCTCTTTCACATCATGTACACGAAGTATACTCGCTCCATTCAGGAGTGATATTGTATTTAACACGGTTGTTCCGTTCAGGGCCTCTTCCGGTTTTTGCCCGAGCGTTTTCCAAATCATAGACTTTCGTGAAACTCCTGCTAAAACCGGCCTGCCGAAAACTGTAAGGTATCCGAGGCTGTTAAGCAGCTGAAAATTTTGTTCCCTCGTTTTTGCAAAACCGAATCCAGGGTCAATGACAATATCTTTGATTCCAGCCTGCTGACAAACCTGAATTCGTTCGGTGAAGAAATCTACGATCTCGCCGATAAGATTGTCGTAGTGGGCAAGTGTGTTCATTGTTTGCGGCGTTCCCTTCATGTGCATCATCACATACGGGAGTTTAAGAGCAGCGACAGTTGCAATCATTTCGCTGTCAATTAAACCAGCAGAGATGTCGTTCACCATCGATGCACCAGCGCCAGCCGCTTCACGCACTATCGTAGATCGAAAAGTGTCAATTGAAATAATTGCGTCTGGAAAATTTTTTCTTATCCCGGTGACAACGGGCAGCACCCGCGCAAGTTCTTCTTCCTCGCTGATATCATCGGCTCCGGGCCGCGAAGAATAACCGCCGACGTCAATGATAGCCGCTCCTTCGGATAACATTTTTTCTGTTTGCTCTAATGGTGATTTTTCATTCAGGTATTTTCCGCCGTCATAGAAACTATCGGGCGTTACGTTTAAAATTCCCATTGTTAATGGGGTGTTAAAATCGATAAGGGTACCCTGGATGTTGAGTGTTTTCTTTGTTGAAAATGCCGTATTTTGCACCGCCCGAAATTTATGGTTGAAAAAACAACAGTCGAATATAAACAGGTAATCTCCTCCTGCAAAAGCTTGTTTGAAAAGAAGACACGTGATTATGGAACGGCGTGGCGGATACTTCGCCTTCCGTCGATCACTGATCAGATTTTCATCAAGGCACAGCGCATCAGAAGTATCCAGGAAAAGGGAGTGCAGAAAGTTGGCGACCCGGTAAAGGACGAATTCGTCGGTATCATAAACTATTGTGTTATTGCTTTGTTGCAGATCAGTCTTGGAGCGTCGCAAAAAATGGAATTGTCATTTGAGGAGCTTGAACCGCATTATGACAACGCGGTGAAAGAGACTTTTGAATTACTTGAGAATAAGAATCACGATTATGGTGAAGCCTGGCGTGAGATGCGCGTTACCTCCATTACCGATATTATACTGATGAAATTGTTGCGCGTAAAGCAGATTGAAGATAACCAGGGCGTAACGCTGGTGAGTGAAGGCGTGAAGGCCAACTACCAGGATATGATTAATTATTCTGTGTTTGCATTAATTAAAATGAACGGATAAGACGATGTTTAAGAAAATTGTAGATCAGGTTTCGAGATTTCTTGTTGGTGGACTTTTCATTTTCTCCGGATTGATCAAGCTCAACGATCCGATTGGTACCGAAATTAAAATGGAAGAATACTTCGAAGTTTTCGCACAGGACTTTGGATCGTTCTTCACCTACTTCATTCCATTTGCGATGGAGATCGGCTTCATTATGATCGTGCTTGAAATTGTGCTTGGTGTGGCTGTACTTCTGTACTATCGGATGGAAATCACAACGGTTGTATTACTGCTGATGATGATTTTCTTCACATTTCTCACTTTCTACTCTGCCTATTTTAACAAAGTGACTGACTGTGGTTGTTTCGGCGATGCGATCAAACTCACGCCATGGCAGTCGTTCTGGAAGGATATTTTCCTGATGATCTTTATTCTGCATCTTTTCTGGTACAGGAAAACCTATATATCAGTGCTTCGAACTATGGAAGGCCATAGTGTCATCATCGCGGTCACGGTTCTGTCAATCATTCTTGGAATTTACGCTGTCAGGCATTTGCCGTTTATTGATTTCCGGGCTTACAGAATTGACAACCACATTCCACAGCAGATGCAGCCGGAGGAACAACCGAAGTTTGAATACGTTTTTCTTCAGAAAAGCGATGGATCCGAACTGCGATCTGAAAAGTATTTAACCGACACAACCCAGTATAAATACTTGAGTGTTCGGCAGACAAACGAGGACAAAACACGAGCGAAAATTACCGATTACGCGGTTACCAGTCCGGAAGGGGAGGACATGACGCAGGCAACTTTTGAGGGTAACAAGCTGTTGATTGTTATTTACGATGTCGATAAAGCATCCATTGACAATATCAGCGACGTGCGAAATCTGATCAATGAGCTCGATGGCAAAATTGAAACGATGATCCTGACTTCCTCACCGGAACAAAAGATTGAAGCATTTCGCCATGAAAATCAGTTGGCGGCTCCATATTATTTTGCTGATGCAACAGTTCTGAAAACTATTGTTCGCTCGAATCCAGGAATGACCTTGTGGGTAAATGGAACTGTAAAAGGAATGTGGCATCACAACGACACGCCAGGAGTTGATGAGGTGCTTGAACTCATACAAAATCAAAACTGATGAAAGTTTACCTGGTAGGCATGCCGGGATCTGGAAAATCTACTCTTGGAAAAAAAGTAGCGGAAGCATTACAGGTAAAATTCATTGATCTCGACGTAGAAATCGAACGCTCCGCAAAGCAAAACATACCGGAAATTTTTGCCAGGCATGGCGAAGAACATTTCCGCACAATCGAATCAACGCTACTCAAAAAGTGGAGTGCCAGCAATGAAGAATTCGTGATGGCAACTGGTGGTGGTGCGCCATGTTTTCATGATGGAATGGCGATAATTAACAAAACGGGACTTAGTATATTCATCGACATTCCGATTGCGCCATTAATGACCCGGCTTCGAAATAGCAATGACAGGCCCCTGTTAGGGAACGATCCTGATGAGCGCGAAAAAAAAATGCTGATGATCGCTGAGGTAAGAATGCCTTGCTATCGACAGGCAAAGGTTCGTCTTGAAAATCCTACGGTGGAGCAGTTGCTCGAGGTCATTCACTTTCAAAAGTAAATCCTACGGTCACCATACCTGTCCAGAAGTTGTGCTTTTGGTTTACCAACGGACCGCTTCCGTCAAGGAATATGTATGGTTGGTAAATGCTTTTGCTTCGGTTGTTCACGAGCGCGAAATCAACGTAAAATGATTTCTTACGGATACCAATTCCTCCACTAAGCGATGTGATCTTATTATCCAGATCATATTGACTTTTGAATGTATTCGACATCACACCATACCCTGCGCGAAACCGGAAAATATCGAGACGATACTCGGCACCGAACCGGTAGTTGACAGTTTCTGTATAAAGTGCTTTGATGACTGCATTCTCTCCTTCGAATCCAATGCCATCAATGGTCGACTTGTATTTTGATTTTCCAGGATTTGTAAAGTCAACGTCAGCCGTGAAGAATCCATATTTCGAAAGCAGCGCGATTCCGGTACTTAGTTTTGATGGTGTGCGAAGGTTGTACTCGGAAATAATTTCATCGGTGGCGATTGGGTCATCCGTGTTATCACCCAGAATTTCAGAGCCGTCACCGTAGTAATCGAAATTGCTCCATCGGGTGGACATTGACGCCTTATAAGTTTCGGTTATCCCCGTGACTGTTGGCGTACGATAGGAGATTCCGATCTGCAGAAAATTAACTGGACGAGCGATTGCACCAATTGTGGCATTAAAACCAGTTCCGCGAATGTCAATATTCTCGTTGAGAATAAGATTTTGAATGGTTTCGGGATTATCAAATTCTTCGGAAAATCCTTTTCGTGCGCGATACTTCAATGATGTTATACCAATACCTGCACCAACAAAGTACTTATCAGTAAAGTTTGCACCATACGAAATATTCCATTGATTGGTAGCGCCTTTTGTTTGGATTTCTTCTTGTTGAACCTGAGGATAGCCGACGTATGTAAAGTATTCCGTGTCCGGAAAGTCTGGATTAAGCAATGACGCCGGTCCTATCAAGTAATTATAATACGCGAGTCCGGTTGGATCATTCCAATGATTCACACGGTAGTTCGGATCGAAGTCATTGCTTTGTGGGTCGTCAAACTGCTGAGTTGTATAACCGTTAGATTGGCCAACGAAGTAATCAACGATGGAGCTATTGCTATTTCGACCACGAAAATCCATTTGGCGATTGAAGTCATTGGTTCGCGTTAAACTGAAAGCGAATGCACCGCCAAGAAACCCGTCCCTGTCATCCGGCATATGATGAACATAGCTAATACCAGGAATATTAAAAACACTTCTGCTTCCGCTTTCTTTATTTCCTCCGAAAGCCGAATTCGTTTTGTTGCTGTTGACGCCGAGGCTGAAAGTAAACTCTGAACGGTTAAACATACCAAGGCCCGCCGGATTTGCATGAGCCGCGCTGTAGTCGCCACCGAGAGCGGTTTGGGCACCACCAAGTGCCTGGATTCTTGCACTTCCGCCATTAGTTGTTCTGTTGAACATGAGAGCGGATTCAACATAATCCTGAGCGCGCACTTGCATGACCAGCGACAATACCAAAAGCATCAGGGAACACCTGAGAAAGTTCGATCGGATCATAGTTGGCAAAAATTAATATTAGTCCCTGCCGCGTCCTCTACTTGACGAACTTCGTGTCGGTGTTCCGCTCGACATTGTACTCCGCGAAGGCGCACTCCATGAAGGAGTTGATGAATTGTTGCTGTTATTACCGTTGCTCCACGAGCTCGATCTGTTGTACTGCGTATGGCTACGGCTGTTTTGTTGAACAGGCCTGAATGACGAATTCGTGTTCGTGTTCGTATTGCTATAAGTTCTGTTATAGTAAGGCTCCTGCTTTTGCGCAACCCGGCCGCTCTGACCATACGTGCTTCTGTCACCATTGTTATTATTTCTCGATCTAACGTCTCCCGATCCTGACACCAAATTCGTACCGCGTGAAGGACGCTTTCCATAAACTGGGCCTCTGCCATTGCCCTCTACCACAACTACGTACCCTGGAGAGTATCCATAGTTGCGCCATGGAGAATAAAACGGTGAATACCAACCTGCGTACGCAGGAGAGTACCATGAGTTATACCAATTGTTCATCGGATATCCATAGCTCATGCCCCAACCATTGTTCATTCCCCATCCGTTGTTGTAACCATAGCCCCATGAGTTGCCATAATTAAAGCTGAACGAGCTCGACCAACCAGACCCATAGTATGGATTATTCCACGGGCTTCCCCATGCATCGTAATAGCTGCCATAATAAGGGGTGTTCCATGAAT
>Ga0196965_1001199_pt1 | contig 10572 bp, 2 predicted proteins | sample S1_20metaG_FD_148668 | JGI IMG/M metagenome (GOLD analysis project Ga0196965, IMG submission 148668) | Soil microbial communities from Anza Borrego desert, Southern California, United States - S1_20 | ecosystem: Environmental > Terrestrial > Soil > Desert | place: USA: California | collected... | reverse complement strand
TGAAACCAGAGCTCGAACTCTAAACCGTCGAACCCTCCAACCGCAAACAAATCCGACAAACCCCGTCGTGCACGCCTCCGACGTTGATCTTTAACTTTGAACTATTTCGTTCAACGTACATTCCGGCCGGCTGTGTTGCAGTTAATTTGTTGACCGTTTTAAGGTGAAGTGATAATTTTGGTGTTATTGAACAATTTTTTGAGATCAGCTTAGGTTACTTTGAATTTTTAGAATGGATACAGGAATGTCTATATGGTGATGTTCGGGTATTCTAAGAACAAGGCTTAATCTGTGTGTTCTATTTTTTTAGCATTTTATTAAACGCTGTTGCGTATGCCTAACATTTTACGTGGAAAACTATTTGCATTAATTATTTTCCTGGCCTCTTTCACTTCGACCTCATCGCTAATGGCACAAGTTGGTTGCGGAGGTTTCAATGGATCGCCTCAGCCAAGTGGTGGTGTTACAAGTGGTGATCCGGGTAGTTTGTGTTTAAACGATGCGGCTCAAGTTCCTGAAAAAATTACGATAAGAGCATCTAACGTAGCCGATGGTAATAATCCCGATAACTTTGCTGTAGTTATTGATTGGGATGATGGATCAGATCTTCAGTATATTAACTTTACCGATCCTGGATCTCCCATCGTTAATACAGGTGCGCATTCCTATGAAATCGTAGATATTGAACACGAATTTTTACCGAGGCCATGTAATGCCACAATGGGAAGGCGATGTGCTTATAAGCCTAGAATTTATTTAAGAATAGCAGGAACCACCTGCCCTGCAGAATTTGGTAATCCACCTGACTTCTTCAAATATAATACCGATGATCAATGTTCTGGTAATATGAACATTCTTCACGGTCCGACAGGAACGGGAACGGAGCTAGATCCTTATGAAGTTTGTGCAGGCAGTGCAACGATTGTAACGTTTACAGACCTGACTCAATTAAACTGTTTACCTCCTCAGGAATTAACTGGTCTAAATGCAACAAGGCGCTGGAGAAGATTTGTTTATGGAGTGGCTAATTCAAATGGAGCTGATCCAATTACTGAAGGAGGTCCTTTAGATCAGATTGAGATTGGAGGGTCAGCAGTATCATTCCCATACAATGCTACTGGTGCGCCGATGGTATCCGGCAATAGCTTAACAACTTCAGCACCACCATTTAGTAATAACAATACGTTATCTATTCGAATTCCAGCAACGGCTAAAGTAGGAGAGGAATTTCGTGTTCGTATGGAATACTGGAACGTATGTAATCAGTATGATGACGGGGTAGGAGCGCCACCTGTTAATGGCGACCGCCCAGCTGTCTACCGTGAAGCTGTTATTCGCGTTGTTGCGCAGCCAACAGCTCCCGAGCCTAATAACAAAGTGGTCTGTAACAACATAGGCGGTACATTACCTCAATTTGAAATCGATCCCGTTCCTAGTTATCGCATTACATGGTTTAGGGATAATGCTGGTGGGCCGAGTACTAACATTATTACCAATCCCCAGGGCAATAACAGCAGAACGCTTAGAGCCTCGGCATTTCCAGGGGGGATTAATAAGTCTACCCCGGGTGTTTACCGTGTTTGGGTGAAATATTCCAGGTTAACAGGTCAAAACGGGACGACTAACCTGTACTGTGAAAGTGAATTAAGACCGGTCACACTAACCATTAAACCAGCTATTCCGACTCCTGTCTTTACTTCTGGTGATAACGAACTTTGTAATGGAAACGGAGTTACACCTACGACCGGGAATTATAGTCTGCAGATTCCCGCATCTGCATTACCAGCTCCTAACCCAGGATACCCGGCGACTTTATTTAATACAGAATATTATTGGGATGCCAGTGTAGGAGGTGTGACCATTACATCAACGAACCCGGGACAAGGTGGTATAGCTCAAAATGCAACGGTAAACTTTAACATTCCCGATGCAAGTTTTGGTGCTGCGAATTCTTTAACAGTTGATATTAGGGTAAGAAGACGTTATACAGATAACACCTGTGCCTCAACAGTGGCAACGTTTCCCGTCACAGTTCATAGAAATACAACAGCAGGTACAATATCTGGGGGTGCAACGCAATGCGAAGGAGAGAATCTCGGCGACATTACATGGAATCCAGGTGTAGGTACTGTGCAAGGTTGGGAGATATCAACTAATGGCGGCGGATCATACAGTGGTATAGCTTCTTTTGGTAATTCAAACCCGGTTGATCCGACTACATTAGGTTTGGCTTCATCCGCTACCCCATATCGGATACGCGCCATTATACAAAACGGAACTTGTGCTACGGTTCGGTCACCCCACGCTTCCTTTACAATTAATCCAAATGCTGACGTCGCCAATGCCGGCCCTAATCAGGACCTGTGTATTCTTACTCCTCCTTTTACAACGACATTAGCGGCTAACCCTTCAGGAGGAGCAACGGGGACATGGACCGTTATAACAAGACCTCCCGGTGCTATAATTAACACTTTGAATGTAAATAATGAAGCGTCCACTTTCACAGTGGATCGACAAGGTACTTACGTACTGCAGTGGGAACTTGATAACGGTAGCTGCCAAAGTCAAAGTAATGTTACGATTCGATTCAGTGAAGATCCGGGTGTGCCGAATCCTCACGCGGATGACTTTTGTTCACTTGAGGGTACCTTAGACGCAGATGCGCCAACACGCAATGAAGTGGTAACATGGTCTCTAGTATCAGGACCTTTAGGAACATCAACGGCTACAATTGCTAACCCCGATCAAATACCAACACAAGTTACAGTTTCTGATTACGGTGCTTATGTTTTTAATCTAAGATTTAGTAGCCCGGGCTGTCCGGATATTGAAGATGTCCCCGTAACTATCAACTTCTTTGAAGCGGCTACATCGGTTTCTGAAGATGACAAAACGGTATGCGTAGATGGAAGCGTAAGTCCGATTCTCGGAATACCCCTTACGGGTACTGTGGGTGACGGAGCTACAGCGGGTAGATGGGAAATTGTTACCGGATCAGGTACGTTTTCATCCAGCGCTTCAGGAACAGGATCGGATCTTGCGCCAGGAGCGATTGCAGATAACTACATTCCTTCAGCGACAGATTATACAAACGGAACGGTAACACTGCGCTTAGTAGGTGTTGCTAATGCGGCATGCGGAAATGCTACGGATCAATTGGTGCTCACCTTTGATAGGAAACCTACTGATGCAGACGCTGACCTTGATAATTTAGCAATCAATACTTGTGGCACAACAGCTACGTTAGATGCTGTGGCCGCAAATGAGGGTGGCAGTGGATCCTGGAGTGAATTAACAACAGGGCCGTCAGTTGATGACCCAACATTAAGTAATTCAACAGTGCAGGATCTTATAGTGGGTGCAAATACATTTAGATGGACAGTAACAAGTTCCTTAGGTGTTTGTGCGCCAACAACGAGTGATGTAATTGTGACACGGCATGACGCACCTGTCGCAAACACGATAAATCCAAATAACCTTTGTGAAACAGTGCCAAATTCAGGCATAGCTCAATCTACGGACTTGACGCAATATATTAATGCCATAACGGGAGGCGCTGCCAACGTCGATGTTAATTGGTATAGAGATGCCGCAAGGACGGATCAAATTATTGATCCTTTAGATGAGGACGTAGACGATCCGTTACATGTTACAGTTGTGCGTACGGATGTAACTCCAGCTTGTTTTACAAATGCTGTAGTAGTATTTCAAATTAACACTGCGCCATTTGTTTCAAATCTTCTTCCCGCAATTTGTGAAGATCCCACAACGCCAGGTGAAGTGCAAAACGTAAATCTGGAAGATTGGAATGATGATGTGTCGCTGAACCTTTGGCCAACAGATCGCGATGTAGATTGGTTTGAAGACGCTGCATTCACTGCTCCAGTTGCAACCCCCGGCGATTTAGATAACGTTGTGAATAACGATATTTACTTTGCTCGTGTCACAAACAATACAACAGGTTGCTTCAACACTGCGCAGGTAACGTTTGATGTTAACCAAATCCCTGCGGATAACCCGATCAACGGCCCTGACAAAGTATGTCTCGATCCGAATAATGTGGTGTACTTTGATGTAACTACTTTCAAAGCGAATCACACCTATCAATGGACAATTCCGGCTCCTCCAAATGGAGCAGATGTACCGACTGGAATAACAAATGATTTCTTTGTACTTCTTCAGTTTCCTGATGTTGTTGCAGGTGGTATTAATCTGGAGGTTGTTGAAACTTCTCCGGAAGGATGTGCGGGCAATCCCCAAATATTGAATGTGGTAGTAGAAGATAATCCCAATTCATTGACCATAACAGGACCAAATGAGATATGTGAAGGACAAGAATCGGTTCAGTTTGTAGCCGCATCCTTTCCAGACATTACTTATTTCTGGAATGTACCTCCGGGATCCTCCATTGTTTCGGGTCAGAACACAAATGAAATTAGAGTTGATTTTGGGTCTGGGTCAGGAACTGGCGATGTAATTGTAACACCAAGTACAAGCACAGGGTGTGTGGGAGATCCTGAGACCCATCACATTGATATCAATGCGAAACCCGAATTAGCGATACCGTTACCAATTGAAATTTGTAGTAACCAACCTTCAAATTATCCTTTGGCAACAAGTGGAACTGAACCTGCGGTTTCTTTTAATTTGACGCGCGTTAGTGACGCTGGTCTTTTTCAATCAGCAGGAGCAGTTATTCCGAATCCACCGGTACCAATGACTGGTGCCTTAGCAAATATTCTTGAAGATCAGGCATTCGAAAACAAAACAGGTGGGGCTCTTAATGCACGATTTACAGTTCAACCAGTAAGTGCAAAGAGTTGTATTGGTAATCCAGGTGTAATTACTTTAGTGATCAATCCTGAACCACAGCTTGACCCTAACTTAGGAAAAGACTTATGTAGTGAAGAACCAACGGCGATCACACTTAGACCAGATGTTGGTAGCTACCCGGCAAACCAATACATCATTAAATCTATTACGAACGCAGATAATTTAGTCAATACAAATCCGTCTCCTTCTGCTTTGAATGTGCCATTAAATGAAATGGCAATTTATAACGACCAGTGGGTACAGGGAGGAGCGCCGCTTCCGGCATTTAGCACGGTTCAATATGAAATAGCGCCGGTATCAAGCAAAGGGTGTGAAGGATTTCCAGCCGGAACTATTGAAGTGCGGGTATTTCCAAAGCCGATCTTTGATCTTGGCCCTCCGTTCACAAACCCCAAAACAATTTGTAGCGGCGAAAATGAAAATATAAGCCTAACAACTACCAATGTAGGAACAGCTGGTATTTCATGGAATATAGATTTCGTTAGTAATGAGGTAGTGGGGGCACAAGGTGGTCTTACCGGTGTTCAGCCTGCATTGATCAATCAGGTATTGACAAACACAACTTTCAATACTCCTGGTTTGGTGAGATACCGCGTTATCGCGGAAAACCCGATCTCTGCGAGTAAGAGTTGTTTCAGCAATCCGTTAATTATGGAGGTTAACGTTAATCCAGCCCCAGAAGCTAAACCATTATCAGGAACAGAAGTATGTTCTGATGCACCGAATAACGGATTGGTACGTCGCATGAATTTAACTTCATTAAACGGTCAGGTATCTTCTCCCGCGGGTGCCGCGTTCACATGGTACACAACATACCCTACTGATCAGATTCTGGATCCGTCAGATCATCCGGTTGTAAGCGGTACAAATGTTTTTGTAGAGGTAAGAAATATTGCCAGTCAATGCACACGGATGGCACCGGTTAGTTTTATTGTTACTAACGATGTTGATCTGGATCTGACAGGAAAAGATTTGACCTGTCATGATGATGCGTCTGGCACAATCCGGGCAAGCAATATCGTTCCGGCCCAACCTCCTACAGGAACAGCACCTTTTTCGTATCAATTAGATGCGAATCCATTTGTTTCATCTGTCGATGACTACACGTTCACTTCGCTTGATGCAGGGTCCTATACTGTTACAATCAGGGATAGCAAAGGGTGTACAACAACAAAACCAATTACAATAACACAACCTCTCGCTCCGCTTGTATTAAGCACGCCTGTTATAACGGAAGTAAGTTGCTACTTTGACACTGGTGGTCTGGATCGGGATGGTAGAATAGAAGTACAGGCTTCAGGTGGAACTGAAAACAATGGCGGTGCGAATTATACATATACGCTACTTCCCGGGAATACCGTTAATAATACTGGAATTTTTACAGGATTAAGACAAGGCGTGTATTCCATAACCGTTACCGATGAGACCGCCGGTCAACCCGATCAATGTGAGGCTGAAGCGTTCCCGGTAACGGTCATTGCGCCAGAACCTTTAGAAATAACTTCTGTAACGGTAGGTGAAGATGCGTTTGGCAATAATATAAGTTGTAAAGATGCTACCAACGGATTGATTACTGTAACTGCTGAAGGTGGTAATGATTCTCCCGCGCAGTACAATTATACCATTGCACCATTAGTTGGGTTGGATTTATTACCAGATGTGCAAGGTGACAACATTAGTCCCACACAATTTACAAACATGGGTGCTGGTACTTTTGGTATTGTTGTAGAGGATGCAAAAGGGTGTAAATCTCCACGCTCATTAACATTCATTGCGCCGCTGCCAGCGCTGGATGGAGGTTTGGTAGGATTTGATCAAGCAATCTGTTTTAATCAAATAGGCGATAATGCTGATGAATTTACGGAACTGGCGCCAGCAACTGGTGGTACAGGACAGTACGTTTACGAATGGCAACAATCGGTAACCGGAGATGTGACTGTTGATGGACAATGGTTTACCATACCTGGTGCAACGAGTGCAACCTTCGACCCTGATGGCGCAAGTAACTTTGGCAATGAGGGAACCTTTTACTACCGCAGACTAGTTCGAACCACATCGACTTTAGCTGATAGACCGGCGTTTTGTGATGACCCTGTAGGAAAAACGAAAAAAGTTTCTGTAGTTGTTAATCCCCGACCTATTGTAACATTTGAGGCAAATGCCGATAAACTATGTGAAGGATTACCTATAATAATTGATGTTGGTTTCCAACCTGGTACGGGAACCGCTCCCTTAACATATGAATATGAGAGGGTTGGATATGGCATTTTTGCAAATGAAATCAGTCCGAAAATTATCGTTAGTCCTATTAAAAACGATGAAACCTTTAGACTAAGGGCTGCAAAGGATGCGAATGGTTGTGAAGCGGCTAATGTTCTTCCTATTGAAAGATTCGTTACGGTAATTAAGTTAAATACCGATTTTCAGGTTAACACGCCCGATGCGCAATGTTCTGGCGAAGAGTTTTCTTTTAGCTGGGTTGCAGAACCGGATGTTAATTATACATGGGATTTTGGTGATGGTGCAACCAAAACATATTCAGGTCTATCAGGTGCCCAGATTGAGCAACATGTTTATCATGCTGGATCAACATCTTCTGAAACTCTATATCCTGCTCGTTTGACTGCTCACTGGCCCGGTTGTGATCCGACATCAACAAACCATCCAATTACAGTTTACCCACAGATAATTCTGAATTTGTTGCCACAGGAAACGCAGCTATGTAGTGGCGAAACACTGGTGATTAAAGATCAAAGTCTAGGGGTGAGTACGGGGACATGGTTTTATCGCCCCGATACGCCAGGTAACACAGAACGACTGGAACCAAAACCTGGGCCTGTAACGCCGCTCACGTATGTGATGGAAAACAACAGCCCTGCAACACTGAATCTTCTTGTCGTATATGAAGCTGAAAACGCCTTCGGCTGTAGAGCTATGGATCAGGTACCTGTAACGGTATATCGTGGTGTCGATGCGGACTTTACTGTAGGCCCAATACCTCCTTTTGCAGGAGGGGTTTCTGAAGTCTCGCTTACCAATACATCAATTCCAAACGATGCTGATTTCGATTTTAATTATGGTAACCACGGCGATAACAATGCAGTGTTAACCTCAGATGATGGTATCGTGCGAACTTTGGAGTATTATTCTCCTGGAGCTCGTGAGATCACCTTAAAAGCTACAAATATCGAAGCAGGCCTCGCTGGTAAAAGCTGTGTAAGTACGCATACCGTTCAGATTAATATAGATCAACCCGGTTTAGATGCGGCATTTAACGTTACACCTGGGGCAGCGTGTCTTCCTGTAGAAATCACGGTGGATAATCAATCGCCAGGGGCAGATACGTTTTTGTGGCAATTGTTAAGAAATGGCGAAGTTATAGATTCGACCACAGTAATGGAACCCGTTTGGAGTATCTCTGCCCCTGGTACTTATACTGTTACGTTGCTTGCAAGTTATTCAGAAAGTACACAGCCTCCAGTGTTCCTCCAAAAAGGTGACATTCAGGTCTTCGATAACCCGATTGCGGATTTCGAACTCTTCCAGGCGAGGATTTATAAAGGAACGGTATTCCCGGTGATCAACAGATCGATCAACGCGAGTGAGTTCTTATGGAATTTTGGTGATCATCCTGAATCAGCAAATTCAAAATCTCCAAGTCCGACGTATAGTTACGAAAATGAAGGTCAATACTTAATTACACTTACAGCATTCAATGACCACGTTGGTCCATTCGACCTTGATGGAGATGGTGTTAAGGATGGAAATGTGGTTTGTAGCGATGTGATGACAAAAAATATTTTCGTACAACCTGGCGGATCATTGAAGATACCGAATGCGTTTACACCAAACGTGTCGAATCCTGATGGAAGTAATCCAGGTGATGGTACCAACGACATCTTCTTACCTGTGATGGATGGTGTTGAAGAATTTACCATGCACATCTTTGATCGGTGGGGAACCTTGATCTTTGAATCGCAGGATAAAACAAAAGGCTGGAACGGCTACGACCGCAACGGCAGACTAATGCCTGCAGGCGTGTATGTCTACAAAGTGGTCTTGCGCCTCGGCGATGATACACGCACTACAAAGATTGGTGACGTTACGTTGATTAGATAGTGAGTTACGAGCTACGAGCTGCGAGTTTGTTTGATCCGCAACTTATTGGAGTTTCGAACAGCTGCAGGCTGCGGGCGCCAAGCTTCAAGTTGCTTTCCGAAAACTTATGAGTGTTCGGAAAACAACTTTGAACTTTGAACTTTGAACCTTGAACCTTGAACTTTGAACCTTGAACTTTGACCTGAGACCCGATGAAGAATTTTTTACTGTTCGTAGTTTTATTTTTTAGCGTGGGAAGCGCGTTTGCGCAAGACCCGCAGTTATCGCAATACTACCAGGCTCCGCTTTATCTGAATCCCGGATTTACTGGGATCACACCACAGCAGCGCCTGGTATTCAACCACCGTATTCAGTGGCCAAGTCTTCCGCAGGCATTTGCTACTTATGCAGCATCGTATGATATCTTCGTGGAGCAACTGCGCAGTGGATTTGGATTTTTATTTACAACGGATAAAATGGGTTCTGCCGGTTGGAGAACCACAACGTTTAACGCGTTGTATTCTTACAAGGTAAAGATCACCGACCGCATCGTATTTTCTCCGGGGCTCTCTTTTGGTTATGGTTCAAACGGATTGGATCGGACAAAACTCGTTATGGATAACGGCTTACGTTGTCACAACTGTACGGGTAGTGGTAATGACAACCTCGATGATCAGCTTAATAAATTAGGTAATCATGGTTATTTTGATTTCACGTCAGGGTTCCTGATCTATAGTCCAAGGATTTGGATCGGTGCTTCATTCTCTCACATGAATCGTCCAAATATTTCTGTGTTAAATGAAGTGAGCCGATTACCCATGAAGACTGCTATTCACGGCGGTATAAAGCTGGATCTCTCTGATGGTGACCGCAGATCACGCGCAACATACCTGTCACCTTCATTCATCTACCGTACCCAAGGTCCGAGCTTTGCTCAATTAGATCTCGGATTGAACTATCACATCGATCCCATATCCGTAGGGTTGTGGTATCGTGGTAAGCCATTTAAGAAAAGTGTGATCAACAGTCTCGAGCAGGATGCTGTCATCTTGTATTTAGGATTGTACTTTAAAAACCTGACCGTAGGTTACAGCTATGACTTCACCATTTCCGAACTACAAACCGCATCGGGTGGAGCACATGAAGTTTCGATTGTTTACGAGTTCAGCTCGAAGCCATCGAATAAAGCGGTGAAGAATAAATACAAACTTATTCCATGCCCGACGTTTAATAGTAAACCAGGATTTTGGAATTGAGTTTTTTTTGAGTTTCGAATCTTTTCGTGTTTGCGTTAAGCTACAGGCTTCAGGCTGTAAGCTGCAAGGCGGTTGCAAGTATTGATGAGTTTTTGAAATGGCTTCGAGCTTTTCCCTTGTTCCGTCATCCTGATGCGCGCATGTGCTTTAGCACGAAGCTGTAGAAGGATCCCCCGGAACGAAGTTAAAAACCACTCGCTGGCAGAATCGAAAGAGCCACGAACCATGAGCTTAGTTATAGGTTTTCGACCTCCCGTAAGAACTACAACTCACTTCCCGCCTGATTCAGGCTTGTCTATACCCACATCTTTTTGGAAAAGAGAAGATCGGTTGATAAATTCAAGCATAGATATATTTTTTTCGTCTGAGGCTACTAATTTTTTAA
>Ga0196965_1001198_pt1 | contig 10579 bp, 7 predicted proteins | sample S1_20metaG_FD_148668 | JGI IMG/M metagenome (GOLD analysis project Ga0196965, IMG submission 148668) | Soil microbial communities from Anza Borrego desert, Southern California, United States - S1_20 | ecosystem: Environmental > Terrestrial > Soil > Desert | place: USA: California | collected... | reverse complement strand
TTACTCCTTTACTGGCCCGTCTGAGGGGCAGGGTTGGTCGGCTCCGCTGCGAGGCGGAATCGGGGGTGATGACGTTCGGGGGGTGGGGGAGACGCTCGTGCGCCGGATCGGGTCAGTCGACCCTTGTGCGGATACGGTTCACGAGGTCTTACTCCACGAACCGCCGGCCGAAGTGGCCGGGCGGCGGAACGGCTTTTGCGTCAGCCGCTTTTCCGCCCGATGTCGCGGACTTGGGAGAAGTGTTTCAATTATGTCCGCGCCGGCTGAGCAGCCGTGTGTAGCGCGCGAGCAGGAACAGCACGGCCGGCCAGAAGCAGGTGTTCCAGACGTCGTGCCAGTTGCGGTCCAGATGGGCGCGGGCGCCGGCGGCGCGGGTGTCGAGCAGATCCCAGGCCTCGCCGATCAGGGCCGCGGCGACGACGGCGGCGATCGGCGGCCAGCTTCCGAGCGGCCGGCGCAGCAGGGCGGCGGAGGCGAGGAAGACGGCCAGGCCGACATAGATGTGGAGAGCGTCCTTCGGCAGCCCGAGCAGCTGGCCGAGCGCGATCTTGACCTGCTGGAAGCCGCTCACGCGTTCACACCCGAGCCCGGAACGGCGTGAAATCGGTGCCTTGGTCGAAGACGTCCACGCCTTCGCGCCGCTTCAGAAAGCCGACCACGCCGTAGGTGACCGGAGTGAGCAGCACCTCCCACCCCACCTTGAGCGCGAACTGGCTCGCCATCACCATCAGGATGTCCTCGACCGGCCAGCCGGCCGCGCCGTAGAAAGCGAGAGGGTAGAAGATCAGGCTGTCTATCCCCTGCCCGACCATCGTCGAGCCGATGGTTCGCGACCACAGATGGCGCCCCCTGGTCAGCACTTTCATCCTCGCCAGCACGTAGGAATTGGCGAACTCGCCGGCCCAGAAGGCGATGACCGAGGCGAGGACGATTCGCGGCACCTGGCCGAACACCGATTCATAGGCCGCCTGCCCCGGCCAGTTCGCGGCCGGCGGAAGCGCCACCACCACCCAGCTCATCAGCGCCATGAACAGGGTCGCGACGAACCCCGCCCAGATGCAGCGGCGGGCGCGCGCATAGCCGTAGACCTCGGTCAATATGTCGCCGATCACGTAGGAAAGCGGAAAGAACAGGATCCCGGCCCCGAACGGCCACAGCCCGATCCACGGCAGATCGATCTCGGCCCGCTTGCCGGCTCCGAGGACGTTGGAGAGAAGGAGGATGGCGACAAAGGCCGCCATCACCAGATCGTAATAACGGAAATGGGCGCCCTTCAGCGCCGCGCCTTCCACCGCCTTCAGCCCGCCCCCGTCCATGCCGGCGACGCTAGCGCCGTTCCGGCCGGCGGGAAAGCGCTCGCGCGCCGCCGCGGGCGCTTCGACTCTCGCCCGGCTCTTCGCGCAAATCAGGCAGGAACGCCGGGCCGGCCCCGGCCGTTTTTGCGCCCGACCAATGTGGAGCGGCGGAATGGACGACGATCGGGTTCGCGCTTTCGAGGAGCGGCTGTGGCTGGGCGGGGAGGAGGTCTACCGGCAATTCGTCGCCCGAGACTGCGTGATGGTGGTCCCGCAGCCGCCCTTCGTGATGGGCGGCGAGGACGCCATCGCCGCGGTGGCGGACAGCCCGCGCTGGTCGGAGGTGGAGCTTCGGGGACTTCGGATAAGCCGTCCCCGCGACGGGCTCATCGTCCTGGCCTACGAAGCCGCCGCGAGGCGCGGCGACCAGGCCTACCGCGCCTATTGCACCTCCACCTATCTTCGTCTCGGTCCCGACGAGTGGCGCGTCGTGCAGCACCAGCAGACGGTGCCCCCCACGGCGGCCTGACGGCCGGCAGCCTTCGGCCGGCACCGGTTTTCACGGCGCGATACCAGCGCCGTTCCGTTCGCCTGGAATCCACGCTACATCCTGCCCCGGCGCGCGCCCGTAGCTCAGTTGGATAGAGCACGAGCCTTCTAAGCTTGGGGTCGCAGGTTCGAATCCTGCCGGGCGCGCCAGGCATTTGTGGGCGGCTGCCGGCCGAGTCCCCTCAACGGCCTTGGGCGAGCCAGGGTGGGGACTTGTAGCCGCGCATCAGGTCCTCCGCCGTCTGACGCTCGCGGACGAGCGCCCAGTCGGCGCCGTTGACCAGAACTTCCGGGGTCAGCGGGCGCGAATTGTAGGTGCTGCCCATGGTGGCGGCATAGGCGCCGGCGGTGCGGATGATCATCAGCTCGCCGGCCTCGACCCGGTCGATCCGGCGGGAGCGGGCGAAGGTGTCGCCGGTTTCGCAGACCGGCCCGACGATGTCCGCGATCATATGCTCGACCCCCGGCACGACCGCTTCGACCGAATGCCAGGCATCGTAGAGGCTCGGCCGCATCAGGTCGTTCATCGCCGCGTCGACGATGACGAAGGGCACGGCCCGGCCGGGCTTGATCCGGATCACCCTTGTCAGAAGGACGCCCGCGTCGCCGACGAGAAGCCGGCCCGGCTCGAAGATCAGCCGGGCCTCCCACCCGAGTGTCGCCCGCGCCACCATCTCGCCATAGTCGGCCGGAGCGGGCGGCGCTGCGGCCGCCGGATCGTAAGCGAGCCCGAGCCCTCCGCCGAGATCGGCGGTACGGATGTCGTGCCCCTCCCCGCGCAGAGCCCGGATCAGCGCTCCGAGCCGTTCGAAAGCCGCCTCGAGCGGCGCGAGGCTGGTCAGCTGGCTGCCGATATGGACGGCGACGCCGGCCAGACGCAGCGCGGGCAGGTCCCTGATCCGGGCGCAGGCGGTGACGGCGTCGGCGATCGCCACTCCGAACTTGTTGTGGGCGGCACCGGTGGAGATCTTGGCGTGCGTGCCCGCGTCCACGTCGGGATTCACCCGCAGCGCCACGACCGCCTCCCGGCCCATCGCCGAGGCGACCTGCGACAGCATCTCCGCCTCCGGCACGGATTCGAGGTTGAACTGGCAAAGCCCGCCCTCCAGCGCCGTCGCCATCTCGGCCGCGGTCTTGCCGACCCCGGAAAAGACGATCCGCTCGGGGGCGATCCCGGCCGCCAGAGCGCGCCGGTACTCGCCGCCGGAGACGACGTCGGCCCCCAGGCCTTCCGCGGCGAAGGTCGCCAGCACCGCCGGATTGGGATTGGCCTTTACGGCATAAGCGATGAGCGGATGGCCAAGCGGCGCCAGCGCCGACTTGAGCCTCCTCACCTGATCCAGCATGGCGGCTGTCGAATAGACGTAGACCGGAGTCCCCACCTCGGCCGCGATCAGCGGCAGCGGCACGTCCTCGCAATGCACGACTCCGTCCCGAAGCGGGTAATGATCCATTCCCTGCATCCTTCAGAATTAGGTCCCGCCCGGGCAAAAGGAAGGCCGCGGCCAGCGGCCGCGGCCCCCTTCATTCAGCCCGGCCGCGATCCCGGCTCGTCGCGACGCTACCGAAGCTTGAGCCGCATCCCGACCCGGTATGCCCGCCCGAGAAGATCGCTGTAGGTGCTGTTCGCGGCAAGTCCGGTTTCCGGCAGCACGATCGGATTGGCGTCGAACAGATTGGTGACGTTGATGAAGAACTCGCCGTTCTTGCCGCCGAAGGCGTCGAACTTGAACGTCAGGTTGGCGTCGACGTAGGTCGCACCACCGATGCTGTTGTCCTCGTAGGTCGGGAACTGGTTGGTCGAGACCGGGCAGGAGCCGGTCTGGCACTCGATTCCGGTCGCGTCGTAGCGGCCGTCCCCAACTCCGCGAGCGACGGCGGTCAGCGTGTAATCCTCGGTGTCGTAGGACGCGCTGACCCGATAGATCCACTTGGGCGTGATCGACTGCGTGCCGGTGCCGATACCCAGTGTCCCCACGGAGTTGAGGGGCGTGAAGCCCGGCACGCCGGTGGCGACGGTGTTCTCGATGTACCGCGTGGCCAGGCCGCGCAGGGAGAAATTCCCGTTGCCGATGCGCCTGCGGTAGGCCGCTTCGAAATCAAGGCCGCGCATCAGGATGCTCGAGAAGTTGACCGGCTGGCGGCTGATGAGGACTCGCGAGGGATTGGCCGGATCGGGGGTGATCGCCGCGCAGAAATCGGCCAGCCCCTCGAAGCAGCGGTTGACGATGTCGTCGGCGCTGAGGCTGTCGATCGCACCCTTGACCTTGACCCGCCAGTAATCGGCCGAGAAGGTGAAGCCGCGAAGGAAGCGAGGCGAAAGCACCGCCCCGATGTTCCAAGAATCCGCCTTCTCCGGCTGCAGGTTCAGGTTGCCGGTGATGGTCCCCAGGTACGACAGATTGGCGGGGTAGGTGATGGTGCCCGGCCCGGGCCCGGGAAAGAAGGGATTGGTCACCGTCGAGGTATTGGCGGTGCCCGCCTGGTACAGTTCGTTCAGGTTCGGCGCCCGGATATCGCGCGAACGATTGACGCGGATGACGATGTCGTCGATCGGCTGCCAGGTCGCGCCAAGCTTCCAGGTCGTGACGAACCCCGACGTGGAATAATCGGTAGCCCGGATCGCGCCGTTGAATTCGAGGCCGAACCCGAGCGGAACGACGGTTTCGAAATAGGCTTCCTTGACGTTGTAGCTGCCCTTGCTCGGGCGGAAGTTGCCGACCGACCAGACGCTGGTCGATGCGCCCGTCGTCGGGTTGAAGATCGGCTGGAACTCGGCGGGCACGAACCCGTCAATCTCCTCCTTGCGATACTCGGCCCCGACCGCGACGCTGACGTCGCCCGCCCAGGTCGCGAACGGGGTGAACGAGAAGTTGGCGCCGACGACGGTCTGCTCGAGCACCTGGTCGCGGTACGGATCGCCCAGGATATAATCGATCGCGGCCGGATCGGCGACACCGAGGCCGAACAGGTTGAGCGGGCGGCAGGCGGGATCGTCGTCCGCCGTGCTGGCGTTGACGTTGATCAGGCACTGGATCGATCCGACCGGGAGACCGCCGGGGTTGCCGGCCGGAGCGAACACCGCTGCAAGCGCGTTGTTTCGCCTCACGGTCTGCTGGATGTTGATCAGCTCCTCGTGCAGGTCCGCGCGTCCGTACTGGCCGTAAATGTCCCAGCGCGCCGTCTTTCCGAACGCCTGGAAATTGCCCTCGGCGCCGATCAGGTAGCGCTCCACCTTGCGTTCGTTGTTCGAGCCGCGGAACGGCAGGTCGGCGCCGCTGGTGGCCAGAGTCACGCCGGTGATGCCCGCTAGCTGCGCCGGGCCGAGCGTCTGGTAAAGGAATGCATTGCACGTCGTCGGAGCGGTCGCTGCGGCGCCGCAGTTGGAAGCGGCGATCGACAGGCCCGTCATCAGGTTGGGGCCGGCGTTGAACAGGGTTTCCTGCCGGTTGTACGACGCCTCGGCGAACAAGGTGACGCCGTCGGTGATGTCGAAGCTCAGCCTTCCGAACAGGCCGTAGCGATCTTCCTCGGGGTTGAGGCCGATGCGTCGGCCAGTATCGTTGACCCTCCAGTCGCCGCCCTGGTTCAGCGACGGGCTGCTGAGCGAGGCCGGCGCCGTTACCGCGCATACGGGCGAGGGAAAGGTCAAGGCACCATATTGGTACTTCCTGACCGCCCCGCCCTGGTCGAAATAGGTCCCGCACAGCCGATTGGTGGTGCCGCCGGTCGACGCCGTGATGAGCCCGCCGGGTGTCGAGTTGGCCTGGCCGACCTCGGTCCTGATCAGGTATCGCGGTGCCGCGGGGTTGGCCGGCCAGGCCGGATTCTGGATGCGCACGAAGCCCGTGTGGTTCCAGTCGCGCTCGCCCGGATCGACCGAGAAAATGCCGTCGGTATGGGCGATCTCGGCCGCCACGATGAGTCGGCCGCGGCCGCCCGCGAACTTGAGGCCGCCGGTGATCGCGCCCGAATAGTTGAACCCGTCGCCACGGTCGGTTACGCCGATGTCGCCTTCGAGCTTCAGTCCCTCATATTCGTTGTTGAGGATGAAGTTGGTCACGCCCGCGACCGCGTCCGAACCGTAGGCGGCCGAAGCGCCGCCGGTGACCACCTCGACCCGCTGGACCAGCGACTGCGGGATCGTGTTGATATCCACAACGCCGTTGGCGGTGGACCCGACCGACCGGCGCCCGTTGATCAGCACCAGCGTGCGGACCGTGCCCAGGCTGCGCAGGTTGAGCGCGTTGATGCCCGCCTGGCCGTTGCTGAGCTCGAGGCGCGAGTTGGACGGGCGGATCGATGCCGCGAGCGCGGGAAGCTGGTTCACGAAGTCGGAGATGTTGTTGGTCGGCGAGGAGTTCTCGATATCCTCCTCGGTCAGCACCTGCAGCGGAGTCGGCGCCTGAAAGCCGTCGCGCACGACGCGCGTGCCGGTGACGACGATGTCGCGCTCCTCGGCGACGGGATCGGCCTGGGCCACCTCGGTTTCGGTCGCCGGCGGGTCCTCGGCCGGGTCGGTCTGCGCCGCCGCGGGACCCGCAATCGACATCGCGGCAAAGGCGGCTCCGGAAAACAGGAACGTTTTCATAGATTTGTGACGAAACATGTGAAATCCCCCTGAAGCCCGCATTTGCTGCGTGATTAGCGGACATTAAGTAGCAAGAAGCGCGCGAGCCGTCATAGTTTCTCTTGGCCAAGCCATAACTTCCCGGCACTGCCGGTTCGAAAGCCGCCGGGCGTTGCGACGGCGCAACAGCGCCGGGCCTCGCCATCGCCTCGGGCGAGGGGGAGGATAGATTGACTGTTCCGCCGCCACGGTGAAGCTTGCGGCGGACCTTCATCACGGAGCTGCCATGCCCCCTCCACTCCTTGCTCCCGCCCGTCGTCTTGACTGAGCCCGCCGCGGCCCCGCCGCCGGTCGTTCGCCCCGGCTTCGGCCGGATGGCGCTCTACGTGCTGCTCGGCTTCTCGGCCGGCCTGCCCTTCTACATGTTCTCGACCGTGCTGGCGCTGAGGCTTCAGGCGCACGGCGTGGTGCTGGTGGTGATCGGCTTCTTCGCCTGGGTCCAGCTCCTGCCGACCTTCAAGTTCCTGTGGGCGCCGGTGCTCGACCGCTTCGACGTTCCCGGTCTCGCCCGCTTCTGGGGCAAGAGGCGCGGGTGGATCATGCTCTCGCAGCTCGGCATCTTCAGCTCGATGCTGGCGATGGCCCTGACCTCGTCCGACGCGAACCTCGCGGTCACCGCCCTGTTCGCGGTGCTGCTCGCCTTCTGGACGACGACGCTCGAGGTCGCCGCCGACGCCTGGCGCATCGAGCTCGCGCCGACCCAGGACGAGCAGGGGCCGATCGCCGCCGCGAACCTCTGGGGCTACCGCACCGCCATGGTCGCGGCGGGAAGCGGGGCACTGCTGGTCGCCGATCCTTCGGGCGCGGCCGCCCCCTGGCTGGCCGGCCTCGGAATCGAGGCGGGCTGGACCACCGCCTATCTGCTGATCGCCGCCGCCGCCTTCGTTCCGCTTCCCATACTCGCGGCGCTGCCCCGCGATCCCGAAGGCCGCGGCGGGCGAGCCTCGGCGCTCGCGGCGGGGCTGGCCTCCAGTGCCGCGATCCTGCTCGCGGTGCTCGCCGTCACCGCCGGCATCGGCTGGCTCGTTCTCGGGGCGGCCGCGGGCGCCGGGATCGACAGCCAGACCAACGTCACTCCCTATGTCCTCGCCATCTGCATGATCCCTTTCCTGATCATGGCGGCGGCCGTCCCACGCATCCGCAAGGCGCCGCCGGACTCCCGGATCCGCCGGTCGGCCGCGATCGGGCCCTATGTCGATTTCTTCTGGCGCTACGGCTTCGGCGCCCTGGTCGTCATGGCCTTCGTCTCCATCTACCGGATGGGCGACGTGCTCGCGCTCAACCTGTCCAAGCCGATGATCAAGGGCCTCGGCTATTCGCTCGACCAGATCGGCTATGCCGACAGCCTCGTCGCCCTGATCTCGAGCATCGTCGGGGTGGGCCTCGGCGGCCTGATGGTCGTCTACTGGCGATTGAGCATCGGGCTGACGATCGGCGCCGCCTTCGCCGCGCTCGGCAATTTCGGTTTCGTGTGGCTCGCCCACCAGCCGGTCGACGACTGGATGCTCTACCTCGCCACCGCCGCCGACCAGTTCGGCAATGGCATGGCCGGAGCGGTGTTCGTCGTCTATCTCTCGATGCTGGTGAACCCCCGCTATCCGGGCGCCCAATATGCCTTCCTGTCGGGCTTCGCCTTCCTCCTGCCGCGACTTCTGTCCGGCGCCGGAGGCGCCATCGTCAAGTCGCTGGACGATGCCGGCCTGAACGGCTTCGACCTTTTCTTCATCCTTTCCGGGGTGCTCAGCCTGGCGGCGATCCTGTTCCTGCCCTTTCTCGCCAGGATCCGGCCGAGGCCCGACGACCGGTGATCGACTCGGCTTTCGGTCCCGCCGCGGCGGCGGTGGCGGACGGGCGAATCCCCGGTGCCGCCCTGGGGATCGTCGGCGCGGACGGCCGGCGCGCCGTGAAGATCGCCGGAATGGCGGCCCTGGTTCCCGACCGCGAGGCTCTGACGGAAGCCCATTGGTTCGATCTCGCCTCGCTCACCAAGGTGATCGCGACCACGACGATGATCCTGCGCCTCGCCGAGCAAGGCCGGATCGGCCTCGACCGGCCGCTCACCGACGCGATCCCCGATCTGCGCCAATATGATGTGGAGAAGGCGCCGGAGCGGCGGCTGACCTTCCGCGACTGCCTCACCCACCGCACCTTCCTCCCCGCGGTCGAGCCCGTCTATACCTATGGCGGCGATCCGGAGCGCCTGCGCGCCTTCGTACTGCAGCGCGAATGGCGGCACGGCCCGCCCGTTTATTCTGACATCAACTTCATCCTGCTGGGCATCGCGGTCGAGCGGGTCACCGGAGCGCCGCTCCCGGCCTGGCCCCTGCCCGGCGGCCTGAGCTACGGACCGCCGCCGGGACCGGCCGTCGCGACCGAGCATTGCACCTGGCGCGGGCGCGTCCTGAAGGGCGAGGTCCATGACGAGAATGCCTCCGCGCTGGGCGGAGCGGCCGGACATGCCGGCCTGTTCGGGACCGTGGCCGGAGTGCTCGGCTTCGCCTCCGGCCTGCTCGACGGCAGCGGCGCCTCCCCGGCGATGCTGGAGGCGATCCGCACCCGCGTCCACGCCGACAGGACCTGCGGGTGGGAAAGCCGCTTCGACGGCTGGCACGGCGGCGACCTCTGCTCGTCGGCGACGATCGGCCATACCGGCTTCACCGGCACCGGCCTCTGGATCGATTTCGACCGCGGCCTCGCCTGGACCCTGCTGACCAACCGGGTCCACCCGACCCGCCATGGCGACAGCGGCATCGCCGAGCTGCGCCGCGCGACGGGGGACGCCGTGATCCGCGCGTGGCGTTCCTGAAATCGTAAATCTCCCTCCTGCAGGGGGGGAGGGGCTAATTCTCCTCGGCGATCAGAACGAGCGCGGCATCCATCGCATCGGTGGCTCGGGCCCCTTCCGGAATGTCGTTCGCATAGGCCGAGAAGATCAGGGTCCGGCCGCTCCTGGCGGTCATGTAGCCCGAAAGCGCGGCGCTGGCATTGAGCGTTCCGGTCTTGGCGAAGATGCGATTCTCGAGCGCCGTGCCCCTGAAGCGCCTCGCCAGCGTTCCGTCGACTCCGCCGACCGGTAGGCCGGAGCGCCACTCCGAGCCCCAGGGCTGGCTCGCGGCCCACCGCAGGAAGACGACCATGCCGCGGGGCGCGACCCGGTTGTAGGTCGACATTCCGGAGCCGTCCGAGAAATCGTAGCTCGTCCTCGGCACTCCGGCCCGCTCCAGCATTGCCCGCACCGCGGCCAGGCCGTCGGCGATCGAGCCGGTCCCCTCCTGCCGGCCCACCCGGCGCAGGAGCAGCTCGGCATGCAGATTCTGGCTGACCTTGTTGGTGAGTGCGACGTCGGCGGCGAGCGGGGGCGGAACGAGGCGGGCGAGCGCCTCCGTCCCCGGCGCTCGCGGCGGCGGCGCGCCTTTACGGATCGCCGGGTCGTCCCAGGGCCTGGGCGGCCGGTGCCGGGCGGCGACCGCGCCGGTGACCCGCACTCCGCGCTCCTCCAGCAACGCCTTGAACCGCCAGGCCGCATAATAAGCCGGATCGTCGATTCCGAGGCGAAGCAGCTCGGGCTCGCCGCCGGCGGCGATGGTGCCGGTGAGGCGCACCGCATGGCTGCCCGGAAGCCGGTCATGCTCGAGCTGCGTCGCTCCCCCGGCGGCGACCGTCACCGCCCGGTTGTCGACGGTGTAATATGGCGGCAGCTCCAGCCTGGGAGGCTGACCGGGCGCGGCGGGAGCGACGCGCAGATGCAGCTCGTTGTCGTCGACGCTGAGCGCCGAAGTGGCGGTGCCGGAGCGGGTCTGTATGTTGTTCCAGCTCATGCCGGGGCTCCAGCGCTGGTCCGGGAAGAAGCTATCGTCCCCGACCACGTCGCCCACCCGCCGAGTCCTCGCCGCGACGGCGTCGGCGAGCTCGGCGAGGCAGTTCCGGACGCAGTCGGGGCTGCTCGACAGCCGGGCATCCCCCCGTCCCTCCAGAATCACGTCCGGAACGCCCCTTCGGCCCGGCTCAAGCCGGACCGCGGCGCCTCCGGCCAAGTCCGGCGAGTCCAGCCCCGGCAGCGTGGCGAAGGCCGCGGCGGTGGTGAACATCTTGGTATTGGACGCCG
>Ga0196965_1001197_pt1 | contig 10589 bp, 10 predicted proteins | sample S1_20metaG_FD_148668 | JGI IMG/M metagenome (GOLD analysis project Ga0196965, IMG submission 148668) | Soil microbial communities from Anza Borrego desert, Southern California, United States - S1_20 | ecosystem: Environmental > Terrestrial > Soil > Desert | place: USA: California | collected... | reverse complement strand
TTGATTGCATTACTCACTTCAATAAATTACCGCGGGGTGAAATACGGAAGTCTTATTACAAAAATCTTTGCATCTGCCGTAATTACCGGAATGATTTTTATCATATTGGTAAGCTTATTTTCGGACAAAGGAAGCTGGTTGAATTTTCAAACCAATGAAGCAATTTTCAATAGTAAGCATACTTCTGATGCTTCTTTATTCAGTGCCTTTTTTACTGCGATGTTAAGTGCTTTCTGGGCGTATGAAGGATGGAATAACCTTGCCTTTGTAAGTGGGGAGGTTAAAAATCCTCATAAAAATATTCCACTGGGTCTTGTTACCGGATTGATGATAATAATTACCATCTATATGGCGGTAAATTTTGTCTTTATTTATATTGTGCCGGTTGAACAATTTGCAGCACTAAGTAAAGATGAAAACCTGATTGCAGGGGTATATGTAATTGATAAAATACTGGGGCCGATCGGCTTGATTGTTATATCTGTGCTTATCATGGTAGCCACTTTTGGCACTACCAACAACACCATTTTAGGCGCCTCAAGGGTTTATTTTGCGATGGCTTTTGATAAGCTTTTCTTTAAAAAAATAGGTCATGTGCATCCCGTTTACAGAACGCCTTCTAATGCGCTTATTCTTCAGGGGATTTGGGCTTCCATGCTGGTTTTTTCAGGAAGCTTTGATCAATTGACAGATATGCTAATTTTTGCAGCTTTCATTTTTTATGGATCGATGGCTTTAGGTGTTTTTATTTTGCGAATTAAAATGAAGCTTTCCAGTCCTATAAAATGGTCTGGTTATCCAATAATTCCTGCCATCTATATTTTATTTTGCCTGGTGCTTGTAACCATTAGCCTGATAGAACGACCCAGAGAGTGTATTATAGGTTTGGTTTTAATTCTGGCCGGACTTCCTTTTTATTTTTACTGGAACAAAAGCTCCGGAAAAACTAGTTAAATGAAAATAAATATTATTAATAAATGAAGCTTCCGGCGGAATATTATCAAGGGGAGGATGTGGTTGCTATTGCAAAAGATTTATTGGGGAAACTGCTTATTACCAGTATAGACGGCCAATTTACTTCAGGAGTAATTGTTGAAACAGAAGCTTATAACGGACGCTGCGATCGTGCATGTCATGCTTTTGGAAGAAGGACGCCAAGAACAGAAGTGTTGTATAAAGCGGGAGGATTGTCCTACGTATACCTTTGTTATGGTATTCATTCTTTATTTAATATTGCAACCAATGTAGAAGGCAAGGCAGATGCAGTTTTGATAAGGGCTATTGAGCCTGTGGAAGGTGTAGAAGTAATGTTGAAAAGAAGAAAAATGGATGTGCTGAAGCCTCAATTAACAGCAGGACCTGGTTCCCTAAGTGAAGCTTTGGGAATAACCACTCGGTTAACCGGAACACCACTTTCCGGATCTACCATTTGGTTGGAAGACAATGATAAAACCTACGATTCTGATGAAATATTAATAGGTACAAGGGTAGGAGTAGCTTATGCCAAGGAAGATGCATTATTACCCTGGAGATTTAGGGTAAAAGATAATAAATGGATCAGTAAAGCCAAATAGTTTTTTTCATTTTGAGGCAATGAATTATCATTATGAAAGAGTAGAATCTTATTTATTAAAAAATAATTTTTTATTCTGTTGTTTCATAGCCTCTTACTTAATTCTGAATTTATTCTGGCATAGTCTCTGCTAATTTCGAGCAGGAAGAATTTTTTAACTTTTTAAACGTGTAATGCTATGGCGAATTCGAAAAGAACTGCGATTACTTTTATTTTAGGTGCGGCTGCAGGTGCTGTTGCCGGAATTTTACTTGCTCCTGATACTGGAAAAAATACCAGAACAAAATGGAAACAAGCAGCTATGGATTTGAAAGACAACATTAATACTCAGGTAGAGGACGGTTACAACAAAATAAACCAGATAAAAGAAGAGGCTATAGCCGCGGTTAATAAAACAATTAAAAAAGGAGAAGATACTGTTAGATCAACTGCATCAAAAGTAGAGTCTTCCGCTAAAGAGGTAAAGATATAACCAAATTATAAATTGACAACCAGCTAAGGAAAAGTGTAGTGGTATTTTACCCTACATTTTTTTATGCCTTTTTTCAGCGTTGTAGTAGTCTATAGATTCTGCTATCAATTCAGGTGTTAATTCTACATTAATTTTTATTTTTCCTATCCCGTCCAATAGCGCTGCTAAAACTTTGGAATCCTTATTCTTCTTGTCCTGAAGCGTTAAAGAAATGATATCTTTGTAGTTTTTGTCAGGAATTTCGAAAAAAGGATAAATGGAATATATGAAGTTTTTAATTTCCTGAAGGTCGTCTTTGGTAATCAAATTTAGTTTTTGACTAATATAGCTTTCGCAAATCATACCTATTGCTATCGCTTCTCCATGAAGGAGTTTCTGATTTGGTTTATCTAGGTAATAACTTTCAATGGCATGACCGATCGTATGCCCAAAATTCAATCCTTTTCTAATGTTTTTCTCTAAAGGATCTTCTTCCACTATGTTGGATTTTACAGAAATGGAATGTGCTACCAAATCATCGATGTTCTGCTCCGCAATTGACTTTCCTTTTATTGCTGCCCACTTTTCTTTGTCGGCGATCAAACAATGTTTTATTATTTCAGCAAATCCGGAGCGGATTTCCGAATAAGGAAGGGTTTTAAAAAAAGGAGTATGAATAATGACTTTTTCAGGATTTTTGAAAACCCCTATATGGTTTTTAAATTGTTTGAAATCCACGCCAAGTTTGCCTCCAATACTCGCATCGACCTGGCTAAGTAAAGTAGTAGGTATTTGTATAAAACGAATCCCTCTTTTATAAGTAGCGGCGCAAAAGCCTCCCATATCTCCTATTACTCCTCCTCCTAAATTTATAAATAAAGAATGGCGGTCCATATTCAGCGATGTCATCTTATCCCAGATAACACTGCATGTTTCCAACGTCTTTTGCTCTTCTCCGCTTTTTATTTTAATGGTATGATGGGCAGGGAGAAAATCTCTGATCAGCAGATAGCAATGCTTCTCCGTGTTTTCATCCATCAGGACAATTAAAGAGGAGAACTTTTCTTCTTTAAAAAATGTGGTTAAGGTTTCTTTAAGACTGTGCGAAAGGATTATATGCTTCAATAGTATAAATTTAATCTTCAAAAATATCTGCAAAAGTAACTATATTATAAATAGGCTGTTTACATCTTTTAGGCCAATTCGCATTTTTTCCTTTTTGGATTTAAATTTCGGTTATGAACGATATTGTGTCATTTGATGATACTTCCATTGCTTTTAAGTCAAAATCAAACAATGATTTGTTTAAGAGCCATCTTTTATTCGGATCCATGAATAATAACACGTTGGTCAGATGGGGTACTGCATTGATTAAATTTTCCTTTTCTTTAAATATTCCAATAAAGGGCATTGTGAAGAAAACCTTATTCAATCAATTTTGCGGTGGGGAGACTATAGGTGAGTGCAAGAAAGTAATAAATGACCTGGCAAGTTTTGGAATAGGGACGGTGCTTGATTATTCTGTGGAAGGGGAGCAGTCAGAAAAGGGGTTTGAACACACAGTTCAGGAAATTCTAAAAACCATAGAAGTAGCGGAAAGGGATAAAAACATTTCATTTTGTGTATTTAAAGTCTCAGGAATAGGTTCTGTTGACTTGCTTGAAAAAGTCCAGAAAAAACAATTTCTGACGGAAAAGGAAGAATCTGATTTTTTTGAAATAATAGAGCGGATAGACAAGCTATGTAAAGCGGCGTTTGATAAAAAGGTAAAAATATTTATAGACGCGGAGCAAAGCTGGATTCAGGATACCATTGATGAGTTGGTTTATAAAATGATGGAAAAGTACAATAGAGAACAAGTTATTGTATTTAATACATTTCAATTGTACAGAAAAGGTGTGTTACAAAACTTAAAAAACGCTTTTAAAAATGCACAATCCGGCAGTTACTATTTGGGCGCTAAGCTTGTAAGAGGTGCTTATATGGAAAAGGAGAGAGAAAGAGCGTCTGAAAACGGATATCACGATCCTATTCAAATAAGTAAAGAAGCGACGGATGAAGATTTTAATAATGCATTAATTTTTTGTATTGAGAATATAGATCGTATATGTCTGTGTTCAGGCACGCATAACGAAGAAAGCAACTATTTGCTTGTAGATTTAATTCAGGAAAATAATCTTCCCTTTAATCATCCTTGCATTCATTTTGCTCAATTGTATGGAATGAGCGATCATATCTCTTATAACCTTGCAAATAAAGGATTTAATGTAGCTAAATATGTTCCATATGGTCCTGTTAAAAGTGTAATGCCTTATCTTTTTCGCAGGGCAAATGAAAATACTGCTATAAAAGGCCAAAGTAGCCGGGAACTTAAGCTTATTAAAAAAGAAATTTCAAGGAGAAGAAATCTGAAGTAACCCTAAGGAAACATTTTGAATCAATCGGAAAAGTTGGGAGAGGTAAAATTGGAATGATCGATAAAACTGATGGACAATTAGCCGTTCATTTTTTCTTCTCAAAAATGAGTTTTTTTGATTATTCTAATAATTAGAGCACTTTCCTTGTATTATCTTTCCCCAATGTAGGTTCAATGTAGGTATAAATAGTACTATTTTAGGTAGTTATTCTATGTATTACGGATCTTGCGACTGACTTTTTCTATTCTGAATGGTCAATTGAAGTTTAGAAAATGCGTTCCGTCAGAAATTCCGAATGAGCCAACATTTTTAGACTATTGAAGTAAAAAGATATGAGCCTTTTTAATTCTTTAGTATGGAATTTTCAAAGACATATGTAGAATCTTCCGCAATAGAAGCTTTAGGGTATAATGATATCCACAGAATATTGAGAGTTTGGCTTATTTCTGGAAGAGTTTATGACTATTATAACGTGCCTGAATTGCAGTACAAGGCGTTTTTAGACGCCGAATCAAAAGGAAAGTTTTACAATCTTGTCATAAAGAAGTTGTTTGAAAACTGTGAAGAAGTGCATGAACCTATCTAATCAATCTATCTTTATCCTTTGGTATAAACCAATTGTGATTCTTCTTCCTTCTCTTCTCCTTCAATATAATTCAGGTCCTTACTAAAAGTTTCTTTCATTCGATATAAAGCAAGTAACGCAATTGCTATTACTATTATTCCTACATAAAGTCCTGCCTGAAGAATATCCGTTCTGAATTTAATGAAAAGAAAAACAGGGTGGATCAGGTTTACGCTTCCCCTTACAAAATTAGGGACAGTTGTTGCAACCGTAGCCCTGATATTGGTTCCGAATTGTTCGGCTGCCACCGTCACAAACAACGCCCAATATCCGGTTGAGAATCCAAGTCCGCCACATATCAGGTAAAACATTTCTTTGCTTTTATATGGGGCAAAGAGGTATATCAGCATTATAGCAAATGTCATTAAAATGAAGACCAGGATAACTTTTTTCCTGCTTTTGAAATATTGACTTAGAAGTCCACTGGAAAGGTCACCTGCACATAGCCCGATGTAGGAGTACATTATAGCATCGCCGGCAATGATTTTCTCCTGAATGCCTATGGTTAATCCAACTTCCGGGGAAAGAAAAACCAAACTTCCGATCACAAACCAGATGGGGAGTCCAATAAGGATACATCTTAAATATTTAAAGAACAGCTCTTTTTTACTGAAGAGAAGGAAGAAATTGCCCCTGGATGCAGTGGTTTCTTTTAATTTTAAAAATATTCCCGATTCAAATACACTAACTCTTAAAATCAGAAGACTTAAGCCTAATCCTCCCCCGATAAAATAAGCATTTCTCCAATCAAATTCCTGGGCTATATAATTTGCAAATACTGCTCCTAACACGCCTACAGAGGCAATAAGGGTAGTTCCATAGCCCCTGAGGTCTTTCGGCAAAATTTCAGCAACCAGGGTAATTCCCGCCCCTAATTCACCTGCCAGTCCTATTCCTGCTACAAATCTTAAGATCGCGTATTGTTCAACGGTCGTTACCATTCCATTAAGAATGTTTGCCACAGAATAAATCAATATGGAACCGAAAAGTACAGACAATCTTCCTTTTTTATCCCCTAAAATGCCCCAAAGAATTCCTCCAACCAGCAGCCCCGCCATTTGAATATCCAGAATATAAAGCCCTACATGAGTTAGGTCTTCTCCTTTAAGTCCCATAGATTCCAAACTCGGGATCCGGACAATTGCGAAAAGTAACAGATCGTATATGTCTACAAAATAGCCTAAAGCGGCTACAATTACAGGCACCTGGAGGACTTGCCTTAGCTTGGACTTCTCTTTCATTTTTGTGTAAAAAGTTGCCAATTATAGCGAAATAATTTACAAAATACCAGTATAAAAAACACGTAATTATCTAGAAGACAGGAGAAGTGAAAAAAGGAATGCAGGATTTATGGGGAGGGAGGAGATGTCCAAAAAGTAGGTCTTTCTTCTTATGTTTATTTCAGTGCATTAGGTATTTACTAATAAACGACTTAAAGATCACGAAATCCGGAAAACATAAATTAAGAAATCATTTCTAAAATCTATATTCCACTAACGCCTTCACATACTTTTATAGACCATCAACCACCGCTCCTCTTCTCATGATTAACAAAAAGTCATTTCCTGACCAAACGCTTGACAAACAGGCTGACCAACTTCACCAGCCAGCTTCCGGAAGTTGACTAGCGACGCTAAGTAAGTTGACCAGCGGCACTAAGTAAGTTAACCAGCGACGCTCGACATTTTACTTTCAGTAAGCAAACATGTTTTTTTCAGTCGACGGACAAAATTTTTTCAATGGCTGGAGAAGATTTTTTCAGTCGCTGGTAAGAATTTTTTCAGTATGAAAAATGGGAATTCTTATAGGGAAAAACATAAAAAGAGCCGGAAAATTGATCCAGTTCCTGGCATTTGTTATGAAGTTGACTGAGACTTTTGGAAACCCTTAAAGCAATCCTTCAATTTTTACCTGAATCTGTCCTTCTGCTGTGACTCTGGCATGAATAGCTTCTTTGGTTATCAAAACATCGCCAGGAATAAGGTTTTCTAGTTTGCCATTTAATACTATATTTTCTGAAACCCGGTGATTATTTAAGTTTTGACGGATAAGCCTTTTGGTCTGTTCAATTTCTTTTCCCAGAGGGAGGCGCAGATTTTGCTCAATTGTTTTAATGAAATTTCCATGATTCATCCAATCTGCTACTCTTACGAGGGCATTTTTGGTTTTTATGTCATATTCAAGGTTTTCTACAATTAAAGTAGAAGAATTCTGGTCAAAAACAGGATTACCCTTAAGATAAATTTCACCTTTGACACTTCCGTCAATATTTAACTTTATTACAAGTTTTCCATTACTTCCGTACAGATCAATACCTGTTATTTTAATTTGACGTTTTCCTTTATTGAAGGAATAGGTCTGACCTACAAAGTTTTGTTCTACTAGACTTTTAGCATAATCATGTGTAATTTGTCCGGTTAAAGCAATCTGAAATCTTTCCTGGACCTGTTTAATGGTTTGCAATGGCGGAAGGTTGGTGTTTAAAGTAAATTCAGGTTTATTCCCAAAAAAAGTATCCACATAACCTTTGATGCCAATATTTGTTACGATTTGATTGTTCCTGACTGTTAAAGGTGTCATCATGATTTCCGAAGGCGTTATCTTGAGCCACGCGTTAATTTGTTGTGAAAGTTCAAAGGGTTGCTGAATCTGCTCCCAGGCTTCTTGCACATAGGGTTTGATTTGAATTCTGTTTTGGATTTCTTTATCCAGTTCTTTGGCTATCGAGCCTTGTTGATTTTGCAATACCTGATCCAGGATCGGAGCCAGCGAAATTTCAAAAAAGCCAATTTTTACTACCGGCCTCTTAAACCATTGATGCCCCGCAGCAGTAGTGACCGGCGCTATTTTCCATTGACTGTTTACGCCCAGTACAGACTTCAGTCGGACATTAAGTTCCATTTCAGTGGCTTTCTCCTGGGAAAGGTCTATGCCAAAGGATTCTGCTTTAAAGCCTGCCTTTGCCCATATTTTAAGGGGAAGGTCAAAATAAAAAGCATCTTCTTTAAAGGAAATTCTTATCCTGTCTTTTTTCCAGACCTTAAACATCAGCATGTCATTGCCATTGTTTTCAAAAGACGTATCCTCATAGATTAGCCCCGCAATTTCTTTATTTATCTGATCTTCAATCTGCGCCAAGGGGATTTCAATTGGAATATTTAACCAGGACGAAGGACGCTCAATAGCTTTTTCTATATAATTTTCTTCCGGTTTCTCTGGTTTAACGGATTTGCACGATTCCAACAAGAACATGCAAAAGATCAAAGGAACCAGTAATATTCTAGACATTATCATTCGTGTGAATCTGGTATTTACCTGCATTTTAGTCACAAAGATAATAGCGATTGTAAAAGATTTATGAAAAATGTGTATGATCAATAACAAAAAAACTTCGGTATATTATTTCGGGTGTGACATACCCTTGTCAATTGAAGGTAATACTTTTACCTAAAAAATTAAAATGCCGGAATTATTAAAGAATTTATACACCGTCGAATTGATTAAAAACCTGTCCATAGTTTTGAAAAATAGCTGGGGGGCTTTTGAGGATAAAAATTTTCAGGAATTTGTGTTGGATGACAATTGGCCTGCCAAAGAACTGAAGCAGCGAATGAGACACATTACTGTGAGTCTAAATGCTTTTTTGCCAGGAGAATATGTGAAAGCTTTGGATATTTTAAAACAAACCGCGCCTCAGTTTAACGGATTTCTTTATATGTTTTTTCCGGATTATGTGGAAGCATATGGAAGTGAATATGAAGAGGAATCCATGAATGCATTGGAATTATTTACGCAGTTTTCCAGCTCAGAATTTGCAATCCGCCTTTCATAAAGAGAAATCCTGAAAAAACAATGAATCAAATGTTAAAATGGGCTGGTCATTCAAATCATCACGTAAGGCGTTTGGCCAGCGAAGGCTGTAGACCCAGCCTTCCTTGGGCAATGGCTTTGCGGGATTTTAAAAGAGATCCTTCGATGATTTTGCCCATTTTGGAACAGTTGAAAGATGATCCTTCTGAATACGTTCGTAAAAGCGTGGCCAATAACCTGAATGATATTTCAAAAGATAATCCTGATCTAGTGTTAGAAATAGCTAAAAGATGGCGAGGCATTGGAAAAGACACAGACTGGATCATTAAACATGCTTGCAGGACTTTGTTGAGGAAAGGCAGTACCAAGGCTTTGTCGCATTTTAACTTCTTTCACCCTGAATCCATTATAGTTAAGGATCTTAATTGTTCTTCTTTAACAGTTCCAATAGAAGGGGCTTTCCAATTTTCTTTTAAATTGGAATCAAAAGAAGAGAACGATGTAAACCTGAGAATAGAATACGGACTTTATTTTATGAAAGCAAATGGGAAACAAACAAGGAAAGTTTTTAAAATATCAGAGTTCAACATGAAAGAGAGAAAAGATATTGTTATCACAAAAAGTCATTCTTTCAAGACATTAACTACCAGAAAGCATTATCCTGGCAATCATAACCTTACAATAATTGTCAATGGTGTTGAAATGGCAGAAAAGGCTTTCCTGCTGACGCAATAAAGAAAAGTAAAGTGTAGGTTTTTGCACGATTGGCACACGAATTGTGTTTAATAAGAAGCAATAAACGCTACGGTTATGAAAACAAATGTAATAGTGTCGCTTGTGTTTGTAATGCTTTCATTAAATGCTTTTTCCAATGATTATTCCCACGACCCAAGGTCAAGAAGACACAGAACTCCTCATTATGCAAGAAGAGTTGTAGTGTTGCCTCCCTCTCCAAGGGTAGTTATTCCTCCTCCCGCAAGAGTTTATTTCGCACCACCAGTACCAATACGATATGTTCATGTGGTGGTAAGACATCCTCGTCCTGTGTCAGAAAATGAGGCCATTAGGAATGCAAAGAATATGATTCATGATCAGAGGTTCGAAGCCGATAGATTGAGAATTGCAAAAAATGCGGCGGCTGACCTCCCTTTTAAAGCTGTAGATATTTTGGATGTTATGAATATGTTCAACTTTGAAAGTTCAAAACTTGATTTTGCAAAGTTTGCTTATGATAAAACGGTAGATCCTGAAAACTATTCTGTAGTTTTTGAGGCTTTCAAGTATACTTCGAGTATCAAAAACCTTGAGGATTATATTTACAACGGGAGATAATTGTGTATTTTGACTTTTTATTGTAATAAATCAATGAAAAATAAAAAATTTTAAAAATAATTTGGATTTTAAATTTGTCTCACTACTTTTGAGACACTAAAAAAATGATAACAAACAGAAACTATAATAACATTTGGTGGTGGCGCAAATCAAAATGATTTGTGAACAGCCATTATTATAGAGTTCTACTTAAAATATAGATTTTTAAAATTGAGGCTTGCTGTTCACAGTAAGCCTTTTTTTATTGTTTTTTTCTAAAATAAAAGGTTTTATAAGATGTATAATTTAAAGACTAAGTACAAAAGAATGCTTGCCGATACCATTACTCCGGTAGGTATTTACCTAAAACTCAGAGATAAATATGTAAATACGTTTTTATTG
>Ga0196965_1001196_pt1 | contig 10591 bp, 8 predicted proteins | sample S1_20metaG_FD_148668 | JGI IMG/M metagenome (GOLD analysis project Ga0196965, IMG submission 148668) | Soil microbial communities from Anza Borrego desert, Southern California, United States - S1_20 | ecosystem: Environmental > Terrestrial > Soil > Desert | place: USA: California | collected... | reverse complement strand
CTCGCTGGTGCGCCACTCGTAGGCGTTGATGGCCACCGCCTGGGCAAGGTTCAGCGAGCGGAACCTCGGGTCGATGGGGATGGTGACGATGGCGTGGCAAAGGGCGATGTCGGCGGTCTCCAGCCCGGCCCGCTCGCCGCCGAAGAGGAGGCCGCTGGGCAGCCGGGCCTTGCGCAACTCCCCCGCCGCCTGCCTGGGGGTCATGACCGGGAGCTGCGTCTCGCGCGGCCTGGCGGTGGTCGCATAGAGGAGCTTGAGGTCGCCGATGGCCTCCTCCAGCGTCTCGCAGACCCTGGCCTCGTTCAGCGGCCAGTCCGCGCCGGAGGCGGAGGCCCAGGCCCGTTCCTGCGGCCAGCCGTCCCTCGGCCGCACCAGCCGCAGGTCCGACAGGCCGAAGTTGGCCATCACCCGCGCCACCGCGCCGATGTTCTCGGCGAGCTGCGGCTCGTTCAGGATCACGCAGGGCGGTGCAACATCGGCCATGGCCGAGCATTAGAGCACCAGCCACGCTTGGGGAACGCATGCGCGTCATTGCTCTAGCCGCCGCCCTCCTGCTCTTCGCCTGCGAGCGCCCGGCGCCCGAGCGCGAGACCGTCGGCACCGCCAAGCCCATGGACATGGAGCTGCTCGACGAGGAGATCGGCAAGGTCGCCGAGCGCGCCAGGCCCGCCGCCTTCGACGTCGGCGTCCTCAGCATGGACGGCGGCGAGAGCTGGTCGCTCAACACCAGCCGGACCTTCCCCCTGCAGAGCGTCTTCAAGGCGCCGCTGGGCGCGGTGGTGCTGTCGGAGGTCGATCGCGGCCGCCTCTCCCTCGACGAGGTCATCGACATCCCGGCGCAGGACCTCTCGCCGCCCTACAGCCCCATCTCGGCCAACTGGCCGGGCCGCACAAAGTACACGGTCGGCGAGCTGCTGGTGCGGGCGGTCGGCGACAGCGACAACACCGCCGCCGACGTTCTCATGCGGCGCATCGGCGGCCCGGGCATCGTGCAGGCGTGGCTGGACGAGCAGCGCATCCGCGACATGCGCATCGACCGCTACGAACGCGAGCTGCAGACCGAGATCTACGGCATGCCGAGCTTTCGGCCGCAATGGCGGCACGAGAACACCTTCCTGGCCGCGCTCAACAGGGTTCCGCCGGCCGAGCGCCGCGCGGCCATGGAGCGATACCTGACCGAGCCGCGCGACACGGCCACCGTCGCCGCCGCGCTCAACTTCCTGCAGAAGCTTTCCAGCGGTCAGCTGCTGTCGCCGAAGTCGACGCAGCTGCTGCTTAGGATCATGACGGAGACGAAGACCGGCCAGGCGCGCTTGAAGGCCGGCCTGCCGGAGGGCGCCACCCTCGCCCACAAGACCGGGACCGGCCGCACCGACCGCGGCATCAATCCGGCGACCAATGACATCGGCATCATCACGCTGGAGGACGGCCGCCGCTATGGCGTGGCGGTCTTCCTCGCCGGATCCCAGGCGCCGCCGCAGGAGCGCGACGCCATCATCGCCGACGTCGCCCGCGCGGTCGTGAAGGCCGCCGGCTAGGCCGCCCTCTTCACCGGGCGCTTGACCGTCGCGCCGGCCGGGTTGCTGAACTCCAGCACCCCGTCCTCGATCGGCGCGCGGCGCAGCAGCTTGATGTCCTTGAGGTAGTTCTGGTGCAGCATCCACGGCAGCTTGGAGCCCTGCCGCGGGAAGCGGTCGATGGCGCGCTGGACGTAGCCCGAGGTGAAGTCGAGCCAGGGCCGCCGCTCCATGTTCGGATCGTCCAGGCGCGGCGTCGCCTGGCGCATGCCGGTCCGCCTCATGTGGTTGAGCAGGCGGCAGACGTACTCGCACGTCAGGTCCGCCTTCAGCGTCCAGGAGGCGTTGGTGTAGCCGAACACCGACGCCAGGTTCGGCACGTCGGAGTACATCATCCCGCGGTAGGCGACCCTCTCCGAGGGCTCCATCCGCTTGCCGTCGACGCTCAGCTCCAGGCCGTTCATGGGCTGCAGGACAAGGCCGGTTGCGGTGACGACGATGTCGGCCTCCAGCTCCTGGCCGGACTTCAGCCTGATACCGGTCTCGGTGAAGGTCTCGATATGGTCGGTGACCACCGAGGCCTTGCCGCTCTTCAGCGCGTCGAAGAGGTCGTTGTCGGGGACCAGGCAAAGCCGCTGGTCCCAGGGGTTGTAGGTCGGCGTGAAGTGCTTCTCGACGTCGAAGTCGGGACCCAGCGCCTCGCGCACCCAGCTGAGCAGCCGCGCCTTGACCTTGGCCGGCTGCTTTCGGGCCACGCGAAAGAAGTACATGGTCAGCAGCACGTTCTTCCATCGCACCAGCCAGTAGGCCGCCTTGGCCGGGAGCCTGGCGCGCAACCAGTCGGCGATGGGGTCGCGCGCTGGCCGCGAGACCACATACGTCGGGGAGCGCTGCAGCATGGTAACGTGGCCGGCCTCCCCCGACATCGCCGGCACCAGCGTCACGGCCGTGGCCCCGGAGCCGATGACCACGACCTTCTTGCCGCGATAGTCGAGGTCCTCGGGCCACTTCTGCGGGTGGACGATCTTGCCTCGGAAGCGCTCGGCGCCCGGTAACTCGGGCGTGTAGCCGCCCTCGTAGCTATAGTATCCGCCGCACAGGAACAGGAAGTTGCAGGTGATGCGCACGGTCTTGCCGGCGTGCTCGGCCTCGACGGTCCAGGCCGCGTCCCGCGTCGACCAGGAGGCGCGCTTGACCTGGTGGCCATAGCGGATGCGCCTGTCGATGCCGTTCTCGGCGGCGGTCTCGCGCACGTAATTCAGGATCGAGGGCCCATCGGCGATGGCCTTGGCTTCCTTCCACGGCTTGAAGGCGTAGCCGAGGGTGTACATGTCCGAGTCCGAGCGGATGCCGGGATAGCGGAAGATGTCCCAGGTGCCGCCGATCGCCTCGCGCCCCTCCAGGATCACGTATGAGCGGTCGGGAGCGCTGGTCTGCAGGTGGTAGCCGGCGCCGATGCCCGAGAGGCCCGCGCCCACGATCAGCACGTCGAAATGTTCGCTCGCCATGTCGCTGAAAGCTCCCGTAAGGCCGTCCGCGGCCTTCATGGACCTATATGGCGGCAACCTCGTGGCTTGAACAGTCGTTTGAAATGTCGCGCCGACGGTGAAAACGGCGGTTCACGACATGGTCAAGGTCGGAACCGACAGCGCCGTTCGATGCTTGTTTGACGCGTTAGCGCAAGGCGGCGGATAGCCATGAGAAGCATCCTCTATGTGATCGGCGTCATAGTCGTGATCCTGGTGATCCTGTCGCTCTTGTAGTCGGCCTGACCTGGCCTTCGCAGGAGAACAACCGTGTCGAATATCTACCCAGAAGACGGATCGCAGGCCCCGAGCATGCTTCCGGAAACTGACGTCCAGCCCACGCCGACCTTCAAGGAGCAGGTCGCCGGCGCCCGCGAACGGGTGAAGGGCGAAGCCGCCAACTTCGCCTCCACGGCGCGCGAGAAGGCCCTCGGGGCCGTGGAGCAGCGCCAGCAGCAGGCCACCTCGGCCGTCCGCGACTTCGCCGACGCCATCCGCACGGCCGGCGACCAGCTGTCCGAGCGCAACCAGGGCATGGTCGCCCAGGTGGTGCGTCAGGCCGCCGACGGGCTGGAAGGCTTCACCCGCTCGTTCGAGAGCAAGTCCCCGCAGGACATGCTCAACTCCGTGCGCGATTTCGGCCGCCGCAACCCGGCCGCCTTCATCGGCGGCTCGCTGCTGATCGGCCTGGCCGTCGGCCGCTTCATCCGCAGCTCGATGCCGGAAGACGACTACGACTCCACGCAAGGCTTTGCCGCCGAGTGGGAGCCGAGCACGACCGGAGCGGGCATGGGCGGCGCCAGCCTCGACGCCAACAGCGAGGCCTTCGACGCCGACGCCGCGGACCTGACCATGAGCCCTGAAGGCGCCAGCGTGACGGCGACGGGCCTCGACGACGAGGTCGACACCAGCATCGGCGCCGCCGACGACGAGTTCGCGACCTCCGGCTCCACGACCCGAGGGATCTAGGCGATGGCGGATTCTGCAGACGGCCGCACCTTTGGACAGCTGGTCTCGGACCTGACCGGCGACGTCTCCCGCCTGGTGCGCAGCGAAGCGGAGCTGATCCGCGTCGAATTCGCTGAAAAGGCCAAGGAGCTTGGCAAGGCCGGCGCGGAATTCGCCGCGGGGGCCATCCTCCTGCTGGCGGCCCTGATGATCCTGTTGCAGGCGCTGGTGCTTGCCCTCAGCAAGATCATGGATCCGGTCTGGGCCTCGCTGCTGGTCGGCGTGGCTGTGGCCATCGTCGGCGCGCTTCTTCTGCGCACCGGCGCCAAGACGGCCGACCCCGCGAAACTGCGGCCCGAGAGGACCGCTCAAGCCCTGAGAAAAGACGCCCAACTCGTAAAGGAGCAGGTGAAATGACCCGATCGGTTGAAGACATCGAACGCGACGCGGAAGCGGCACGCGCCGACCTCGACCGGACGGTCGAGGCCCTGAAGGAAAAAATGAACCCCACAAACCTGGCCAATGAAGCGATGAACCACGTCCGAAGCACTCCGGCCGCCCAGCGCGCCATCCGTCTTGGCCATCAGGCCCAGGACAACGCCGTCCCCCTCGCCCTGATCGGCGCCGGCCTTGCCTGGATGATGATCAACCGCAACCGCGGGCCTCACTACGAGACCCGCACCTACGTCGCCGACTACGGCACGGACGTCGACTACGACGCCGGTCCCGAAAGCGGCTACCTCGACGGCTCGCAGGCCAACGGCTCTGGCCGGATGGACGCGGTTCGTGAGCGCGTGCGCGGCGCCGCCGGCAGCGCCAAGGGCGCGATCGGCTCGGGCCGCGAACGAGTCGGCCAAGCCCTCTCGTCGGCGCGCGGCGCGGTCTCCTCGACCGCCTCGACGGCCGCCGAACGGGCTCGCATGGCCGCTTCCACCGCCGCCGAGCGCACCCGCACCGCCGCCAGCGCCACCCGCGAGCGGGCCGTGCATTACGGCCATCGCGCCGAGGAGACTTTCACTGACACCCTAGAGCGTGAGCCGCTGATCATCGGCGCGCTTGGCATCGCCGTCGGCGCGGCCGTGGCCGCCGCCCTGCCCTCGACGCCGATCGAGAACCGCTACGTCGGTCCTCTGCGCGACAAGGCGCTCGACGAAGGCAAGAACCGCGCTCGTCAGGGGGTCGACCAGGCCAAGCAGGTCGCTTCGGCGGCGGCCCGCTCACTGAAGGAAGAGGCTGATCGCGAGGGCCTGACCGACGTGAACGGGCTGGTCGACAAGGCCGAACGCATCGTCCGCTCCAGCGTCGACACCGCCAAGGCCGAAGCCCGCGGCCACTAGGCCTGCGGCCGTCCAGGAACGAGCCCGCGTCTTCGGGCGCGGCCTTTTTCTTGTCCCTAATGCAGGCGCTTGGCGATGAAGCCCGGCAGCATGCTGTCGGTCTTGGCTTCGCCCACCGTGTCGGCCGCCACCGCCCCGCGATCGCCCAGGGGCTTTTCCTCGCCGGTGGTGGAGTCCTTCACCGTCTGGCGCTCGGCCTCGGCGTTGATCTCGGCGCCCAGCAGCACGACCATGGACGACAGCCACAGCCACATCATGAAGCCGAACACGGTCCCCAGGGAGCCGTAGGTGGCGTTGTAGTCGGCGAAGTTGGACAGGTACCAGGAGAAGCCGATGGAGGCGATGAGCCAGAGGACCGAGGCGGTGACGCTGCCAAGGCTGACCCACCGCCATTTCGGCTCCTGGCGGCTCGGCCCATAGCGATAGACCACCGCCAGGACCAGCATGGTCAGGACCAGCAGCAGCGGCCAGCGCAGCAGGGCCAGCATCCAGGCCATGGAATCGAGCCGCAGGACGTTCAGGATCACCGGCACGGCGATGACCGCGCCCATGGCCAGCGACAGGAAGATGACGCCGCCCAGGGTGAAGGCGAGCGTGATCAGGTTCAGCTTGAAGAAGTTGCGCCGCTCGTTCTCGTCGTAGGCGATGTTGAGGCCGGCAAAGAGCGCCTTCATCCCGCCGTTGGCGCTCCAGATCGACAGCAGGATGCTGAGGGCGAAGGTCGTGCTGAGCGTCGCCTCGGTCTGGGCGGCGATGCGGATCATCTGCTCGCCGATGAAGGTCGCCGCGCCGGCGGGCACGAGGCCCGTCAGGCCCGCCAGGTGATCGCGCGCCGTCGCCACGTCGGCGAAGAGGCCGTAGATCGAGACGAAGGCCGCCAGAGCCGGAAAGAGCGCCAGCATCCCCGAAAAGGCGATGCTCTGCGAGACGGCGGGCACGCTGTCCTCGCGGAACTCGCGAAGGGCGCGCCAGATGATGTCTTTCCAGCCCTTGGGGGGGATCTCCGTCGGATGCTCGGCGCCGCGGCCGCGCTCGGGCTCGCGCGCCGCCACCTGCGGCGCTTCGGAGTTGTCGGGGACCTTGGGCTGGTCTTCGTCCTGAAAGGGCTGCGGCATCCGCTGCTCCGCTGAAGGTTGCTCAGCGGGTCAAGCGCCGGACGCGCGCCCTCCGTTCCCTAGAAGCCGGCTTCGCGGACCAGCACAGCGAGGGCTGTGCGCAGGTAGCGCCAGCCCGGCGGCGACCAGGCGCCCTGGATCACCACCTGCCCGCGCCAGCTGTGGCCGACGAGGGCCTCCGGCGCCTCCTCGGCGCGCAGGCGCACGCGATAGACAGCCTTCTCCGGCACCAGCTTGTCGTCCTTGGGCCGCACGAGGACGTCCCCGCCGGCCGTGGCGGCGAAGACCCCGCTCGGCAGCGCGCGGGTGGAGTCGGGGTCGACCTGCTCGACCACCATCGTCACGGGCGCGGCCTTCAGCCCCTCGGGGATGAACTTGGCGTGGTCGCCCACCTTCACGCGCGAGGCCTCCTCGCCTTCTAGGTAGGCGACGGCCCGCCAGGCGCCTTCGGTGACCACCACGGCGATGGCGCTGCCCTTGGGCACCCAGTCGCCGGCGCGAAGGTCGGGGTCGAGGTCGACGACCTTGCCGTCAAAAGGCGCGCGCAGGTCCAGCCGATCAACCTGCTGGGCGGTGTTGGCGAGTTCGGCTTCCGCCGCCGCCAGCTCCGATTGCAGCGTCAGCAGCTGCGCGCGCTGGTCCGGGTCGAAGGCGGCGCCGGCCAGCTGCTCGCGAAGGGTGGCCACCTGAGCCTCGCTGACCCGGCGCTGGCTGGCCGCCGCGGGGGACTGGATGGTCGCCACCAGCTCTCCCTCCTCCAGCCGCTCGCCGAGCTTGCGCAGGCTGGTGACCTGCCCGGCCTCGGGGGCATAGACGAAGTGCACGGACGTCGGCGACAGCATGGCCGTGGCGCGCACGGGCGCCGGCATCGGCACCGCCAGCAGCGCCAGGATGACCCCGCCGGTGATCATGATGCGCCGGGTGCGGGTGTTGCCCCACCACGCCTCACGCTTCTCCCACCACTGCTTCATTTCGCCCACGATCGGCTTGAGGATGAACCACCACATCTCGACGATGAACAGCAGGATGCCGATCAGCTTGACCGTGAAGTGGTACACGAGGAAGGCGATGCCGAGATAAAGGCCGAGCCGGTAGATCCAGGTCACGAACGCCAGTGCGATCAGCCAGCGCTCCGTGGCCGGCGGGAAGTGCTCCGGCGGCGGCTCGTTCAGTCCCAGCACCACTTGCCGGATGCGCCACCTGGTGATGGCGAACGCCCGGTCGTGCAGGTTCGGGATGTCTAGCCAGTCCGACAGGATGAAGTAGCCGTCGAAGCGCATCAGCGGGTTGAAGTTGACGATCACCGCCGAGACCCAGGTCGTCGTCGCCAGCAAAAAAACGATGGTGCGCAGCGGCCCATCGGCGATGAACGGCAGGAGCGCTGTCGCCCAGATGGCGATGGTCAGCTCCACCGCGACGCCGGCGCAGGCCACCTTCAGGCGCTGGTGCTTGTCGTCCAGCTTCCAGGTGTCGGTCGTGTCCGTGTAGGCGACCGGCATCATGATCAGCAGCGCAACGCCCATGGTCGGCACGCGCGCGCCATAGTTCTTCGAGACGAAGGCGTGGCCGAGCTCGTGCGCGACCTTCACGAGGCCCAGCGTGATGATGTAGGCGGCGGCGCCCGCCGGGGTGATGGTGTCGACGAACTCGGACCTCAGCTGGTCCCACTGCTGGACCACCTGCCAAAGGCCGAAGACCAGCGCCACCAGCGTAAGGCGGAAGAACCAGGACGAGGCGAAGAAGCGGACCTTGTTCACGTGCCGGCCGAGCCAGGCGTCGGGCTTCACGAGCGGCAGGCGCACGAAAAGGTAGTGGTGCATCAGCCACTCCCACCACGACTTCTTGCGCTGGTTCAGCCGCTCCTTGAGGAAGGCGGCGGAGCCGGGGGCCGCGCGGATCAGCTCACGTTCGACGAGGAAGCGACCGACGCCGTCGACATCCTCCTCCGTCACGTGCAGCGGCGAGTGGGCGTTGACGCTGTCGGCGATGACGGCGGGGTCGCGATAGGACCAGCGGCCGAGGATCTCGAACGTCAGCCAGTCGATCCGGAAGAAGCGGTTTCGCGTGGGGTCGTGAATCGTCCAGCTAGGCTCACCGGCATAGTTGGTCGGACCCGGATAGACGACGATCTCCTCACGCAACTCCGGCAGCATGTCAGACGCCGAGGAAGGTGCGCGCCGCGGCGATCGGACGGCGCAGGACCCAGTAGATGGCCGGCACCCAGTCGCCATACAGCTTGGCGGTGCCCTTCAGCCCGATCTCGCCGTCGCCATCTTCCAGCGAGGCGCGAACGCGATAAGCATACTTGCCGTCGGGACGCTCCACCGCCTCGTGGGCGAAGTAGCGAAGATTGCCCGACAGCGGAAAGAGCGGACGGGCGTCCAGATAAAGCTTCACCCCCGTGCCCTGGTCCAGGGGGATGGCGTCCCCTACCCCGACCCACGCCTCGATCTCGGCGTCCTTCGGGTCGGCGACGCGCATGATGCGCTCGCCGGTGACCACGGGCCGGCCAAGCAGCTCGCTCGGGTCGTCGAAGAGGACAATGCCGTCGCGCGGCGCCGTCACCGCCCCGCGCTGCGCCTGCTCGGCGAGGTAGGAGGCTTCGGCGCGGCGCTGCTCCAGCTGCCCGGCGAGTTCAGGCAGCTTGGCCTTGGCCGCGTCGTCATAGAGGGCCTGCTGCAGCGCCTGGCGGTACTCGGCCTCGGCCGCCGCCACCGCCTCTTCCCCGGCCGTGCTGCGGCTGGCCACGAGCGCGGTGTCGATCCGGTAGAGCGCCTGGCCTTTTTTCACCCGCTGGTTCGGCTGCACGAGGATGGCGTCCACCACCCCGTCAAGCGGCGCCCGCAAGGTCGAGGCCTGGTGCGCCACCAGCTCGCCCGGCGCCAACACCGTCAGCCGCACGGGAAACAGGCAGATGAGGATCGCCGCGGCCGCCCAGCGCGTGTTGCGCCGCCGCCACCACTTCTCGTTCCGGTCGTCAGAGACAAGGACGCTGCGAAGCCGGGTGCGCCACCCCGGCGGTTTGCCTCTGGTGGCCTGCCGGTAGGCGTAGCCCCAGCTTTCCATCCACTCGTTGAGGAGGACGACCTCGCGGTCCGTCCAGGGCAGATCGCGGCCAAGGATCAGCGCCAGCTGCACCTTCTCGCCGGAGCGGACGACGGGCAGCCACAGCGCCTCGCGCGGAAACCACTCGGCCCAGTCGACCGCCAGCGCGTCCGGCATGGCGCTCGCCGTGACGGTGCGCGGCGCCAATTCGTGCGCCAGCTGCTGGCAGACCTGGCGTAGCCACTGGGCATAGGGGGCGTTGGCGTCGACATCCACCAGCCCCGAGAGCGTCATAATCCCCTCGTCCCCCGACCAGATGGCCGCCTGCCGGTAGGGCGCGAGGTTGTGGCTGTCGTTGACAGCCAGGAAGCACAGCTCAGTAGCGTCGGACGCGCTGCGCGTACGGCGGTTCAGTTCCAGGATGGTGGCCAGCTGCTCCAGGGCAGGCTGGACCCCCACAGACTGATGAGCGGTCATAGACGTGCGACAAGCTTCGATGCTTTGGCGCGAATGTCAGCGGCGAGCTTGCTCTCCGCAAGGGTCGTTGGCGTCGCACGCTTGGCCAGGCCCTTGCCCAGCAGCTTGTTGGCCGCCTGCTGCGCCTCGCCCTGCTGCTGCGCGCCCTCCGGCGTGATCTTCACGCTGAACACGGCGGCGGCTTCGCGGCCGTCCTTGTCCTTGGCGATGACCTTGAGCACCAGCTCGCCGTTGACGCCCTTGGGAGGCACGCCTTCGAACACGCCACGCTGGGTCGAGAAGGTCAGCCATGCGGGAAGTGGGCTGCCGTCCATCAGCGTCGCCTGCAGCGACACGGTCTGGTCCGTCTGGGTGTGGGCGAAGGCGTCGACCGGTACGAAGAAACGCACCACATCGCCGGACTCGAACTCCTGGTCCGGCACGCCGCGGAACAGCACCAGCTCGCCCTCGCCGCCGGTCACCACCATCACCTGGTAGCCGTCGTTGCTCGTGAAGTTCGGAGCGATGACCGTCGAGCTCAGCACGTTGGCGTCGTCGGTGAAGACCGCGCCGCTGAAGTTCGTGGAGTCCTCGGGAACCTGGAAGACCACCTGAGGCTGCGGCACCGGCGGGGCGGGCGTGGGCTC
>Ga0196965_1001195_pt1 | contig 10601 bp, 8 predicted proteins | sample S1_20metaG_FD_148668 | JGI IMG/M metagenome (GOLD analysis project Ga0196965, IMG submission 148668) | Soil microbial communities from Anza Borrego desert, Southern California, United States - S1_20 | ecosystem: Environmental > Terrestrial > Soil > Desert | place: USA: California | collected... | reverse complement strand
TGGCCAACGGCGACCTCGCCGAGGCGGTGCTCGCCTTCTCCCCGGGGTTCGCCGTCCCGCCGCGGCTGGCGGGCCGGCCGCGAATCTGGATCTCCCACGGCACCGACGACCGCGTGCTGCCCGTCGCCCGCTGCGGACGGCGGCTGGCCCGCGAGCTGGGCGCCAGCGGGTACGAGGTCACCTACGAGGAGTTCGACGGCGGCCACGTCGTCCGGCCCGGAGACGTGACCGCCGCCCTCACCACCTGGCTGGGCGAGCCCGGCTGAGCGGCCCCCTGCAGGGTCCCGCTGGCCCCGTCCAGAGGCTCGCCGCGAGCCTGCGAGCGGTGAGGAGGACGGGGTCCTCCTCCGAGGGGTGGAGGGCAGGGGGTCCTCTCTCAGGCGGACTTGCGCTCGGTGATGTCCGTCGGAGGTGCCTGCGGGTCCTTCCGGCCGCCGGTCTTGCCGACCGCGAACCCGGGCCCGAGCTCCTCCAGTGCCAGCCGTCCGTACACCTGCTGCTGGGTGGCCACCCGCTCGGCGCGACCGCGGCCCAGGAAGCTGACCATCCAGTGCAGCACCGCGGTGACCCGGCTCTTGAAGCCCACGATGTACATCAGGTGCACGACCAGCCAGAGCACCCAGGCGAAGAAGCCCTCGAACTTGAGGTTCTTGATGTCGGCGACGGCGGAGAACCGGGAGATCGTCGCCATGTTGCCCTTGTCGCGGTAGTGGAACGGGCCGCGCGCCTCGCGCCCGGCGATCCGCCGCGTGATCTGGTCGGCGGCGTACCGCCCACCCTGGATGGCGACCTGGGCCACGCCGGGCAGCTTGTCCAGCGCCATCATGTCGCCGACGACGTGCACCTCGGGGTGCCCGGGCAGGGTGAGGTCGGGCAGCACGTTGATGCGGCCGGCGCGGTCGATCTCGGCGCCGGACTGCTCGGCGAGGAGCCGCCCGAGCGGACTGGCCTGCACGCCCGCCGCCCACACCTTGGTGGCCGCCTGGATGCGGCGGACCTGCCCGTCGCCGTCCTTGACCTCCAGGCCGTCGGCGTCGAGGTCGGTGACCATCGCGCCGAGCTGGACCTCGACGCCGATCTCGTTCAGGTGCCGGCGGGCGCGCTCGCCGAGCTTCTCGCCGAACGGGGGCAGGACCTGCGGGGCGGCGTCGAGCAGGATGATCCGGGCCTGGGTCGGGTCGATCCTGCGGAAGTCGCGGCGCAGGGTGCGGTGGGCCAGCTCGGCGATCTGGCCGGCCATCTCCACGCCCGTCGGGCCGGCACCCACCACCACGAAGGTGAGCAGCCGGTCGCGCTCGGCCGGGTCCGTCGCGAGCTCGGCCAGCTCGAAGGCGCCGAAGATGCGCCCGCGCAGCTCCAGGGCGTCGTCGATGCTCTTCATGCCGGGCGCGAACACGGCGAAGCGGTCGTTGCCGAAGTAGGACTGCCCGGCGCCGGCGGCGACGATCAGCTCGTCGTAGGGGTGCACTGTCGTGCGGCCCAGGATGGTCGAGGTGACCGTGCGGGCGGCCAGGTCGACGCCGGTGACCTCGCCGAGGACGACGCGGGCGTTCTCCTGGTGCCGCAGGATCTCGCGGGTGGCCGGTGCGATCTCGCCCTCGGACAGGATGCCGGTGGCCACCTGGTACAGCAGCGGCTGGAACAGGTGGTGGCTGGTCTTGCCGATGACGGTGACGTCGACGGGGGCCCGCTTGAGCGCCTTGGCGGCGAACAGCCCGCCGAAGCCGGAGCCGACGATGACGACCCTGGGCCGGCCGGACGGGGAGGCGCCGACGGGGCCGGCCACAGGTGATGTCGTCATGATGAATCAGTCTCCCACCTCGGTGTCCCCGGGGCCTGACGGTCCGGAGCGATCCAGGTCACAGTGCGCCGTCCTACCCGCTGGTGAGCGCCTCACGCCGGCGCGGTAGACCGGTTCGGTGCCGAATCCCGCGACCCGGCCGGTCCTCGTCCCCGGGCTCGGCCTCGACGGGCGCTCGTCGGCCCGGCTCCGGGAGCTGCTGCCGGCCGACGTCGTCCTGCTGCCGGGGATGGGGCTGCCCGGCCCCGTGCCGTCGCTCGAGGAGCTCGCCGTCCTGCTGCGGGACCGGCTCGGCGGGGGGCCGGTGCTGCTGGTCGGCCACTCCCAGAGCTGTCAGGTGGTCGCCGCCCTGGCCGGTGACCCGCGCGTCACCGGGCTGGTGCTGCTGGGGCCGACCACCGACCCGCGGCTGCGCTCCGCCGCGAGGCTCGTCCGGCGGTGGGTGGCGACGGCGGTCCGCGAGCGGTGGCCGCACGCGCTGCTGGCGCTGCCGCAGTGGCTGCGCACCGGGCCGCGGGCCATGCGGCAGCTCTGGGCCGTGGCCGCACCGGACCGGATCGACGTCCGGCTTCGGACGGTCGGCGTCCCGGTGACCGTCGTCCGCGGCACCCGCGACCGGCTCTGCGCGCACGACTGGGCCGCCGCCGTGGCCGCGGCCGCGCCCCACGGCCGGCTGGTCGAGCTGCCGGGCGCGGCGCACCTGACCCCGATGACCCACCCGGAGGAGGTCGCGGCCCTCGTGCGCGAGGCCGCGGCGCAGCAGCGCCCGGGCGCCTGACGGCGGGGAGCGCGGGCGGCCCGGACACTCGGATGGGTGGCCGCTGCGTGACACGATGTGCTCGTGGCCTCCTCCTCCGCCTCGGCCGGCGCGCTGCTGCGGCACGTCCGCACCGGCCGCGCGCGCAGCCGGGCCGAGCTGGTGGCGCTGACCGGCGCCTCGCGGAACACCGTCAGCGCCCGGGTCGACCAGCTGATCGCGGCCAACCTCCTCGCCGAGGGCGGACGCGGCTGGAGCACCGGCGGGCGCCCGCCGACGCTCCTGCAGTTCAACAGCCGGGCCGGCTGCGTGCTCGCCGTCGACCTGGGCGTCACGAGCGTCGACGTCGCCGTCACCGACCTCTCGGCGCAGGTCCTGGCCACGGTCGGCCACCCCATCGACATCGCCGACGGTCCCCGGCCGGTGCTGGCCGAGGTCGACCGGCTGGCCCAGCTGGTCCTCGCCGACGCCGGCCTGGAGCCGGCCGACGTGTGCGCCGTGGGGATCGGCGTCCCGGGCCCGGTGGAGCACTCCAGCGGGCGCCCGTCCCACCCGCCGATCATGCCCGGCTGGCACGACTTCCCGATCCCCAGCGCCTTCGGCCGCTACCAGTGCCCGGTCTACGTCGACAACGACGTGAACGTGATGGCGCTGGGGGAGATGGGCGCCGCCGGGTCGGTGCAGGACGTGCTGGTCGTCAAGGTCGGCACCGGCATCGGCTGCGGCGTCATCGTCGACGGGCGGGTCTACCGCGGGGCGCAGGGCAGCGCCGGGGACATCGGGCACATCCACGTGACCACGCCCGACGGGCGGCTGGTGACCTGCCGCTGCGGCCAGGAGAACTGCCTGGAGGCGCTCGCCGGCGGTGGCGCGCTGCTCCGCGACGCCGTCGCGGCGGGGCTCCCGGTCAGCACCACCCGCGAGGTCGTGGAGCGCGCGGCCCAGGGTGACGGCGCGGCGATCGAGCTGGTCCGCGAGGCCGGGCGGACGATCGGCACGGTGCTCGCGGCGCTGGTCAACTTCTTCAACCCGCACCGCATCGTGGTGACCGGCGGCGTGGCCCAGGCCGGCGTCCCGCTGCTCGCCGGCATCCGGGAGTCGGTGTACCGGCGGTCGATGCCGCTGGCCGCCCGCGCCCTGGAGATCACCGTCAGCGAGGCACCCGAGCTCTCCGGCCGGGTCGGCGCCGCCCTGATGGCCATCGAGGGCTTCCTCGACGAGGAGTCCGTCGAGCAGGCCCTCGCGCGGTGACACGGTCGGCCTACCGGCCGACACCGCGGCCAGGTGCCGTCCCCGGCTGCCGCTGAGCCCTGCCCGGCACTCGATCGCGGGGAGCCTGCGGCCCCCACTCCTCGCGCCGCCTCGCAGGGCGGCTCACCTGGATGCCGCGGCCAGGTGCCGTGCCCGCTCGCGGAGCCGTTGCGCCGCGCCTGCGCGGAACCCCTCGGTGCGGTCCGGGAGGACCGTCATGCCATCGGGTCTCGTTTCGGCAACCCCCGTTCAGTGGCCTTGACCACGTCTGGCACCGCCCCTTATGTTCTCGCCTCAGCCGACTAATGGTCAGTGTTGAGCAGAAGTTCGGATGGTGTCGCAGTGGCTGTCTCTCCTCCTCCGCGCGCCGGGGTGCCTCCTCTGCTGGAGGTGCACGGCGTCGTCAAGTCGTTCCCGGGCGTCCGGGCGCTCGACGGGGTCGACCTCGACGTCCGGGCGGGGGAGGTGCACTGCCTGCTCGGCCAGAACGGCGCCGGCAAGTCGACGCTGATCAAGGTGCTGGCCGGAGCGCACCAGCCCGACGCCGGCCGGATCAGCTGGCGCGGGGAGCCCGTCCGGCTCAGCGACCCGCAGGCGGCGATGTCGCTCGGGATCGCGACCATCTACCAGGAGCTGGACCTGGTCGCCGGTCTCACCGTCGCCGACAACGTCTTCCTCGGCCGCGAGCACGCGCGGCTGGGGCTCACCCGGCCGTCCTCGGCGAACCGCGCCGCCGCCCGGCTGCTGGAGCGCCTCGGCCACGCCGACATCCGGCCCACCGCGGAGGTCGGTTCGCTGCCGGCGGCCGCGCAGCAGATGGTCAGCATCGCCCGGGCCCTCTCCCAGGACGCGAAGCTGATCATCATGGACGAGCCGTCGGCCGTCCTGGACAGCGAGGAGGTCGAGCGGCTGTTCGCGGTGATCCGCGACCTCACCGCCCACGACGTCGCCGTCGTCTACATCTCCCACCGCCTCGAGGAGATCCGCGAGGTCGGCGACCGGATCACCGTCCTCAAGGACGGCCGCACCGTCGCCACCGGCCTGCCCGCCCGCGAGACCCCGACCCGCGAGGTCATCACGCTGATGACCGGCCGCGACATCGAGTACGTCTTCCCCGAGCGGCGCGAGCACCCCGACCCCGACGCCGCCCCGCTGCTCGAGGTCGAGGGGCTGGGGCTGCGCGGCTCCTTCGCCGACGTCTCCTTCACCGTCCGCCCCGGCGAGGTCGTGGGCCTGGCCGGCCTGGTCGGCTCCGGGCGCTCGGAGATCCTCGAGAGCGTCTACGGCGCCCGCCGCCCGACGTCCGGCACGGTCCGCGTCGGCGGCCGGCGGCTGCGCCCGGGGGACGTCGCCGCCGCGGTCTCGGCCGGCGTCGGCCTGGCTCCCGAGGAGCGCAAGAGCCAGGGGCTGCTGCTGGGGGAATCGATCTCGCGCAACATCAGCCTCTCGAGCCTGGCCCGGTTCGCCCGCGCCGGCTTCCTGTCCCGGGCCGCGGAGGCCGAGGCCGCGCGGCAGCAGGTGACCGCACTGGAGGTCCGCCCGGCGGACGTCGACCGGGAGGTCCGGACGCTGTCGGGCGGCAACCAGCAGAAGGTCGTGCTGGCCCGCTGGCTGCTGCGCGACTGCCGGGTGCTGCTGCTCGACGAGCCGACCCGTGGCGTCGACGTCGGCGCCCGCTCGGAGATGTACGCGCTGATCCGCGGACTGGCCGACCGCGGCGTGGCCGTCGTCGTGGTCTCCAGCGAGATCCCCGAGGTGCTCGGCCTGGCCGACCGGGTCCTGGTCATCGGCGACGGCCGCGTGCTGGCGGAGGAACCGGCCGGCGCGCTCGACGAGCACCGGGTGCTCGACCTGGTCATGGAGGACGCGGCCGCCCACGGCGGCCCGATGCACACGCGAGACGACGAGCACGCACAGCGCGAAGGGGACGTGGCATGAGCAGCACGACCGTGGCGACGGGGACGGACGCTCCCCGGCAGCCCTCCGGCACGGCGGGGCGCCGCAGCGGGGCAGGGTTCCTCGCCGGCCCCGTGGGCCGCAACCTCGGCCTGGTCGTCGCCCTGGCGGTGCTCTGCATCGTCGGCACCGCCACCGCCCCCGACCGGTTCCTCGCCGTCGACAACGTGCTCACCATCCTGCGGCTGGCCGCCGTGATCGGCGTGGTGAGCATCGGGATGACGTTCGTGATCATCGGCGGCGGCATCGACCTCTCGGTCGGCGCGATCGTGGCGCTGTCCTCGGTGTGGGCGACGACGCTGGCCACCCAGGCGATGGCGGCGGACGTCCACTGGATCGTCATGGTGGTCACCGCGCTCCTGGTGGGCGCCGGGTGCGGGCTGGTCAACGGGATCGTCATCGCCTACGGCAAGCTCGTCGCCTTCATCGCCACCCTGGCCATGCTGGCGGCCGCCCGCGGCCTGGCGGAGATCATCGCCAACCGGCGCACCCAGATCGTGCAGGACCGCGACTTCCTGGCCTTCTTCTCCGGCGACGTCCTCGGCGTCCCCACGCTCGTGGTGATCTTCGCGCTGGTCGCGGTCGCCGGGTGGGTGCTGCTCAACCGGACGACGTTCGGCCGGCGCACCTTCGCCGTCGGCGGCAACGCCGAGGCCGCGCGGCTGGCCGGCATCCGGGTGCAGCGGCACACCATGTGGCTCTACGTGCTCTCCGGCGTCACCTGCGGCATCGCCGCGGTCATGCTCATGGCCCGGACGACGACCGGCAGCTCCACCCACGGCACGCTCTACGAGCTCGACGCGATCGCCGCGGTGGTCATCGGCGGCACGCTGCTCATCGGCGGCCGCGGCACCATCGTCGGCACCGTCCTGGGCGTGCTGATCTTCACCACGCTCGGCAACGTCTTCACGCTGAACAACCTGTCCAGCTCCGCCCAGGCGGTCGCCCGCGGCGTGATCATCGTCGTCGCCGTCCTGCTGCAGATGCGGCTGGCGACCGGCTCGTTCAGCCTCGGCCGGCTCGGCCGCGGCTCCGGCACCGGCGGCCTGCCCGCCCCGGCCGGCGCGGCGGGCACGGTCTCCGGCGGCGCGACGCCCGGCGGCCCAGGCGGCCCCGCGCCCGGCGCGACGACCGACCGCCCCTGACGCGGTCCGGGGCGCACCCGTCCCGGACCGGCACCACCCGCACGACCCACCACCTGGCGACGACAGCCAGGGAGGCGATTCCCGAGGAGAGAACATGTCTGCAGCGAGGCAGCGCCCGTTCCGTCGTGTCACGTCGACCGCGCTCGCCGTTCTCGGCGCCGGCGTCCTGGTCGCCGGCTGCACGAGCAACACCCCCGAGGCCTCCGGCGGCGGGGGCGGCGGCGGAGGCGAGGCCGCCAGCCCCAACGACGAGGCCGGCGAGACGGTGCGCATCGGGTTCTCCGCGCCGGCCGCCGACCACGGCTGGATGGCCGGCATCAGCCAGGCCGCGCAGGCCGAGGCCGAGCGCTACGGGGACGTCGAGCTGAGCGTCGCCGAGGGCACCAACGACGTCAGCACCCAGATCAGCCAGGTCGAGACCTTCATCAACGAGGGCGTCGACGCGATCGTGCTGCTGCCCTTCGACGGCGCCGCGCTCACCCCGGTCGCGCTGCGGGCCATGGAGGCCGGCATCACCGTCGTCAACGTCGACCGCGAGTTCAACAGCCCGTTCGCCGCCCGGGCCACCGTCCTCGGCGACAACTACGGCATGGGCGTCTCGGCCGGCCAGTACATCTGCACGCAGCTGGGCGACCAGCCCGACGCGGTCGTCGCGGAGATCGCCGGCATCGACTCGCTGCCGCTGACGCAGGACCGCAGCCAGGGCTTCGCCGACGCGCTGTCCGAGTGCGGCCTCAACGTGGACAACCGCGTGGCGGCGGACTTCACCGTCGAGGGCGGGGAGCGGACCGCGGCCAACCTGCTGCAGGCCGCGCCGCAGATCGACGCCATCTGGAACCACGACGACGACCAGGGCGTCGGTGTCCTGGCCGCCATCAACAACGCCGGCCGGGACGAGTTCATCATGGTCGGTGGTGCCGGGTCGGCCAACGCGATGCGCGAGATCCAGGGCGGCCAGTCGGTGCTCGACGCGACGGTCATCTACCCGCACACCCAGGCCGCGGACGGGATCGCGCTCGCCCGGCTGATCGTGCAGGGCAAGAGCCTGTCCGACCTGTCCTCCCAGGGGGTGCCGCAGCGGATCGTGCTCGACGCCCCGGTCGTCACCGCCGACAACGTCGACCAGTACATCGACGCCGCGTTCGAGTCCTGACCCGCTGATGGTGAGTCGCCGGGTGCCGCGACGAGCGGCACCCGGCGACCCGACCGAGGAGCCCGCATGACCCCGACCCTCGGCGTCGGCCTGATCGGCTACGCCTTCATGGGCGCCGCGCACTCCCAGGCCTGGCGCACCGCCCCCCACTTCTTCGACCTGCCGCTGCGTCCCGAGCTCACCGTGCTGGCCGGCCGGGACGCCGTCCGCGTCGGCGACGCCGCCGAACGGCTGGGCTGGACGTCGACCGAGACCGACTGGCGCCGCGTGCTCGAGCGCGACGACGTCGGCCTCGTCGACGTCTGCACGCCCGGCGACACGCACGCCGAGATCGCGATCGCCGCGCTCGAGGCGGGCAAGCACGTGCTCTGCGAGAAGCCACTGGCCAACACGGTCGCCGAGGCCGAGGCGATGGCCGAGGCCGCCGCCCGCGCCGCGGCCCGCGGCGTGCGGTCGATGGTCGGCTTCACCTACCGCCGGGTGCCCGCGATCGGCCTGGCGCGCGAGCTGGTCGCGCAGGGCCGGCTCGGCGAGATCCGGCACGTGCGCGCGCAGTACCTGCAGGACTGGATCGCCGACCCGGCCGCGCCGATGTCGTGGCGGCTGCAGAAGGAGCGGGCCGGCTCTGGCGCGCTCGGCGACATCGGCGCGCACATCGTCGACCTCACCCAGCACGTCACCGGGCAGCGGCTCACCGGGGTCAGCGCCCTGCTGGAGACGTTCGTGAAGGAGCGGCCGCTGCCGGCGTCCGAGGGCTCGCTGTCCGGCGTCGCCGGCCAGGGCACCGGGACGGTCACGGTGGACGACGCCGCGGTCTTCCTCGGCCGGTTCGACGGCGGGGCGCTGGCCACCTTCGAGGCGACCCGGTTCGCGCTCGGCCGGAAGAACGCCATCCGGATCGAGGTCAACGGCTCGCGCGGCAGCCTGGCCTTCGACTTCGAGGACATGAACGTCCTGCAGTTCTTCGACGGCGACGAGCCGGCCGCGACCGCGGGCTTCCGGCGCATCCTCGTCACCGAGCCCGAGCACCCCTACGTCGGCGCCTGGTGGCCGGCCGGGCACGGCCTGGGCTACGAGCACGGCTTCACCCACCAGGTCGTCGACCTGGTCACCGCCATCGCCAAGGGCGAGGACCCCACGCCGTCCTTCGCCGACGGGCTGCAGGTGCAGCGGGTGCTCGACGCCGTCGAGCGCAGCGCCGCCGCGCGCTCCGTGTGGACCGAGATCTGAGCCGGAGGAAGACCACGATGCCCCGTCCTGTCACCCTGTTCACCGGCCAGTGGGCCGACCTGCCCTTCGAGGAGGTGGCCCGGCTGGCCTCCGAGTGGGGCTACGACGGCCTGGAGATCGCCTGCTGGGGCGACCACCTCGACGTCGAGCGCGCGGCGCACGACGACGCGTACGTGCAGGAGCGCCTCGCCCTGCTCGACGAGTACGGCTTGAGGGTCTGGGCCATCTCCAACCACCTCAACGGCCAGGCCGTCTGCGACGACCCGATCGACGAGCGGCACCGCGGCATGGTGCACCCCCGCGTGTGGGGCGACGGCGACCCCGAGGGCGTCCGGCAGCGGGCCGCCGAGGAGATGAAGACGACCGCTCGCGCGGCGGCCAGGCTCGGCGTGAAGACCGTCGTCGGCTTCACCGGGTCGAAGATCTGGAAGACCGTGGCGATGTTCCCGCCGGTCCCCGAGTCGATGGTCGAGGACGGCTACCGCGACTTCGCCGACCGGTGGAACCCGATCCTCGACGTCTTCGACGAGGTCGGGGTGCGGTTCGCGCACGAGGTGCACCCGTCGGAGATCGCCTACGACTACTGGACGACGGTCCGCACGATGGAGGCCATCGGCCACCGGGAGGCCTTCGGGCTGAACTGGGACCCCAGCCACTTCGTGTGGCAGGACCTCGACCCGGTCTCGTTCATCTGGGACTTCAAGGACCGGATCTACCACGTCGACTGCAAGGACGCGAAGAAGCAGGTCGGCAACGGGCGCAACGGCCGGATGGGTTCGCACCTGCCCTGGGCCGACCCGCGGCGCGGCTGGGACTTCGTCTCCACCGGCCACGGCGACGTCCCGTGGGAGGCCTGCTTCCGGATGCTCAACACCATCGGCTACGACGGGCCGATCTCGGTCGAGTGGGAGGACGCCGGCATGGACCGCCTGGTGGGCGCCCCCGAGGCGCTGGCGTTCGTGCGCCGGCTGGCCTTCGACCCGCCGGCGGCCGCCTTCGACGCGGCCTTCGCCAGCGGCAACTGAGGAAGGACCTCCTGCTCCTCCACCGAGCGGCGGGGAGCAGGGGGTCCTCCGTCAGGCCGCGACCGTGACCGGGAACTCCATGCCGGCCGCGCGGTGCGCGCCGACGGAGCAGTAGAAGACGTAGTCGCCGGGCGCGAGCTCGACCTCGAGCGTGGCCGACTCGCCCGGCTGCAGCACCTCGGTGCCGGCCACGTCGCTGCCGCCCTGCTCGACGACGAAGTCGTGCGGCATGCGGCCGTTGTTGGTGACCTCGAAGGTGTACGTGCCCGCCGAGAAGGAGTCC
>Ga0196965_1001194_pt1 | contig 10603 bp, 4 predicted proteins | sample S1_20metaG_FD_148668 | JGI IMG/M metagenome (GOLD analysis project Ga0196965, IMG submission 148668) | Soil microbial communities from Anza Borrego desert, Southern California, United States - S1_20 | ecosystem: Environmental > Terrestrial > Soil > Desert | place: USA: California | collected... | reverse complement strand
CGGTGTGGGTAAAAGAGATCATCCTGCGATTTTTGAATGACCCGCGCTTCGACATCACGCATTTGAATTTTTCTGCTTACGGCGCCAGCCTCGTCTGCCTGGACAAAAGCGACAGCCTGCTTCTTCCTTTTTATAATTACCTCAAACCCTTTCCGGCATCCTGCAAAACAGAATTTGACGACCTGTATAATCGTGATCAACGCGTCTGTGTTTCAACGTCATCCCCCTGGCTGGGAATGCTGAACTCCGGTCTGCAACTCTTTAAAATGAAGCGGATCAATCCCAAAGCGTTTGAAAAGGTGGGTACGGTGCTCCATTTTCCGCAATACTTTCCTTTCCTTCTTACCGGAAAGAAATTCTCGGAAATTACCAGTGCGGGATGCCATACCATGCTATGGGATTTTGAAAAGGGGAATTACCATGCATGGGTAAAAACAGAAAAATTCGACGCGCTCTTTCCTGCGATGATGACGCCCGATCATGTTTTTGATTTTACGCTTGAGGATAAAAAGGTGAGAGTCGGTATCGGTGTTCATGACAGTTCCGCCGCGCTGATGCCCTATCATGTTTCGATGAACGAGCCGTTTTTATTACTTTCTACGGGAACATGGAATATCACGTTCAATCCTTTCAACCAGGAACCGCTTCGCGACACGGAACTGGTCCGCGACTGCCTGTGCTACCTCACCTACCAGGGCAAGCCCGTGAAAGCTTCGCGGATATTTTTGGGTCATGAGCACGAGGTGCAGCAAAAGGCGCTCGCTGCGTTTTTTGGAAAGGGACCTGACGACTACAAGCGCATTGTCTTTGATGAAAGCCTCTACCGGGCACTGCTGCGTGATCGTTCCGAAACAAAAATCTTTTATCCCCTCGCGATGGAGGGCACTGGACCGCTCCCCGAAAAACAATTGCGCCAGACCGACTTCACTGTGTTCGATACCTTTGAACAGGCTTATCACCAGTTCCTGCGCTACCTTGTACAATGGCAGAAAATATCCATTGATCTTGTCGACCCCGCGCAATTGGTAAAAAGCATTATTGTTGTTGGTGGATTTACCAAAAATCCGTTGTTTCTGGAGATCATGAAGCGCGAATTAAAAGGCCGGAAGATCCTGCTTTCAGAACATCCCCGGGCGTCGGCGCTGGGTGCCGCCTGGCTGGTGCATAATCGCGACACATATGCTTCCGAAGGACATGTTTTGAAGGTAGTTCCTGCCTGAAACGGGCTGCCCGCTGTACAGGACAGTACACGACAATTGCTAAAATTTTCTTGTTTATATTTTGCCCTATGAAAAAATATGCTTCGCTGTTCCTTATTGGTTTTGCGCTTGCGTCATGTAAATCTTCCGGCGACAAGGAGAAGTTGTTCACCATCCGGCACGGCGACGAGCTCGGGATTGATTTTGTCAATAGCATTGCGACCTCGGATTCAGTGAATGCCCTTTCGTTCGAGTACATTTATAATGGCAGCGGCGTGGGTGTCGGAGATTTTGACAACGATGGGCTGGCGGACCTTTTTTTTGGCGGCAATCAGGTGTCCTCGAGATTATATCTTAACAAGGGTGATTTAAAGTTCGAAGAGGTTACGGAAAAAGCCGGCGTCACAACAAACCGCTGGATCACGGGAGTTTCCGTTGTGGATATAAACCAGGACGGATGGATGGACATCTTCCTGGCCGTGGCAGGCAAAACGTCACCGGAGAACATGCGTGACCTTTTATTTATCAACCAGGGACTGACCGACGGCGCTCCCGTGTTCAAGGAGTCGGCTAAGGCTTACGGTATTGATGACGATGGTTATGGTACGATGGGAGCATTTTTCGATTACGATAAGGATGGCGACCTGGACCTGTACCTGGTGAGAAACGCTTTGGAATCGTTTAACCGGAACAATCTCAGGGCGAAGCGCATTAATGGAGAAGCCTCCAGCACGGATCAGTTATACAGGAATAACGGCAACAATACATTTGAGAATGTATCTCGCGAAGCGGGTATTCTCATCGAGGGTTACGGACTGGGTGTAAACATTTCTGACCTCAACCATGACAGCTGGCCCGATGTATATGTTTCGAACGATTTTATGTCGAATGATCTGATCTGGATCAACCAGCAAGATGGAACTTTCAAAAATGTCGCCGGGGATTACCTGAAACATCAGACACACAACGGTATGGGTGTTGATATAGCCGATTTCAATAACGATGCCCTGACCGATATCGTCGTTGTTGACATGCTGCCTCCGGGACACAAGCGCCAGAAAATGATGACTCCCGGGCAAAACTACGACCATTTCCACATGTCTGAGCAGATGGGGTATCAACCGCAATATATGCGCAATACGCTGCAACTGAACCGCGGAAAATTCGATGATGGTAATGTCCGGTTCAGCGAGATTGCCTTCATGGCGGGAGTCAGTGCCACTGACTGGAGCTGGGCGCCTTTGTTTGCCGATTTCGATAACGACGGCTGGAAAGACCTGTTCATTGCGAATGGATACCGGAAAGACGTCACTGACCTCGATTTCATTTTTTTCGGATTGAACGACGGCAACCCATTTGGTACACCCGAGGCACGTTCAAAAAGGTTCAACACCGAACTGGATAAACTTCCCGAAGTAAAACTTAACAATTACGTCTTCAGAAATACCGGTTCTCTCGTCTTCGAAGATAAAACGGCTGCCTGGGGTACCGATCTTGAGACTTTCTCGAATGGCGCTGCCTATGCCGACCTCGACAATGACGGCGATCTTGATCTCATTACTAACAATATCGATCAGGAGGTTATCGTCTATGAAAATCAACTGAATGCCTGGGCCGACAAACACCATTTTCTCATGTTGCAGAGTACCGACACCGGCGTATTAAACCAGAAAGTGTGGGTATATGCCCATGGGCAACAACAGTACCAGGAACTCACACCTTATCGCGGGTTCCAGTCAACCGTTACCTCCAACGCCCATTTCGGCTTGGGCACTGCAGACGCCGTGGATTCGATCGTCATCCTATGGCCGGATATGAAAAGACTGGTATACCGGAATATCCAGGCGGACACCGTCATCCGCTTCTCGCAGCGGGACGCGGATGGTATTGCCAACGAAAAACTTTTGGGTACCGACGATAATTTCATGTTTAAAAAAGTGGACAAGATCACATTTGTGCATCGTGAAAGCAGTCCTTCCGACATCAAGGTGACCCGCACGCTAATGCATGAGCTGTCGCGTTTCGGACCTTGTATTGCATCGGGAGACATCAATGGCGATCAGCTGGATGATTTTTTTGTCGGCGCTGAAAAAGGCAGTTCCTCGCGCTTATTTATACAACGGGCGAATGGAGAATTCCGGGCTGTGATCATTGAAACCGATACGTTACAGGAAGATGGCGACGCCTTGTTTTTTGATTCCGATAATGACGGCGATGCCGATCTGTATGTCGCCAGCAGTTGTGCGACCAGCCAGGAAAAGGCCGGGCGTCACCGGTTGTACATTAACGACGGCAACGGAAATTTCAACAAGACCGATAGTGCGCTGCCCGATGTCACGATTTCAGCATCGTGCGTTGTCAACGCAGATTATGATGGTGACGGTGACCAGGATCTGTTCATTGGCGGACGACTTGATCCCGGACAGTATCCCCTTCATCCGCGTAGCGCTGTTTACAGGAATGATGGCGGAAAATTCACCGATGTTACCGAGCAGCTTAATTCCGCGCTTCGGCAACCGGGTATGGTCACGTCAGCATTATGGGCCGATATCGACAATGACAAAAGGCCAGATCTTATACTGGCGGGCGAATGGATGCCCATCCGTGTTTTTCTCAATACGACAGCGGGATTTAAAGAAGGCACGGAAAGTTTGGGTCTACAGGGATCGGATGGATGGTGGAATTGCCTTCAGGCCGGCGATTTCAATGGCGACGGATTTATCGACATCGTTGCCGGGAACACGGGAAAGAACTCCTACTTTCAACCGACAGCAGAATACCCCGTAAAAGTTATCGCCAAAGATTTCGACAAGAACGGATCGATCGATCCTGTCGTGACCTACTATAACCCGGTTGAAAAGGACAGGTTTGTCGTTCATAACCGGATGGTCCTGATAGACCAGATTCCTGGTGTCAAACGTAGAATTGAAAAGTTTCTCCAGTATGCCACGACGCCGTACGACAAACTGTTTACAGCCGAGGAAATTGAAGGCGCGTACGAAGCAAATGCTTATATGCTTGCGTCGAAGCTTTTGATCAACCAAAAAGGTAATAAGTTCGAACTACGGGATTTACCCGAGACCGCACAGGTTTCGACATTAAACGATATGATTATCGATGATCTTAATGGCGACGGGCACCTGGATATTATTGCGATTGGCAATAACTATTCGCAGGAGACACTGTTTGGCCGTTTTAACGCTTCCCTCGGTACCATCCTGCTGGGAGATGGAGCGTTCGGCTGGCGTTCACCTGAGCCTGTCCATAGCGGTTTTCTTGTTGATGGGAACGCGAAGTATATTACAAGTCTCGATATTCCAGGCCGCAAGAAAGCTTTTGTTATAACGAATAATAATGACTCACTCGACTACTATGTGATCGAGCCACTGGCGCCACAAATTGCAATACAGCGGTAGAAATCAAAAAATTGGTTTCGAATGAGATATCGGAATTCAATCCGCTGATCAATCACGTTGTACCCAGGCAAGCCGCGCACGACACGCATTACCGGTTGTTGATGCCATTCACATTCCCGCGCATTCCTATGGGGACTGCAATGGCATGACGACTCACCCGGTAACCATATAAAATCCTATCCTTCCATCGGGCACATCTGACATGTAAGGACGCAAGCTACAACCATCCAGGTCACCAAAGCGTATTCCAGGCTGATGATGGAAATTTAAGAGGCTTATCTCTTGATCGTAGCCGTTCATGCAAGGCTGTTCTTTAATCTTGCCATGACTGTGTACCGAATGGATATTTTTGACGCCGGAGTGCATTTAACGGGAAGATGTCTTTTACGGGGTTGCTGGCGTACAATACCACAGATCACAAAAAAAAGAGCGGCGTAATGCCGCTCTTTTTTAAATTTTACCCTTCGCTTCGTTTTACTCAGTAGTCCGGATTCGGCGCAATATTCGTGTTCCTGTCCGTCTCCGAAGTCGGAATCGGGAAGCTCAGATGTTTGGGGACTTCGATATCGAAATTCGGATTATCGGAATCGAAGAACGCATCGTCCAGCGTGATGTATCCTGCCTCGTGCCATCGCTTCAGGTCGAACCAGCGGATACCAGCTTCAAAGGCCAATTCCCTGAAACGTTCGTCCATGATCCATTGCATCACCGTCGCATCATCCGTTTCGCCAGTGTTAAGATCGGCCGGCGCACTGCCGCCATCAATATTCCTGGCTCTTTCACGGATCTGGTTGATCAGTGCAATAGCATCTGCATTACTACCACCTGACTGAAGGATTGCTTCTGCCTTTAGCAATAACACGTCGGCATAACGCAAAATCCTGTCGTTGTTCATAGATGAAAGATTGTTAACAGTTTTTACATTACCGAGTACATACTTATTAATTCTTCGGGTGGCCGGATCGAGCGTCAGTGGAAGACGGGGATCATCTGCTTCAAAAGCGTTCAGCAGTTTTTCGGTCGCAATAAAAGGCTGCCCGCCATATCCATAGTTTTCCGCACCTTCAAACGGCATTATAGCAGCGCTTGATGTTGAGCCAACGGCATTATTAAATTCATCCGGCAGCCAGATGTTTTCCTCGGTCGCGGCGGAAGACGCCTGGTACTCGAAGAGTGATTCTGCATTATTCTCGGCTACTCCAGCAAAGTTATCCTCAAAATCAACCAGTGAGGCACCTGAAATATTGTCGAACGCAGTGATCGCAGCGGTCAGATCGGCATCGCTGTCATTGACGGTTCCTCTGAATACCAGTGCTTTTCCCAGGAAAGCATACGCAGAATTTTTTGTAACCCTTCCACGGTTACCCTCATCCCATGTGGGCGGCAACAGGGCGGCAGCTTCCGTAAAGCCCGCAATGGCCTGATCCAATAGCTGCGTGCCTTCAGATGCGAATGGAAAAATGTCGTTTAACGACGCAGCGCGTTCCGTTATTAACGGCGCGTTTCCAAACACGTTCCAAAGGTGGAAGAACATAAACCCTCTCAAAAACAATACTTCGCCTTTATTGAAATCGCGCATGCCGGGCGTGGTGAAGATTCCCTCTTCTGCTTCCTCGAGTTTCTGGAGCATCAGATTTGCGCGGAGAATCAATTCATAAGCAGAGTTATAGTAATTGTTCAACACACCATTACCAGCGGATAATCCGTTAAACGTTTCGAAATAGACGTGCTGTCCCCCTGACCCAATCGTTGTGATATCGTCAGCCGGTAATTGCCACAATGGTGGCGTGGGAGTTCCTCCGTTCCACCAGTATATTCCGTGAAGCTTGGCATAGACGGCTACAACACCACGTTGAAATTCAAGCTCATTCTCAAAGTAATCGGCCTCTGTAAGAGAATTTGGCTTCGTGTTCAGTATGTCCTCATTACATGACGTGTACGTAATGAACGTTAAGATCATTGCCGTTGAAAAATATTTAATCCTTTTAAAAATCATATCATTTATATTTTAAAAGCCTGCAGAAATTCCTAACGAAAAGACTCTCGCCGGGGGTATGCCATCGTTTTCCGGGTCAATGCCCTCCCATTTCGTAAGGGTGAACACGTTTGATCCGCTGATGTATACCCTGATGCGATCCACAAAACCGGTCTTGCCAAGAACAGAAGAAGGCACCGTATAGCCCAACTGAAAGTTCTTCAGGCGCATAAATCCTGCATCCTCCACCCATCGGTCAGAGAAGCGGTTGTTTTGAGCAGGGTCACCATAAATTGCCCTTGGCATGGACGAAGACGGATTCTCCGGTGTCCAGCGGTCACGAACGGATGTCCAGTAATTTAAACCGGATCCTGACATCGTTTCGCCGCCCCAACGCGCATAATTAATCCTTTGGACATCGCCGACGCCCTGGAAAAGCAAGGAAAGATCGAACCCTTTATATTGCGCACTCAGGTTGATACCATAATAAAAACCGGGTATTGTCTTGCCAAGGTATGTGCGGTCGTTTCCGTTGACGAAACCATCCGGACCGTCCAATGGCAACTGACCACCTTCGAGGGGATTCGTCTTCACATCCTGAAACCACATGTCACCCGGCTGCCTGTTGGCACCGGACATATCGTCGATTGCTGCATTGTAATCCGCAGCTTCGTCATCGCTTTGAAGGATACCTCCCGTCTTATACCCAAAAATGTAGCCGATCGGATATCCTTCCTGGGTCCTGGTCTCACCGCCGGATAACGGTTGGTCGCGATACAAGGCCGTCACTCTGTTTCTCGTCGTGGTCAGGTTACCACCAATGTCAACCCGGAGATCGCCCATGATCTGCGCATAATTAACCTGCAACTCAATACCACTGTTGGTTACACTCCCTATGTTAAACGTGGGACTTTCAGCGATACCAGAACTGCCTGGAAGTTGAACAGCCTGCAGGATGCCTTCTGTGTTTCTCCTGTAATAGTCAAAGCTGAAGCTAAGTTTGCTGCCAAAAGCGACCGCATCGAATCCAACGGATGTTGTTTTGGCGATTTCCCATGACAAATCAACGATCGGGAATTTCGGGAAGTACGCGCCGTACATAATACTTCCAAGCGCATTACCATTGCCGGATCCAAGGGCATAGTCAGGTGTAGTGCTTAAAGTAGACAAGTACATGAACGCAGGAAAACCGACGCCACCAAGATTTTGATTGCCAAGCTCACCGTACCCGCCGCGAATTTTCAGATCGTCAATGAAGGTAAGTGCCCCTGAAAAGAAACTTTCAGAGCTTATACGCCATGCTGCTGACACAGACGGGAAAGTACCCCACCGATAGTCAGGTGCAAAGTTTGAAGATCCATCGCGTCGGATCGTCACATCGAGGTAATACTTGTCGTTGTAGTTGTAGCTTCCTCTTGCTAAATATCCCTGTAGAGCATACTCAGCATTTGTTTCAAAGCCATTGTTCCACTCCTGTCTTTCCGGAATACTGCGGAATTGCTTTTCAATGTAATCGATGGGTGCTCCGTTGCTGAAAATTTCATACTTGATCTTTTGTTCAGACGCATTCAACAGTACGTCGATGCTGTGATTGCCAAAAGCCTTATTGAAATTGATTGAAAACTCTTTGTTTAAGTTGAAGGTGGTGGATGCCCGCTCCGTATAATGTGCAAGGGCATTGCCATCGTGCCCTGCATAAGGATTGCGTTCCGTTTCCTCAAACCGGTAATTTTCATAGATCTGGAAATTATTGCGGCGGTTCTGCGTCCAGTCTGCGGACACTGTTCCTTTGAACCGGAGACCAGCGATCGGCTCGACCTGCAGGAACGCGCTGCCGAGATTTTTTATCAGCTGGTAATCGTTTTCGCGCATGGCCATGTTTGCAAAGTAATTACTGGAAGATTCCGGACCCCATAAACGTTCAATAGGCGTTCTGTTAAACTTGACACCGGGCGTTTTCAGATCCAGATTGAACGCCGGATTGGGCGTAAAAACTGGTGTCGCCTGTGTTGGCGCGAATCCCGTCGGATCGTTCGGATCGTAGATCGGTTGCCATGGACTTATCGTGGACGCTCCGCCGAGGTCGCCTACTGTATTGTCAAGCGCGTCCGCATACGCCAGCCGATAGGTGAATCCGGTAGAAAATACCTTTGAAATGTTCGATTGGAGGTTAGTGGCAAGCGAAAACCGTTCAAGCTGGTTACCGATCAAAACGCTCTCGGTCCGGGAATACCCGCCGGACAAATAATATGTTGTTGACTCGCTTCCGCCAGACACCCGGGCACTATAATCTTCCACCACCGCATTTTCATTCAGCAACTCCTTTTGCCAGTTGTATGTTGGACTATTTCCCAAATAGTCAGGATGCGCAGGATTAAAAACATTGAACTGAGCATTGGTATCCCAAAGCGGTAGTGCGCCAGGGTCAGCACTTGGTGCGTGGTCCCTTCTGTACAACAGGTCGTTTTGCAACATCTCCTGTTGGAGGGCAGCAAATTCCGCCGTGTTCAGCACGTCGAATTTTTGGGCTATATTCTGAATACCCCGTGAAGCATTCAGTTCGACACGCGGCCTTCCCATTTTACCCTTTTTTGTCGTGATAAGAATGACGCCATTTGCGGCACGAACGCCGTAGATCGCCGCCGATGAAGCATCCTTCAGGACGGATATCGATTCTATATCGTTCGGGTTGATCAACGAAAATACGTTCACATCGCCGCGAAGATCTCCCACTACACCGGAAGTCACACTTTCACCAAATTCAAACAAAGGAACGCCGTCAACAACATACAGAGGCTCCGCATTATTAAAGGTACCCACACCACGAATCCTGACCTGAGGCCGCGCATTGGGGTTACCACCCGGGGTCGAAACAAAGACGCCCGCCATTTTTCCCTGCATGGCGAGCTCGGGGTTGATCGCATGCGACTTGGAAAGATCCTCTGCATTGACCGTTGAGATCGCACCGGTCAGGTCCTTTTTTTCCCGTTCGCCATACCCGATGACAACCACCTCTCCCAATTGCTCAATCGATGCAACCATCGACGCATTGACCACGGTTTGCTGACCAACCGGAATTTCAAGCGTTTCAAAACCGATAAAGGAAAAAGCCAGAATGTCCGCATCAGACGCGCCGAGGGAATAGTTTCCATCAGCATCCGTCACCGTTCCATTCGTCGTGCCCTTGATCACTACCGACACACCCGGAACAGCGGAGCCGTCTGCCGCGTCCGTTACCTTTCCGGTAACAGTGCGTTGCTGAGCTTGCGCCGTAGCGACGAGCAACCAGCAGGAAATCATCACTAGTAGAATTTTTTTCATACAAATTTTTAATTGGGTTAAATGAATTTGTTGGGTATTTAGGGTATTACATATATCAATATTCCTGAAAAGCAAACGTCAATTTATCCTGCACTGACCTGCATCGTTTTCACAACCGATTGATCCTTGCCATTCACATTTTTTTTGTCTAACATCGTTTAACAGATAGTCGTCTGCTATGTGCAGGAAAGTACAGGACACTTATTCGGATAGGAACATGTATTTCCAATAAAAACCAAAACGACACTTAAACCGCCAGACTATGTTCGAAGGATTTTTAACGATTGATGAGAACTCGAAAATTCCGAAGTATCAACAGGTTGTCGACACCATCGTATCCGATATTGAAATCGGCCTGGTGAAAGTCGGCGACAAGATCCCGTCGATCAATGAAACCAGCGAGGAATATTACCTGTCGCGCGACACCGTCGAGAAAGCATATAAGATCCTGCGCCGCCGTGGTATCATTACCGCCGTGCGGGGTAAAGGATTTTATGTGACCAGCACTTCGCGCAACGAAGGCAAACGCATCCTGCTGGTATTCAACAAACTCAGCGATCACAAAAAAACCATCTACAATTCCTTCGTCAAAAAACTTGGCACCTCCGTCACTGTGGATCTCCAGATCCACCATTGTGAAAGCAAGATGCTTGAAAAGATTATTATTGAGAGTCTCGGCAAATACGATTACT
>Ga0196965_1001193_pt1 | contig 10610 bp, 9 predicted proteins | sample S1_20metaG_FD_148668 | JGI IMG/M metagenome (GOLD analysis project Ga0196965, IMG submission 148668) | Soil microbial communities from Anza Borrego desert, Southern California, United States - S1_20 | ecosystem: Environmental > Terrestrial > Soil > Desert | place: USA: California | collected... | reverse complement strand
CCCGCGGCGGCAGGTCGTGGCGGTGATCGGCGACGGCGGGCTGTCGATGCTGATGGGCGATCTCGTCACCCTGCGCAAATATGGGCTTTCGGCGAAGATCGTGGTGATCAGGAACGACCTTCTGGGGATGATCGAGTGGGAGCAGATCGGCAAGCTCGGCAATCCGCAATATGGCGTGGAGCTGGAGCCGATCGACTTCGTCAAGGTGGCGGAGGCCTGCGGCGTCCGAGGCGTTCGGATCGAGGATCCCGCGACCTGCGCCGCTCAGCTGCGCGATGCGCTCGAGGCGCCGGGGCCGTGCCTGATCGAAGCCGTCGTCGACCCCGATGAGCCGCCTTTCCCGCCCTCGCTCGACCTCGCCGAAGCGGCCCATTTCGCTCGGGCCTTCGCCCGGGGCGCGAAGGGCCGCGGCAAGATCGCCCGGACGATCGCCGGGGATCTGGTCAGGGAGCTGATCTGAGGCTCAGCCATCATGCGAGGAGTGAAGCGACGAAGCAATCCAGCTTCCGACGCCGAGCCGCTGGATTGCTTCGCTACGCTCCCAATGACGGCTCTGGGGGCCGCCTGAACAGGAGGATCGGCTCGCCTTTGTAGAGGGCTTCCTCGCGCGCGCTGAAGCCGGCTTTCTCGGCGATCCGAATCGAGGCGGCGTTTTCGTGGCTGATGATGGCGACGATCTCGCCGCCGCCCAAGGCCTCGTCGGCCCAAGCCAGAGCGGCGAGCACGCCCTCCGTGGCATAGCCCTGCCCCTGGGCCTCGCGGGCCATGATCCAGCCCATTTCCGGAACGCCCTCGATGCTCGGCTTCATGTCGCGCTTGAAGTCGGCGAAGCCGATCTGGCCGAGATAGGCGCCGTCCTCGCGCCGCTCAACGACCCAATAGCCGTAGCCGAGCAACGCCCAAAGGCCCGGCGAGCCGAGGATCTTGCGCCAGGTGTCCTCCCGCGATGCCGGGCCGCCGAGATGGCGCACGACCTCGGGATCGGTCATCGTCGCCCACTGGACGTCGAGATCGCTCGCCCGGAAGCCGCGCAGCCGCAGGCGCCCGGTTTCGATGACCGGCGCCTGCACGGTCCCGTCCGTTATTTCTTGCCGCCGAGGGTGAGGCCGCCGAAGCGCTTGTTGAAGCGCGCGACCTGGCCGCCGGAATCGACCATCTTGCCGTGGCCGCCGGTCCAGGCCGGGTGAACCTTGGGATCGATGTCGAGGGTCAGGGTGTCGCCTTCCTTGCCCCAGGTGGAGCGGGTGTCGAAGGTGGTGCCGTCGGTCATCTGCACCTTGATCATATGGTAATCGGGATGGGCGCCGTTCTTCATGTCGCTGATTTCCTTGAGATGTGGCTGGTTCCGACCAGCCTCGCGCGAACGCAGGTGCGGCGCTGTACCCAATGCACCCAGAATTGACAAGCCGTGCCGCGGCGCAATAGGTGGGCGCCAGCGAAGGTGCCCTTCACGCCGTAAAAGCGGCGGGGGAAGGGTGAAAAGGGAAGCCGGCGGAAATCCGGCGCTGTGCCCGCAACTGTAACCGGCTCGAGCCGGAAGTCAGGAACCTGCCTTCGCCGTCGTCCGCACCCGGCCGGGACCAGCCGATCGTGCGTGGCATCGCCGGGCGGCTCGCCGCCGGCGGTTCCTCCGAGACGACGTTCGTGTCGTCGCCAGGGAGGAACCCGAATGACCTTAATCCTGCTGCTGGCCGCCGCGGCGGCGCCCGCTCCGCCCGACGAGGCCATCGTCGTCACCGCCTCGCTCGAGCCGGTTCGGGCGGAAGCCAGCCCGGCGTCGGTCACCGCGATCGACGAAAGGCGCATCGAGGCGCTCGGAGCGCCCCTCGTGGCGGACCTGGCGCGCCTCGCGCCCGGGGTCTCCGTCGCGGTTTCCGGCGCGCAGGGCTCGCTCACGCAGATCCGGATCCGCGGCGCGGAGGCGAATCACAGCCTCCTGTTCGTCGACGGGATCGCCTTCAACGACCCCGCTTCGGGCAACGAGGCGCGGTTCGAGACCGTCGCCGCCGACGGACTCACCCGGCTGGAGATCGTCCGCGGTCCGCAATCGGCCCTGTGGGGGTCGGAAGCGCTGGGCGGGGTGATCGCCGTGGAAGGCGCCGATCCCCTTTCGGGAACGAGGCTGAGCGCGAGCGGCGAATATGGCGGCCGCGATTTTCACCGCGGCCATGCCGGACTGGTGGCGGGCGGCGGCGACGCCGGAGTCGCGGCCAGCCTGACCCGGCTGCGCGGCGACGGCATCGACATTTTCGGCGGCGGCGCCGGCGACCGCGACGGCTTCGGCAATCTCGCGGCGAGGCTGAAAGCCGCCATCCGCCCCGTCCGCGACGGGGAAATCGGGATCGTCGGCCACTATATCCGCGCAAGGAGCGAGTTCGACGGAACTCCCGCGCCCCTCTTCAGGCGGGCGGACACGCTCGATTCCTCGCGCTCGAAACTGCGTGCAATACGGGTCTGGACCCGGCTCGGGCTCGCCGCCGACGCGGCCTGGAGCGCCGAGCTCGAGGGCCAGTATCTTCACAGCTCGAACCGCAACCGCAACGGGCCATTGCCGCTCAACCGGACGCTCGCGGACCGGCTTCGGATCGGCGGCAAGCTGATCCGGCGCTTCCCGGCGGCGGGCGGCCGCCATGTCCTCATCGCCGCCGCCGAGCGGGAAGATGAAAGCTTCGCCGCGCTCGACCAGGCCGTCTTCTTCGCCCCCGATCAACGCCGGACGAGAGGGAGAAGCGCCTTTGTCGGAGAATGGCGGGCGCAATGGGGGAAGGCGCTCTCCACCGACCTTGCGATCCGTCACGACGATTTCAATCGCTTCGAGGACTCGACGAACCTGCGCGCCGCCATCGTCGGCCGGCCGATCGGGCGTCTGCGCCTCCACGCCGCTTACGGAGAGGGAATCGCCCAGCCCACCTTCTTCGATCTCTACGGCTTCGATCCCGCGAGCTTCATCGGCAATCCCGAGCTCACGCCGGAGCGGTCGCGCGGCCTTGAAGCGGGTGTCGCCTGGGAAGGAAAGTCGTTCGCCCTGGGCGCGACGGCGTTCAGCAACCGGCTGGAGGGCGAGATCGTGGAGGATTTCAGCGCCTTCCCCTTCACCGTCCGCAACGCCTTGGGCAAGAGCCGCCGGCGCGGGGTGGAGGTGTCGGCGGAGGCACGGCCGGCGGCCGGGCTTCGGGTCAGCGCCAACTATACCTGGCTCGACTCGCGCGAGCGGCGGGTCGGCGCCGTCCGCGGGTCGGCGGAACCCCGGCGTCCCAGGCACGGCGCGAACCTCGCGGCGGACTGGACCACCGGGCGGCTCGTGGCGGGCGCCTCGCTCGCTTATGTCGGCAAGCGCCGCGACAGCGATTTCGATCCTTTCCCCGCCGTCCCGGTCACTCTCGGCGACTATCTGCTGGCCAACGTTCGAGTGGCCTACCGGCTTTCGGAGGAGATCGAGCTGTTCGGTCGGATCGAGAATGCGTCGGACGAGGATTACCGGGATGTCTTCGGCTACAATTCGCCGGGGAGGAGCGTCCATGCGGGCCTTCGCGTTCGTCTCGGCGATTAGCCTCGCTCTCGCCGGAGCGGCAGAGGCGGCGCCGAGGCGCGTCGCCTCGCTGAACCTGTGCACCGACGAGCTGCTGCTGATGCTCGCCGATCCCGGGCAGGTGATCTCCGTCACCCATCTCGCCCAGCAGCCGGCGGAGACCCGGCTGTGGCGCCAGGCGCGGCGCTACCGGCGCAACGACGGCAGCCTCGTGTCGGTCGCCGGTCTACGGCCGGATCTGGTGCTCACGATGGGCGGAGGCGCCCGCGACCGGGCGAGGATCGCCGGGCGACTCGGTCTGCGCATCGTCGACCTGCCCTACCCGCGATCGCTCGCCGACATCGAGCAGTCGGTGCGCACGGTCGCCGCCGCGCTCGGCCGCGGGCCGGCGGGGGCCTCCTTGCTCGAGCGGATCCGGCGGCTCAAGGCGGCCCGGCCGCCCGCCGCCGCCGAAACCATCTGGCTCGGCGGCGGCGGCCGGACCGTGGCGGCCGACAGCCTCGCCGCCCAGTGGATGGCCCTTGCCGGCCTGCGCCAGCGCCCCGTCCGCGGCGAGCGGGTGTCGCTGGAGCAATTGCTGGTACGGCCGCCGGCGGTGCTCCTGCGCAGCGACTATCGCAGCGGCCAATATTCGGCCGAGCAGAAATGGCTGTCGCACCCGCTGGCGCGGCGCTCAGCCAAGGCGCGCGACCTCGTCACCGACGGCCGTCCCTGGACCTGCATGGGCCCGGCTCTGATCGCCGAGATCGAGCGGCTCAGGGCCTCCCGTCATTCCGGCGAAAGCCGGAATCCATGAACGCCGTGCCGCTCGCTTCCGCCCGGCGGTGTTCATGGACCCCGGGTCGGGCCCCGGGTGACGGAGCGGGGCCGCGATGAGCCGGCCGATCCTGCTCCTCCTGGCGCTGGCGGCCGGTTCGGCCTTCGCTTTGTCGTTGGCCCTGCCCTGGCCGCCGATCGCGGCGCTGCTCGAGCAGGACCGGCCGCTGGCGCTGGCGCTGCTCTGGGAGCTGCGGCTGCCGCGGGCGCTGCTCGCTCTGGCCTATGGGGCGATGCTGGGAGCCTCGGGCGCGGCGATCCAGGGTCTGTTCGCCAACCCGCTCGCCTCCCCCGACCTCACCGGCACGACCAGCGGCGCGGCGCTGGGCGCGGTGGTCACGGCCTATCTGTTCGGCTTCTCGGCGCCGATCGCCCTCGCCCTCGGCGCGGTCGGGGGAGCCTTGGGCGCCCTCCTCCTGCTGCTGGCGCTGGCCGGGCCGCGGGCGGAGACGGCGACCCTGCTACTCGCGGGGCTGGCGATCAGCGCCCTGGCCGGCGCGCTCACCACCCTGGCGCTCGCTCTCGCCCCCTCCCCCTTCGCCTTTTACGACGCCTATGAATGGCTGATGGGCTCGCTGGTCGACCGAAGCCTCGAGCAGGCCGCCTTCGCGGCCGCGCCGGCCATGGCCGCGATCCTGCTGCTCCTTCGGCTGACCGCGCCGCTCGACAGCCTGACCCTGGGCGAGGAGGTGGCCCAATCCTTCGGTCATGACGTGCGCCGGCTCAGGATCGCGATCGTCTGCCTCACCGCTTTCGGAGTCGGAGCCTGCGTCGCCATTTGCGGGGCGATCGGCTTCATCGGCCTCGTCGCGCCGATCTTCGCACGGCGGCTGACCGGCGGCCATCCCGGCCGCGCCATCGCTCCGGCGGCGCTGATCGGCGGCCTGCTGCTGCTGTCGGCGGACCTGGTGGTGCGAAGCGCGCCGCTCGGCCGGACCCTTCCGATCGGGGTGGTCACCGCCTTGCTCGGGGCGCCCTTCTTCCTCTGGCTCGTCGCCCATATGCGCTGGAGGCTGGAGCGATGACCGCCCTGCTGAAGGCCGAGAAAGTGGGCCTCGCCGGCCGGCTTGAGCCGGTGGACCTCCGGATGGAGGCGCCTCAGCTGGTCTGCCTGATCGGCCCCAACGGAAGCGGCAAGACCAGCCTGCTCCACGGCCTCGCCCGGATCGGCGGGCCGTCCGGAGAGGTCCGGATAGACGGCCGGCGGCCGGACGGCCTGGCCCCGGCCGAGCGCCGCCGGCTCCTTTCCTACCTCCCGGCGTCGCGCGACATCGCCTGGCCGCTCGCGGCGGCGGACGTGGTGCGCCTCGGGGCGGACGAAGCGGAATCGCTCGAAGCGATGGAGGCGCTCGACCTCGCGCCCTTCGGCCGAAGGCGGGTCGACCGGCTCTCGACGGGCGAGCGAAGCCGGGTCCTCATCGCCCGGGCGCTGGCGCCCAGGCCGAGGCTGCTCCTGCTCGACGAACCGGTCGCCAACCTCGATCCGCTCTGGCAGCTGAAGCTGATGGGGCTCCTTCGCCTCGCGGTGTCGAACGGGCAGGGAGCGGTCGTGGCGATGCACGACCTGGACCTTGCGGGGCGCTATTCGGACAGGCTGGTGCTGATGGATCAGGGAGCGATCCTCGCCGACGGCGAACCGGGCGCGGTGCTGGGCTCGGAGAGGCTGGAGCAGGTATTCGGGATCAGGAAGGTGAACGGCGAGTGGCGCCCTCTTGCCTCCCTGCCGCGGAGCGGTGGGGAGGGGGACCATGCGAAGCATGGTGGAGGGGTGATTGGCGAGGCATAGGAGGATCGCGCGCGAACCAATTGAGTTCGATGCGTTTTACCCCTCCACCACCCTTCGGGTGGTCCCCCTCCCCATCTTCGATGGGGAGGCAAATCAATCGCTCGGAGGATCGGCGATCATCGCCGTGAAATTGGCCTCGGCGGCGACCTTGCCGTCGATCAGCACCTTGCCGGCGAACTTGCAGACGCTGCCGCGGTCCTGGACTAGCTCGACCTCGATCCGGAGCAGCACGCCCGGCTCGACCGGCCGGCGAAACTTGGCGCCGTCGATCGCCATGAAATAGACGAGCTTGCCGGTGCCGGCGAGTCCGAGCGATTCGACCGCCAGCACGCCCGAGGCCTGCGCCATCGCCTCGATGAGCAGGACTCCGGGCATGATCGGGCGGCCGGGGAAATGGCCCTGGAAGAAGGGTTCGTTGATCGTCACCGCCTTGATCGCGACGATCCGCTTCTTCGGCTCCAGTTCCTCGACCCGGTCGATGAGCAGGAACGGATAGCGATGCGGCAGCGCCGCCATCACCCGCCGGATATCGAGCGGGGCCCCGGCGGAAGCCGGGGTGGCGGCTGCTGCCGGGTCGGAGCTCACCGGCCCTGCGGCTGAGGCTGCGCCGGCTGCGCCGCCTGCGGCAACGGAGTGACGCTGACCGAGGGCAGCGCCGCGTTGAGGGCGGTCATGACGTCGTTGGTGACGTCGAGCGCCCCGGCGCGCGCCAGGGTCGCGCTGGTGTCGAGGGCGAGGTTGGCGTTCCGGGCGTTCATCACCTGGGTGATGATCGGGTTGAGCCGGGTATTGATCTGGCGAAGCACATGGGCCTGGGTCGACTGGATGTTCTGCTCCAGCCGGGAGATTTCCTGCTGGGCCGAGGTCTCGCGCTGCTGCAAGGCCTGCACGCGCGTGGTGAGCGCGGTCTCGGCGGCGGTGCGGGCGGCGCCGGTCTGGTTGCGCAGCGCCGCGCCCGCCTGCTGGATCGACTGAGCTTCGGCCTGAATCGGCTGGCCGAGCTGGGTGGCGCGGGTGCGGGCCGAGGTGATCAGACCCTGGAGCTGGGTCTGCGCCGCGCGGCACGCCGTGCATTCGCGGTAGATGCGGTCGCTGTCGACGACGACGATGACCGCGGGCGGGGTGCGCTGCGCCTGGGCGACGCCCGGCAAGGCAAGCGAAAGGGCGGCGAGGGCCGCTCCGAAAGCGAGTTTGTTCATCAGAATGCGGTTCCTACGTTGAAGGTGATCAATTTGGTGTTGTCCCCGTCAGCTTTTACGAGAGCCTTGGCTATATCGATCCTGAACGGGCCGAAGGGCGAGTTCCAGTTGACCCCGAAGCCGACCGACACGCGCGGCCTGGGGGTGTCGCCCAGATATTTCTCGTTGAAAGCCTGGATGCCGGGGATGAGCTGCGTGTTGGGCGGGCAGCTGCCCCCCTCGGGGCGCACCGTCGAATTACCGTTGGAGTCGAAGCAGCGGTCCTTGGTGAGGGGGCTGCCCGGCGCGATCGGGTTGGTGATGGGATCCTTGAGCCCGAAAAGGGCGCCCGCGTCCACGAACACGGACGGCCGAAGCCCCATTTCCCGGAAGCTCGAGCTCAACGGTATTTCGAGCTCCAGCCGGCCGACATAATAAGCTCGGCCGCCGAGCGAGTCGTCGGCGAAGAATTGCTTGCGGTCTGTGACGGGATTCCCATCCGCGTCATAAGGAATGCGCTGCAGGCGCGGACCGATTCCGCGAATGTCGAAGCCGCGGATCTGCGGCTCGCCGAGGAAGAAGCGGTCGGTGATCCGGACCGGATCGATGCCAGGGCCGCGATCCTCCTCGAAGCTGTGGACGTAGCCGCCCTCGATCGAGGCCGAGAAGATGAAGCCGCCACGCCCGAGATTCCAGAACTTCTGGGCGTTGGCGCGGGTGCGCAGATATTTGACATCGCCGCCGAGGCCGGCGAAATCCTGGCTGATGCTGAACCGGTGGCCGCGGGTCGCGCGAAGGCGGTTGTCAGTGACGTCGTACAGCAGCGAATAGCCGACCGACGAGGTGGTGCGCTTGCCGATCGCCTCGCACAGATAGCGGCTGACCCGAAGCGGGTCGCAGATGGCCGGCTGCGGGCCGGGGCCGTCGGGATCGGTGAAGAACTGGCTCTCGTCGAGCGTCACGCTGTCATGGTTCAGGCCGTAACGGCCACCGAGCTGCATATATTCGGTCAGCGGCATTCCGCCGCGCAGCGTGAGGCCGGTGCTGGTCTGCTTGTAGGTGGTGTTGCGGTTGCCGGCGATGAAGTTGAAGTTCGAATAATCGCGGCGGTAGATGTCGAATCCGAGCGCGATGTTGCGGTCGAACACGTACGGCTCGGTGAAGCCGAGCTCGACCGACTTCGAGTAACTGGAATAGTTCACCGACGCTCGAAGCGTCTGCGCCATGCCGCGGAAATTGCGCTGCTCGATCGAGAGGTTGAGCAGGAAGCGCTCGAGGCTGGAGAAGCCGGCCGACACCTGGAGCTGACCGGTGGCCTTCTCTTCCAGAGCCGTCGACAGGATGACCCGGTCGGCCGCTGAGCCCTGGGTCTGCTCGACCTCCAGATTCTCCTGGAAGAAGCCGAGCGACTGGATCCGGTCGCGGGACCTTTTCACCCGGATGCTGTTGAACGGATCGCCCTCCGCGAGCCGGAACTCGCGGCGGATCACCTTGTCGCGGGTGAGCGTGTTGCCGCTGACGTCGATCCGCTCGACATAGACACGTGGAGTTTCGGCGACGTTGAACGTCACCGACATGGTCTTCGATTCCTTGTCGCGGCGGAAGTTCGGCTCGACGTCGGCGAAGGCGTAGCCGAACAGGCCGGCGCTCTCGGCGAGCGAGGTGACGGTGTCCTCGACCTGCTTGGCGTTGTACCAGTCGCCGGTCTTCATCGGCAGCACCCGGGTCAGGGCCTCGTTGCTGAAGTCGCGAATGGCGCTCTCGACCTTGACGTCGCCGAACTTGTAGCGTTCGCCCTCCTCGACGACGTAGGTGATGATGAAGTCGCGGCGGTCGGAAGTCAGCTCGGCGACCGCGGACACCACCCGGAAATCGGCATAGCCGTTGGTCAGGTAGAACATCCGCAGCTTCTGCTGGTCGAAGGCGAGCCGGTCCGGATCGTAGACGTCGCCCGAGCCGAGGAAGCTCAGCAGGCCGGTGCGCTTGGTGACCATCTCGCCGCGAAGCTCGCCGTCGCTGAACCGCTCGTTGCCGAGGATGTTGATCTGGCGAATTCCCGACTTGGGCCCCTCGCTGATCTCGTAGACGACGTCGACGCGGTTCTGCTCGAGCTGGACGATCTTGGGCTCGACCGTGGCGGCGAAGCGGCCCTGGCGGCGGTAGAGCTCGATGATCCGGGCGACGTCGGCGCGGGCCTTGGCGCGGCTGAAGATCTGGCGCGGGGCGAGCCTGATCTCCGGGGTGATCTTGTCGTTCTTGAGGCGCTTGTTGCCTTCCAGGACGATGCGGTTGACCACCGGGCTCTCGCGCACCTCGATGGTGAGGTTGCCGGCATTGTCGCGGATGGCGACGTCGGCGAAGAGATCGGTTCCGTAAAGGTCGCGCAGGGCCTCGTCGAGCCGCTCGCGGTCATAGGCCTCGCCGACCCGCAGCTTGACGTAGGAGACGACCGTCTCCGGCTCGAGCCGCTGATTGCCGACCACGGCGATCGACCGGATCACCGACGCCTCCGGCTGCGGGGCGGCGGCGACGGGTGCGGCCGGCTCGGGCGGCAGCGGCGTCGCTTCCTGAGCGTGGGCCGGCAGCGCCAGTCCGCCCAGGATGGTTCCGACGAGCAGGACAGAGCAAAGCCGCCGGCTGTTCTTAAATGAATTGTTGGGTGTCACGCGTCCCCGCCCTTAGACTGAACGGACGGCACGAGCGGCCATCCTGTTTCCCTGTCGCCCCTGCCCTGCCCGATCATGCTCAGTCGATCAACCCGCCAAGCTTCGACCAGAGGCCAAAAGAGCCCAAATCGTTGAAGGTGACCAGAATCATCAGAGCGAGAAGGGCAGCCAAGCCGGTCCTGAACGCCCATTCCTGTGCCTCCGGCCGCAAGGGTTTCCGGCGGACGGCCTCTATCCCGTAGAAGAAGAGATGCCCCCCGTCGAGCATGGGGATTGGCAACAGGTTGATGAATCCCAGATTAATTGAGATCACGGCGATGAACCACAGGAAGGCGAGCAGCCCCATGCTCGCCTGCTCTCCGGAGAATTTGGCGATCTTGAGCGGCCCGCCCATCTCCTTGACGGAACGGCGGCCGGTGATGATCTGCCCCAGGCCCCTGACCGTGGTGGTCACGACCACCCAGCATTGCTGGACCGCCCCGGCGACGGCTCCGAGCGGCGAGACCGGTGTCAGCACATGGTCGCCCGCGCCGATACCGAGCATCGGCCGGCGTATCTCGTTGCCGAAATTGTCCTTCTCGACGACCACGCGCGGCCGCACGTCGAGCTCAAGCCGGCGCCCGCCCCGCTCCACC
>Ga0196965_1001192_pt1 | contig 10611 bp, 5 predicted proteins | sample S1_20metaG_FD_148668 | JGI IMG/M metagenome (GOLD analysis project Ga0196965, IMG submission 148668) | Soil microbial communities from Anza Borrego desert, Southern California, United States - S1_20 | ecosystem: Environmental > Terrestrial > Soil > Desert | place: USA: California | collected... | reverse complement strand
TCACCTGGTTCTCCGAGTAGCGGCGCTCGAAAGACGAGGTGGCGGACATGTTGATCTTGTCCGCGTTCCTCTCGCCGACGAAGCGGACGGCGTCGTCGACCGCCTTCTGGACGAGCCCCTCGAGGGTCACCCAGGCCCAGTCGAGCACCCGCTGCTGGAGCTCGGGGGAGGGGTTGGGAACGTTCCAGTTGACGATGGTGTCGCCGGCGTCGGAGTTCTTGAGCTGCTCCTTGATGGTCTCGCGGCGGCTCGTCTCCTTGCCCCAGACGTTCCGGTTGATATTGATCTCTTTCTCGTACTGGAAGGCGATCTGCGAGTTGTACTTGACCGTCACGTCGACGGCGGGCAGCTTGGAGAGGGCGAGCGCGTCGTACTGCACGCGGAACGGCGAGACGCTGCCCTGGCCGGGGCCGAAGGCGGTCTTGAACGTGTTGACCCACTCCTGGTTGGGGAGGTGGAGCACGAAGGCGGCGCGGTTCGCGGCATAGCGCGAGGGGATGGCGTTGATCGTGTACTCCTCGCCACCCACCTGGAACATGAAGAAGGACTGGGCTTCGACCCAGTCGAACTGGCCGATGGTGATGCCGTGGCCCAGGTTGTCATAGACCGCCTGGAGCGCTTCCGGGCTGACCGTCAGCTCGGTGGTGAAGCTGCAGGTGCCCTGGACTCCCTCGTTGGTGTTGTACTCCGTCAGGGAGAACGACGGCAGGGAGACGCCGTCCACCATCTGGCGCGCGAAGCTGATCGACGGCTCGATGTACCACTTGTTGGGGTCGTCGAAGTCCCCATAGACGGTCACCGTGCTGCGGTCCTGGTCGTAACGGAACGTCTTGGTGTTCTGGATGTTGATCATCGGCTCCTCCTTGAGCGCGGTTTTCCTCTCAGGTCCGGGGGAGCGGGGCTCGCCAACCGGATCCTCTACGGTGAGCTGTGGGGGGATTCCCCGCTGCCGGCCCCTGTCCAGGGAAGTTCGGCGATTCAGCGATAGGGCAAGGGGTGTGCCAGTCGGCGCCGGGCCGCGATGAAGGAAGTAACTAGCTGATCTGCAATAGTTTACGGCGCGGGAGGCGTCGCGTCGCGGCGCCTCGGGAGGGCCGCCGCGTTATGTCGAACTATGTCGGCCGACGTCGCCCGACATTCCTGCGCTGGATAAGAAAACGGCGGACGCCGAGCGGGTGCCCCCCGCCGGCGTCCGCCGGAGCCGATACCTTCCAGCCTAGGCGAGACCGGGCTGGAGGGGTGTCCCCCCTGCCAGCACCGGCTGCCAGGCTGCGACCGGCTCGTCCAGAGTATCCTCCGCCGGCCTCCGGCCCAGGATGCGGGCGTTGGCTTCGGCGAGGACCGATCTGAAGGTGATGCCGAGCCACAGGCCCGCGATCACCGGATAGGTCAGCACGTAGGTCACCATCAGTCCTGGGACGGTGAAGATCACCAGGTCCCCCCAGATCTGGATCGGCTGGAGGATGCGGAAGAGCTGCGGCGCCAGGGTGGTGAACACCGCCCAGGTAGTCACGAGCGCGTCCGTGCCTCCCTTCGCCGCCACGGTGATGACCAGGGCAAGGTTGGCGGCTCCCCACAGCGTGGTCCAGAGGTCTCCCACCACTCCCGGCACGCGGGCGAGCACGAAGATGGCGCCCACTCCCGCGCCGAGGCAGGCGTTGAGCAGCCAGCGCAGGTTGGCGAGACCCGGACCGTCACAGCCGAAGCCGCCGGCGTTCGGCCGAATGATCCAGGGCGTGGTGAAGAGGATGGGCAGGAGGTTGCTGGCGATGCCGACGATGCCCAGGATCCGGACCCGCTTGCCGTTCAGGACGCTGGGGCCGAGGGTGTCGATGACCAGCCTCACCGCGGCGATCGTGCTGTCGAGCCAGATCTTGAGGACGAACACCGTCGCGAAGAGGCAGCCGAAGATCCCCGACACCCACTTGCGCCACTCCTCCATGGCGGCGGCCTGCTGCGCCGTCATGGCGGCCCGCTTCGAGGCGGGGGAGATGCCGCTCTGCTCGGCCAGCCACAGGGCCGTGTACTGATCGGTGAACCGCGCCAGCGCCGCGTCGTCAGGGAAGGGGGCGCTGCCCGTCATGATCTTGTAGAGGATCGTCGACGGCACCGCCAGGATCAGCGAGAAGATCTGGGCCGGCCGGAAGGTGAGCGACTTGCCGGTGATCAGCTTGTAGAGCTGCGAGACGAAGGGGATCTCCCACTCCTCGGTGAGCATCGCCTTCACCGCCTCGACCACGTCGATCACCAGGTCGAGGATGGTGAGCACCGTCCCCTTCGCCGCGGCGATGGTGAAGAGGGCGACCCCTTCCATGATCTTGATCGTGCCGGCCATCACCAGTTTCAGGGCGTTGTCCGGATCGCTGCCGATCTGGTTGAAATAGCCCACCGCCTCGTCGAAGACGGCCTTGCCGTCACCGAACTGGAAGTTGTTGACCAGCGCCTCGATCTCCTCGACGATCCGGTCGACGCCCGCGTTGACACCGATCAGGGCCTTCGACTCCTGGGAGACGGTTTCGGAGTAGTTCGCTTCGAAGGAGTTCTGCAGCACGTTGTGGCCGACGCTCGAATCGAGGGCCGGCTGCGGCTCGTTGTTCTCGTCGGTGTACTGTCCGAGGTCCGTCTGGCCATCGATCGTCGCCAGGTAGGCGTCGACCGCCTGCTTGATCTGGTCGCTCATGCTGTCGAAGCCGGTCTCGACCAAGCCGCGCACCGACCGGACGCCGAGGACCATGTAGTCCAGCGACTGGGTCATGGTGTGCTCGATGGCGGCGGCCGTGCGCTGCATGTCGTCCCAGTTGAACAGGAACGCCAGCCACTCCCAGAGCTCCTGGAAGAAGACCTTGATCTTGTTCCAGATCCCCTCGACGATGTCGAAGGCCTGCTGGAAGAACTCGATCACGGTGTCGAAGAACTGAGTGACGCCGTCGACGATGAACTCGAAGGCGACGCGGATCTTGTTCACCAGGCCGGTGATCGGATCGACGATGGTGCTGACGAAGAACTCCTGCAGGGCGCCGAGGATCCGCGTCACCCCCTTCTTGATGGAGTTCCAGATGTCGCCCCAATCCACGCCCAGGAAGCCGGTGTCCGTGGCCGTGGCCTTGGCGCTGTCGATGAAGGCGAGCCGCTGAGTGGCCTCCTCGCGCGTCAGATCACGGTAGCGCGGGAAGCCGCTGCGGAAGTCCACCGACCAGTGCTGCTCCTCGACCTGGGAGTGATCGATCCGCCAGCCCGAGCCCGGGCGCTGGTTGCCGCCGCCGGTGCGTACGAGATGGGCGCGGCGCTGGGCGCCCACGGGGCGCATCCGCAGGGAGGACGGCACCGGCGGCGGGCCTCCGAGGGACATGGCCTTGTTCGAGACCTGGGCCAGGGTCGCGGCGTTCTCGGGCGTGCGGTCCGCGCCCTTGAGAAGGTACTCGCCGGAGACCGTCTTCGCGTCCATCACCTGCTGGGTGGTGACGCCGTAGAGCTGCTTCTGGAGCTGGGCGTTGGGCTGGACCTCCACCCCTTCGGCCTCGTTGGTGAAGTTGGTGCTGATGAAGAGGGTCGGGGCCGTGAGGCTCTGAGTGCTCAGGAACAGGTTGACGATGCCCGAGGTGTTGGACTTCACGGTCACCGTCCGGTATTGGCTGGCGATGTAATACTTGCCGTTGATGTTGAGAGACGTCAGAGTCGACGCCTTGATCCGCACGTCCGCCTCGGGCTGGGCCAGGCCCTCGTAGTCGATGACGAGGATCTCCGCGCTATGGGCGGGGACCGGGACCATCTCCGCCGACTGCTGGAGCCCGATCTCGGCGTTGTACCACTGGGTGGTCATCGGGTCCTGCCAGAAGCGGTACAGCTGGTTGTCATGGGTGACGGTATAGACCTCGGAGTAGCCGGCGGCGCTCCGCCCCACGGTCATGATCGAGTTCGGCACCGGGTTGCCCAGCGGGAAAAGCGTGCCCCAGACCGGGACGTCCGGCGTGCCGACCTGCCGCGTGTGATAGAGCAGGTCGTCGGCGCCGATGCCGAAGACCTCGACCATGCCGGCGGCGTTGATCACCGCGTCGATGGACACCAACTGGGTGGTGTTGTCCTTGTCCACCTGCTTCCAGTCGTCCCACTCGAGCGACTGGCCGCTCTGGTATTTCTTCTGCCGTTTCCACCAGAGCTTGCCCGAGGGGTCGAGGGCGAGGATGTTGAGGCGGTTCATCGTGTCCTGCACCACCGCCAGGTCGCTGCCCTTGATATAGCCGATCTTGGTGAAGTACGAGAAGCGGCTGCTGCTCTCGGCGAAGAGGATCTCGCCGTCGAGCGCGATGGCGTACAGCGCCGTCTGCACCGGGTTGTTGGAGCACATGGTGATGAAGCTCGCCTTGGCGTCCTGGGCGCTCCCCTGGCCCTGCTTGATGGGCACCCAGTCGCGCGACGCCCAGGTGCCGTCCGGCTTGATGAAGTTGGTGCCCACCACGTCGTCCTCGAGGATGACGTTGACATAAACGTTATCGAAGTTCTTGGTGGCGAGGAACTGCTTGATCTTCTTCGTCGCGCCGGAGGGCTGGAAGACCCGCTGCGTGTAGCGTTTGAGGCCCTGGTCCCAGGTGCTCAGGGTGAGCTGGTTCTGATCGTTGAGCCCCAGGAGGTTGGGGTTGTTCGAATCGCCGCCGGTGGCGATGTAGGCGCTGATCTGGCGGGCGACGATGCCGAGATCGTCTTCCACCCAACCGTCGGCCGAGTCGTTCTGCTGGCGGATGCGCGACACGTGGTTGGCGGTGCCGACGGAATAGACGTCGAGGTTGCCCTCTCTGTTGAGGAACGTGGTGAGGTCGGCGCCGCCGGAGACGGAGCGGACGAGCTCGTAGGCCTCCATGAACTTGGTGCTGACGACCAGGTTGGCGGAACCGAAGTCCTGGACGAGGGCCGTCTTCCAGACGGGATCGGTGCTCTGCGAAGTTGCCGTTGCGGACACAGGGAGTCTCCTTTTCTACGAATTGCTGCGGGAAAGCGGATGAAGCCACGAGCCCGGAGCGGCGGCTTGCCGCAGGGCCTGCAAGGCGGGACAGGTCCAGAAAGTCTTGCCGGTTGCGTCCAGCGAGCTCATGCCGCCTCCTCGGGTGGCACGAGGCCGAAGCTGAGGGCCGCCGGGGCGCCGGCGGCGATCACGATGCCGAACAGGCCGTGACAGGTGACGAAGCCGCGGCGGCCGGCCAGCGGCTGGCTGACCGCCTCGTACAGCGGCAGCTCCCAGCCGCGGGCGGCGCAGAGGCGCAGCAGAGCCGCGCGGATCTTGCCGTCACCGCCGAACAGCGAGTTGGCGAACGTATAGAAAGTGAACGCCGGCGCCTCGCCGCGCGCGGACAACGAGTAGCTCCAGCCCACCTTGCGGCATGGGAGCTCGAGGCGGGTCGTGCGCTCGTACGCCTGCTGGAGGAGGTCCAGCACCTCCGGCGCGCGGTTCTCGAGGCCCACCCGCGACATCAAGGTGGCCATCTCGTGGCAGAGGACCCCTTCGGCCTCGTAGTAGAGCTCGAGGCGGCCGGCGTCGGCGTGATGGCCCACCATGCAGAGCTGCGCGCCGCGGACCTCCAGGACCGGTGGTGCTCCGACCTGCTCCCGCTCCCAGGCGGCGGCAAGGGCCGAGGCCTCTGGGGGGACCTCGGCGTACAGCTTGTACGTGTTTTGACCTGGCCGGTGCCGGCCGCCGATCCAGGCGCCGTACTTGAGCGTGCCGCCCGTCTGGGCGCTGCGCAGAAAAGTGATCAGATCCGCGGGCATGGTGGCGCCGCCCAGCCGGCGGTACAGATCGAGGGCGACGTCCAGCCGTTCGTCGCAGGGGCGGTCCGGCCCGGTGACCTCGGCCGTCCAGCGCAGCGAGGGGTCGCCGGCGACGAACGCCAGTTCCATGGGGAAGCCGGTGCGGGAGAGCTGGCTGCCGCTCCAGTCCGCGCCTTCGGGGAAGACCTCCTCCAGGGAGGCCGCGGCGGCGGCGGCCGGCTCCAGGGCGGTCTCGGCCGCCAGCCGGAGGGCGCGGTCCACCGCCGGGTGCAGCTGTGAGGTGAGGACGGTGCTCTCCATGATCACGGCTCCGAGGGGAGGGTGAGCAGCGAGGAGAAGCCGGACTGCTCCGGGTGCTCCACGGGCTCGCCCTGGCGCGGGTAGTAAATGGCCCGCCAGTAGTAGGTGGCGCCGGCCCTTCCCAGGTAGCCCCAGTACTCCGGCAGGCTCCCCTCGGTAAAACGGTACTGGTTCAGGCTCTTGGGCCGGCCGCCGCTATCTTTCAGATAAATCTCGACGACCACCGCCTCCCAGGTTGCCCAGTGGACCTGCGAGGCGTTGATCGTGACGGAGCTCCACATGGGCGTGTCGCCCACCGGGATCACGCCGAGGTTGGCTTCGGTGGCGGGGATGGTCACCTGCTTGCCGCTCTTCAGGATGACGGCGCCGTTGTAGCGCACCAGGGCACGGGTCGGGTCCACGGCCAGGAAGGTCCAGTCGAGGGAGGTGTGCTCGCTGTCCAGGGTGACTTGGCTCTTGCCGCTGGCGATCTGCCAGTCCTTTCCTTCCTCGTGGTTCTCGTACTGGAGCTGGATACAGCGGACCGTGGGGTTGGCGCCCGTCAGGCCGACCGGCAGGAAGGCGGCCTGGCGCCAGGAGAACGGGAACGGCAGGGGGTTCCAGCCGGCCGCGATGGAAAAGCCGGCGCGGAAGCTCCCCTCGGCCACCTGGTAGTCGGCGTCGGCCTGGAGGGGCTCGCCGGCCGCGTAGTCCTGGCCGGCCAGGAGGCTCCGCTCGGGGCTCTCCGAGGAGAGGGTGACGAACTTCGGCTGGTCCGCGAAGACCCAGGAGAGGTCGATGGCTCTCACCGCGGTGAAGTCGATGCCGGTCGTGGCGAGGAGGCGGAGACCGAGCTCTTCGATCACCACCTCCTGCGCTCCGGCGGCGGTCAGGGTGGGGGAGACGTAGTCGGGGTGGACGCCGTCCCGGAAGAAGACGACGTACTGGTACCAGAACTCGTAGCTGTAGGAGCCATCCATGCGGAGCACCGCGTAGAGGCTCGTGGTCCAGGGAGAGGCGCCGGCCGGAAAGACGTGCTCTCTCACCTCCCAGGTGAACGAGTAGACCTTGAGCTCCACTTTTTCGATCGGCAGCTTCGCCACGTCAGCCGGCAGACGGAAGGTGACATCGAACGTCGGGATCACTTCCGGTGCGACCCGTGGCGTGTCGAGAGAGGGAGACCAGCGATGCGGCGAGGGTGCGCCGGCATCTTGCGGTTGGAAAGGTTTCTGCGTCCACGTCGTCATCGCTGGGTCTCCTTTGTGAGCTGTTGTTGGCGGTCAGGAACCGGTCAGGCGACGACCGCCGCCTCCTCGAGGTCCTCGGCGGCGGGCGCGAGCTCGGCGCGCAGGATCACGGGTGTGGTGGAGGTGCCGTCCTTCGGCAGGACGATGAGCTGCGTCTGGCCAGGGGTCGTCGTGACGTAGGTGTCAGGACCGGTCTCGTGGAAGTAGGTGACCTGGTAGTAGTAGACGATGGCCTGTCCCGCCGGGGCGTAGAACGTGTAGTACTGCTTGGGCACGGCGCCCTCGGTCTGCCGCATGAAGGCCTGGGACTCGATGTAGGTGCGGTTCTCGAAGGCCTGGGAGATGGCCTCGGCACCCTCCGGATTGCCCTCCAGAGTGAAGAGGTCGACCTGGACCATGGTGACGCCGCCTTCCCAGTCGACCTGGAAGGGATCGATCTCCACCGTGAACGGCGTCTCGAGATAGCTCAGGTTGATGAAGCCCCACTGGTTCTTGATCTTCGACAGCGGGCGCATCTTGCCGTTGCTCAGGATGAGCGAGCCGCTGTACTCGATGAAAGCCCCCGCGGGGTTGTCGATCACGTCGAGAGTCCAGGGCTCCCCTTCGGTGTACTCCTGGCCGGTGGGCACGGCGAAGCTCCACTGGTGGCTCTGCGAGTTGCCGTTCTGCGGGTCCTTGTACTCACCGGAGATCTGCACCCGCCGGATCGACGGCAGCGTCGTCGCGCCCGAGGGATTGATCACGCCGATGCTGAACAGCGTCTCCTGGAACGGCGAGAAGATGGTGACGAGGTCGCTGTTCTGCGGCGGGAAGACCTTGCGCGAAGCCACCTGCACCACCCGCTTGTCCTTCATCACATAGGTGAGCTGATAGGTGTACTCGTTGGTGCTCGGCAGGAAGCTCCGGCTGGCGATCTCGATGGGGGTGACGTTGTCCACCATCTTCTTCTGCTCGTGCTTGTTGACGCCGTTGGGCAGGTTGTAGAAGAAGTCGATCAGCACGAAGTCGACCTCGTCGAAGTTGATGTTGCTGCCGATGAAGGTGGCCCTCTGGATGCCGAGGGCGGTCAGCGGCAGCACCACCGTCGTATTCGACGACGGGATCCAGGGCGATTCATAGGCGTTGTCGGGCTCGGCGTACTGGACCTTGTACTTGTACCGGTAGGACGGATCGAACGGGTCGGTGCCGTCGGCCTGGAAGTTCCAGGAGGTGGGGCCCTTCTGATCGAAGACGAACGTGTTGCCGGTGACCTTGGTCGGGTAGTCGACGGTGAGCTCGACGTACTGGATCTCGTTGCTCTGCAGGCTGTCGCGGACGGTGAAGGCGACCGACAGGTTGCGGTTCTCCGCGTGGCTGTACAGGCGGCTCCACTCCTCCTGGCTGAAGGCCGGGAGCTGGGCGAAGGGGATGATCGCCCATTCGATCACCTGGTTCTCCGAGTAGCGGCGCTCGAAAGACGAGGTGGCGGACATGTTGATCTTGTCCGCGTTCCTCTCGCCGACGAAGCGGACGGCGTCGTCGACCGCTTTCTGGACGAGTCCCTCGAGAGTGACCCAGGCCCAGTCGAGCACCCGCTGCTGCAGCTCGGGGGAGGGATTGGGGACGTTCCAGTTGACGATGGTGTCGCCGGCGTCGGAGTTCTTGAGCTGCTCCTTGATCGTCTCGCGGCGGCTCGTCTCCTTGCCCCAGACGTTCTTGTTGACGTTGACCGTCTTCTCGTAGTCGAAGGCGATCTGGGAGTTGTACTTGACGGTCACGTCGACTGCGGGCAGCTTGGAGAGGGCGAGGGCGTTGTACTGGACGCGGAACGGCGAGACGCTGCCCTGGCCGGGGCCGAAGGCGGTCTTGAACGTATTGACCCACTCCTGGTTGGGGAGGTGCAGCACGAAGGCGCCGCGGTTCGACGCGTAGCGCGACGGGACCGCGTTGATCGTGTACTCCTCGCCGCCCACCTGGAACATGAAGAAGGCCTGGGCGTCGACCCAGTCGAACTGGCCGATGGTGATGCCGTGACCCAGGTTGTCATAGACCGCCTGCAGCGCCGCCGGGCTGACCGTCAGCTCGGTGGTGAAGTTGCAGGTGCCCTGGACTCCCTCGTTGGTGTTGTACTCCGTCAGGGAGAACGACGGCAGGGAGACGCCGTCCACCATCTGGCGCGCGAAGCTGATGGCGGGCTCGATGTACCACTTGTTGGGGTCGTCAAAGTCCCCATAGACGGTCACCGTGCTGCGGTCCTGGTCGTAACGGAACGTCTTGGTGTTCTGGATGTTGATCATCGGCTCCTCCTTGAGCGCAGTTTTCCTCTCAGGTCCGGGGGAGCGGGGCTCGCCAACCGGATCCTCTGCGGTGAGCTGTGGGGGGATTTCCCCGCTGCCGGCCCTGTCCAGGGAAGTTCGGCGATTCAGCGATAGGGCAAGGGGTGTGCCAGGCGGCGCCGAGGTCGCGATGAAGGAAGTAACTGGCTGACCTGCAATGGTTTACGACGTTGGAGGCGTTGCGGCGCGGCGCCTCGCCGGGGCCGCCGCGTTATGTCGAACTATGTCGGCCGACGTCGCCCGACATTCCTGCGCTAGAATGAAGCCGTTCTTATTTGATTCCGGCCCGATCGGCGGGGCGTGACCGCGTCGGAGCCCTTCCCGGAGAGGACAGACGGTGGTGGTTCTGCTTCTCGAAAGGAGCTTTGGATGACCTTGTCCCCGCGCACCGCGAGCCGGCCCCTGGCCCGGATCTCCCTCTCCCTTCTCCTGCTGCTGCCATCGCTCGCCGCCGCCGGCCCCGGGTTGAGTCCGCAGGTTCTGAGCAAGCTCGAAGCGAAGGAGCAGGGCAAGTCGCTACGGGCCCCGGACTCCCCGGACGAGGCCCAGGAGCACTTCCGCGCCAAGCGCGCGCCGGTGGGCGAGACGGCCGTGCCGGTGGAGCGGTACTTCGCGGCCCAGCAGGCGATGCGGCAGATGCCCCAGCACTCGGCCGCCCGCGACGCCTTCCTGCCGTCCCGCGCCGAGCTCGAGGCGAAGGGGCTCTCGTACGTCTCCGACGCGGCGAGCCTCGGCGCCTGGTCCTCCCTCGGGCCGGGCAACATCGGCGGGCGCACGCGCAACCTGGTGATCGATCCCCGGCGGCCGGAGGTGATGTACGCGGGCGGCGTGGCCGGCGGGGTCTGGAAGACCACGAACGGCGGCGCGAGCTGGGTCCCCCTGGCCGACCTGATGGCCAACCTGGCCATCGGCTCGCTGGTGATGGACCCCGCCAACTCCAACGTCCTCTATGCCGGCACGGGTGAAGGGTTCGGCGTCGGCGTGCGCGGCGGCGGCATCTTCAAAACCCC
>Ga0196965_1001191_pt1 | contig 10611 bp, 9 predicted proteins | sample S1_20metaG_FD_148668 | JGI IMG/M metagenome (GOLD analysis project Ga0196965, IMG submission 148668) | Soil microbial communities from Anza Borrego desert, Southern California, United States - S1_20 | ecosystem: Environmental > Terrestrial > Soil > Desert | place: USA: California | collected... | reverse complement strand
ATGGCACATTTGAAATCGGATTTTTTCTAATTATTATTTCAGCTGTGCTTAATATTCTAGCAAACAGATTCATTATGAGAGATGAAAAGTTGGTAAGATCTGCCGATCGAATGAGGGATTAGATTTGTTTCTTTTAATCGGAGGATGTCCTTTCTCGTCTTGCTAAATATATTTCAGCATTTTGCGTTTTTTTAGCAAATGACTTGTGAATTCGGGGATAAATTTAATAAAGCTCATTCCCTTAAAATCAGGTCAACGCAGCAACTTATCCAAGCGAACAAAATCATAATCCCCGCTTTTTATTTCTTTTATCAACTTATCCAATCTGAAGTAAAACTTATCTTTTCTTCGGGGATCCGTTCCGATATGTATTAATAGTATGAAGCCATTTAAACCATTTGGATCCTTTGCCTCATATTCTATTATAGAATTATAAATTTCCTCTGAAGACCTATACCTTTTCACCATCTCAGGATAAGTATAATCGGCTGTTGAACGTGTACCTGGTGAAAAATTTATAAGCTGCAACCCTGCTTCAGATGTCCATTTTGTAATGGTGGAATTGTACCATTCATAGGGAGGCAGGAAGTAAAGTGCATCCGATTTCTTTATCCCAAATGCAGCCATTCTTTTATAGTTATTTTCCAGGTCCTGTTTAAATTCCTTTTTACTCACCAGCAGACTGTCAACCTTTTCCCAGTCCGCATACAAAAGGTGTTTGTCTGAATGGGCACCCATATAATGTCCGTCATTTTTTAATTGTGTTATCAAGGATTTGAAGGCAGGATTTGTATAAAAATTTCCTGTGAGGAAAAAAGCAGCTGAAACATTATTCTTCTTTAATACCTTTTGTATAATCTCTCCTCCATCTGCAAATTCATCGCTGGTAAAAACCAGGGCAAGTTCCTTTTGTGAAAGGTCTCCTCTGACAATTGCTCCATGGGAATCTTTAACTACCTTTTTGCCGAAGATCGGCCTTTCTTGTATTGCCGCAGTGATAAATACTAAGAACAAACAGGCAGCTATTTTTTTGAACGTTTTCATAGATGACTGAAAATAATGATAAAATTACTTTATCCTACTATCCCTCTCCTTTCGTAAATCTGAAAATTATTAAGTCCAGGGTACCTTTATTTTTACCTCCTGATAGGGGAAATGTAAAAATTAATGGTAAAACCTTTGTGAATTGTTGGTTTATAATTCTGGTATTCATTGTATATTTTTATCTTCAATATTTAAATCCTTTTTCTGGTTACTTAAAAACTTATATAAATGAGAATAATATCATTAACCCTAATTTCCATAATACTTTTATCCACCTTTTCATGTAACCTGAGCAAAAAGCCGGAAGCCCCCGAAAGACCGAGAGAGGCTTGGGTAATACGCTCCGTTTTGGATAAGAAACCAAGAATGATAAGTATTGCTTTAAGCGATAAACTTTGGATTGCCTACAATACTCAAACTGCTTCATTATATAAGGCATGGACGGGAGGAATAAATTTTGACGGGCCGGTATATACCTCTGCCCATGGTCCCCAGCCTACCAGTCAAGGAATTACCTACTTTGAGCAACCTGATAGTGTCCAGTTCATTCTTATAAAAAATGGCGCTGAAATGCCTGCCGAGGTAATTTATAAAGGACATACTATTCTTGACAACAAAGTCACTCTTAAATACGAACTAAAAAATGAAGGGCAAAACATCGTAGTAGAAGAGACCCCTGAAGTCCTTCCAAAAGAAGGCGACCAAGTGGGATTTGAAAGAGTCTTTACGTTAGCCAATGTTCCGGCAGGCGTTCAGGTTGGTATAAAAATGAACCTCAATTCGATGCCTGAAGCCAATGCCTTTACTACGGATGGTAAGTTCAATGTCTCCCGATCTTCTGACCAAAGCCTTGAAAATAAAACCTTCTATTCAGCAGAAGGAACCCTTGTTTTAAATAACAATGACGAGACAAACTTTTCTGTAACCCTGATACCAATGCCGGTAAAAGTCACGGCTGAAAAACTTGCCGGTGAAGCCGCTGTAATGGAGCTTATGGCTAAAAGCGACTGCAACACCTGTCATAATAAGGATGTAAAAACCGTAGGTCCTGCTTATATGGAAATCGCCAAAAGATATGGCAGCACTGAAAATATACGGAATGAACTGGTAGCTAAAGTAATCAAAGGAGGAGCCGGAAACTGGGGACAAGTACCAATGACTCCCCATCCAACCCTTAGTAAAGAAGATGCTGGCACTATGGTTTCTTATATTCTTGCCCTGGATGCAGACCAGGAAGTAAAGAAAACTTCTAAACCGTCTGTTCCCAAATTGGACTATGAAATTGAGTTTAAAGCAATAGCACCTGGGACGATCGATCCTCAGGAAGAAAAAAAGGGAATTGCATTAAATATCTATCAGTTCAGTGAAGCTATTAAAGATTTTCCTGAAATTAACGGGGAGATGCTGCCTGTTTCCTCAGGTTCTATCAATGCCCTTCACGCTGATGACAATGGTTTTGGAGAATTGAAAAACAATTTTGCCATACATGCCACCGGTTTTATCAATATAAAGAAGGAAACAAATATTGTCTTCAGATTGGTGAGTGATGATGGCGCACTTCTTTTCATTGATGATAAATTAATTGTAGACAACGGAGGTTCTCATCCAATGGAACCTAAAGACGGTGAGATTATTTTAAAGAAAGGGAAACATCCTTTCAAAATAGAATATTTTCAGGGAGAGGGCGGAAAAGGCCTTTCATTGCAATGGCTGCCTTATGGAGCAAAAGAGTTCACGGTAATTCCTCCAGATGTATTTACATTTAAAGGAACGGCTATCCAAAAAACACAAGCAGTACCGCTGGATGCAGGGAAACAAGCTGCTCCCGGTGACGGTGCGCCTTTGGAAGCAGTTCACCCAAGTTTTGATCTTGCACAAGCACGTCCTGATGATTTCAAACCTAAAGTAGCAGGATTAGATTTTCTGCCTGATGGAAGAATGGTAGTGACCACATGGGATTCGCTGGGATCTGTATATCTGTTGGAAGGTGTACAAGGAAAGGACCCGGGTGCAATCAAGGTAAAAAGAATAGCTTTCGGACTGGCTGAACCTCTGGGGGTAAAAGTAGTAGATAATGAAATATATGTGTTGCAAAAACAGGAACTAACCAAGCTGGTAGACCTGAATGAAGACGACATTATAGACGAATATCAAACCATTTGTAATGGTTGGAAAGTATCTGCCAACTTCCATGAATTTGCTTTTGGATTGGTTTATAAAGACGGATACTTTTACGGTACCCTTGCAACAGCTATAAATCCTGGGGGAGCCAGCACTCAACCCCAAATTCCTGACAGAGGAAAAGTAGTTAAGATCTCTAAACAAGATGGCACCTTTTCATTAATTGCCAGTGGCCTTAGGACGCCAAATGGAATAGGCTTTGGCGTGGATAATGAAATATTTATAGCAGACAATCAGGGAGACTGGCTGCCTGCAAGTAAAATTGTCCATTTAATAGAAGGCGCATGGTATGGAAGCCGATCGGTAGATTTTAAAGGGACTGAAGGGTTAACAGAAACACAACCTGTAGTCTGGCTGCCACAAGATGAAATAGGAAATTCTCCTACACAACCCGCAGTATTAAACGTGGGACCATATAAAAACCAAATGATTCATGGGGATGTTACTCATGGCGGGATAAAGCGGGTGTTTGCTGAAAAAGTAAATGGTGCCTACCAGGGTGTGGTTTTCAGGTTTACACAAGGAATGGAAGCTGGAATAAACCGACTGGTTTGGGGACCGGATGGAGCGCTTTATGCCGGAGGAATAGGATCGACAGGAAACTGGCAGCATCTTGGGAAGTTGGGTTATGGTTTGCAAAGGCTAACTTATAACAATAAACCTGCTTTTGAAATGCTTGCGGTAAGGGCTAAACCTAATGGCATTGAAATCGAATTTACAGAACCAATTAAACAAGGTGCAGGCGAAAACACAAAGGATTACAACATCAGACAGTGGATGTATAAACCTACTGCAGAATACGGAGGACCTAAAATCAATGAGGAAGGTTTGTCAATAAAAAATATCACTCTTTCCGAAGACAGGAAAAAAGTATTCCTTGAGCTTAAAGGAATGAAACCAAAACATTTGGTATATATCCGTCTCAATAAGAACACGATGATAAGCGACGGCGGCCAAACCCTCTGGACAACCGAAGGCTGGTACACGATGAACAATATTCCTGCTAAATAACCTTAAACGGATGTCCAAAAAGTAAGCTTCCAGTCTTGCTGAATTTATTTCAGCACCTTAAGTCTCCACAAGGAAACGACTTAAAGATCCCGAAATAAATTCGGGAAGACTTTTTGGACATCCGTTTTATTTATTCACCCAAACTACTTTTTCATCAATTGGCTTTCTTGTACCTTTTGGAAGTTCAATAGAAGGATAACCTATATACAAATAGCCTAATAATTTATCATCAGGGTCCAGGTTAAAGAAAGGCTTGGCCTCTTCCCAGTAGGTAATTCCGCCGCTTCCCCAAAATGCTACCACACCATGCGCAGCAGCAGTAAGCATCATATTTTGCACAGCACAGGCTACGGCCTCTACCTCTTCTATTTCAGCAATCTTTTTTGATTCCTGACGCTTCATACAAATGGCAATCACATGGGAGGCATTTAAAGGGGTTTGCTGAAGTTTCTGATACTTATTTTCAAGAAAGGATTCTCCTGCTTTTTCTTTATATAGGCCTGCCTGAAACCTGGCCAATTTTTCTATTCCTTCTCCAGAAAAAACCATAAATCTCCAAGGCTCCGTGAAGCCATGTGTAGGCGCCCAGGTGGCATTTTCCAACATTTCCCTAACTACATTTTCAGGCACTATTTTTCCTTTAAGGAATTTCTCAGGTTTTAAACTTCGTCGCGAACGAATGAGATGAGTTATTTGCTCAGGGTCTATTTTCACTTTTATTTTATTTAAAATTTATTGGATTGAATTATAAATATCCTTCTATTATATTCAAAACTCAAAATTAAATTTTTTTAAAATGGAGACCATACTAGATCACCAATTAGAAGAAATATCGACCGAACACAAAAAAGTGGTCTATGGCTCTTTTTGGCTACGATTTCTTGCGTCTTTTCTTGATGGTTTAGTGATTACGCCCTTCACGCTGATTCTAATATTCTCTAAACTTACCGGGGCACCTGCCCTTTTATTGTCCTTATTTATCAATACCCTTGGACTGTGCTATAAACCTTATATGGAAACATTTTACGGCGCTACTCTGGGAAAAATGGCTTTTAAATTAAGGGTAGTAAATTCAAATTTTAAGAAAGCAAGTCTTAAAGAAATTCTGCTGAGAAATAGTCTAAGCCTGGTCCCATATGTTATTCTCTCTTTCGTTTACTTTTTTAATGAATTCGATTATGGAAGATTTAAAATTAAAGATTACAGGTATTCAAGCGAATATGGATCTTCTCAATGGTTGGTTTATTGTATGTATGCTATTACAATAGTAGATGGAATCTGTTTAATTTCGGATAATAAATATTATTTTAGAGCATTGCATGACCGGATTGCGAAAACTTATGTTATTAAAGAATAAGAAGAAATAACATTGACAAGAATTATGGCAACCAAAGACAAAAGAATTGATGCATACATTGCCAAATCAGCAACATTTGCACAAGCAATCTTAAATCATTTGAGAGCACTGATCCATCAGGCATGTCCTGAGGTGGAAGAAACCATAAAATGGGGAATGCCTCATTTTGATTATCATGGTGCTGCAATGTGTCACTTCGCAGCTTTTAAACAACATTGTGCTTTTGGATTTTGGAAAGCTTCCATAATGTCGGACCCTCACAATCTTTTTGAGAAAGAAAGCAAAACGGCTATGGGTAGTCTGGGTCAAATAAAAGCCCTTGCTGATCTGCCTTCCGACGAAATTTTAATCAAGTATATTAAAGAAGCTGCACGCCTTAATAAAGAAGAGGTAAAGCTTCCTTCCAAAAAAGCTTCTGAATAAAAGGAATTGATTGTTCCCGATTATTTCTTTGAAGCAGTAGGAAAAAATACGGATGCTTTAAGAACTTTTGAAAGCTTTAGCTATACTAACAAAAAGGAATATGTAGAATGGGTAACCGGGGCAAAAACCGATGAAACCCGGCAGCAAAGGCTTTCAACTGCTGTAGAATGGATGGCAGAAGGAAAAGTAAAAAATTGGAAGTATATGAAATAATGAATGAGCGAAAAATGAATATCAACAATCAAAGCTTCGCCAGTAACAGTAAGGGCTAAAGCCCTGATTGGTTTTTGTGCTTTCTTTATCTCCACCCTTCAGGGTGGAGATATTAAAGATGATTTCTTGAATTATTCATGATTATAATGCATTCTGAATAGCTATCCTGTGGGATGAGGGAAAAATTATCGCTTAGTCTCGGTTGGGTTTTCTTTTTCCTTTGGCTTCCTATCTTGATCTTATGCTCGAAATATTCTGAATTGGCTCGTCCTTTAGGACGAGGGGCAGGATTAATATACATAAAATCAGAGCTTCATTCCTTTATAACTCTGCCGGAGGTTGATTAGATTAAAAAAAGAGGAGCCAGGAAATTGTTAATCCTGGCTCCTCTTTTATATATGGTTTAAGATGATTTATTTGCTCAATTTCTTTGGCTCTTTTAAATTAAATGCTGCTTTCACCTCCTCAAAGTTTGAATAATCAATCGGCATTTTTCTGAAGTTAGGAGACTCTGCTGCCGGAACTACCACAATCCGTGCGATTTCGTTATCAAAATGATCTAAATTAGGATCAAGTGGAAAAGAAGCCTCCGCAAAAATATTTACATCATCTACTGTAAAATCATAATTAAGATTTAAAGTACCAGCATCGCTAAAGAAACTTACAGGCATTAGCCTCCAAAGATCCTTTCCGTCTACCTCGCCATTAAGTAAATAGACCAATACTACATCTTCCCACAAAATTTCATCCCCCGGAGGAAAAGTATAAACCTGGCTCCAATTATTTCCGGAGTTCAGATCAAATTCAACCTCATACATCAGCCCAACAGTAACAATACCTGGGTTACCTTGTGGGCCAGGAGGGCCTGGTTCTCCTTCACAGGCTAAAAAAAATGGGACGGCTAGCATCCAAAGTAAAGCGGGTTTAAATCTTTTCATATCAGTTGTTTTTGCTATAAAACTTCCTTGTACAAATATTAAGCCGTATTTGAAATGATACTTTAATTAATTGATTTATACATATTTAATTATTTCAAAAATTTTGAAGGGTCAAGATTTATACTTGAAGGAGGAGCATCATTTATTGAACTCCCCCACTCTTTGTTGGGCCGATTTCCCATTACCATTTCCAACGTACCTCCGTTCATTAACTCAGTATGTGTAAACCATGGCTCTTCCAAAGGCTTTCCATTTAAGGTTATGCTTTGAATGTATTTGTTTGCTGCAGAATTATTTTTAGCAATAATGGTGAAGGTTTTATTCGAAGGGAGCTTAATGGTTATTTTATCAAATACCGGGCTTCCAATCGTATAAACAGGAATCCCCGGCGTAACAGGAAAAAAACCCATCATAGAAAAAACAGCAAAAGCAGACATTCCGCCACCGTCTTCATCGCCGGGAATGCCAAAGAGATTATCGGTAAAATAAGTATCCAAAAGCATCCTGATCCTTTTTTGAGTTTTCCAGGGTGAGCCCAGGTAATTATAAAGATAAGGTATATGGAAGCTGGGCTCATTTCCCATAGAAAATTGCCCAACCAATCCCGTCGCATCAGGAAATACATCCCAGAAATGGTATTTGCTTTTCGGCAATTCTTCCCTGAATAACTGATCCAGTTTTGCTTCTGCTTTTTCCCTTCCGCCCATCAGCTCAAACAGTCCATCCAAGTCATGCCTTGCATTCCAATCATAAGTAAATCCGGTGTTTTCTGTAAAATAATCTCGGCCTCCCTGCCCACCCGAGAATTCGGGATCAAACGGTTCTATCCATTCTCCTTTGTCATCTTTTGGCCAGGCAAAACCTTTTTCTGCCCTAAAAACATTTTTATAAAAAGTGGATCTCTCCAAAAACAATTCTTTTTCCTCTTCCTTCCCTAAAACCCCTGCCATCTGAGCAATACACCAGTCATCGTAGCTATTCTCCTGAGTAACCGAAACAGCTTGTCGCCGGGCAAATGCGCTAACTTCAGTCACCGTTTCCTTTTCTCCGGGATGAAGCGCAGGCATATATCCGTTTTCAGTATAAAAAGAGTCAAGGGATGTAGGCGGTCCATTTTTATCCGGAAGCAAGGTCGCTTCCAGGGAATTCTTTTTTAGTCCTTCATAAGTCTTCTTAAGATCAAAATCCTGAATTCCCTTAAACCAGGAATCAGCTATCCATGCAGCGCCATGATTACCTGACATTACCGGAAAATCTCCGTAAAGCAAGGCAAAAGAGGGCATCCATCCGCTTTGCTCATACATTTTGATATGTGAAATAATTTTATCCTCCTGCATTTGTGGATTGAGGATGGTATACAATGGTTCTAAGGCAATATAGGTGTCCCACAACCAATTGTCTACATAAAAAGGATCGGATGATTTGTGAACCTTATGATCGTATGCGCTATAATACTTTCCATATTCATTAATATTGATCATTCGTTCATAACCTCTGTATAAAGCGGTGTAAAAAACCCTTTTTTGCGCTTCGGTACCTCCTTCAACCGTTATTTGTGACAACACCTTTTCCCAGGTATCCTGTGCATCTTTTTGTACCTTTTCAAAATTCCAGTCCGGGATTTCCTTTTGTAAATTTTCCTTAGCCTGCTCTACAGAAATAAAAGAAATTCCATACCTGAAATCAACAGATAGCGGCTCTTTAGAAAATTCTATTAAAATGTTTCTGTTTTTAGAATGGACCGCTTTAATATCTTTATTTACTTCCGCATAAAAGTAGGCTTTCATGCCCTTAAAATCTTCCATCCCTGTAAGTATTCTTTTCCCGTCCTGATTTATTTTCCCTTCATTTATTATCCCTAACCGAATAAAATGAGGCGAATTATCTTCAAAAGAAACCCTGAAATAACCGCTTCTTTCTGCAGGAGAAAACTCAATGACACCGTTAAGGTCTTCCAATCTTGTGGAATAGTAATAGGGAGTGGTTTTCTCCTGATCATAAGTCATTCTTTTATCCCACAATTCCTGGATTGAACTTCCGTCGACAGGCATAAAGGAAAACAAATGGGGATGGCGATGAGAAGAGATCGTCAAAGGAAAATAACTAATCTGGTCATCAAGCTGGTCCTTCTTATAAGGAAAGACACGAACCATACTGTTAGGAAGATGAATGGTAGGTCGGGTAGGAACCAAGAGAATGCCCACGCCGCCGATGGTAGGATCTACATAAGAAACATTGTTTTTCAGCGCCTGTCCAAAAATAGGGTATGAAAGGACAAGGAAAAATAAAAATCGCACAAGCTTCATCAATTCGAATTTAAAGTTTTGAAATAGCCATGACCATAATTTATTCAAACGAAGATGAATATTCAATGGCGTATTCCACGTGGCAATAAAAAAATTATATACACGTGAAAATAAGGTAAAACAAAGAATTATAAAACGATTACGAAATAGAAGCCTATGCGATTTTGATAAAAGAAGTTTTATAGCTTTTTATTTTTTCTTCCCGGACCTGCTTTTACCTTTTCCTGGATTTGTTGACTGTGGATGATGCGGATTGTTGGTGTTTTTTGTCCACCCTTTATGTTTTCCATTATCCTTTTTGTCAACTACGACAACAGCGCAGGAATTTAAAGAGACAATTAAGAATAAAAATAACAGGCCTGATAATAACCCTTGTATTTTGCTCATAGCGATATTTTTACATTAAGCTGTAAAAGTGGTATTAAAAAGGAAGATTAATAGTGAAAAGGATATCTCCAGGTGATATCTGTAATATTTTACGATAATTTCCTCTTAGCTTAAAAAAACAAATACACTTTGTGTGTACGCACACATTTTTTCTCTAAATTTATTGTTTTTAAGAGTGAGAATAAATATGTTTGAGCATTTACTGGGTATTTCTAAGAAAAACAGTCCTTGAGAATATTAATATTTAAAAGAATACTTCAGACGGAAATCAATAAAAAAATTAACCTTTAAATCTTCCTTATGAGACCATCATGTTATGGGGCATCACAAAAAGGAAAAATAGCAGATGGTTCCATGAATTAAAACTAAACCCATTTCACGAATGAAAAAAAGATTTTGGCTATTACTAGTAGCTCTAATATGGCAAATTAACCTACAATCTTTTGCCCAATCCGTCACCGTAGACTCTCTGGGACTTGTTCCTTTACCTTTAAATGTAAATATCTCTTCAGGTGAATATACGCTTCCCAATACAATCACCATATCTGCTAGTTCTTCCGATGAAACCAATGTGGCAGGATTTCTAAAGGAATACCTGGAGTACTTGGGAAAAAATGTAAATGTAACCTCTGATAATAATGCAACAATTAAATTAATAGCTACGGATAAATCAGTGGCTAATGTAGAAGGCTACGAATTGGAGGTAAATAATGATGGAATTACCATCAATGCCTCTTCAGGGGCAGGATTG
>Ga0196965_1001190_pt1 | contig 10618 bp, 7 predicted proteins | sample S1_20metaG_FD_148668 | JGI IMG/M metagenome (GOLD analysis project Ga0196965, IMG submission 148668) | Soil microbial communities from Anza Borrego desert, Southern California, United States - S1_20 | ecosystem: Environmental > Terrestrial > Soil > Desert | place: USA: California | collected... | reverse complement strand
CGGAGCCGTTCGAGGGCTTCGGGCCCGTTCTCCGCCGTGCGGACCTCCAGTCCCAGCCCCTCCAGCAGTTCCTGGGCGACCGCCGCCACCCCTGCGTCGTCCTCGACCAGAAGCAGCCGACGTCCCGCCGTCATGGCGCGAAGAGCGGCCGGCAGAGCGGCGGATTCCATTTTCTCGCTGGGCGCCAATGGCGGGAGGTACAGGCGAACCTCGGTGCCGCGGCCCGGAGTCGAGGTCACACGGACGCCGCCGCCGCTCTGTCGCGCGAAGCCGTACACCTGGCTCAGCCCCAGCCCCGTGCCCTTGCCGACCGGCTTGGTCGTGAAGAACGGTTCGAACACTCGCTCCATCACCTCCGGCGTCATGCCGGACCCGTTGTCGGAGACGGTGACGCAGACGTAGTCGCCGGCCGGAAGCTCGGCGATTTCGCCGACGTCGACAGAACAGAGCATGGTGTGGACGCCGACCTTGCCCCGATCGCCGAGAGCGTCGCGCGCATTGACCACCAGGTTGAGAAGAGCCGCCTCGAATTGGGCGGGGTCGACGTTCACCCGCGCCCCGCCGCGACGGAGCTTCGGTTTGAAGTCTATGGCCTCGCCCAGGGCCCGGCGGAGCAGGGGCTCGCTTTCCCGGATCAGGCCGTTCAGGTCGGTGGGCTCGGGCCGCAACGCCTGACGTCGCGAGAAGGCCAGCAACTGATGGGTCAGGCGTTCGCCGCGCCGCGCCGCCGACAGCGCCGCCTCGCCCAGCTTCTTCTGGCGCGCGGCGTCGTCGGGGGCTCTCAGCATCATGTCGAGCGCGCCGATGACCACAGTCAACAGGTTGTTGAAGTCGTGGGCGACGCCGCCGGTCAGGCGACCGACCGCCTCCATCCGCTGGGCGTGCATCAGGTCCGCCTCGGCCTTCGCCTTTTCCGCCAGCGCCTCGCCGACCCGTTCCTCCAGGAGTTCATTGATGCGCTTGAGATCGTCCTCGGCCCGTTTGGCCTCGGTGACGTCGATATTGGCGCCGACATAGCCCTGGAACCGCCCGTCGCCGTCGAAGCGCGGCACCCCTTCGCAGCGCAGCCAGCGCAGCCCGAGCATCGGATGGTTGACCCGCACCAGGCCTTCGAACCGGTCGCGGTTCTGGAACGCCTCCAAATAGGCGGCGTCGAACTGATCCACATCGTCGGGATGAGCCACGCGCCGCCAGCCCTCGTCCAGCGCCTCCTCGCTCTCGATGCTGAAGAAGGTCCTGTAGCGGCGGTTGGCGAAGGTGACGCGGCCGTTCTCGTCGCTCATCCAGATCAGCGCCGGGGCGCTGTCGGCGACCGTCCGGAAACGGGTTTCCGATTCCAGAAGACGCGCCTGCGCCTCCCGGATGTCGGTGACGTCGAAGGCGACGCCGACGAAGCCCACCACCTCGCCGCTGCCGCCGAAGCGGGGGCGGGAGAACGATTTCAGCCAGCGATATTGGCCGTCATGACGCCGATACCGCGCTTCCAGAGAAAACGGCTGGCGCGTAGCCTCGCCGGCGAGCGACTCCTCAAGGACGCGTTCCTGATCGTCGGGGTGGAGGATCTCGCGCCAGTCCAGCTGCCGCGATTCCTCATAGGTGCCGCCGCTATAGGCCACGTACGCCTGGTTGACGAAGGCGCGGGTGCGGTCCTGCTGGGTCACCCAGATCAGCACGGGCGCGGTGTCGGCGATGGCGCGGAAGCGCTCCTCGCTCTCGCGCACCTCCGCCTCGGCCCGGGTGCGTTCGATCTCGGTCCATGTCCGCCCGGCGACCTCCTGTAGCAGGTCCAGTTCCTCGTCGGTCCATTCCCGAACCTTCGAGTCATGGGCGTACATGAAGGCCCGCAGGCGACCGCTGCGAATGAGGGGCGCCCGTATCAGGGACCGGGTTTGCAGACGCTCGAAGATTTCCAGCGCGTCCTCGGTGCGGGGGTCCTGCCGGACATCGGAAATCTTCACGGTGCGCCCGGCGGCGAGATCGGAAATCAGCCCGGCGCCGAAATCCTCAAGGGAGAACTGGCCCTGCGCGCTCGCGACATCCGCCGTCCAGTCCCGGCTCATCGAGACGGTCTGGCGCTCCTGGTCGACCTCGCCGTACCCGACGCGTTGAACCTGCAACTCGGCGCCCAGCGCCCGTTCCACCTCGGCCATGATGGCGTCCGGGGACGTCAGGTCGCGCAAGGAGTCGGTCAGCGCCAGCAGGAAGGACTGCCGCCGCTCCTGTCGCGCGATCAGTCCGATCGCCTCGTGGCTGTCAGTGACGTCGAACGACAGGCCGACATAGCCCATGAACTGGCCGTCGGCGCCGAAGCGCGGGTTCACGGCGACCCGCATCCAGCGCCAGGCCCCGTCCGCGCGCAGGAACCGCGCCTCGAATCCGTAGGGTTGTTGCTCCGGCCGATGCAGGGCCTGGATGGCGTTCACCCCCGGCACGTCATCCGGATGGATGGCCTCGCGCCAGACATGGCCCAGGATGTCTTCCGCCGGCCGGCCGTAGAAGTCGACCAGGGCGGCGTTGACGAACTCCACCTCTCCGTTCGCATTGGTCAGCCACACCGGAGACGGGGCGGTGTCCGCCATCAGGCGGAAGCGCGCCTCGCTCTCGCGCAGGGCGGCCTCCGCGGCCTTGGCGCCTGAAATATCCACCACCACGGCGATGAAGCCCTCGACCGCCCCGCTCGGGCCCGTCAGGGCGCGCACGCTGATGACTACCCAGACGATCGATCCGTCCGAATGGATGTAGCGCTTCTCGAGCTGGGATCCCCCCTTCCTGAGCGCCTCGGCCAGCGCCCGCCGGGTCGGCTCGATATCGTCCGGATGGCTGACGGCTTCGGTGGTCAGACCGACCGCCCGATCGTGACGGACGCCAAGGATTTCGGCGTACCGCGCATTGGCGCTCAGGATCGTGCCGTCGAGAGAAACGCGGGCGATGCCGGCCGAGGCCTGATCGACCATGGCCTGAAGCTGGGCTTCCCGTTCACGCAGGGCGGCCTCGGCGGCGCGCGCCTCGGTGACGTCCACGTTGACGCCGATCAGCCCCAGAAAGCGTCCGTCGGCGTCGATCCGGGGTTGCGCCTCGGTGTGGAGCGTCCGCCAGGCGCCGTCCGCGCGCCGAAAGCGGGCCTCTGTCTCAAACGGCGCGACCCGCTTGATCGCCGCCCGCGTGACCGCGGCGACCCGCGCCCGGTCGTCCTCGTGAAGGAAGGCGGCGAAATCGAGCGTCCCGTCCACTTCGGTGACACCCCAGAATCGCCTCAACGCCTGATTGAGATGCACGCACCGCCCGGCCTCATCGCTCATCCAGAGCATGACCGGCGCCTGCTCGCTGACCACGTGCAGACGGTGTTCGCTTTCGCTGATCCGGTCCGCCGACTGGCGAAGGGCGTCGATCGAGGCGTCGAGCCGCCACAGGACCTTTCGCAGCGAGGCCGCAACGACGGTGACGAACAACCCGACGGCGATGAAGTTGGTGGTGGCTATCAGGCCCAGACGGTTGCCCGTACCGACGCCAGCTGTCTCGCCGCCGAGGATCACCCACCCCCCGAAGAGGCAGACGAATACGGCCACGGCGCCGGCCATGCGCCCGCCCGCCAGCGCGGCGACCACGACGGCCGGCAACAGGATCATGAAGCCTGTGATGTCGCCATAGAAGCCGGACAGGCCCGCGCGGACCAGCAGCATGCCGACGGCGCAACCGATTCCGATCAGCGCCGAGACCCACCAGGCGCGCGACCGCACCCGGGCGAGCCGCGTCAGCCCGGCATCGATGTTCAGCATCCGTCGAAACACCCCGACCGCGCCCATTCAGCCCCCGTTCGCGCGCACGCGACTTTCCGCAACGTATTGGCCCCGTTTGCGTTCCGGCAAGCGTGGCGTTCAATTCTGGAGTTCGCTCCACTTGCGTCGGCCGGCGGCGCGTCTGCCTCCAGGCAAGCCTGGATGCTGCGCTCCACGCCCGGACGGCGCCGAGCCCTGACGGGGCGGTAATCTTTGGCCTGAAAACCGCCTCGCTCGGCCGCTATCGGAGGCTGTCCGGCGTCGCAGTCGGAACATGGAGCTGGACTTGGCGATCGACTGGATATCGATGCTGAAGAAGACCCGTCGGCTCGCGGCCGCCGCGCCCGCGGCCTTGGCCGCCTTCGGCGTCGCCATGGCCGCCGGCTCCACCGTCCGCCCCGAGATCGATCGCAGCGCCGAGGCCGTGCGTCAGCTGACCGATGGCGATCTGGGCGACAAGGGGCTGGCCGCCATCGCCGCCCGTATGACTCCGTCGCAGCTCGCCATCGCCATCCGCCACGATCCCGCCGGACGCCTTCCGGCCCTGTACGGCCTCACCCCCGGTTGGGAGAACCTTTCGCTGGGCGGCAAGCCGTCCCTGGACTTCGGCGCGTCCGGCATCGAGGCGCAAAAGCTGAACGCCGCCATGCCGGCCTCCGGCCTGCTGAGGCCGGCCCGGCCGTTCGCCTTCAGGCCGGCCACCGCCGAGGACCGCCGCCGCGCAATGCGTTGCCTGACCCAAGCCATCTATTACGAGGCGGCGCTCGAACCGACCGAGGGTCAGGAGGCGGTGGCGCAGGTCGTCCTCAACCGGGTCCGTGATCCGAACTACGCCAATTCCATCTGCGGCGTGGTGTTCGAGGGCGCCGAGCGGGTGACCGGCTGTCAGTTCAGCTTCACCTGCGACGGCTCGCTGGGGCAGGCGCCGGTGGCCTGGGCCTGGAACCGCGCATCGCGCGTCGCCGAGCGCGCGCTGGGCGGCCACGTCGCCGCCAAGGTGGGCACGGCCACCCACTACCACGCCAACTACGTCCACCCCTGGTGGGCCCCTACGCTGAACAAGCTGACCCAGATCGGGGCGCACATCTTCTATCGCTGGAAAGGCGTCTATGGCGAACCGGCCGCCTTCCGGCAGGCCTATTCCGGACGCGAGCCGCGCATCGACGAGGCGCGTTTCGCCCGGCCCCGCCTGCAGGTCGCCTCGGCGACCGAAGCCGAAGCCGCCCTGGCCGAAGCGGCCGCGAAGGGCGAGAACGCCATGCGGACGGTCGAGATCGACGGCCAGACGCGGGTCGTCGGCATCGTGTCCCTCGGCGGCCGCCGGCAACCCACGCCCGACCAGATCGCCAGGATCAACGAGCGACTGGCGGCCTTCGAGGCCCCGCCCGCGCCGGCCGCCTCGCCGGACCCCGTCGCTCCGCCGCCCGGCGTGACCGTCATGGATGTCGAGGAAGTGGGCCGCCCGACCTCCTGAAGCAGGTTCCTTTGCAACGCTTGGAGGACCTTGCGCATTGTTGCTGTCCCCGAGTGCGACGCCGCGCCCCGACTGAGGCCCCGTGACCCAAATCGATTCGAACGGCGACTCGTCCGTCGAGCGCCAGCTGGCCCTTACGGTCAAGGCTCTGGCCGAAAGCGAAGCGAAGTTCCGCGCCATCGCGGACTCCATGCCCCAGATGGTCTGGTCGACCCTCCCGGACGGCTTCCATGACTACTACAACGCCCGCTGGTACGAGTTCACCGGCGTGCCCGAGGGCTCGACCGACGGCGAGGGCTGGAACGGCATGTTCCATCCTGACGACCAGGAGCGCGCGCTCGCCCTGTGGCGGCGCTGCCTGGCCACCGGCGATCCCTACGAGATCGAATACCGTCTGCGTCGTCACGACGGCGTCTACCGCTGGACGCTGGGCCGGGCCCGTCCGATCCGCAACGAGGCGGGGGAGATCACGCGCTGGTTCGGCACCTGCACGGACATCGACGACCTCAAGCGTTCGGATCAGGCCAAGGAGCTGCTCAGCCAGGAGCTCAGCCACCGCATCAAGAACATCTTCGCCGTCGTCTCGGCCCTGATCGCCCTGTCGGCTCGCCAGTACCCTGAGGCCAAGGCCTTCGCCGCCGCCGTGCGCACCCGGATCAACGCCCTGGCGCGAGCGCATGAGTTCGTCCGGCCGCACACCGAAAGCTCGCAGCCGACGGTCGGTTCGATGACCCTCCACGCCTTCCTGGCCGACCTCTTCAAGCCCTACAGCGACCACGCGGGCCGGCCGCGGATCGTGCTGAGCGGCGACGACGCGGTGTTCGACGATCAGGCGGCCACGTCGGTGGCCCTGCTGTTCCACGAACTGGCCACCAACGCCGCCAAATACGGCGCCCTGTCGGTCGAGGGCGGCGCGGTGACGCTGGAGACCCGCGGAGACGCCGGCCGCTTCATTCTGACCTGGACGGAGTCCGGCGGGCCGCCGATCGCCGAGCCGCCGTCCCATTCCGGCTTCGGTTCGTCGCTGGCGACGCTGTCGGTGGAAGGACAACTGGGGGGGCGGCTGGAACGCAATTGGCGCAAGGACGGCCTTCAGGTCATCGCGGATCTTCCCTCCACCGCCCTGTCCCGGCGGCGCGCGGCGCAGAATGTCGCATAAGCGACATGGATTGAAACCGGCGCGCCCACCCTGCGTTGCTTCCTTGTACTCCCCGGTACGATCACGACTTCCCGATTGACCATTTCATGACCGCCCGCATCCTGATCATCGAAGACGAAGCCCTCGTGGCCATGGAGCTTCGCTTCGTCCTTGAAGATCTCGGCCATGAGGTCGTGGGAACCGTCGCCGACGCCTTCACCGCCCGGCAGATCGTGCGCGAGACCGAAGTCGACCTGGCCCTGGTGGACATCCATCTCTCCGACGGCCCGACCGGCGTGGCCCTTGGCCGCGAGCTCGGTCAGGAGCTCGGTGTCTCGGTCCTGTTCATGACCGCCAACCCCGGCATGGTGCGCGAAGGGGTCGCCGGCACGATCGGCGTTCTGTCCAAGCCGACCGACGAAGGCGCCGTCCAGACCGCTGTGGACTACGCCCTGCGCCGGCGCGCGGGCGCTCCGGTGCTGTATGCGCCGCCGGAGCTTCAGCTGTTCGGTTAGGCGCCCGCCTACCAGGCGCCGATCTTCTCGGCTTCCTTGTGCGAGATCGGGTGGCCCTGGGCCTTGTGGTCCTGTTCGGCGAGGAAGCGCACCGCCTCCAGGGCCGCCATACAGCCCATGCCGGCCGCCGTGACCGCCTGCCGATAGACGTCGTCAGTGACGTCGCCGGCCGCCCAGACGCCTTCGATAGCCGTCGCCGCCGTCCCCGGCTGCACCACCAGATAGCCGCCCTGCTTGGTCTCCAGCTGGCCGGCGAACAGCTCCGACGACGGCGCGTGGCCGATGGCGATGAACACGCCGTCCGCCTTGAGTTCGCGCGTCTCGCCGGTCTTGACGTTCTTCACCCGCGCGCCGGTGACGTTGACGCCGCCGAAGTCGTTGGTCTCGCCGAGGATCTCGTCGATGGCGTGGTCCCAGACCACCTCGACCTTGGGGTTGGAGAACAGCCGGTCCTGCAGAATGCGCTCGGCCCTGAACTCGTCCCGGCGGTGCACGACCGTGACCTTCGAGGCGAAATTGGTCAGGAACAGCGCCTCCTCGACGGCCGTGTTGCCGCCGCCGACCACGATGACGTCCTTGCCGCGGTAGAAGAACCCGTCGCAGGTGGCGCAGGCCGAGACGCCGAAACCCTGGTACTTCGCCTCGCTCTCCAGCCCCAGCCATTTGGCCTGGGCGCCGGTCGAGATGATCACCGTCTCGGCCAGCATCTCGGTTCCGCTGTCCAGCGTCAGGCGGAACGGCCGCTGCGAAAGGTCGGCCTTGACCACGATATCCTCGATCACCTCGGTGCCGACGTGCTCGGCCTGGGCGCGCATCTGCTCCATCAGCCACGGACCCTGGATCACGTCCTTGAAGCCGGGATAGTTCTCGACGTCGGTGGTGATGGTCAGTTGACCGCCCGGCTGCAGGCCGGCGATGACGACGGGACTCAGCATCGCGCGCGCGGCGTAGATGGCGGCGGTCCAGCCGGCGGGGCCGGACCCGATGATGGCGACACGTACGGTGCGGGGAGTGCTCATACGCCTATCTAGGCGCGATTCACCGTCGAGGGGAGACGCTACTCGGCCTGATAGGGCTGGAATTCACATCCGCCGGGGGCGAGCAGGACAAAGATGAGGGCGTGCGGCGTCGTCGCACTTTCATGAGAATGACCCGCATGGCGGGAGTCGGGGTCGATCTCCTCGAACACCCCGACCCTGTCGTATTCGGCATGATAGGCGAACTCGTCGGGACCATAGACCCGCGGCAGACCATATTTGCGGTAGGTCACCCCTTCGACGGTGATCGCCTCGTTCTGCACATACCAGTCCCGACCTTCGGCCGCCGTGAACGGGGTGTCGGACAGGGCGCCCCAGCCGTTGGTGGTGCGATACACCCTGCCGTACCGGTCGGCGAACGGCGGCGGGTCGTCATAAAAGACCCCATAGGACATCCGGACCAGCCTACCCGAGCCCGGCCGGTAGCCGCAGCCGTCGAAGGCGATGCGGTCGGGCGTGGGCGCTTGCGGCGTAGCCATATCTGACTCCTCCACGGCGGCGAAGGCGAGGGCTGCTATCATCATGGGCCGATGCTAGTCTGCGGGCGATCGTCCCGGCAAGGAGGAGTCAGATATGGAAAGCGGCAACAGCCATCTGGGCGTCGGCATCGCCCTGGGCGTGGCGATCGGCGCTGCCCTCGGCGTGGCCATGGACAATATCGCGATCGGCATGGGCCTCGGCATCGCTATCGGCATCGGCGGCGGGCTGGCCATGGACGAAAGCAGGAAGCGCCGCAAGAACGGGTCCAGGGATGACTCCGCCGCCACCGACGACCGCGATAGCGGCGGCGACTGACGCGCCGAACTCAGGCCCGGGCCACCGTCTCCGGCGTCGCCAGCACCGCCCGCTGCATCAACGAGGACGCGCCCCATTCGCGCGCGGTTTCCAACGCCTCGGCCAGCATCAACCCGATGGCGCGGGGTTCCGTCGCCGTCAGCCGCCCCTTGGCGAGGGCCATGTGCGCCATGCCGATCTGATCGGCGGCCCAGTCGAGCGGCTCTGTCCGGGCGGCCTCCATCAGCCGGCGCCGGACGATCGCCTCCAGGCCGGTCAGGGCCTCGACGTCGTCCATGGCCTCGGCCATGGCCGCCTCGGCCGCCAGTCGGCGCTCGCGGGCCAGCGCCCCGAGGATCAGGCCGGGCTCGCGCGTCAGGGCCTCGGCCTCGGCCAGCAGCAGCAGCGGCGTCTCGGCCTCGCCCACCGCCAGGCGCACGGCGACCCAGTCCAGCGGGCTGTGGTCCGGCGTGAACTGATCGATGGCGGCGTCGAACAGCGCCTGACCCTGGATCTTGGCCGCCGCATTCCCGGCCAGGTCGGCCAGCGCCATCAGTCCCGCGCCGGCCAGCGACAGCGCCCGCGCCCGGGTCAGCGGGCGGTAGTCGGGCGAAGCGCTTTCGACGAGGACGCGCAGATCGCGTCCGGCCTGATCCAGCAGACGGCCGTCGCGCCGGGCCACGCCGGCCTCCAGCGCCAGCGCCGCCCGGTCCAGCCGTAGTTCGTCGCCCGCCGTGGGCGGCAGGGCGCGCGCACCGTGCAGGGCCGCGTCGAGCAGGGCCGCCGCGTCTTTCAGCGCCCCGGGCTGACCTGACAGGCGGGCGCGCCGGGCGCACAGCCGCGCGTGCAGAGCCGCCGCCGCCGCCCGGGTCGAGGGCCGTTCGGCGGTCAGGGACTGGGCGTCCGCCAGAGCCGCCGTCAAGGTGGCCGGGCCGCCGAACAGGTCGAAACGCAACAGATGGATTTCGCCGGATTCGATCGCGGCGGCGGCGGTCTGGTCGGGCGTGGTCGTGTGCCGGGCCGCGTCAGACGCGCATTTCGTCGCCTGCTCCAGGCTCTCGCGCCGACCGCTGCGGCGGGCGTGCTCGCGCCACAGCGCCGCCGCCCGCATCCAGCTGTCGAACGGGCGGGGGCAGGACACGCGGCCGGCGTCCACCGCCTCGCGACGCGCCTCGGCCTCGACGAGGTCCACGCCGATCAACTCCAGCCAGCCGAGGTCATCGCTCTCGCGCGCCTTGTCGAACAGCTTCCTCAGGTCCCGGCCGAATTCGAACATGGGGTGACCCGCGCTCCGTCCCGCTTCGGGACTGACAGCCGTCCCTCTCGCTGTCTTTGCAAACGCAACGCCGCGCCGGAGGTTCGACTGCGCCGTATGCGCCTTTTTGGCGGACCGGCGAGCCCGTCAGGCGCGGCCGCCCTCATCCTTCAGCCACGCCAGAAACCGCCGCGTCGGCGCCCCCGCCTCGCCCCGGCGGTGAAAGGCCGCGAACACGGCGTCGTCGCGGACGAAGCCGTGCGGCGCGGCCAGTCGTCCGGCCGCGAGGTCGGCCTCGACCAGAGGTCGCTGCGCCACGGCCGCCCCCAGTCCGGCCGCCGCCGCCTCGATCATGGTCTGCTGATGGTCGAACTCGATGGGACCGCCGGCGGGGGCGGCGCGCCCGGTCAGGGCCGTCCAGCTGATCCAGGCCGACGGATGCGAACGCGAGATCAACCGGACATCCGGCGCGCCGCCGGGCGCCGTGACCACGCCGATCGCATTGTGCATGAACGGCGTCGCCTGCAGTCCCTCTGGACAGGCCGTCTCCGCCGCCAGCATGCGGATGGCCACATCGGCGCCGCCGAGGGTGCGGTCCAGCGCCGCGTAGGACTCGGTCAGCTCCACGACCACGCCCGGCGCGGCGGCG
>Ga0196965_1001189_pt1 | contig 10618 bp, 12 predicted proteins | sample S1_20metaG_FD_148668 | JGI IMG/M metagenome (GOLD analysis project Ga0196965, IMG submission 148668) | Soil microbial communities from Anza Borrego desert, Southern California, United States - S1_20 | ecosystem: Environmental > Terrestrial > Soil > Desert | place: USA: California | collected... | reverse complement strand
GTAATGTGTATTGCCATATGCAATCTATCGCGATGCGTTGGCCTGAATATATTCTGCCATCGTTCTAACGGACTTGAAAATCTTAGGGCCGTCCTGAGCGTTAGCGATTTTTGTGTTGTGTTTTTGCTGCAGTAATACGATCAGCTCAAGCGCATCGATGGAATCGAGCCCTAGCCCATCAACGAACAAGGCCTGATCATCTCCGATATCGTCGGGATTAATATGTCTTAGGTTTAACGCCTCCACGATCTGCTTTTTCAGATCTGCCATTAGTGATTCAATTTTCATTGTCCGTATAGTTTATTCAACTCATTCATATTGTGAGCCCGTGAACCATTGACTCGTCTGTTCTCAACCAAATATAATAAAATGTCATGCTGTGCATCCAGTACATTGACCCAGCCCGCCAGGCATGCATGATCACCTGGCCCTGCTAACAAAGAATCAACATATTCGATAAGCAATTCCGCGTTAAATGAAGGCGTAACAAAAAATGCATTCTCTCCCTTAATCTTATGCCTGATACATATCTCGCCGGCAACCATGCTCGGCAGGGTATAAACAAACAAAGACGGACTAGCGACGGACGAGATAGACTGCTGAAAGCGTAAATCCGTATCAAGGCTTCCATCAGCGTTTGATAATACCAGGCTGAAGGAGTCGGCGTAGGCACTTACATCGACACCTTTCAAAACCAGCTCCGAAGCAATATACCCCAGTCTGCATTGTTGATCCATCTTGTAAAATTTAGGATAGTTCAATTGCAACCGCTCATACAACCCGATGGAAAATTCATCCTTTGACGCAGCCGGATGCTCTATCACCAACTGCTCAGTTGTAAATCTGTTATTCCTGATTCTACAAAAAGATGTGATGCTGTTCATTATTGCTTTTGCGCATTAAACAGGTCGCGTGCGTTAATTCGTTTTACCAGACTATTCAGTGCAGCTTCCGGGTTTTTTACGAAGGGATTTTTCTCGTCCCATACGTATCCGGCAAGCACAGATGTTATCTGACTTTTTATTAAAGGATCGGGATCGTGCGTAAAGAATATCTTTTCAAGCGTGCCATCGTACCAACCTTTAACAAATGCTCTGAACGTGTTAACACCTTTCTGCAACATTTCGGTATAATCCCGTTGCCAGTCCACCGTTTCTCCACGAAGCTTCCTTATCACGAGTTTGCTTGCCTGGTGGCTGGACACGGTGGCGAACATGACACCCGACGAGAATACAGGATCAAGAAATTCAGTCACATTACCGGTGAGCACATAGCCGTTACCATAGAACTTTTCGGAAATGCTTGACCAGGATTCAAGTTTGCGGGGTTCAAATACAAAAGAAACATTGCCAAAACGTTTTTTCAGATAAGGCATTCCGTTGATGAGAGCATTGAATTGCTGTGTTAAATCACCCTGCACGTTTTCAAAAAATGCATGCGCGCCAACAAAGCCAACAGACGCATTCCCATTCGAGAATGGAATGACCCACACCCACACGCCAGGCGCATATACCACTATCGTGATTCGATTCGGCTCTTCGAATTCTGCTCGGTTCGGATCCTGAACATGCGCAAAGATTGCCTTCCGCGGATCAAGCGTTGAAGGCTTTTCTAACTTAAATAAACGTGGAATCACCCGACCATAACCACTAGCATCAATGATAAATCGCGCCCGTATCTGTTCCGTTGTTCCGTCCCCTTTTTGAACGGTAGTCACTGACTCCTCATTTTCCAGGATTTGAATGGCTGTAACGGTTGTCTGAAAATCCAAAGGAATGTTTCTGCGCTGAATCTCCGTTGCCAGCGCGTGATCAAATTCAGCTCTCGGAACCTGCCACGTCCAGCTCCATCCTTCCGTAAAACGCTCGGAGAAATTGTAGTCTGCAATTTCATTGTTTCCGCGAAGGAATTTTGCGCCGTTCTTTTCCTGAAAATTCTTCGCCTTGACTGCTTCTAACATTTTGGCATCTTCCAGCACCTCCATACAGCGAGGCAGGAGACTTTCACCGATCACGAACCGTGGAAAATTTTCACGCTCCACAACTTTCACTTTAAAACCAGCCTGGTTTATCATCGCGGCAGCGATAGTTCCTGCCGGACCAGCGCCAATCACCAATACATCTGTTTTTACACTGCTCATCGAATAAGAATTATACTTTCTCCAGAACTAACGCTGCATTGCATCCACCGAAGCCTGAAGCTGTTTTAAGAATTCTCCTTTGTGAAAAGGATTTGGAATGTTGATTTATGTTTATTTCCGACACGCCTCTCTCGTTGAAACCAAGTGTTCCCGGAACCACATCACGAATCAATGAATGTCGTGCAATAATAGTCTCGATGACACCAGCACCACCGAGCGTGTGCCCAAAATTTCCCTTTAGACTGTACACTGGAACATTATGCAGGTTCGTCAAACGAAAAGCTTTAGCTTCCATTTCATCATTGTAAATGGTGGCGGTACCATGTGCACACACAGCGTCCATGTCTTTCGCATGAAGCTTTGCGGAGGTAAGCGTTCGTGATATTGCAGTAGCTAGTCCGTCGCCATTGCGCGACGGTCCCGAAATATGGTTCGCGTCGTTGCTTGTTCCGCACCCTGTTATTTCAATCAGTGGCGTCGTATCAAATATTTCTGGTAGACCAGACAGAAGTATAATCCCCGCTCCTTCGCCCAGATTTATTCCCTTTCTCGCGATGTCAAACGGTCTGCAAGCTTCATCGCTTAGCGCCTGCAAACTCTGAAATCCCTCGACGATGAATTCGCTTAAGACTTCAGTTCCTAAGACAAAAACATGGTCGAATTTTCGTCTCTCAATAAGCCGCTTGGCTGTGATCAATGCCAGGACGCCTGAAATACACGCGTTGGAAACAACGAGTGAGTGAACCAATCCTACGCTTTTCGCCAAATAAGCTGCGGTAGCATGAAGTGACAGACGCGTATGGTATTCAGAATTTTCAGTCAGGATTTCGATATTGCCCTTTGTGGTCGAGACAATAAGTAATGTTCGGTCGACAGGAAGCTGATGACCCGAAATAAAATCTTCGGCCGTTGCCAATGAAAGCTTTTCAAAACGCGTATGTCCTTCGCCGGCGGCTAACGTTTCAATCGTTGAGGCGATGAATCCGGAATTCCTGCCGATTCTTGTCTCCAACAAACCGGATCTTCCTCCTACTACGGCGTCAAAATTCGTCGAACCGCCTACGCCTAACGGGCTCACGCAATGGTCGGCGATATACCAAACTTTCCTCATCTCACCTCCCATTTTGTTTTCCATTGTTCAAAAAAATCAGGTGAGATCAGGTGAAGAGAAAAATTACGAATATCAACAAAAACCTGTGTCGATGACCCCGAGGCAACCAACTCACTCGTTTCATTTTCGAAAATCTGATATCGAAAAATGATCTTTGCAGCAGCACACGGTTCAAAAGTTGTGACGATCCTCATCACATCACCGTATTTGAGTGGTTTCTTATAATCGCATTGCAGGGACACGATAGGTACGGCCAATCCATTCCTGTAAAAATCCAGATAGGAAAAATTGTATTTCATGCCGAACGACTCACGGCCATCCTCAAAATAGCGTACGTAATGGCCATGCCATACGATCCCGAGAGGATCTGCTTCATTGAAACGCACTGCCATTTGTAATTCGTCCGATAACACGAGCTTTTTTTAATTATTCTGGTTTTACGTAGATCCTCATTTCACATTTACACAAGAGACTACCATTGTTAGTTACTTCACCATGTATGATCGTTACATCAAAAACACTGTTGATAATTGTAACCTTTGTTATCAATTCAGCGCCAATTTCCGGCAATACAAACACTTCGAGTTGTCTTATTGCAGCAATAAACGCGACCGGAACAGGAACGCCAAGTTGTCGACTTCGAAAGCCAGCGTGAAGCGCAGCGGTTTGCGCAATATTCTCAATGAGTCCCGGTTCCCTAAAGAAGCCATCTTCAACAAACAAATTATCGTGTTCGATTTGAAAAACACTCCTGGCTGATTTTTCATCTGCATCCAGCAACGCATCAACCATCACGACGGGTTTACGCTGCGGAATATATTTTTCGATCTCGTTTTTTAACACCAGCATATTACTGCTTCCAAAAGTTGTAATAATTAAACCATTGCTCGGGATAACGGCGAACCTTTGTCTCTACTTCCGCTACAAATAAATCAAGCAAGCGATTGGCGTACGACATCTTTGTTTCAGACTCATCCTTATTGATCGGTTTGCTTCCAAAAAAATGATAATGTGTGTCCGTTTCTTTAAAAGCAAAAACGATTGAGACCGGTACATTAAAAGTTGCGGCAAGCAAAAATGGCCCCATTGGTAACAATGCACTTTCGTTAAGTAGCATGCGTCTTGTTGTTTTGTTATTCTGAACAAAGCGATCAGCATGCATGCACACCAGTTGATTCTTTTGAAGAGCCTCGCCTATTGCATACACGTGCGAAAAGTCCTCGCGTACGACAATCACATTAAACTTTCTTTTACCGGCAACTTCTTCCAGGTAATTTTTGATTTGTTCATGCTCCGCATCGAACATTACGACATGAATTTCGGTATTCAGTCTTTGCAGGAAATGTCCGGCTACTTCCCAGTTTCCCACGTGCGCACTTAGTAAGATCCCGCCCTTCTTACATTTTACAATATCGATCAGGTTTTCTTCGCCATCAAAATGGTAGGTAAAACGTGCTTCAATTCCAGCCATCACAACAATCTTGTCAAGTAATGTTTGCCCAAACCGATAGTAGTTAATGTAGATAGACGAAATCGCTTTTATCCAGGAGTATCCAAGCCGATGGCGGAAGTATTGATAGATAAACTTTGATGACTCACCGCCGAAGCAGAAAAAGTAGAAGGCTACAAATCTCAGCAGCAGGTATGCTGGTTGAATTCCCACATGACTGCAGACAAAAACAAATATTCTGTATCCGAACTTCGTGCCCCGCGACTTACCCTGCCACTCAGGCATGATCAAACAGCAATTTTTTCCGATACGCGATTAAGCACGTAATCGTAAAAGTTTTGAAACGTAACAATTGTTGCGAAGTCTTCAGGCTTTACCTTAAAACCGAAATTGCTTTCAATGACGACTACCAAGTCAATATAGTCCAGGCTGTCCAGTTCTAGTGTCTCGCGAAGGTTTGCATCAGGGATAATTTTGCCTGCTTCAACCTCAAACTCTTCAACAAGAAATCCATTGATCTTTTCGATGATATTTTGGGTGCTCATTTAATTATGGGGATCTTTTTTAATAATAAGTGTCGAGTTAGTACCGCCGAATCCAAATGAATTTGATAAGAATGTCCCTATCTTTTTTTCCTTGGTTTTTGCAATGATGTTCAAAGGCGCTGAATGTTCGTCTGGTGTCTCAAAGTTGATGTTGGGAGCGATAAATGAATTCTCCATCATCAACAAGGAATACACGACTTCGCTTGCACCGGCCATCCAACATTCATGTCCGGTCATGGACTTGGTAGAGCTGACGGGTGTTTTCGACGAAGCAAAAATTTCAGCTATTGCGCTCGCCTCACTTGCGTCGCCCGCAGGCGTTGAAGTTGCATGTGCATTGATATAATCGATATCGGAAGCTTGTAAGCCAGCATTTTTGAGGGCCATTTTCAAAGATCTGCCCGGGCCTTGTACACTGGGGTTCGAGATATGTTGTGCGTTGGATGAAAAGCCGTATCCGATTACTTCACCAAAGATATGTGCACCTCTTCGTTTTGCAGACTCGTAACTCTCAAGAATAACAGTGGCCGCGCCTCCGCTCGGAACCAGGCCATCACGAGTCTTATCAAACGGGCGCGATGCCGCTTTCGGGTTATCTTCTCTCACCGAAAATGCACCAAGCGCATCGAAGTTTCCCATGGAATAAACATTCGTTTCCTGCGCCCCGCCACAGACTATGCAATCCTGCATGCCTTCACGGATCATCATGTATGCCATTCCAATTGCATGAGAACCGCTCGCACACGCAGCGCTGATTGTAAAATTGATCCCCTTCAGACGGAAAATAGTTGCAAGATTCATGCTGACCGTGGAATTCAAAGACTGAAAAACAGATCCAGATCCGATCAACATCGTATCCCGCTTCTCGCGAATGATGTCAGTTGCCTCAATCACGGGCTGTGCGGAGCTATCGTTCCCGTAAATGATACCTAATTCGTGGTTGTCAATATAATCCTGGTCGATCCCTGCCTTTTTCAGCGCCTCGGTGGTAGACATAAAAGCATATTCTCCCTGCTCAGGCAACATGATTCGCGCTCGCCTGTCAAGAATGCCTTTTAATAAGGGCTTTTCCACAAAACCTGTAAGAGAAGAACGATAGCCCATTTCCTTCCTTTTCGGATCAAGGATAATTCCCGATCTGCCCTCAAAAAGGGAGGTCGTCACCTCGGAAAGATTCTTACCAATACAGGAATAGATACCTAATCCTGTAATTACGACTTTATTCATGAGTAGCTAGTGGAACAAGCCTGAAAATGGGGTTTTAAAGGCTCTACCAGTAAGGTGCAAAAATAGCGTTTTGCAAGAAATTTTCCTTGAAAGAGACTTCGATATCTTACATCGCTACAGCAGTCCTCCGTTTATGTGGAGGACTTCGCCCGTGATATAGGATGCCTTTTCCGATGCTAAAAAGGCGATTGCCTCCGCAACCTCTTCTGCTTTGCCGAACCGCTGCATCGGAATCATACGTTTCAATTCGTCTTCATTGAGCCCATCAGTCATATCGGTTTTGATGAAACCCGGCGCGACAGCGTTTACGGTAACATTCCTTCTTGCAACTTCCTGTGCCAGTGCTTTGGTTGCACCGATAACACCCGCCTTTGCAGCCGAATAATTTGTTTGGCCAGGCATACCCTTGACTCCTGATAGCGAAACGACGTTAACAATCCGTCCGAAACGTCGCGTTAACATCTGATTTATCACAGCTTTGGTGACGAAGTAGAATCCATCGAGGCTGGAGCCTAATACATTTTTCCACTGCTCATCCGTCATCCAGATCATTAATGCATCCTGCCTTATTCCGGCGTTGTTAACCAGCACCTCAATATGCTTGTCTGAATTATCCTGAATCCATGTGCCCAACGCTTGCTCTACCGCATTTTTATCGGACACATCAAACGGCAGCAACACACCCCTTACTTTGTGTTCTTCAACCATCCGAAGGGTATTCAGAGCTTCCTGCTCATTACTCTTGTAGTTGATCAGGATATTATAACCCTCTGAGGCGAGCTTAACGCACGCCGCCCTGCCAATGCCGCGTGAACCGCCGGTAATCAATGCAAACTTCATTTCCTGAATTTAGTGTGGTGAAGCTGAGCGGATCTTCCCAGCGTAAACAAATATGTACTGATTTTTTTTATGTCCTCATGACGGGGTTGATCCTCCAAAATAACAGGAGACAACGCACGAACTTCTTCATATATTTTTAGAGTAAACGACGATAGCCGCGGTTGGTATTTCAAAAAATCAATTGCCTGCGCCAGTGCGATCAGTTGCACTGCGAGCACGTCAAAACTGTTTTGGATTACGCGACGTGTAAGTAACGCTGCGTTGCAGCCCATGCTGACAATATCCTGATTATCGTTGTTGCTTGGTATACTGTGTATATACATTGGGTTTGCCAGCGTCTGATTTTCGGCCACCGTTGAGGTTGCCATAAACTGCATTCCCTGCAATCCAAAGTTCAGCCCGAGCGTTCCAAGATTGATGAACGATGGAAGCTTCTGATTCAATTTATCATTCAAAAGATAATTCAACTGGCGCTCCGATAACATCGAAAGTTTAACGATGGCGATCTTCAATTTGTCCATTGCAAAAGAAACGTAGTCTCCATGGAAATTGCCGCCATGATAAACGTTTTGTCTATGGTGATCAACTACCGGATTATCATTGACAGAGTTCACTTCGTTCTCCAGCACCTCCTTTACCTCCATGATGGTATCGTAAACAGGACCAAGTATCTGTGGAATACATCGCAACGAATAGTATTCCTGGACTTTATCGGTAAACACGGCTTCGGTAATTTTCCGATGATAAAGGTGTTCTGGTCTTTTTCGCACAAGTTTGCTGTCATTAAGAAGCTCTCGCATTTGTGCAGCGATGATGTTCTGCCCCGGGTGATGCTTCACCTGGTTTAGCTCCAATGAAAAATGATCGTCGAATGATTTCATCAACTCATTGATGATTGACGATAAAATAACACAACAGTTTAGCAGGTAACTGGCGTGCAACAAGTTCACAAATCCAACGCCGGTCATCGCGGAAGTTCCATTCATCAGCGCAAGTCCTTCGCGAAGATGAATCTTTAACGGCTCGACTCCCTGTTCTTTAAAAACATCCGACGCTTTCCTGCTTTGCCCATCAAATATAACACTCCCTTCCCCGACCATGTTCAATGCCAAATGCGCGAGTTGCACAAGGTCGCCGCTAGCGCCCACTCCTCCCCTTTCAAAAATACTTGGTAGAATATTTTTGTTTAACAAACTGCTGATTACGGTGAGGGCTGAAGGATGAATTCCGGATCTTGCCTGGACGAGACTATTCAACCGGGCAAGCATTGTTGCCCTTGCAAGTTCCGCTGAAAAAAGCGGACCCGCGCCTGCTGAATGACTTCGAATGAGATTGTATTGTAACTGGTGTTGATCTTCCTCCTTTATTTTAAACTGCGCCATTGGCCCAAGCCCGGTATTAATACCGTAGATGACTTTATCCTTAGAGTAAGATTGAAGAAAATCAAAATTTTCGCGTACGCTGCGATATGTATTGTCGTCTACCGAAACTTCACTCCTATCAAATACTACCGACTCAAAATCGGTCGCATCTAATTTTTTCGCACCTAAGATTACCATTCCCGCCAGTGGATTTAAAAAGCCCAAAATTAGTAAACGTTCGCATACTCTAAAATCTGGTTTGTGAATGGGCCTGTGCCCCCGCCGATGTTTGATGGCTTTTGATGCTTTGAGATCCGCTAATGCCTTTGAAATAGTGGAGTCTTCAACGTTATCAGCCGGCCTTCAAAGCAGCGTTCTCTCGACGACGGGGATGTACTTGCCTATTTTTGACAGTTTCAAACTTCAACCCGAAAAATACCCGCAGTATACCGACTCTTCGCACACATTCGAACGCAGCAAAGCACCCCGCGACTGTAAAGAACAATAAGGAGATAAACTTCATCCACACCGGAATTTCCAGAGGAAAGATCAGCCATGAACCGAGATATATGAAGATCATGTGATTGATGTACACCGGATAGGCCGCCTCGCTCAGATATGATAGCGCCTTACCTGGGCGATTCAAATACCTGTAGCTGAAGGCAAAAACGGTAAATATCCAGCAGTCTGACTCCACAACAAGCAGGTACAACGGATTTCCTGTACCGAAAACAAAACTACGTCCTAGGAAAAGTCCCAATGCCAGGATTAAAAACATCCACCGCCACTTTGTAATCATCTTCCAGAATACATCTCCGCACAATACAAAGCAAAACCCGCAGAAGAACGCCAGAAACCCAAGCGCGAATCCGTGCCAGGTCATCGCATATAATTCATACGGAAAAGGTTTCATGATCAGCACCTCGGCAATGAATACGCCTACGAACGGAATAAGTCCGAGCGGAGTTCTGAGCATGCTTCTTAATAGTGATACAAATTTGCCTTGTGTATTTTGCTTTAAGTAATAGAACACAGGCGCGAGAACGATCACGTAGACGAAAATATTTCCAAGAAACCAGAGGTGCCCGGGATTCACCTGGTATTCTGTTTCCCAGCCATAGTATTGTTGCAGAATCAGTAAGCTTACCGGAAAAATGCAGACGGTTCCGAAGACAAACGGAACGAGAATGCGTAATGATCTCTCGTGGATGAGTTGTCTCCACGTGCGATGCTGCATAGCGAAGTAAACGCCCATGCCGGAAACAAAAAACAGGAATGGAATCCGCCATACGTTGAGCATCGACATCGGGAGCCATAACGACGACCACGATTCATCATTCGTAATAAAACCGATCATCAGGCCCCACGGCTGAAACCCAATAGCAACATGGTAGATAAGTAACAACCCGATGGCTATCGTACGCAGCCAGTCAATATCGTATCTTCTGTTCATAGTAAAATATGGATGTCTTTGTAATGAAAGAGGGTCTTTATTGAGGAGACTATTTCAACATGCCAGCTATCACTGGACGGGTTTGTTCGATATACACGTAGTCAAGTTTCAGCCCCATGGGCTCAAGTACTTTTCCAAGCATGTCGTAAATGCTCTTAGAATCAGCAAACGAACCGGCTACGCCTTCATAAGCAGTTGCTCCATATTTGTTTCGGATGCCTTTATCTGCGTTTTTCTCAAGCAGCATACGAACGATCTCAGGTCGGCAGAAGAACGACGCTGTATGCAACGCGGTTGACCCATCATTATTCTGGAAATTGATATCAGCGCCGGCATCAATCAGTATTTTAGCTTCGTCCGTTTTTCCGAACAGCGCCGCCGTGATCAGCGGACTTGAACCACCGAATGGGTCTTTTTCATTGAGGTTGGTGCCGGCTGCAATATGCTGTTTCAGTGCCTCCTTATTTGCGGTTAACACTGCCGTGTGAATA
>Ga0196965_1001188_pt1 | contig 10624 bp, 11 predicted proteins | sample S1_20metaG_FD_148668 | JGI IMG/M metagenome (GOLD analysis project Ga0196965, IMG submission 148668) | Soil microbial communities from Anza Borrego desert, Southern California, United States - S1_20 | ecosystem: Environmental > Terrestrial > Soil > Desert | place: USA: California | collected... | reverse complement strand
TGGCTTATCCGGCATATGATATTATTTGAACTAACGAGATAGTTCTTATTCGATCCAGAGAAGCGGGGAGCGTGATAACAAGTTCTTCAATAGAACGTTCCCTGAGCAGGCGACCTTGGCACTAACTTTTCTCCTCCAGGAGTGCCAAGGTCGTTTTTCATAGTCAGAAACGGTTGCAAAATTATCCATCTATAGTAGAGTGTGCGGGCTTTATGGCAACGATCAAACAACTAATTAAGAAGAAGCGCGTTAATCCAGCTCGCAAGAGCAAGGTGGGCGCTTTGGCTGTCGGCTTTGATAAAATCAAAAACCGACCTAACGAATACGAGTCTCCGTTCAAGCGGGGTGTTTGTACTCGTGTTACTACTAAGACTCCACGTAAGCCAAACTCGGCTATTCGAAAGATCGCCCGTGTTCGTCTTACTAACGGTCAGGAGATCACTGCTTACATTCCAGGTATTGGTCACTCACTTCAGGAGCACTCCGTAGTACTTGTACGCGGTGGTCGTGTGAAGGACATCGGCGTCAACTACACCGTAGTTCGTGGTAAGTACGATGCTACCGGCGTAGACAAGCGTCGTCGTGGCCGTTCTCGCTACGGTGCCAAGCGCCCTAAGTAACCAGAGGCAAACAATTTATAAATCGCTATAGATAATAGACAGGAACATATGCGAAGACCAGTAAAAAAACGAAATATCCCAGGACCGGACGTAAAGTTCGGTGACGAATCCGTAGAAAAGTTGATCAACTACGTAATGTTACGTGGTCAAAAAGAGACTGCCCGCAAGGTAGTATACGCCGCTTTTGATGTTATCAAGAACGACAAAGAGGGAGGTGATCCAGTGGAGGTTTACAAAACCGCTCTTCAAAATGCTGGTCCTTTAATGGAAGTGCGAAGCCGCCGCGTCGGTGGTGCTAACTATCAAGTTCCTCGTGAAGTGCGTCCAGAGCGTCGTACCTCATTGGCTCTCCGTTGGATTATTGGTTCTGCCCGCAACGCGAAGGGTGTACCAATGTTCAAGGCTCTAGCCAGCGAAATTCTGCTTGCTGCCAAGAATGAAGGTGCTGCAGTGAAGAAACGAGACGACGTGCACAAGATGGCTGAGGCCAACCGTGCCTTCGCCCACTTCGCTTGGTAATTCCCGAATCGGCAAACTCCTAGAGCTTCGTAATTTTGGCTCCCGCGTCCTAGGTCAATCTAGGTCTTGGTCACCAAAATTCCTGCAGCTCGTCGGATTTCACCCGATTTGTAAATCACCAAATAAGAAAAAGCCGCGAATCAGAAATGATCGCGGCTTTTGTGTTTGTGACAAGAGTCTTGTCATTTGCGAAAGAGCAGTCTGACTAATCTTTCGATGATCTCAATGATCGCATAGGCTCCTACAATGAACAGAGCGTAGGCAAATGAGTGCTCCAAATTAAGTAGCGGTACCCAGACTGCCCATTCATCACGTAGAGCAACCTCTAGACTGTCTGCCAGCCAGCGTGTAATGGATTGGATGTAACGCAGTGCGGCGGCTTGTTCCACGGCGCTGTAGATATAAAGAGCGGTACCGAGCACTATTGCTATCATTCGAACCGTCAAGAAGTTCAGAATTCTGGTGAACATCAGTCTCTCCTTAGTTCAGCTGAGCACACAGTATGATTTTTTCATATAAAGTCAATCAGAGAAGCAAAAAACTTAACAAAGAGCCTCGTTGGCGGTTGCCGTTTTGATGTAAATACCGTATAGTACCGGCACTTTCGCCTAAAACTCATACAAATGGCGAATTTCGTCGTTGCGTGTCGGCAAAATGTAACTCACCGTATGTCTGTATACGGTTCGTCCCATTTTCCTCTCGCTCCTCGAACTTCATCCATTTGTATGAGTTTTAGTTCGCGCCCCCGCGCTTTTGTTATTTAGAAAGTTTACTAATCTCTGAACCTTAATCCATTCCTCTAAATTTTATGGCCCGTGAATTTCCTCTAGCAAAATTGCGCAACTTCGGTATCGTTGCGCACGTAGACGCCGGTAAGACTACTACTTCCGAGCGCGTGCTTTTTTATACCGGTATGTCTCACAAGATCGGTGAAGTGCACGATGGTGCAACTGTTACTGACTGGATGGAGCAAGAGCGTGAGCGTGGTATTACCATCACCGCCGCCGCGATTTCTTGTAATTGGTCAAAGACTGACGTTGAAGATCGCAAGGACAAGTCTCAGATGTACACTTTCAACGTGATCGATACTCCGGGTCACATCGACTTCACGGCTGAAGTGAAGCGTTCGATGCGTGTGCTAGACGGTGCGGTGGTAGTGTTTGACGGTGTGGCTGGAGTAGAACCACAATCAGAAACTAACTGGCGTTATGCTGATGAGGCCGGGGTGCCACGTATCTGTTACATCAACAAGATGGACCGCACCGGTGCTTCTTTCGAGCGCTCTTTCGAATCTATCTTGAAACGTCTTTCTCCAAAGGCTGTGCGATACCAACTTCCATGGGGAAGTGAAGACAATCTTCAGGGTGTTATTGACCTGCTTGAAATGAAGGCCTACACCTTCACTGGAGAGATGGGTATGACGGTAACTCCAGTCGAGATTCCAGCGGAGTATGTCGAAGATGCTAAAAAGTACCACGATGAATTGGTTGAACGTATTGTTTCAACTGACGATGCTTTAATGGAACGATTCTTTGGTGGTGAGGAAATTGCTTTTGATGAATTGAAAGCAGCAATGCGTAGAGCTGTAATCAATAACCTAATTTTCCCTGTAATGACAGGTTCTTCTTTGAAGAACATTGGTGTGCAGCGTGTACTCGACGCGGTGGTTGATTATCTTCCTTCACCAGTTGATCTTCCTCCAGTTAAAGGAACTAATCCAAAGACTGACGCTGAAGAGTTTCGTAATGCTGATGACGCTGAGCCATTCTGTGCTTTGGCTTTCAAACTCCAGACCGACCCATTCGTGGGCGCTTTGACTTTCTTCCGTGTTTACTCAGGAACAGTTAAGGCCGGTAGTTATGTCTACAACGCCAATACGGGTGAGAAAGAACGTCTCGGTCGTATTGTTCGTTTGCAGGCTGACAAGCGTACTGAAATTGAAGAAGTATTTGCTGGTGAGATTGCTGCTGGCGTGGGTCTGAAGGAGGTAAAAACATCTCATACTCTTTGTGACGAAGCGAATCCGCTCACTCTTGAACAGATCACCTTCCCAGAACCGGTGGTAGCGATGCGTATCGAACCAAAGACCAAGAACGATCAAGAGAAGATGGGTATCGCAATGAAGAAGTTGTCTGATGAAGACCCAACCTTCCGTGTTTCAAGCGATGAAGAGACAATGGAAACCATTATTGCCGGTATGGGTGAACTCCACTTGGAAATCTTGGTGGATCGTATGAAACGAGAATTCGGCGTTGAAGCCAACGTTGGCAAACCACAGGTAGCTTACCGCGAAACAATTCAACGTGAAGCTGAAGCTGAGTACAAGTACATCAAGCAGACTGGAGGTCGTGGTCAATATGGTCACGTTAAGATCCGAATTCGTCCAATGGAACCTTTGGCTGAAGGTGAAGAGGTTAAGAAAAACGTTACTCGAGAAGAGCACTTTGAATTCATTAACAACATCAAGGGAGGTGTTATTCCGGGTGAGTTTATTTCACCGGTAATGAAAGGTGCCAGAGAAGCAATGGCGCGTGGTCAGGTGGCCGGTTACAAGATGGAGGATATTTCTGTGGAACTTTATGACGGTTCCTTCCATGATGTGGACTCTTCAGAAATTGCCTTCAAACTGGCTGCCATCAATGCCTTCCGTGAGGCCGCCAAAAAAGCCGGCGCCGTTATTCTTGAGCCGGTGATGCGAGTTGAGATCACCACTCCGGAGCAGTTTATGGGTGATATTAACGGTAACTTAGCTTCTAAGCGCGGTATGGTGGAAGGTTTTGAAGATCGTGACTTGGTGAAAGTTATCCGAGCCAAAGTACCGCTATCAGAACTTTTTGGTTACACCACTACACTTCGTTCCATGACCGAAGGTCGTGCCAATATGACAATGGAATTTGATCACTACGCGGTTGTTCCTCCGAACATCGCGGAAGATATCAAGAAAGCGCGCGGCTTCGTCCCTAAGGATGTAGAAGAATAGAACTTTTAAGGAGTAAACAAAAAGGCGGGCCGTAGGCCCGCCTTTTTGTTTACAGACGTTATCTCATTGGTTCATAATCAAATCAGAGCAAACCTCAAGGGAAGGATAGGAAGATGACGCACCCGGCTCCGAAACATCTAGTGCGCTATTGTCCGTACCTGACGGTCCAGATTGGTGGCCAGATTGCCACATATGCTTTCTATGAAGATGATGAAAAGGTTAGGCCCGGCTTTCAGAGAAAGCCGGGCCTAAATGTATGTATATTATAAAAAAGAAAACCGCCTACCCACACGTTGTGGTTAGGCGGTGAACTTTTCATTCATCTATCAGAGCCAAGTTCTGATCATCTTGCTGGTTGTTGAACCTGGCAAGCAGCCGGTCTGTTCCTCGTTTGTCGCTCAGCTCATCCCATTTACCTGAGTGAGCAGGGGATTGTCTGGATAAAAACTTGTGCCTGACATACTGCCAAGGCAGCACGTCAGAGTGTAGAGAATCCAATACCAGATCACCGCGGTCTGTGCGAACGGTAAGGATTGCGTGACCGCCGATATCCTTACCGTCACGGTCATAACCTTGAACAACGGTGATCAGAAGTGACGATACTGGGAAACCGTGGGTCATAAGACGACGCCGTTTTTCCAGTGCGTAGTCTTCGCAGTCACCGAAACCCTGATCAGGATACTCCCACCACTCGTCTACGCCATAGTTGACGTTGTCTTCAACGCCAGCGATTTCCTGGTTGACGGCCGCATTAACCGCGATCATCACGGATAAGGAGTGATCATCCAAGATCACTATCTTCACCACCGGCTGTCTGACGCAGTCGTCAGGATAACGTTTGCAGTAAGCATTATGGCCCTTGTAGGGGTATTTTTTCGCACGTTCGGGCACCAGTGGTGCCAGTTCGTCGATCAGCATACGCGTTACATTTGGTCGACTCTTCGGTATCGGGCCATTGCTCGGCACTTGAGAGTAGGTTTCAGCAACGATCCTTTTTTGTTTAGGAGACTGCCTTAACAGCAAGTTCAGGAGTGAGTCTTCGGCTACAGCCGAAGACGGACTGAGGACGGCGATGACTATCGCCGCTATAATGACGATTCTCAAAAAAACCACGGCGATCATTTCGCCCTCCTTGTTTAGCCAACTGATAACATACCACAAATTTTTAGTTTTTCAATACATATGTGGATATGTCAACGGTAGAGAGCGTTGCAATGACTGACTTATTCCTGTACGATAGCCCCACCTGTACACGGTTTATCCGTGGGAATAAGCGATCTTTGCAAAGGAGACGTGTGCCAAGCGGCAACGCGATGTTCTCGCGCCGTTGCCACTTTGCGCACGTATCACTTCCCACGGAGTAAACGCAGCGTGCGGGCCATTAAAAATTTATTTAACTAAATTAGTTATGGCAGATTTCGATCGTTCCAAGCCGCACATGAACGTGGGAACCATCGGTCACGTAGACCATGGTAAGACTACGCTCACTGCTGCTATTCTCAATGTGCTCAATGCCAAGGGCGGCGATTATGGCGCCAACGTAAAGGCAGTAGAGGACATCGACAAAGCGCCTGAAGAAAAGGCGCGCGGTATTACCATTTCGCTTTCTCACAGCGAGTACTGGACTCCAAACCGTCACTACGCGCACATCGACGCTCCAGGTCACGCTGACTACATTAAGAACATGATCACCGGCGCCGCTCAAATGGATGGCGCTATCCTAGTGGTTGCTGCTACTGATGGTGCGATGCCGCAAACTCGCGAGCACGTACTGTTGGCTAAGCAGGTAGGTGTACCTAAGATCATCGTCTTCCTCAACAAGTGCGATATGGTGGAGGATGAAGAGATGCTTATGCTAGTGGAAGAAGAGCTTCGCGAACTGCTTGAGAAGAACGGCTTCGACAAAGAGGCCCCTATCATCAAGGGTTCTGGTCTTAAGGCCCTCGAAGACGCTTCCGGCGAATGGGGTCAGAAGGTTCTTGAACTAGCTGACACCATGGACACTTACTTCCCAATGCCAGAACGTGAGCTTGATAAGCCGTTCTTGATGCCAGTTGAGGACATCTTCTCAATTGAAGGTCGCGGTACGGTAGTAACTGGACGTGTAGAACGCGGTGCTATCAAAGTTGGTTCTGAAATCGAAATCGTCGGTATCAAGGATACTACCAAGTCAACTGTTACTGGTGTTGAAATGTTCAACAAGTCACTAGATGCCGCACAGGCTGGTGACAACGCCGGTATTCTTATTCGTGGTATCAAGAAAGAGGATGTACACCGTGGTCAGGTGTTGTCCGCTCCAGGTTCTGTAAAGCCTCATACTGACTTTGAGGCTGAAGTATACGTTCTCTCTAAAGACGAAGGAGGTCGTCACACACCTTTCTTTACTGGCTACAAGCCACAGTTCTACGTACGCACCACTGACGTAACCGGTGAGGTTACTTTAGCTGACGGTGTAGAAATGGTTATGCCTGGTGATACCGCCACCTTTAAGGTGAAATTGGTAGCTCCAGTAGCGCTTGAGGAGAAGCAGTCCTTCGCTATTCGTGAAGGCGGCAAGACCGTCGGCGCCGGCGTCGTCACCAAGATCGTCGCCTAAGCTTAAAGTAAATTGACATGGCAACTGCAACTAAAAAGACTGTAAAACGCGCAACGAAGAAAGAGGCCACACCGGCCGACGCGCAAAAATTGCGTATTCGCGTGCGTGCTTACGAGCACAAGATTCTTGATGCTTCAGTAAAACAGATTATCGACACCGCTTTGCGCTTTGACGCCAAAGTTGTTGGTCCGATTCCTCTGCCAACTGAAATCAAAAAGTACACGGTTAACCGCTCGACGTTCATCGATAAAGATGCGCGAGAACAATTCGAGATGCGCCTCCATAAGCGCGTGCTCGACATCCTCAATCCGAGCGGGAAGGTAGTAGAGGCACTAACTAACCTCTCATTGCCGTCCGGTGTTTCGATTGATGTCAAAATGAACTAGGTTGCCATTTGAAAACAAAAACCGCGGGCCTAAGGCCCGCGGTTTTTGTATCTCCGGATTAACTAAATGCCGGACAGTTTTACCTGTCCGGCTGATATCTCCCGAAATTACCGCTCGGGTGCGGGATCCAAGGGCCTCGTGGTCCCTTACGGATCTGGGTTAATGAAATTCAGGAGGAATCCGAAGGCGGTCAATACCCTTCCGAAAATCCTGTATAACATCTTCTTCTCCATGCGGACAGTATCCCTGAAAAACAAAGCAACGTCCGTGATTGCTTCTGTTTACAGTTATACACCCAGTTAAGCCCAAAACGCAAGGATGATTGTGGAGAAAGAGGACTTTGCTTTTAATCACTTAAAAAGTAAACTGGCAGGATGGGTAAAAGAATTCTCGGGATCATACTAGCATCTTTGTTTGTGGCACCGGTCGTAAGTGCGCAAACTGCTTACGAAGAACTCCAGGCGATACTGCGCGCTGAAGTGATAGAAGTGGCTGACGAACGAAGTGAACGTATTATGGGAACCGAGGCTTTTACCACTGTCCAAACAGTGCAGGCGCGTCTTTTGGAAGGAGAGCAGGCCGGTGACATTATTACTTTCGAGAATGATCTGGTGATGTTGGAAAGTGGTGATCGTATTTATCTCAGTCATTTGCGGGATATTAATGGTAGCGAAATTTTCGTTCTAAAAGACGTTGATCGTGGTCATGGTCTACTTCTGCTGTTTGGACTTTTTGTAGGATTGCTTTTGTGGCTAGCAGGGAAGCAGGGACTTAGAGCACTCGGTTCGTTGTTGCTCAGTATTCTCGGTATTGTATTCGTACTGTTGCCAGCGTTATTGGCTGGATATGATCCAATCCTGATGAGTCTCTTAGTAGCGGCCGTCATATTGGCTCTGGCTCTGTTTGGTACGCACGGCTTCAATGCGTTGTCTACTATTGCTTTTAGCGGCACGATTCTAGCGGTCTTGGCCACTAGTAGCATTGCTTGGCTGTTTGTATCAGGCTTACGCCTCTCCGGTTATGGCAGTGACGCTTCGGTGTATCTTAATTTTGCCACTGAAGGTCAGCTGGACCTGACGGGTCTGTTGCTCGGCAGTATCATTATCGGAGTGTTGGGTGTTTTGGACGACATTTCAATCACTCAAGCCTCGGTGGTGCGCGAGTTGCGTGCTGCCAATAATAGTTTGGCTTCGTTCGAACTGTATCAGCGGGCTCTGCGGGTTGGTCGTGACCATGTTGGTAGTTTGGTGAACACTTTGGCACTGGCGTATGTCGGTGCCGCGTTGCCACTAGTGCTATTGTTTTCAACCAGCAACGCTCCTTTATACTTCACTTTAAATCAGGAAGTGATTGCGGCTGAGTTGGCACGTATCCTGATTGGTTCCATTGGTCTGATTCTGGCTGTACCCACCACAACTGCCATTGCTGCTTGGTGGTTTGGTCAAAGAGTGGTGCTGGCGGACGGCAATGGTCATCACCATCATTAAAAAGCCTAGTTAGAAATTATGAGTTACCAAAAAAAAGCCAAAGGTTTGTTACAAGAATTCAAAGCATTTGCACTTAAAGGCAATGTTATTGACTTAGCGGTAGCGGTTGTTATTGGTGCTGCTTTCAACAAGATCGTGTCCTCTTTGGTGGAGAATATCATTATGCCTACTTTGGGGGTTCTCCTCGGTGGTATAGACTTCCGGGATTGGTCAGCTCGTATCGGAGACGTCACCATTTCTTACGGAGTGTTTTTACAGTCGGTAATCGACTTCATTATTATCGCCTTCTCGATTTTTATAGCAGTTAAGGTACTGCGTCGTTTACAACGCACAGAAGAAGCAAAACCCGAGTCGCAAAAGGAGGTGGAGCCAACCGAAGAGGTAAAGTTGTTGCGTGAAATTCGTGACTCACTTACTAAAAATCCGCAAACTAGGTAATATCGGACAGTTCAGACTAATTTTCTTGACGCTCTCTTGTGGCAGTGTATTGTTTTCTTGGATTCACTCAGAACGGGTGATAGAAACGGAGTAGTTCGATGACACAAATTCAGGCTTTAGGAGAATCTTGGCAGCGCAAACATCAGTCTCGGGAATCACCGTTTGATATCGGTCTGCGGGTGAAACGATGGAAGCAGGGTTGGGAAATTTTCGCACTTGTCTCCGTGTTTGTTCTAGTAATGATCTTTCTGGGGGTTGTGGTGAAGATTGGCTCGGCTAACTTATGGACGGTTTTGGCAGCTACGCTCGTTGCGATCGTGTTTGTTGGCAGTTTTCTCACACTTATACCAACGCGAAATCAGTCGTGTTTGGTGTGGGATGAGTTTAAGCGTCATCATGACTCACTGGTCACAGAATTGAGTATTCAAAGTGCCAGCACGTCCCTGTCTGACATCATCAGCCGGGCACATAGACGTCTGGAGAAGCAGCGTAGTGAAATTCGCAAACAGCTTCGATTGTATATTTTTGAGAAAAATGAAATGGCAGTTCCTAGTCTGGACGAAATGAACAAACTGCACATCAAGGTCGTCAATTATTGGCGTTTTTACAACACGTGCAAGTATCTGGGGCTGCTGGAAGAAACTGAGGTGTCGGTGTCTGTTGTGGACTCCCCCAGCGCACACTTTATTATTGGTCGTTTGAGTAGAGGAAATCTCTGACTTAGCCAGACCACATAATCAACCCGTGTCTTATAGGCACGGGTTTTCATTTAAAAATCACGAGAGACAGTGTTGCGTAGGTCACGAAAATGATTGCGAATTTGACGGTTGTGGATAACTAAATAAAGGACGGTTTGGCCAACGGCCAAACCGTCCTTTATTTGTCTCGTTTTTTAGATTTAGGATAGTTGGTGACATAATTCGCATATTTTTTAAGTGGTATTATGTATTTACGCGAAGGCAAGGAGAGCATCGCGCTTGGAGGTTTAATTGGGACTTGTTTTTACAAGTTCTCTCGATCTTTTGCAGAACTGATTGCAAATTCGACGATCAATTTTGTGTGAGATCGGTGTTTTGTATCCGCTCCTGAGCGGTTTTCTTTATTAGCAAAGTTAAATTTACGTTTATGGAGATCACACAGATTCGAAAAAGAGACGGATCAGTCGTTGATTTTAAGGTCGCAAAAATAGAAGCAGCCGTATTAAAGGCTTTCGGTGAAACCGGTGAAGGTTCTGCCGTTGAAGCCGCTAAAGCGGCGGCGTTGGTTAATGACAAGATAACCGCGATGTGTGTTGCAGCTATCACGGCTGAGCCGGGCGACCATCATTATGGTAAATGCATCGATGGTTATCCGACAGTTGAAGAAATACAGGACTTGGTAGAGGCGGCGCTGATGGAGCTCGGTTTTTTTGAAACCGCTAAAGCTTACATCATCTATCGTGCCGACAGAAAGCGCTTGCGTCAGCGTGATATTTTCCGCAAGCGCACCAACCTCAAGCCGTACGAATATCCAGAGTTGATCGAATACGTAACTGCTATCCGCCACTCCTATTGGTTGCACACTGAATTTAACTTCACGCGTGATATCGATGACTTCAA
>Ga0196965_1001187_pt1 | contig 10627 bp, 10 predicted proteins | sample S1_20metaG_FD_148668 | JGI IMG/M metagenome (GOLD analysis project Ga0196965, IMG submission 148668) | Soil microbial communities from Anza Borrego desert, Southern California, United States - S1_20 | ecosystem: Environmental > Terrestrial > Soil > Desert | place: USA: California | collected... | reverse complement strand
CGAACTTGTAAAGCATAATAAGCAATTCCAATTCATGGCTTATCCCAACCGGACCCACAGTATATCCGAAGGTGAAGGAACATTTCAGCATCTTGCAACACTTTACACGCAATACTTAAACAAGCACTGCCCGCCAGGAGGAAAATAAAATTTCAGAAATGAATTTTTAGCACCACGAGTTTTTGTGGTGCTATTTTTTTGTTGTTGTGGATTGACAGCTTACAAGCTCACGCGTTGCAGATGCTGATGCGCGTTCGCTGTAATAAAGGTCACCACTGCCTGTACAACTTCGGTAGAGCGTAGGTTGTGCCCAAATCCGTCCGTTGCCAGCAATGAAGACTTTTTCCACTGCTCATGAATCATGCGCGCATACTTGAATGGTGCTTCTTCATCACGTTTATCATGTATGATCAAGCCTGGAATTTTGATTGACGAGGCGAACTTTGCTGCAGAAAAATAATCGGGGCGAACCTGGTAAACACTTTCAAAATGGTCGTGAATCAATTCCATCGACCGGTTCGTCAGCTTTAGCGTGTCCTTGTAAAAGGACAGGAAATCTGTTGCCTCACCGGGCGGCGCGAGCAAGATCATTTTTTTTGCGCTCAAGAGCGGATAGCTATAAAAAGTATATAACATGCTGAATCCACCGAGCGAATGACCAATGATTGTATCAACTTCACCTAAGCCGATAAGAAATTGTTGAATAAGTGATCCATAAACCGGCACCGACAAAAATTTACCAGATGACAAACCATGTCCTGGGGCATCCAGCGCGTAGATCGTGTACTCGTCTTTTGGCAATGCATCGATATAATTCTTCCATCGATAGGTATGACTTTGCCACCCATGAAAAAAGACTACTTTCTTGTCGCCCGTTCCCCATTTGTAAACCTGGATCTTTTCATCATCGTGCTCAATAATGGAACGTTCAGCAGAATTAAAAAAAGCATGTTGCTTTTCATTGATCGTACCGCGTAGGGGACGACAAAAGATCCGGAAACCATTCTCCGCCGCCGTCCGGGGAGAAACAAGCGCGAGCGTGTTCAGATACAGGCCCATTGAACGAATGATAACTGATTTCATCACAGTATTGCTGGTTTTGTTACTTAAACGTTTTTTAGTGCGTATTAGATACCGAATGGTATCTAATACGGCAAATTTTTTTATACTTCTATCGTCTCAATTTGTTTTTCCAGGTGTTTGATCACGATTCGAATGTCATCGTTATTTCCTCGGAGCTTGCTCATCATGATTGCGCCTTCCAGTGAAGCAATGATCAGCGTTGCGAAATATTGTTTATCAGTATCAGGCTTGAGCTGGTTATACCGGATTCCGTTTTCGATAATCGTGATGAGTGACTGAGATAAAATATCAAGAATACGTACAGCGGTTTTCCGAAGCTGCGGATGTGCATCATCGGCCTCAATCGCCGCATTCAAGAGGGGACAACCACCTTTCACCACCGGCGCGGTAATGTATGACTCAAAGAAGCGTAGCATTGCCCGCAGTTTGTTGCCAGCGGTAAGCTCAGCCTTCACGCGTTCACGTACTTCGGTAAACATGATACCGGACAAATAGAAAAGCCCTTCTCTTTCCAGCTCTTCTTTATTGTCAAAATGCCGGTAAATAGCGCCTTTGGTAAAGCCTGTCGCATCCGTGATATCACTGATCGACGTCGCCTTATATCCTTTTGTGTTAAAAAGGATTCCAGCTTTTTTAAGAATTTTGTCGCGGGTCTGTTCCGGATTGCGCATGCACAAAGGTACCAATCGGTATCTAATTTTGCAAGAATCCGGTCGCGACGCTTTTTTCGTATGTTAAATAGTGCCGTTCAACGCTGAATCAGGCAACTTTAAACTTCATTTAAATGTTTAACACAATGATGAAACCAATTAAAACGATATTCGTGCTGGCATTGCTGATCGTCTGCGGATGCAGCAAGGATCGCGACAATCAGGCGTTGGCGCAAACATCAGATAATGATTCAAAAACCATTGCCATGGATACAACCAAAAAAATCGTCCGCACCGAAGAAGAATGGAAAAAAATTCTAACACCCGAACAGTACTATGTGTTGAGAGAGAAAGGGACAGACCGACCTTTTTCTGGTAAACTCACGATGAATAAGGAGAAGGGGATGTACTACTGCGCTGCATGCGGCAACGAGTTGTTTTCATCAGACATGAAGTTTGAATCGCACTGCGGGTGGCCGAGCTTCGATAAAGAAATAGCGGGAGGCAAGATCGTCACCGAAGTTGACAAGACTCACGGCATGATCCGGACTGAGATCATGTGCGCACGTTGCGGTTCCCACCTGGGCCATTTGTTCGACGATGGACCAACAGAAACAGGAATGCGTTATTGTGTCAACTCCACCTCACTTGAATTCAAAGCGTCTTCGGAGAAAAAGAAAGATTAACTCGAATCTGGAAATTACAGGACGATCACTCTGCGCTTGAGGATCTCGGACACTTCCGGTGGACCGGTGAAATATTTCCCTGTGAAATCATCGATCTCGCCGAGCGTTTTGGCTGATAACAATCCTGTGATTTCATCCATGGCTTCAAACGAAAGTGCGAAGGGCATATAGGTAAAGAGCAGATTTTTTCCGTCGCACTGACAGACGATCTGGTATTCCGAACTTTCGGAAATCGGCGTTCCTTTGATCAGGCATGTATTGATCCACGGTTTGAGCGTGAGTCTTTTTCTTTGAAGCAAAGCCTCGCTCCTTCCGGCCATATCAGCATGCGTTTCAAAATAATTATTGATTCGCTGACGTGATTCTACGCTCAAAGCATTGTTCATCTTCACCATACAATCCATACACATCGCGTACTCGAAAATAACTTCAGTTACTTTTGGATCCCTGATCTGACGCACCGCTTTTTCGATCATATATGGCGTGCCATCAACCAATAAGTATTTCTCGCACATCAGACACTTGTCGATCGGTTTTCCTGTGTCAGTCGAATACAAGCTTTTTGGAATTCGAATGTACTGTACTGGTTTGTGTTCCTTTCCCATTTATCCCCGTAGTTAGTTTCGAACAAAACGTTACTGAGTCGTTGAACTTCAGCTACTACATTTTTTCCGGAACCTGAATTCCAAGCAATGACATCCCATGTTTTAAGACGCGCGCAACTGTGTGCGAGAGAGCAATGCGCAACTTCAATTTCGATTGGTCGGTTTCGTTGAAGATAGGAATGCTTTGATAAAACTGATTGTATGCCTTCGCTACTTCAAATACAAAGTTAGCAATCACCGCCGGCGAGTATTCCTTCGCTGCTTCACGTATTTTATTTTCGTAGGTGCTAAGCAATCGGATAAGCTCCAACTCGGATGGCTGCAATGCCGTAACCCCTTTGAGCTCAGCATCTGTTACGGAAATATTAGAACTTTCTGCCTTTCTGATTATCGCCCGGATGCGCGCATGTGTGTATTGAATAAACGGCCCGGTGAAACCTTGCAGTTGTATCGACTCATTCGGATCGAACAACATCCGTTTCTTCGGATCTACCTTTAGCAGGAAAAACTTCAACGCTCCTAATCCGATCATCCTGTAAAGTTGGAGCGCCTCCTCCCCTTGCATGTCTTCGATCTTGCCCAACTCACGTGTCTGCTTTTCGGCTTCACCGATCATTTCAGCCATGAGGTCGTCAGCATCAACCACTGTTCCCTCCCGCGATTTCATTTTGCCTGTTGGAAGGTCAACCATTCCATACGACAAGTGATAACAACGTTTTGCCCAGTCGTAGCCGAGCTTTGCCAGAATCAGGAATAGTACCTTGAAGTGATACTCCTGTTCATTCCCAACGGTGTAGATCTGACCGGTGATATTCGGGAAATCGCGAAAGCGAAGAATTGCGGTTCCGATATCCTGCGTCATGTAAACAGAAGTGCCATCAGCACGCATCAATACCTTCTGGTCAAGGCCGTCGCTGGTTAAATCAACCCAAATAGAACCATCTTCTTTTTTGAAAAACACATTCTTCGCCAGACCATCCATCACCACTTCTTTGCCCAGCAAATACGTTTCAGATTCGTAATAAAGCTTGTCAAAGTCGACGCCCATTGCCTTGTATGTCTGGTCGAATCCTTCATACACCCAGCCGTTCATTTTCCTCCACAGATCAACGGTTTGCTGATCTTTGTCTTCCCATTTCAGCAAAAGCTCAGAAGCGAATTTCATTACTGGTGCTTCTTTCTCTGCCTGTTCCTGCGTCATGCCTTTCTCCACCAGTGCTTTGATCTGTGCTTTGTATGCCTTATCAAACTCCACATAATATTTCCCGACAAGGTGATCACCCTTTACTCCACTTTGTTGTGGCGTTTCACCTTCTCCGTAGAGCATCCATGCTGCCATGGATTTACAAATATGGATACCGCGATCATTGATGATCTGTACCTTATGAACAGTAAATCCATTTGCTTTTAGAATCTGCGCAACTGAATAACCGAGAAAGTTATTCCGAAGGTGGCCGAGGTGAAGAGGCTTGTTCGTATTCGGCGAAGAATATTCAACCATTACTTCCTGGCCGTTGCGCGGAAGATTGCCATAATCATCTTTTGTGAAAATTGATGCGATGGTTTGAATCCAAAGCGAATCATTCAACACCAGGTTGAGAAAGCCTTTGACCACGTTGTACCTGTTAACAATGGTAGTATTCGCAACGAGGTAATCGCCAACGAGCTTAGCCGTTTCCTCGGGACCTTTCCTGCTTACTTTGGTTAACGGAAAACAAACAAGGGTGTGAGAACCTTCAAACTCCTGGTTGGTCGGCTGGAGTTGAAATGTTTCCATGTCAACTCCAAAAACCGCCTTTATTGCTTTCTGTATTTCAGTCCGTAAAATTCCTTCTGGGTTGATCATGGAAAATTCCAAATTCAGTTTGAGATTCAAATTACTATACCGACGGATACCGGCTCTTAATGAAAATCAGGTTTCAGAAATCAATGAATGAATCTGAAACCTGAATAAAATTCAATGTTGTTACCACCCAAGAATGTAAGCGAAGATGAGCGGAGCGACAATCGTTGCATCGCTTTCGACAATAAATTTCGGCGTGTCGATACTCAGCTTACCCCACGTGATCTTTTCATTCGGTACTGCACCGGAGTATGATCCGTAGCTTGTCGTTGAATCGCTGATCTGACAGAAATAGCTCCAGAATGGAACGTTGTCTCTTTCAAGATCCTGGTGTAGCATTGGCACGACACAAATCGGGAAATCGCCGGCGATACCACCACCGATCTGGAAGAAACCGATTCCATCTTTTCCGGAATTCTTAGTATACCACTCGGCAAGCCACACCATGTACTCAATACCCGACTTCATCGTCGAAGCTTTCAGTTCACCGGTTACAACGTATGAAGCGAAGATGTTGCCCATCGTTGAATCTTCCCAACCCGGAACAACCATCGGCATGTTCTTCTCCGCAGCCGCGATCATCCAGGAATTCTTCGGATCGATCTCATAGTATTGTTTCAGATCGCCACTGTTGATCATGCGAAACATGAATTCATGAGGAAACAAACGCTCGCCTGCATCTTCTGCATCTTTCCAAACCTTAAACAAATGTTTTTGCAATCTGCGGAAAGCTTCCTCTTCTGGAATACAAGTATCTGTTACACGGTTCAGGTGATTGCCTAATAAATCCCATTCATCCTGTGGCGTCAAGTCACGATAGTTTGGTATCCGCCTGTAGTGCGAATGCGCTACAAGGTTCATAATATCTTCTTCCAGGTTCGCGCCGGTACATGAAATGATGTGTACTTTATTCTGGCGGATCATTTCGGCGAAACTTATTCCAAGCTCGCCTGTACTCATTGCACCGGCAAGGGTCACCATCATTTTTTTGCCTTCGGCGAGGTGCTTTTTATACCCCTTTGCGGCATCTACCAAAGCCGCTGCATTAAAGTGAAGGAAGTGTTTGTCTAAAAATGATGAAATTGGGCTGTTCTGGCTCATTTTTCTTTTATTAATTGAAAACGCGAAAGTATACAATAAGTGAAAAAAAGCGAAATCAGTTCAACCTCCGGATACCCTTCAAATATTTCAGTTAATGGGTCGTTATGATCCGGAATCGTTTAATCGCCTCCTTTACAGGACGAAAGGTATGTGACGGTAGCAACGATATGTTCTCCATCGTATATATTTAAGAAAAAGCATCATTTTTATCCCGACATGCGGAAAGGTTATCTGGCGATTGTATTCTCACTGGTTTTTGTAAACGTTTATTCCCAGCAAGAAGATTTTGAATTAGTAAGAAAAAGCGAAGAGGAGAAAATTTTTATCCATGAGCGATGGATCATTTTTCCGGAGTCGGATCCTCCCGTTAAAGCAAGAGAGGTAAAGAGTGATTTCGTGATTCGTTGTACCGTTGCCGAAGCATTTGCTTTGCTGAGAAATGAAAAGAAAATTCAGTCGTGGCAGGATCATGTAACTGAATTCAAAGTTTACCCAACATCTGACAGCACATATTGGGAGGAATACTCATACCATAACATCCCGTGGCCTGTCAGCGATCAGGATCACTATCTCCAATACCAGATCGAAAAAATATCCACACCTGACAAAATACACATTACGTTTAAGTCTAAAGTGGATGATAAACGAGCTCCGGTGCGGGATGGCGTTACACGCATGACGCTTTATGGGACGTGGACACTAGAGAGAGTCGACGATAATACCACCAGCGCTAGCTACCGCATCCTGTCAAAACCATCGAGCATACCGAGAATTTTCACCGATCCGGTAATCAGAAATAACCTGATGACAACAATCAGAAGTCTCATTGCTGTACTCGAAAAAAGAAAGGAATAGAAAAAATATTTCCCGGACGATTACTCGGCCATCACGGGGCGATTTACCAGCGACTTCGCGGTAGCTTCGACGATTTCAAAAGCGCCCTCCGCCATCCGGTTTTCAGTATCAAGCGTCGGATTTACCTCCACGATCTCCCACACACAAACCTTCGGGCTTTTCGCCAGCTCGGCATTAAGCTCTTTTGCTTCATCAACGGTAAGGCCGTTCGGCACAGGTGTTCCCGTTCCTGTTGAAATGCGCGAGTCCATACTATCAACATCAAAAGAAATGTAGATCATGTCGCAATGATCAAGCATCGCCAATGTCTTTTCAGCGATCTTGGCGGCGCCGTGTTTTTTCACATCTTCAACTTCAAGAAAGTTAACGTTGTATTTATTGATGAGATAATTCTCCGGTTTTTCGAGATCGCGCACCGCGATATACACAATATCTTCAGGGTAAATCTTGGGGCCCGGCATCCCGACGTTCTTGATCTGTTCCCAGTAGTCGAGTGTCTCCCCCCGCGGATCATTCACCTTACACTCCAGGTTATCGATCCCACAAGCCATTGCCAGGGGCATACCGTGCATATTACCTGACGGCGTTGTAAAAGGCGTGTGAAAGTCAGCGTGGGCATCAATCCAGATTACACCAAGTCTGATCTTGGGATAAGCTTTCTTAATACCGGCAATTGTTCCGTAAGCGGTACTGTGATCGCCGGCCATGATCAATGGGAAGAAGTCATCAAAAATTGTTTCGTAAACTTCGAGGCAAACGCGCTCCTCCATGATGAGAACGCCGTCGATAAACTTTGCGTAAGAGTGTTTTGCGCCGTCGAACAGCAGTTCATTCACGTTTTCAACTTCAATAGAATCGTACTGCTTGAAGAAATCAGAGTTCAGATCGAGGCTCGCAATTTTCAACGCTTCCACGCCGAGGCTGGCTCCACGCGTTCCGGCACCGATTTCTGATTTAACTTCTATGATCTTTATTTCTTTCATACTTAATTTTGTCTTTTTCCTTCCAACCCAAGCACACGTCTTGAGTTATCGGTACTTCGAGGTATTTTATGATTTTTGGAATTGTAAGCAATCCGGGTGATTTCCTGAAACGGGCCGCGTTAGAAGTCGGGCAAGACGAATGTTCCGCTGGGCAACGGAGCAGGAATAACGGACATAGAACGGACTGTCATCGCTTTTTAGTGTATTGCAAAGATGGCAAAATTATCCCAATATTGCACTCTTTCGTAAATGGCAATAGTGGCTTAACTACATTAATTCGCATTAAATCCGGTTGGGCAAACTAAAAAAAGGCCAGGTCAGTTTAAAAAGTGTTTTACATAAACCGATTATGCCAGCCTGCGGCAAGCAGGCATTGAATGATAAATGAAGACTTACCGCGAACTGATTGAGCAAACCTTCGAATTCCCTCAAAAAGAGTTTAAAGTACGTGAGCACGAGTTACTGTTTAACGATGTACCGGTCATGGACATCATTAAACAATACGGCACACCGCTCAAACTCACTTACCTTCCCAGGATAAGCGAAAACATCCGGTTCGTTCAGGCGACATTTAACAACGCGATCGAGCGCTTTAAGTACAATGGAAAGTACACATACTGTTATTGTACCAAGTCGTCTCATTTTTCATTTGTATTAGAAGAAGCGACAAAAAACAATGACGTTCACATCGAAACGTCGTCGTCATTCGATATTCCAATTATCTGGTCTCTTTACAAGCGAGGAAAGATCTCTAAAGACACTTACATTCTTTGCAATGGCTTCAAAATGCCGCTGTACACACAGTATATTTCTGAGTTGCTGAATGAAGGATTTGTTAACTGCATGCCGATCCTCGATAAAATGGGCGAGATCGACGACTATGAAAAGTTTGTTAACGGAAAGTATCAGGTTGGAATCCGTGTAGCGGCAGATGAGGAGCCAAAGTTCGAGTTTTACACTTCGAGACTGGGTATCCGCTACAGCGACATTACTAACTTTTACAGGGATAAGATCGAAAAGAGTGAGAAGGCTTCGCTGAAGATGCTTCACTTTTTTATCAACACCGGTATCAAAGACACTGCATATTACTGGAGCGAACTCAGCCGCTTTATTTTCAAATATTGTGAGCTGAAGAAAATTTGCCCATCGCTCGATTCAATTGACATTGGCGGTGGTTTTCCAATCAAAACTTCACTTACGTTCCACTACGATTATAAATACATGATCGAGCAGATCGTGGAAAACATCAAATGGATCTGCGATAAGAACAACGTGGAGGTGCCAAACATCTTCACCGAATTCGGTAGCTATACCGTTGGTGAAAGTGGCGCCGTGCTTTATAAAGTGATCGATCAGAAGCTTCAGAACGATAAAGAGCTTTGGTATATGATCGACGGCTCATTCATCACACACCTGCCGGATGCATGGGGTCTCAATCAAAAGTATATCCTCCTTGCGTGCAATAAGTGGGACGATCCGTATCACAAAGTAAACATGGGTGGACTTACGTGTGACAGCATGGACTACTACAATTCCGAAGCACACACGGGAGAAGTTTTCTTGCCGATGATCAACGATGAAGAACCACTATACATCGGTTTCTTCCACACCGGCGCTTACCAGGAATCACTTGGCGGATATGGCGGCATACAGCATTGCCTTGTTCCCGCACCGAAGCACGTTTTGATCGACAGGAATGAAGACGGCGAAATCACATCGACACTTTTTGCGCCTGAGCAGTCTAGTGAAAGCATGCTGAAAGTGCTGGGGTATGATATCGCGAAGGAGAAAACCAAATAAGAAATTTTAGATTTAACATTTAAGATTTGGCAAGCTCACCGATCGTGATACCAAACGCGTTGGTGGAACCGAAGTAATCCTTTACCGCAGAATATGGGCAGAACCAGCCTGGCTCCAGTACAAACCTTTCCAAAATTCCATTACAGACTTGTCGAACGGATAATACGAACATGCAAAATGGGTTTACCAACATGTAAACCGGTTATACACACCTGCCAGATCGTTACCACGTAATTGTAATGTGATAATATGGAAATGCGACGTGGGTGTACAAAGATCACAAGTGATTACCCAAACATTCCGGGCATCAATACAAGGATTACAAGAGGTTAGCCGAAAATGTAAGAGGCTCATCCGAGGCCAAATGATCGTGCTACGACTATTACACATGGTCATCCAAGGATGGCAAGTGCTTATACAAGGACTACAAGTGCTCATACAAACATTGGCAAGGTCACTACGCACTTGTAGAATGAATGTCCAACAATGCGTGATGGATATTCGAACTTGCAGCATCGATGTTCAGACATTGCGGAACGCTGGACAAAGAAGTAGAATGGATATTCAAGCCGGCAAGTTGAATAACTAAGGATGTTGATTCGATAATTCAGGATGTGAAGTCGATAATCAAGAATGTAGATTCGGTAACTAAGGATGTGAGGTCGATATTCGAGTCTGTTCTCTTAAGCTGCGTCAATCGAGTTTAAACATCTAAATTGACATGTACTATGGACGAACAATCACCATTATTACAAGGAGTGCGGAGTCGGCAATCGAAGTGCGATACAGGGAAATAGTAAATGCCAATTTCGCTAATTCCACCGCGGGTGCATAAGCAGACTGCTTAGCATAACGGGCCGATCAGTTCCGATCTGAAACTTTCGGTTTGTGTGATTGTACCCGGCCATAAAATTTCTTACTTTCATCTACACTTTCCTTCCTGTTGGTCTTAATACATTCGCTGCCTGACGTATTTCGGGGCCGGATCGGTGTGCCCTGGGGATATCGCGGGCTGCTTAAT
>Ga0196965_1001186_pt1 | contig 10629 bp, 10 predicted proteins | sample S1_20metaG_FD_148668 | JGI IMG/M metagenome (GOLD analysis project Ga0196965, IMG submission 148668) | Soil microbial communities from Anza Borrego desert, Southern California, United States - S1_20 | ecosystem: Environmental > Terrestrial > Soil > Desert | place: USA: California | collected... | reverse complement strand
AAGCCGCGCGGGTGTCAAGAATAACGTTTCCGCACACAGAGCGCATCCGCCGCACGCAGAGATTTCATCCCCGCGCCGCGATACTCGCCGGGCGCGGCGCGCCCTGCAACTGCACGGGCGGCTGCGGCGCGCAACAGACCTTCACCAGCCGCTCGCGGTCGCGCTGCATCTCGCGGTCTTCCGCCAGCCACGCGCGCACCTCGCCAAACAGGCGCGCCGCGTGTGTATCCTCCGGCACGGCGATGCGATAGTGCATCCACTTGCCGTCCCTGCGTGTCTCGACCACGCCTGCGCGCCGCAGGTAAGCGAGGTGGCGCGAGATTTTCGGCTGGCTCTCGCCCAGCACCTCGACGAAGAAACAGACGCACACCTCGTCGCCGCCGATCAGATTCAACAAGCGCAGCCGCGTGCGATCCGCCAACGCCTTGAAAAGCCGCTCCATATCAAAAGCCCTGCCCGTCTTCCCCATATTGATCTCGCCCTCCATGATTGATGAAGGTTTCAAGTTTCGGGTTTCAAGGTGAAAACCTGTCAGACTTTAAACCTGAAACTTCCCCTCGCAAAAAAACTTTCAAATACGCCTTGACATATATGTTCGCCGGACGTATGATGCGCTCACATTCGCTCAGGCGAATATATCACGACTGGAAAGGGAGTGGCAAAAATGGAGCAGCAAACAGAGAGGACGGCGCGCGCGCTCAAGGCGCATCTCGCGCTGAACGTGCAGAGCGTCGAGCGGAGTCTGGAGTTTTACCGGCGGATGCTCGGCATCGAACCGTCGAAGGTGCGTCCCGGTTACGCCAAGTTCGACGTGCAAAACCCGCCGCTTAATTTAACCTTGAACGAAGCGACCTTCGCGGAGCGCGGCGCGCTCTCGCACCTCGGCATTCAACTGGCGACGACCGAGGATGTGCTCTCGATGCGCCGCAACTGGTTGGACGCCGGACTCGACACGCGCGACGAAATGGCGACCAACTGTTGTTACGCCTTGCAGAACAAGACGTGGGTGCGCGACCCTGACGGCAACGAGTGGGAAGCCTTCGTCGTACTCGAAGACAACCTGCCCACCACCTCGACCTGCTGCACGCCGGAGGCCACGGCGACGACGACCAGCACGACGGCTGAAGAGACGACGACCAGCGCGGCTGCTGCGACGTGCGGCACGACGAAGGAAGCGGCGACGGTGGAAGCCACGGCAGCGGCGCAGGAAGTTTCCTCTTGCTGCGCGACAGCCGCGCCCGCGACGATCTCGCGTTGAGAAGAGACCGGCGAGCGGCGGGGCGAAAGTTGAACGGCGAAGCGGAACGCTTCGGGCGTTGAGTTTTCACGGAGAGGAAACGCGGCGTGTGACGAATAGAAGAAGCGGGCAGGCTGCGCTCGCGCGGCGCATGACGGCTGAAGCGTGCGGCACGGCGTTGCTGCTGGCGGCGGTGGTCGGCTCAGGCATCATGGGCGAACGCCTCGCGGGCGGCAACGTCGCCGTCGCGCTGCTTGCCAACACGCTCGCAACCGGGGCTGCGCTCGTCGCGCTCATCTTAACCTTCGGCCACGTCTCCGGCGCGCATTTCAACCCCGCCGTGACGCTCGCCGACGCCTCGCAGGGCGGACTCGCGTGGCGCGACGTGCCCGCCTATCTCGCGGCGCAGTTTGCGGGAGCGTTCGCGGGCGTTGCGGCAGCGCACCTGATGTTTGGCGAGCCTCTGTTCGCCGCGTCGCGTAGCGCGCGCGAGGGCGGCGCGCAGATGTTCTCAGAGGCCGTGGCGACGTTTGGCTTGTTGTGCGTCGTCTGGGGCTGCGCGCGCACGCGCTCGGCAGCCGTGCCTTTCGCCGTCGCCGCCTACATCACGGCGGCCTACTGGTTCACGTCTTCGACCTCGTTTGCCAACCCGGCGGTGACGCTCGCGCGCTCGTTCACGGACACGTTCACGGGGATTCGCCCGGCGGACGCGCCCGCTTTCATCCTCGCGCAACTCGCGGGCGCGGCGGCGGCGACCGCGCTCTTTCGCTGGCTTGTTCCCGCGCTGCCGGAGGATGCCGCGGCGGTCGTCGTACCGCACGACGGCGACGCTGGAACGACACGAAAAGGAAGCGACGGATGACTAAGGAACGAACACGCGTCTTGATTTTGTGTACGGGCAACTCGGCGCGCAGCCAGATGGCGGAAGGCCTGCTGCGGCACGACGGCGGCGCGCGCTTTGAAGTGTTCAGCGCGGGCGTGAGTCCGAGTCGGGTCAGGCCGGAAGCCGTCGAAGCGATGCGCGAGGTGGGCATTGACATCTCAGGCCAACGCTCGAAGTCAGTCGAAGAGTTTGCGGGACAGGCGTTCGATTACGTCATCACGGTTTGCGACAACGCGCGCGAGCAGTGCCCGTTTTTTCCGGCGGGGACACAGCGCATCCATTGGAGTTTTGACGACCCGGCGGAGGCGGAAGGCGACCCGGCGGCGCGGCTCGCCGTCTTCCGGCGCGTGCGCGATGAGATACGCGCCCGCCTCGACGAGTTCGCCTTGACGCGTGCGTGAGGGCGATAATATCTTACGCCACGCGACGCAGCTGAAACGGTCGGCTCAGGCAGTTGACCTCGACAAACTTCTCCCGCGCCCGTGCGCGCCGCGAACGTGCCAGCTAAATTTCCAGAGCCTCAAGGATCACGACTTACTTTGCCGACAAGCAATCCCCCACGCGCGCTCCCGCGCAAGCTCTCGCCAAGAACATCTCCGACCCTGAACCTGCGCCCGAAGACGAAGCGCGTTGCTGTTCTGTTTCTCTGTCTCGTCGCGCTGTGCGCCGTCGAGGTCGGCGTCGGGCAGGAGCGCAAGCGTGACGCGGCCACCCTGTTCCCCGTCCGGCAGGACGGCAAGTGGGGCTATATTGACCGTGCGGGCAAGCTCGTCGTGCGACCGCAGTACGACGTGGCGTGGGAATTCACGGAAGGACTGGCCTATGTCAAAGCGGGCGACGGGCGCGGCCTGATTGACCGGAACGGAAAGATGGTCGTCAGCCTGCAACAGGTTGACCTCGCCGGTCTCTTCTCCGAAGGACTCGCGCTCGTGCAGGCGAGCAGCCAGCCGCCGCGTTTCGGCTTCATAGACCGCACCGGCAAACTCGTCATCAACCCGCAGTACGACGCGGCGCGCGGCTTCACAGAGGGACTCGCGCTCGTGATGGTCGAACGCAAGTACGGCTTCATAGACAAGCGTGGCCGCGTGGTCGTCAAACCGCAGTTCGACAAGGCCGCTAGTTTTTCCGAAGGGCTGGCCGCCGTCGTCCTCGACAACAAGCACGGCTACATTGATCGCTCAGGCCGTCTCGTCATCGCGCCGCAGTACAACAACGCCTACAACTTCTCCGAGGGGCTGGCGGCTGTCGCCTCGGGAGGCCGCTACTCTTGCATCAACAAGCGGGGCGAGACCGTCATCCAGCCGCAGGCCGGTTACGTCGGCACGTTCGCCGAAGGACTCGCGCCCGTTATCGTCAACAATCGTTTCGGTTATATCAACCGCGCCGCGCTTCCGGTGATCGCGCCGCAGTATGATTGGACGGGCGGCTTCAGCGAAGGGCTCGCGCTCATCAAGACGGGCGGCAAGTACGGCTTCATAGACCGCAACGGCGCGTCCGTCGTCCGCCCGCAGTTCGACAACGCGCACAACTTCAACGGCGGCCTCGCGCGCGTCTGGCTCGCGGGCAAACACGGTTACATAGATAAGACCGGAAATTTCGTGTGGAAGCCGTCGAAGTAGTTCAACCTGCGACGAGCGAACTGATGGCCGCGTCGAGTTCGTCTTCCGTCCCGCCCGCCCGCACTTCTCCGTACAACGTCCAACGCTCCTCGTGTTCGACCGACGCGCCGGGTTCGAGACGGCCAAGCGGCGCGAGCGATTCGACCTCGATGAAGTCGCCCGCCGTGTAGGTCTCACAGTTGCAGCCGTAGTCCGGGTATGTCGCGCCCTCTACATATGCGAACCGTTTGACGAAGAGCGTCGCGCCGTGTTTGTAAGCAGCCCAGCCCTGCTTGTTGAGCATACCGACTTTCTGCGGGTGGTTCGCGTTTGCGTCCGTCGTCAGGCGGATAAACTTTTTGCCGATAGACCAGCGCGCGTCCGACAGGTTTGTGTAGTGCCAGAGGACGAGCGGGCGCGCGGGCAGCAAATAATCGTCCCACGAAATGTAAGGCTCTTGCGGGAAGATGGCCGTGCCGCCGCCGCGCATGATCGTGAGCGCCCACGGCGCGGCGTCAATCGCCCAGAGGTTTCGGTTCGTGATTCTATGTCGCACGGCGAGACCGCTTCCCTCTCCGTCGAGCGCGACGCGCATCTCCTTCTCAATGCCGGTCGCCGCCTCGACCGGAGCGGTCAGGCGAATCGCGCGCTCGCCTTCAAACTCGACCGCGAGCGGCGTGTTGTCCGGCGCGTAGCTGCGCGGCTTGGCTTCGGGCGCGACCCACAGGCGATGCCCGCCCCACGGTTTGAAGTCGCCAAGTTCGGTGGCGAGCGTCGCACCGGGCACTTCGCCGAGAATATTTTCCGCGCCGATGAAACCGTAACGGACGATGCGCGGCCCCACGTCGCTCGTGACAACGGCCTCGACCGCGCCGTTCGACAGCCGGTAACAGTTCGGCAATCCGAGGTAAGAAATTTTTTCCACTTTGCGCCCTCCCGGCGCGCTCACACGCGCCCACACAATTCAACCTCGCGCGAGTTTACCCGTCACGCCAAGTTTGCCACAACACGTCCGCAGCCACAGCCAACCGGCGACGCCGCGCGCACGCGCCGCCATGAAAGGTCGCTCGCTAGACATTCGCGTTTCTATCCATTAACTTAACTGGCCGAGCACGGTCAGCTATTAACACACTATGAGGGATGATATTCTCGCCAGACGTAGTGAGATAGAGCATTGGATTACAACGCGTCGTCCTAAAGCCTTTATGTGTCGCGAGCTTCGCTGTAAGCCAATAACGCTTGAAAGTTATTTAGGCAAGATGGGATTGAGCTATTCCGGCAACATGGGCGGCAAAGGTTATAAGCCTTGCCCGACCCGGAAAGGCGCAGAAGCTTATCTGCATAAAGGCAGTTTTATCAGCAGCCATAGACTCAAGTTAAAATTGCTCGAAGATGGTCTAAAGCAACGATCTTGCGAACGATGCGGGCAGGAAGAGTGGCTGGGCGAGCCAATTCCGATTGAACTTCATCACGTAAACGGAGATCGTTTCGATAATAGATTTCAGAATCTACAGTTGTTGTGTCCGAACTGCCATGCGTTAACTGATAATCATGCAGGGAAGGGCGCGAACCGGAGCGCGAGTTAGATTCTAGCGACCCTGTTTGGTAATAATTATGCGAAAGTGGCGGAATTGGCAGACGCGCTAGGTTTAGGCCCTAGTCCCGCAAGGGGTGGGGGTTCGAGTCCCCCCTTTCGCATTAAACTTTTGGAATGAGTTTGTACAAGGTACTTTTATAATTTTGTAGAGGAAGGATGCCCGCACAGCCGAGCCGCCTGACATCGGCGAAAGCGCGGGTTTTTACGTTTATGAAGACAGAAGTAGTTGACGTTTCCGCGACCCGGAAAGAACTCAAGATCGAGATCGACCAGACGGACGTGCGCGCCGAACTGGAGCGCGTAACGGAACGCTATGCGGCGGCGGTGAGCGTGCCGGGCTTTCGCAAGGGGCGCGCGCCGAACTCCGTCGTGCGGCAGCGTTATAAGAACGAGATTCGCGGCGAGGTGGTGCAGAACCTCGTGCCGCAGGCCATCAGCGAGGCGATCAACGAGCGCGCGCTCAACGTCATCGGCGAGCCGGACATCCACCTCGACAACAACGAGGCTCTGGAGAAACTCGGCGAGCAGCCGCTCTCAATTCACGCGCACGTCGAAGTGCTGCCCGAAGTCGCGCTCGGCGAATACAAGGGGTTGGAAGTCGTGCGGCGCACGCGTCCCGTGACTGACGAGACGGTCGAGGCGATGGTCGAGAATCTGCGCGAACAGTCGGCCTCGCTCCAACCGGTTGAGGAGCGCGCGGCGGAAGCGGGCGACACGGTGACGGTCAACTTCACCGGTCGTTACCTCGAACCGCCCGCCGAAGAGGACGTTAAGGCGGATGACGTGGAAGTGGTGCTCGGCGGCGAGGGCGTCCTCGCGGACTTCAACGAGCAACTCACCGGCACGAAGCCCGACGACGTGAAAACTTTCGTCGTGAAATACCCGGAGGATTTTTCGTCGCCGGGACTCGCCGGAAAAGAGATCGAGTACACGGCGACGGTGACCGCCGTCAGGCGCAAAGAGTTGCCGGAGGTTGACGACGAATGGGCGAAGACGTTCGGCGAAGAGATCGATTCACTCGAAACCCTGCGCGCGAAGCTGCACGAGAACCTGACGGAGCGCGCGCAGCTCGAGTCGGAACATCGCCTGCGCGACGAGGTGATGAGAAAATTGCTCGAGGCGCACGAGTTTGAAGTGCCCGAATCGCTCGTCAAGAGTCAGGCGCGCAGGCTGCTCGAATCAACCGTGCGCGACATGATGCAGCGCGGGATGGATCCGCGCAATCAGGAGTTGGACTGGGAGAACTTGCAGGGCATGCTGGAGGCGCAGGCGACCGAGGATTTGCGCGGCTCGATCCTGCTCGAACGCATCGCCGAGGCCGAACAAATCGAGCCGACGAACGAGGAGATCGAGCGCGAGATCGAAGCGCTCGCCGAGGGCGCGCGCCAGTCTGTAGAGCAGGTGCGCGCTGCCTTGACAAAGCAGGGAGGCGAACGTAGCATCGCCGACAGATTGCGCCACCGCAAGGCGCTCGATGTTCTCATCGAAAACGCGCGCGTGCGCGAAGAGGAATGGCGAGAAGCCGCGCCGCCCGCCGCTGTCGCCGCCGAAGACGACGACGCCACCGGGCAAGCGAATGAGAACGACGAGGGCGGTGAGACCCGGTCGGACGAAACGCAAAGCTCTTGAGCCGAACGGGTCGTGCGTTGAATTTTTAACTTGGCATCAGGTTTTGCAGTTTGGAGTTTCAAGTTTATGGCTTTAGTTCCAATGGTGGTCGAGCAGACGTCGCGCGGCGAACGCGCCTTCGACATCTACTCGCGCCTGCTCAAAGACAACATCATCTTCATCTCGACGCCGATTGACGACCAGATTGCGAACTTAATCGTCGCGCAATTGATCTTTCTCGAAGCGGAAGACCCGGAGAAAGACATCTCGCTCTACATCAATTCGCCGGGCGGTTCGATCACGGCGGGGATGGCGATCTACGACACGATGCAATTCATCCGCGCAGACGTTTCGACGCTCTGCGTCGGCCAGTGCGCCTCGATGGCCGCGCTGCTGCTGGCGGCGGGCGCGAAAGGCAAACGCTTCGCGCTGCCCAACTCGCGCATCCTGATCCACCAGCCCTCGGGCGGCGCGGAGGGTCAGGCCACGGACATCCGCATCATGGCCGAAGAGATTATCCGCATGCGCGAGTTGACCTCAAACATCCTCGCCAAGCACTCTGGTCAGGCCTACGAACAGATCGAGCGCGACGTGGAGCGCGACCGCATCATGTCCGCCGTGCAGGCCAAAGAGTACGGGCTGATTGACGAAGTCATCACCCACCGCGAGTAAATTTTACCCGGCGCGTTTGATTGCGAGATCAGCGCGCCGGCCATTTTTATGCTACAGTAGTTCCCCGGCAGCCGGACGCACCCCAACGCGTCACCCGTTGCGGGCACATGACACAGCAGAGAAGCCCGCCCGTTTTAAGTCACTTGACAAGTTGAATTGAACCTCGAAAGCACGGAGTCCCCTAAAGCCTATGGTACGTCGAACTGATGATACGTTGCGCTGTTCGTTCTGCGGCAAGTCGCAGAACGAAGTGAAGAAGCTCATTGCCGGCCCTACGGTCTACATCTGTAACGAGTGTATTGACATTTGCAACGAGATCATCACCGACGACCAGCAGGCCGAGGCCGTCGCCACCCGGCCACCGCTCCCGAAGCCTTCCGAGATCAAAAATTTCTTAGACGAATACGTCATCGGGCAGGACGAGACGAAGAAGCGTCTGGCCGTCGCCGTCTACCAGCACTACAAGCGCATCGAGATCGCGCGCCGCCGCTCGGACGTGGAGATTCAGAAGTCGAACATTCTCCTGATGGGGCCGACTGGCACGGGCAAGACGCTCCTCGCGCAGACTCTCGCGCGCATGCTCTCCGTTCCCTTCACCATCGTTGACGCGACGACGCTCACGGAAGCGGGCTACGTCGGCGAAGACGTGGAGAACATCATCCTGAAATTGTTGCAGGCCGCCAACGGCGACGTGGAGCGCGCGCAGCAGGGCATCATCTACATCGACGAAGTTGACAAGATTTGCCGCAAGGACGAGAACCCTTCGATCACGCGCGACGTGTCGGGCGAGGGCGTGCAGCAGGCTCTGTTGAAGATACTGGAAGGCACGGTCGCCAACGTCCCGCCGCAGGGCGGGCGCAAGCACCCGCATCAGGAGTTCTTCCCGATTGACACCACCAACATCCTCTTCATCTGCGGCGGCGCGTTCGTCGGTTTGGAGAAAGTGATCGAGCGGCGCATGCGCAACAAGTCGTTCGGCTTCCGCGCCGACATCAAGGACAGCAAGGAACGCTACGCCGAGGCGATGGCAACGGCGCAACCCGAAGACTTAGTGAGGTACGGGTTGATCCCCGAATTCGTAGGCCGTCTCCCGGTGCTCGGCGTCTTGAACGAACTCGACGAGAGCGCGCTCATGCGTATTCTCACCGAGCCGAAAAACGCGCTCGTCAAGCAGTACCAAAAGAAGTTCGAGTACGACAACGTCAAACTGCGCTTCACGGACGACGCGCTCAAGGCCATCGCACGACAGGCGGTCGAACGCAAGGTGGGCGCGCGCGGCCTGATGATGATCATGGAGGAGTTGCTGCTCGACTCGATGTACACGCTCCCCTCGCAGAAGCGCATCAAAGAGTTCGTCATCACGAGCGAGATGGTCGAACGTCGCCGCGCCGTTCCCGGCGAAGCCCTGACGGGCGTGGACGACGCCGCCGCCTGAGCGCGCGCCGGAGTTCGGTTCTCTTCCCCTCCCGAGCGAAAGGAATCCTAATTGATGTCGAAGAAATTCGGAGCAGGAGTGTTCACACTCCTGCTCGCACTTTTTTGTGCGGACGCGGCGCGGGCGCAGGAGACCGCGAAGCCCGCTTCGCAAACACCTCCGGCGACGGCGACGCCGGAGGCTCAGGACGACGTTGACCGCAAAGACCCCTGCCCCGGCTCGAACTCGCAACACGAGTTGAACCGGTGCGCCGCCCGCGCGCGAGATCAGGCCGACGCCGAGTTGAACAAAGTCTACCGGGAGTTGATGAAAGACGCCGGGACGGAAGAGCGCGCCAAACTCCGCTCGGCGCAACTCGCGTGGATCAAATTCCGCGACGCGCACTGCGACTACGAGAGCGTCGGCAACAAAGGCGGCTCGATCTACCCGATGGTCTACAGTTTCTGTCTGGCTAAAATAACGACGGCGCGCACCACACACCTCCGGGAGATTTTACGGGAGCAGACCGAGCAGTAATTGCCCCGCGCACAGTTTGGGAGCGTGTGTCTGCGGCGACGGCGCGATTTTTTGGCCGGTGGCGCGCTTGCGCGAAATCGTTTACAATTCAGTTTAGTTCGCAACACGGGGCGAGCGGCAATAAGCGCTCGCCCTTCACGTTTAAGTAGTTTTCCGGCGAAAGAAGTAGCAGTTTTATGGAAGAATATTCAGACCGCACTCCTTCAGACATCGTCAACTACCCGATGGTTCCGATCCGCGATGTCGTGATCTTCCCGTTCACGAAGGTCGCGTTCAAGATCGGACGCCCCGGCTCGATCCGCGCGCTCGAACAGGCGCTCGCCTCCGACCGCACGATCTTCCTCGCCACGCAGCACGACGCTTCGATTGACGAACCCGTGCCCTCCGAGATTTACGGCGTCGGGACAATCGCGCGCATCCTGCAAGCGCAGAAGTTGGAGAATGGACAGACGAAAGTGGTTGTCGAAGGGCGCGAGCGCGCGACGACGATCCGCGTAGAAAACGACAACGGCGCGTTCACGGCCACCGTGCGCCGCGCGCCCTCCGCGCTCGAATCCGGCCAGCGCATCGAAGCCCTCACGCAGCGCATCCACCAGCTCATCGAGCAACACCTCCGCCTCGCGCCCGAAGCGCAGACGGACGCGCTGCAACAGGCCATGCGCAACCAAGACCCTTCGCATCTGACCGACGCGCTCGCGTCGCAGTTGCGCATCGCGGTCGAAGATAAACAGGGCTTGCTGGAAATCTTCTCCGTCCACGGGCGCATGCAGCGGCTCGTCGAAATCCTTGAGACGGAAGTAGACAAGCGGCAACTCGACCGCACGATTCAGGCGCGCGTCAAACGGCAGATGGAGAAGGCGCAGAAAGAGTACTACCTGAACGAGCAGATCAAGGCCATCCACAAGGAACTCGGACGCAAGGACGAAAAGGCCGAGGTCGAGGATTTACGCAAGCGGATCGAAGACGCGGGGATGACCGAAGAGGCCAAAGAGAAGGCCATGCAGGAACTCCACCGCCTCGAAGCGATGCCGCCCATGTCCGCCGAGGGCACGGTTTCGCGCACCTACATCGACTGGCTGCTGA
>Ga0196965_1001185_pt1 | contig 10630 bp, 6 predicted proteins | sample S1_20metaG_FD_148668 | JGI IMG/M metagenome (GOLD analysis project Ga0196965, IMG submission 148668) | Soil microbial communities from Anza Borrego desert, Southern California, United States - S1_20 | ecosystem: Environmental > Terrestrial > Soil > Desert | place: USA: California | collected... | reverse complement strand
TTATTAATATAGCGCTCTTTTTCATAGTAACTGTTAATTTGTTTTTTTACTCAATAATGTACTTTCCTCTTAATTATGGTTTATCACCTATTTCTTTTAAGATAAAGTAACCTTTAAACAAATTACCGGCCAATTATATTGTTTAGCTTTCTTTTTTAGACATTCTGTTTCTTTCGTTCTCGTCGAGGTAGATCTTCCTCATTCTGATAGATTTTGGAGTTACCTCAATATATTCATCTTTTTGGATATATTCCATTGCTTCTTCTAAAGAGAAATCAATTTTCGGAGCAATCCTGACGTTGGTATCAGAACCTGAAGCCCTCATATTGGTTAGCTGTTTTCCTTTCAGAATATTTACAACAATATCATTTTGTCTGTTATGCTCTCCAATTACTTGTCCCATATATACTTCCTGACCCGGATCAACAAAAAATACTCCTCTGTCCTGCAATTTGTCAATGGCATAAGCAGTACCGGCTCCTGTATCCATAGATATCAGGGATCCATTTATTCTTTCAGGAATTGTTCCTTTATAAGGTTCATAAGCTTTAAATCTATGGTTCATCACGGCTTCACCTGCAGTTGCTGTAAGGACGTTGTTTCTTAAACCAATAATGCCTCTTGCCGGAATACTGAATTCCAAATGCTGAAGATCACCCTTTGGTTCCATTATCAATAATTCACCCTTTCTTTGAGTAACTAGTTCAATCACCTTTCCTGATGAATCCTGCGGTACATCTACTACAAGTGTTTCTATTGGTTCACATTTCACTCCGTCAATCTCTTTGAAAATTACCTGAGGCTGACCTACCTGAAGCTCGTATCCCTCTCTTCGCATTGTTTCTATAAGAATTGACAAATGCAGGATTCCTCTTCCAAAAACCAAAAATTTATCTTCGCTATCGGTTGTTTGTACCCTTAAAGCAAGATTTTTCTCCGTTTCCTTCATCAACCTGTCTCTGATGTGCCTTGAAGTAACAAATTTCCCTTCTTTACCAAAGAATGGAGAATTGTTAATTGTAAAAAGCATATTCATTGTAGGTTCATCAATAGAAATCCTTGTTAATGGTTCAGGATTTTCTGCATCTGCCAACGTATCGCCAATTTCAAAACCTTCGATACCGGTTATAGCACAAATTTCGCCAGATTTAACTTCTGACACTTTTACTTTGCCCAATCCCTCAAAAACATGAAGTTCTTTTATTTTTACTTTTTTGATACTACCGTCTGCTTTACATAACGCCATTGGAGCACCTTCTTTCAACACGCCTCTATGAACCCTTCCAATCGCAATTCGTCCGACAAATGCAGAATAGTCCAGTGAAGTAATCTGTAATTGAGGTGTACCATCTAAAGTTGGTGCCGCAGGAATATGCTGAACAATAGCATCAAGTAGGGGAACAATGTTATCTGTTGGCTGCTTCCAATCAGTACTCATCCATCCTTGTTTGGAAGAACCGTAAAGGGTGGTAAAGTCCAACTGATCTTCTGTTGCTCCCAAATTGTACATAAGGTCAAAGACCTGCTCATGTACCTCATCGGGACGGCAATTCTCTTTGTCAACTTTGTTTACAACCACAATAGGTTTAAGTCCTAAAGCCAAAGCCTTTCCAAGAACAAACCTGGTTTGCGGCATCGCGCCTTCAAAAGCATCCACAAGCAATAATACTCCATCGGCCAGCTTAAGAACACGTTCTACTTCTCCTCCAAAGTCGGCGTGACCAGGAGTATCGATTATATTTATCTTAACATCTTTATACCTTACTGAAACATTCTTAGAAACAATAGTGATCCCTCTTTCTCTTTCAAGGTCATTATTATCAAGGATCAGATCGCCAAATACCTGATTTTCCCTGAATATCTTTGAAGCATGAATTATTTTATCAACAAGAGTGGTTTTTCCGTGGTCAACGTGTGCAATGATTGCAATATTTCTTATACTTTCCATTAAATAAAAATTTGAAGGCGCAAAGTTAGGGAATTTCAGTTCTTTTTTTTGTATGCTTTAAATTATTTATTGATGGGCCACAGATGATTATATTGTATTACCGGGGGAAAATATGTAAGAAAAAAATCAATTAGTGAGTGCAGATAAATAAGTTATATAGAAAAACCAACGGTAAAGTTTAACTTAGTATGCTGTAAAATTATCAAACTAATGATCAGGCATTTTTTAACTTTTACGATACTTTCTGTTTTGCTACTGATTGCTATCCGGAGTATGTCACAAAGCAGTCCGTATTTTTTTATCGAAAACAAGGGTCAATGGCCTGAAAAAGTCTTGTATCGGGCAGATCTTCCTTCAGGAAAACTGTTTTTGCACAAAAACTCCCTGACCTATTTATTTTATGATGGTAAAAAACTGGCAGAAAAACATGCAGTGCATTCAGCTTCCTCTACCTCGAGGATTGAAGTAAAGGAAAGAACTAACCTGATCGATATGCATGCATTAGAAGTGGAATACCTAAATGCCGCTTCTAATCCCATATTAACAAAAGAAGTAATAAGGACAGAATATTATAATTATTTTACCGGAAATTCGGGAACAAAAGCTCATGCCTATGAAACCATTGTTTTAAATGACCTTTATCAGAAAGTCGACTTTAAATTCTATTCGGAAAACAACAATCTGAAATATGATTTTATAGTGAGACCGGGTGGAAATACAAAAGACATAAAGTTCAGATATAAAGGAGCAGAAGATATCTACCTGAATAACGGCCTGTTAAATATTAAAACTTCTGTAAACAGGATTATTGAGCAAAAACCTTTTGCGTATCAAATTATAAATACAGATACTATATCTGTGCCTTGCGAATTTGACCTAAAAAAAGACGAAGTGAGTTTCCATTTCCCTGACGGTTATAATAAATCCTATACCTTAATAATTGATCCACTTCTGATTTTTTCAACTTTTTCAGGATCCGTTGCAGACAACTGGGGATTTACGGCAACCTATGGAGAAAATGGTACCTTATATTCTGGCGGAAATGTTTTTGACCCCGGGTTTCCCATATTCACTGGGCCGTTTAAAGGACCTTTTGGAAGCTATATAGATGTGGGAATCATAAAATTTGATTCTACCGGTAGCAATATTTTATGGTCGTTAATTTTAGGTGGGGAAGCTACAGAAGTTCCTCATAGTCTGATAATTAATAACAACAATGAATTACTGGTATTAGGGACCACCTCTTCTTCTAACTTTCCTGTTTCTGCTACTGCCTTTGACCAGACCTTCAATGGGGGTAGCTCAGTAGAACCGGTTGGAGGAGTTATTTACAACAATGGCGCTGACATTTTCATAAGTAAAATAAATAGTTTAGGTACGACTTTGATGTCCTCTACTTATATAGGAGGAAGTAATAATGATGGTATTTTACTAAAAAAGGAAGAACTTACTAAGAACTATGGGGATCAATTCAGGGGTGATATAATTGTGGACACGAACAATAACGTGTATGTAAGTACAAACACAAACAGTTTAAACATTCCCATTGTCGATGGATTTCAATCCACCTATTCAGGCGGGGACCATGACGGGTATATTTTTAAAATGAGTCCGGATCTTTCTCAATTAACATGGAGCAGTTATTTAGGAGGCAGCAGCTCAGATGCAGCATTTTCAATTAAATTGGATAATCAATCTAATGTATATGTAGCAGGTGGAACATCAAGCGCAGACTTTCCTACAACTGCCTTAACCATTAATCCTGTATATAAAGGCGGAATTGATGGCTTTGTATCTAAAATAGCATCTGACGGTAAATCTGTTTTAAGCAGTAGTTTTTTAGGAACACCTAATTATGATCAGGCATATTTCTTAGATATTGATGACGAAGAAAACATATATTTATATGGGCAGACCATGGGGAATTATCCTTTAACTGCCGGAGTATATCGCAATTTCAACGGTGGGCAATTCATTCATAAGCTGAATAATGATTTCTCTCAAACAATCTTTTCAACAGTTTTCGGGTCGAGCAATGGAACGGTTTCACCGAATATTTCACCTACCGCATTTCTGGCAAGTGGATGTCATAACATTTATATAGCAGGCTGGGCTAGTCCTTCTGTCAATATTGATACTGGCTATGTGGGAGGATCTACAATTGGGCTGCCGGTTACAAACGATGCTTTACAAAAAACAACCAATGGATCGGACTTTTACCTGATGGTGATTTCAAAAAACGCTGACTCTTTATTATATGCGACATTTTTTGGAGGAGCTGAACCAATGGAACATGTGGATGGAGGAACCAGCAGATTTGATAAGGCAGGAGTTGTCTATCATGTGGTCTGTGCCGGATGTTGGGGAAATTCATTTTTTACTACAACGCCAAATGCCTATTCACGATCGAATGGCAGCTCCAGGTGCAACATGGCCGCATTTAAATTAGACTTGTCCATAGTAGATGCATCTTTTGAAGTTGATGAGGATATTGTATGTTCAGCGCCTCACGTAATTAACATTACAAACAACAGCAGCGGCGCGGTTAACTATCATTGGGACTTTGGAGACGGAACCACCTCAACGGACAGAAATATCAATACCCACGAATATACTGCGGAGGGTCAGTATACAGTCACCCTTACGGCTTCCAATACTGAAAGCTGTGGTAAAAAATCAGACACTCAAACGCATGTGATAAATGTTTCTTTCCCGGACTTTAAAATCGGCGATGATGGTAAAATATGCAAAGGAGAAAGTTACAGGCTTACGTCAAGCGGAGGGGCTACCTACGAATGGAGTCCTGCTGCAGGTCTCAATGATCCTTCAATCCCCAATCCCATTGCTACCCCTGATTCCACTACTTATTACAAATTGAAAATGATGGATGGGAATGGATGTATTTTTATCGATTCAATATTGGTTGAACTACCGGAGCCCTTAAATGTACTATTTACTATAAATGAAAATACTTCCTGTACTACCCCTTTTGAAATAGAAATTGAAAACTTAAGTAGTGGCATTGACGACTTTGCCTGGGATTTTGGCGATGGAAATACTTCAAATGATCCGGCAATTAAATCTTATATTTATAACACGCCGGGAGAATATTCAATTTCTCTTAAAGGTTCAACGTCCAATTATTGCGGGGATTTTTCGGCCACTCACTCTGAAAGAATCAATATTTACGTACCCAATTTCACTATCGGGGAAGGCGCAAATATATGTGAGGGAGAAAGCTATGAATTGACTTCGAGTGGGGGAATCGCTTATTCCTGGTCCCCTTCTACCGGATTAAACAATAGCAATTTACCAAATCCAATTGCCACTCCAGATACCACTACGTTCTATAAAGTGCATATTCTTGACGAAAATGGCTGTACTTACGAAGATTCTGTTTTAATTGAAGTCACCAAAGACATTGTATTGGATTTTGAAACTGCTTTTACATTCAATTGTACGGACAGACCAGAATTTCAATTTGTAAATAAATCCGAAAACGCCACCGGTTATCTTTGGTATTTTGGAGACGGCTCCACTTCTACAGAGGAAAGTCCATTCCACATCTATGAAAAGGACAGTGTCTATCAGGTAAAATTAGAAGCAATAAATCGGCTTTGCACAGAAACAACCACTTTCAGTTTACCCGTAACCCGATTAATCATTCCTAATGTATTTACCCCAAATGGCGATAATATAAATGACTATTTCGAAATAAAAAGTTTAGAACCCCTCAATCTCACCATATTCAACAGATGGGGAAAAGAAATATTTTCAAAAGAAAACTATGAAAATAACTGGAAGGCAGATGGCCTGGCGGCAGGCACCTACTTTTATGCTGTTGAAGATAAAAGAAACAATATATGTAAAGGCTGGGTTCAGGTCATAAAATAGCAGGCAAACTCATATTCTCATTCAATAAAAAATCTGTTTAAAAATATCCGTATTCCTATATAACTTTGAACCCTAACATTTACAAACAAACAGGTTTTGTAGAGAAAGATGAGAATAAGATGAAAGTAGAAATAAATCGGCTGAATGACGCCTACCATTTTGAGGCTATAAACGAGCAGGGAAGCAAAATCCAAATGGATGCTTCGCCTGAAATTGGAGGACAAAATCTTGGTTTTCGCCCCATGCAGCTTCTTCTTGCAGGTTTAGGAGGATGTAGTTCCATTGATGTTGTCAATATCCTGAAGAAGCAAAAGCAGGACATTAAAGATGTACGGGTTACAGTTGACGGAGAAAGAGAAAAAGATGTAATACCTTCATTATTTACCGATATTCATGTTCACTTCCATTTATCAGGAAAACTGGATGAAGAAAAGGTAAAAAAAGCCATCGACTTATCTGTTACCAAATATTGCTCTGTATTAAAAACCCTTGAGAAAACTGCCCGGATCACCCACAGTTATACCATCACTACCGGATAAGATTTAATACATCAAAACTGACTTAAGTAAAAAATTCAAATCTGACAGGTTTATTAAGTTGGGATAAGCGAATAATTTCCAAACTTGTCAGGTTTTGTAAATGAATTTAAACTTAAAACTATAGCATGGAGAATTACGAGAATTTTGAAACCAAAGCAGTCAGGACAACGGTAGAGCAAACGCCGTTCAGAGAACACTCTACTCCATTATTTATGACTTCCAGCTTTACATTTGACAGCGCTGAACAGGCAAATGCCCTGTTTATGGAAGAATTAAAAGGAAATATTTATTCTCGTTATTCCAATCCAAATACTACAGATTTTATACAAAAGATGTGTGCCCTTGAAGGAACAGAAGATGGATTTGCCTGTGCTTCAGGTATGTCTGCGATGTTTTCAAGTATGGCTCCGTTTTTAAAATCCGGCGATCATGTGCTGGCATCGCGATCTTTGTTTCTATCCACGCATCAGATCTTGACCACTATTTTTCCAAAATGGGGAATAACGCATACCTACGCAGAAATCGATAAACCTGAAACATGGGAATCTTTGATTCAGCCCAACACTAAAATGATTTTTGTGGAAACGCCTTCAAATCCCTCTTTGGAAATTATTGACCTGGAGTGGCTCGGTAAACTGGCAAAAAAACACAACCTACTTTTAAATGTAGACAATTGCTTTTCTACTCCTTACGTTCAAAACCCTGCCAAATATGGCGCTACCCTGGTTACGCATTCGGGAACAAAATTCATTGACGGACAAGGCAGGGTACTTGGAGGAATTATTCTCGGACCAAAGGACCTTATTAAAGAGATAAGGTTTTTCTGTAGACATACCGGCCCGTCTCTGTCTCCTTTTAACGCCTGGATTTTAAGTAAAAGTCTGGAGACCCTGGCGGTGCGAATGGAAAGACATTGTGAAAACGCTTTAAAACTTGCCCTCTTCCTTGAGCAGCATGAAGGTGTTTCTAAAGTAAAATATCCTTTTTTACCCTCCTACCCAAAATATGAGTTGGCAAAAAAACAAATGCGATCGGGTGGAGGAATGGTTTCTTTTGAATTAAAAGGAGGTATTGAAAGAGGAAGAAAATTTGTAAATGCTTTGAAAATGGTTACTCATAGCTCCAACCTGGGTGACTCCAGATCCATCGCTATCCATCCGGCTTCTACTACTCATTCAAAATATTCCGACGAAGAAAGAGCAGGCGTGGGTGTTTTTCCTTCCCTGATAAGAATTTCCGTTGGACTGGAACATATTGATGATATTAAGGCCGACATTCATCAGGCCATTGAAGCATCAGGTAAATAAATTCTAAATGTTAAATTTTGAATGTTAAATGGCGAAAAATCATTCAACATTCAAAATTTGACATTCAACATCTTTACACAATTGCGGTAACTTCTATTTCCACAAGGTATTCAGCACCGATTAGCTTAGCTTCCACCATCGTTGTGGCAGGTTTTATGTCCTTAAAAACTTCCCCATGGGCTTTGCCTACTTCCTCCCATTTGGAAATATCCGCTACAAACATTCTGGTTCTTACTACATCTTTAAAGCTCGCACCAGCTTCCGCTAAAACTTTAGCCACCTTTTGTAAAATAAATTTGGTTTGCTCGTAATGACTTCCTTCTCCTACAACCCCGTTTTCGTCTGAGGCAGTAGTTCCTGAAATTTCTATAACATTTCCAATTTTTACAGCTCTGGAATAGCCGATTATGTCCTCCCATTTTGCGCCGGAAGAAATGTTTCTTCTTGAATTATTCATTTAACATAGTTTTAAGGTGAGGCTCAAAGTTAGGGAATAGGTATCAGGTTTGGGGTATGGGGTTTTTCAAAAATTATTCTTTATTCTTTATTTTTAATTCTTTATTCTTACAAAAAAACTTCTTTTCAAACCACAAGTTAAATAAGAACGAACCAAACTCTTATGTCAAAGAAAATCAGAAGGGAAGATGCTTTAAACTATCACATGTATCCTACTCCGGGAAAGGTAGAAGTGGTTCCAACCAAAATGGTAAGTTCCCAGCTTGATCTGGCACTAGCCTATTCACCGGGGGTAGCAGAACCATGCAAAGAAATTGCTGCAAACGTGGAAGATGTATACAAGTATACTTCCAAAGGGAACCTGGTTGGGGTTATTTCTAATGGAACAGCCGTGTTGGGTTTGGGAAATATCGGTCCTGAAGCCAGTAAACCGGTAATGGAAGGAAAGGGCGTTCTTTTTAAAAAATTTGCAGGGATAGATGTTTTTGATATTGAAATAAACTGCACGGATCCTGATCAATTTATACGAATTGTAAAATCATTGGAACCCACTTTCGGTGGCATAAATCTGGAAGATATAAAAGCGCCCGAATGTTTTTATATAGAACAGGCATTAAGGGAAGAGATGAATATCCCCCTGATGCATGATGATCAGCATGGAACGGCAATAATTTCTTCGGCCGCCCTGCTTAATGCCCTGGAGCTTGTTGGGAAAAAAATAGAAAAAGCAAAGTTCGTTATCAATGGTGCAGGCGCAGCAGCGATTGCTTGTACTAAGCTTTATGTGGAGTTGGGCGCACGAAAAGAGAACATTGTCATGTTTGACATCAATGGCTGTATTGCACTAGAAAGATTGGATCTGGATGATATTAGAAAGCCATTTGCTACCGCCAGAAAAATTTCGGGACTTTCTGAAGCGATGAAGAATGCTGATGTATTTATCGGTTTATCTGCTGGCAATATACTTTCAGAAGAACATATTAAATCTATGGCAAAAAATCCGATTGTTTTTGCCTTAGCAAATCCGGATCCTGAAATCGCTTATGACCTTGCCGTGGCAGTCAGAAAAGATATTATTATGGCCACAGGAAGATCCGACCACCCTAACCAAGTCAATAATGTCTTGGGTTTCCCTTATATTTTCAGAGGAGCGCTGGACGTGAGAGCTATTGAAATAAACGAAACAATGAAGCTTGCAGCCGTTTATGCCTTGGCTAAACTGGCCAGGGAACCTGTGCCCGACAGCGTGAGTAAAGCATACGGGGATAAAGTCATTACTTTCGGGAGAGAATATTTGATTCCCAAACCTTTGGATCCCAGGTTAATTACAACGATTTCACCGGCAGTAGCAAAAGCAGCCATTGAATCAGGATTGGCACAAAAGCCCATAACCAACTGGGATGAATATGACCTGGAACTTCAGAAAAGAATAGGCCTGGACAACAGATTAATTTCAACAGTGATTAACCGCGCCAAAAAAGATCCTCAAAGAATAATTTTTGCGGAAGCTGACAATAAGAAGATATTAAAAGCAGCACAAATAATAAAAATGGAAGGCGTTGGAATTCCCATTTTGTTAGGCAACAAGGAACGAATAAAAAAGCTGATCAAGGAACACGAATTGGATCTTTATGACTGCGCTATGATCGATCCCGCTCAAGATCCTAAAAAGCTGGAAGATTTTGGCAATCTCTTATATGATAAAAGGAAGCGAAAGGGATTGACCAAGCATGAGGCAAAAAAATTAATGAAAGAGCGAAATTACTTTGGAGCAATGATGCTGGAAGTTGGAGAAGGAGATGCATTGGTTTCCGGACTTACAAAAGATTATTCCAAAACAATTTTACCCGCCTTGCATGTAATAGGCGTGGAAGAAGGCGTAAAAAGAGTGGCGGGAATGTATATCATCAACAATAAAAAGGGCTCCTTTTTCTTTGCGGATACTACAGTAAACACCAATCCAAACGTAGATGAGCTGGTGGAAATTATCGGGTTAACTGCACGTGGAGTGAGCTTTTTTGATACCGTGCCGCGAATTGCTATTTTGTCTTATTCAAATTTTGGATCTTCCAAAGGAGAAGTTCAGGAAAAAACCATTGCAGCCACTCAAAAAGCAAAAGAAAAATATCCTGACCTGGTCATTGAAGGAGAAATGCAGGCAAATGTCGCATTGGATACGGTAATCCAGCAGGAAAATTATCCTTTTAGCGCTTTGGCTCAGCAGCCGGCAAACACATTAATCTTCCCAGACCTGGCTTCAGGAAATATCGCTTATAAACTTTTAATGGAACTTGGAAACGCTGAAGCAATCGGACCAATTCTGATGGGAATGAAAAAACCTGTTCATATTTTACAATTAGGGAGCTCTGTCAGAGAGATTGTAAATATTGTAGCCATTGCCGCTTTGGATGCCATTCAACAAAAGGCTAAGAAGAAGATGATTTAAAAAGATGGTATTGATAAGTTCAACATCTTAGTGATTGACA
>Ga0196965_1001184_pt1 | contig 10635 bp, 11 predicted proteins | sample S1_20metaG_FD_148668 | JGI IMG/M metagenome (GOLD analysis project Ga0196965, IMG submission 148668) | Soil microbial communities from Anza Borrego desert, Southern California, United States - S1_20 | ecosystem: Environmental > Terrestrial > Soil > Desert | place: USA: California | collected... | reverse complement strand
GCGAGTGTCAATAAAATTAAGAATCACGCGCATTGGTTGCGGGAAAACGCGGCGAGATTGACATGGACTACAAAGGAGAGCGACGCCCGGCCTGTTTGTCGCCGGGCGTCGCTCTCCTTTGTGTCTTCATTCAGACGTTGAAAGTCCAGTTTATGACTTGTTAGGAATCTTCAACTCCTGACCGATCTGAATCTTGTCAGGGTCGTTCAATTTGTCTCGATTCGCGTAGAAGATTTGCATGTACTCGTTGGCATCGCCATAGAATTGCTTGCTGATCTTCGAGAGCGTGTCGCCGGATTTGACGGTGTAACTCTGCGCGTTCTGGCTGCCGCCGCCCACGGTCGCGGCCTGCGCCCGGCTCGAATCCACGTTGATGTCCGCCGTGATGTCGTCTAAGTTCGGGTTGACAAGTTTGATCTGATCCCAAAACTTGCTCTTGGCTTCATCCGAAGGCGCCGTGCCCTTGATGAAAAGTTTATCGTCCTGCACATGCAGGTTGTGAAACTGTATGTGTTGCTGGTCAGCCATGCTCAGAACCGACTGATACTTTTGCTTCAGCGTATCGAAGCGTTGCTGCGCGTTCGGCTGCTGCTGCGATTCGTCTGCGCCGCTGCCAAACATTTTATCCCAAAGCCCCATGAAGAGTTCCTCCTGATTAGAAAGCGATTTTCCAAACACCTCGAAGGCGTTCTCAGGTTGAACGTGCAACGTTCATACCACGAGGCGGAAGCCTCTCCCTCGTCTCCCACGCGCCTACTATTTTACTGGCCGGTTAAGCATAAAACGCTCTGGCGTGCGCTTTGCTAACTGGTCAGATGCAACCGATTTCATGGTGTGAAATCGTACACTGGCTGATTTCATCGCTGCTTTCGAGCAGTTTTTAGTATTTCAACAAGGTTACTCAGGAGGGTGTGAGATGGATATTATTGGAGCGATCATCGTAGGCTTGATAGCCGGGGCGTTGGCAAAGGCGATTATGCCGGGCAAAGACCCGGGCGGGTTGATCGTCACAATCCTGCTCGGAATTGTCGGCGGCATCATCGGGACTTTCATCGCGCGCGGATTATTTGGCGCGGGCGACGAACAGGGTCTCATTATGCGCATCGTGTTTGCCGTTATCGGAGCGATTATTCTGCTGTTCGGCTATAGACTTATCACAGGCCGCAACCGCACGACCGTCTAACGAACGGCCAGACGCGAACTCTTTCAATTTCAACGAGATAGAGTCAGTTCCGATTCGTCTCGCGTCGGAACTGACTCTATTTTTCTCCTCATCTCACCGGGAATACGCCTGTAAACCGTTGTGAGTGCGCGAATTACGATTTCTCTTCCCCACTAATAACGATTGTTACGAAATCTTCGCCGCACCCCACCTTTCAGACCACATTTTGCCGGTTTGTTTCGCGGTCGAATAATGTTTTCCACACCTGTGCCCGACTCTGCGATTCTGTATCTAGCTGCAAGATAAAGCAAATTCCAGGGCTTGCCCAAGTAGCGGATTTCCGTTCGCCGCCTGTTCGCCATTTTAAGCGCTTAAGAGCCGTTACTTCAAGTAAACGTTGAACTTAGCCGCATAAACCGTTGTAAAGAAATAGCTTTACAGTGTATTGGGCGCGTGCTAAATTCCCGCCACTTTGTCGCTAAATGTTTGAGCGATAAAGGATTGAACATGATCAAAGCACATCCTATTGTAGTGTCCCGAACTTGGCGGCACATTATCTTGAGCTTTTGACATAAACAGGACATAAAGAGTCCCGAAAAAATGCCCATTAAGTTCGGAACATCAGGCTGGCGCGCAATCATCGCAGACGAATTCACGTTCGCCAACGTGCGGATTGTAACCCGCTCCATTTGCAGCTACTTACGCACAAGCGGGGTTGGCGACGGCGCGTCTCTCGTGGTCAGCTACGACACGCGTTTTCTGGGTGAAAAGTTTGCGGCGGAATGTGTGAAAGAGGTCGCAAATAATGGACTGGACGCAATATTTTGCGACCAACCGACGCCGACCCCGACCATCTCCCACACGATTCGAGAGCGCGGCGCGGCTGGTGGAATCAATTTCACGGCCTCGCATAACCCGCCTGAATACAACGGGATGAAGTTTTCCACCGCAGATGGCGCGCCCGCCCTGCCCGAGGCTACCAAGCAGGTTGAGGCGTTAATCGCGGGCGCAAAGCCGGAGAGCGAAGATGAGGCGGGCAATAAAACGGCTGGGAATATTGAAGTCTACGACCCTCGTCCGGCCTACTTTGACGACCTTGAAAAGAAAATCCGTTTCGACGTAATTGCCGGTGCGGGCAAGACTTACGCCTACGATCCGCTGTGGGGGACGGGGCGCGGCTATCTCGATACGGCCTTGCGCAGCCACGGCCTCGAAGTGGAAACGATTCACGATTGGCGCGACGTTATGTTTGGCGGGCGTTCGCCTGAGCCGGACGATCATCATCTGGACGAGTTGCGCGAGGCGATGAAACGCGGCGGCTGTGTGCTCGGTCTCGCCACGGACGGAGACGGAGACCGTTTCGGCGTGCTGGACGCGGACGGCACTTTCATCACGCCCAACCAGCTCATCCCGCTCCTTTTCGATTATCTCGCCGAATCGCGCGGCTGGACGGGCGGCGTGGCGCGCTCGGTCGCCACTTCGCATCTCGTGGATCGCGTCGCCGAATCACGCGGGCTGCCTGTATATGAAACGCCTGTCGGCTTCAAGTTCATCGGCGAACTGATCAACGACGACAAGATCATCCTCGGCGGCGAGGAATCCGCCGGACTCTCGATTCGCGGCCACTACCCGGAGAAGGACGGCATTCTGGCCTGCCTGCTGGCGGCTGAAGCTGTGGCGGCGCGCGGGGCGAGCCTGTCGGAACAGTTGGACGAGTTGTACACGCGTGTCGGGCGACTCGAAGCTGCGCGCATCGGGGTGCGCCTGACGCCGGACATTCTGGCGACGCTGCCTGAGAAATTGAAACGCGACCCGGAAGCGATTGGCGGTCGGCGCGTCGCACGCACGAATCGCGCGGACGGGGTGAAGTTTATTTTTGAAGATGGTTCATGGCTGCTCTTGCGTCCTTCGGGGACGGAGCCGCTGGTACGCATCTACGCTGAATCTGAATCGGAACAAGAGTTGGAGGTGCTTCTTGAACAAGGCCGCAAATACTTACTGGACTGACTCGCGTCTCTCCACGCAACGCCCCGCCGCCCGTCCTCTCACGTTGGCTGCCCCGGCGCGCGAGATTTCGCGCGAGATTGTCGGCACGCGCGCGGAAGTGCGCCGCCGTGGCGGACTCATTCCCTCCTGGGCTGTGTTCACCATGATCCTGCTCGCTACCTTCGCGCTATGCGTGACGGTCACGATGCGCACGCACGCCGAGATGCGCAGCGCGGAGCAGAGGTTTTCGCAGATACGAACCGAAGTGCAAACGCTCGGCAACACGAACGATTCGCTCAAGCGCGAAGTGCAGCGTTTGCAAAATGACCCGCGCGCCATCGAGGCTGCCGCGCGCGCGCGTCTGAACATGGTGCGCGCCAACGAGTTTGTCGTGCCCGTTAATTAACAAACAGGCGGATGCTCTTTATTGCAGTGATCTGTGTCGCACTTATACCAAGTTCTGCCGGTCGCCCACCGTTCGCTGCCCGCTTAGTTTCTGCTCAGCGTTAGCTCCTTCCTGACCGCGCGCGGCTGCTCGATTTAAACGGGTAGCCGCGCTACTTCATCTTAAGATTCCCCTTCATTTTGTCGCCGGAAGATGCGGTTGACACCCCCGCAGTGGTCAACTAATATCAAACTCTATTTATCTCGTCATAAATTTTATTGACATCGAATCCGCAGAATTTTTGCGCGGGAGAGACAGGTAAAATCATGTCTGAAGTCAAAGAAATCGCATCGCCGGAACAGGCCGCCGTGGAGCGTTGGGAGGATGAGACGCTCGCGCCCGCGTTGCAGAAGCGTGCCGAACGCAAGAAGCGTTTTGAGACCGTTTCGCTCGACGCGGTCGAACGACTTTACACGCCCGCCGATGTGCGCGACATCAACTTCGATGAAGACATCTCTTTCCCCGGCGAGTTTCCTTACACGCGCGGCATACACCCGACCGGCTATCGCGGCAAACTCTGGACGATGCGCCAGTTCGCCGGTTTCGGCACGCCCGAAGAGACCAATGCGCGTTTCAAATATCTGATGGCGCAGGGGCAGACTGGCCTCTCCGTCGCCTACGATCTGCCGACGCTCATGGGCTACGACGCCGACGCGATGCTCTCCGAAGGCGAGGTCGGCAAGTGCGGCGTCGCCGTCTCGTCGCTCGCCGACATGGAGACCCTGTTCGACGGCATCCCGCTCGAAGCGGTCACGGTTTCGCAGACGATCAACGCGCCCGCGTCCGTCCTGCTCGCGATGTATCTGGTCGTTGCGGAAAAGCAGGGCGCGGACTGGCGCAAAATTTCCGGCACGCTGCAAAACGACATCCTCAAGGAGTACATCGCGCAGAAAGAATGGATCTACCCGATCCGCCCGGCGATGAAACTCGTCGTTGACACCTTCGAGTTCTGCACGCGCCATGTGCCTAAGTACAACCCGATTTCGGTAAGCGGCTATCACATCCGCGAGGCCGGTTCGACCGCCATGCAGGAACTCGCCTTCACGCTGCGCGACGGCATCGAATACGTGCAGTGGGGCGTTGACGCCGGTCTGGACGTTGACGAATTTGTTCCGCGCATCTCTTTCTTCTTCAACGCGCATAACGACTTTTTCGAGGAGATCGCGAAGTATCGCGCGGCGCGGCGCATCTGGTCGCGCACGATGCGTGAACGCTTCAATGCCAAAGACCCGCGCACGCTCCAACTGCGTTTCCACACGCAGACGGCGGGCGTCTCGCTCACCGTCCAGCAACCTCTGAACAACATCGTCCGCGTCGCCATCCAAGCTCTCGCCGGGGTGCTCGGCGGCACGCAGAGCCTACACACGGACGCCTACGACGAAGCGCTCGCGCTCCCGACCGACCGTGCCGCCCTCATCGCTCTGCGCACGCAGCAGATCATCGCTGAAGAGACCGGCGTCGTGAACACGGTCGACCCGCTCGGCGGCTCATACTTCCTCGAATCGCTGACGAAGAAGATGGAAGACGGCGCGCTCGACTACTTCGCCAAGATCGACGCGATGGGCGGCATGGTGTCGGCGGTTGAGAAAGGCTTCCCGCAACGCGAGATTCAGGAGTCGGCCTATCAATATCAAAAGGCCGTTGAGCGCGGCGATCAAACCATCGTCGGCGTGAACAAGTACCAGATGGAGGAAGACGGTTCAAAGATCGACATCCTCGTCATTGACGAATCCGTCCGCGAGCACCAGATCGCCCGGCTCGACGCGGCACGCGCGCGACGCGACAACGGCGCGGTGGCAAACGCGCTCGAAACATTGAAACGCGCGGCGCAGGCGGGCGACAACACCATGCCCGCCACCATCGAAGCCGTTCGCGCCTACGCCACGCTCGGCGAAATCTGCGACGCCCTGCGCGACGTTTACGGACTCTATGAAGAGCCTGCATTTTGAAAAAGCTGTCCGTTGTCGGCAATCAGTCGTCCGCTGCTTGAGATCGTTCAGCACTTAGCTCAAGACGGATCACGCAAGTCGGGCGACCACTAAACAACGGACGACGGACAACGGACAAATGACAGACAGGAAAATTCGCGTACTCGTTGCCAAGCCCGGACTCGACGGTCATGACCGCGGGGCGAAGGTGATAGCGCGCGCTCTGCGCGACGCGGGGATGGAAGTGATCTACACGGGGCTGCGGCAGACGCCGGAGATGATCGCCGCCGCCGCCCTGCAAGAGGACGTTGACGCCGTGGGCGTCTCGATCCTGAGCGGCGCGCACAACACGCTCTGCCCGCGCATCGTGCAGCTTTTGCAGGAGCGCGGGATGGACGATTGCCTCGTGCTCGTCGGCGGCATCGTGCCGAAAGAAGACGTGCCGCGCTTGAAGGAGATGGGCGTGGCCGAAGTGTTTCTGCCCGGCACGTCCACCGAAGACATCGTGACGTTCCTGCGCAGCAACGTGCGCCCGCGCGCCTGATTCTTCTCCAACCAAAACCCGGATGCCCGATGACGAGCAAGCAGTAGAGACGCGCCCCCTGGTGGTCGAAACACTCGGCTCAACCGTCATCATTCGTCTCAACCGCCCCGCCGAACGCAATTCCCTCACCATCGCCACACTCGAAGAGTTAGACAGGCTCGTTTCCGCGTTCTCAACTCGAACGGACATCTCAGCGATCATTTTCACGGGCACGGGCGACGCCTTCGCCTCCGGCGCAGACATACGAGAACTCCGCGTGCTCACGCTCGAGACGGCGAGCAAATTCGCGCATCGCGGTCAAAGTCTCATGCAAAAGATCGCAGACGCGCCGCAACTGACCATCGCCGCCGTCAACGGCTACTGCATGGGCGGCGGTCTCGACCTCGCGCTCGCCTGCGATCTGCGCTGCGCCGCCTCTGCCGCCGTCTTCGCACATCCCGGCGCGCGTCTCGGCATCATCACCGGATGGGGCGGCACGCAGAGGCTCCCGCGCCTCATCGGTCAAGCGCGCGCTCTCGAAATGTTTGCAACGGCGCGACGCGTGACGGCTGCGGAGGCGTTCGACATCGGGCTGGTAAATCGCATCGGCGAACCCGTGTTGGAGTGCGCTTTCGCCTTAGCAGAAATGCGCTCATAGCTCTGGGCGCGAGGCCGAAGCTGTTCTGATGATTGCCTGTTTGGCTTCTGCCGTCTCAAGTGAGCGACGCGTCTCGTCCGGCAGAACAACTTGACACGGGTTGAGCCTTGCGCTTATTTTAGATTTCGCGCCCGACAGTTTCCGGCGCGTCTGACGAACATGTTAATGCAACCGAACAGTTCCTATCGCTATTACTACTATTACGGCTCGCTCTCCGCACGGAGGGATGGGGCGGCGAAGGACTGTCGGCGCGTGCTCGTCATGTAGCGCAAACCAAGACGGATTTCTTGAACCGGCCACTTTCCTTCCGAAACGGGAGGACAAGTGGCCGGTTCTTTTTTTATTCCGCCTTCAGGCTCAAACGACGATGGAGTTTTAATCATGTTGAAGGAACAGCAGCTATCAATCGCTACCAGTCTCGGAACTATGGTGCACGACGACGATGCCCTGCCCGCATCTCTGCCGGAAGGACTGCGCGAGCACGTTAACCTCGACCCGGATCATCCCGGTTTTCGTGACCGTGCCTACCGCGCGCGGCGCAACGAGATCGCGGAGATAGCTTTTCGCTATGAGACGGGTTCGCCCGTCCCCGACGCGCCTTACACGCCAGAGGAGCATCAACTCTGGCGCATCGTTCGCGACGCTTTGAGGCCGCAACATCAAAGCCACGCCTGCGCCGAATATCTGAAATGCGTGGAACGGCTCGATCTGCCGTGCGACCGTATTCCGCAGTTGCGCGAGGTTTCGGAAAAGGTTGAAACGCTCAGCGGCTTTCGGCTCGAACCCGTCGGCGGGTTGGTCACGCCGCGCGTCTTCTTGGAGTCGCTGGCAAAGGGCGTGTTCCTGTCAACTCAATACATACGCCACCACTCCACGCCGCTCTACACGCCTGAGCCGGACGTGGTTCACGAATTGCTCGGCCATGCCGTGCTGCTCGCCAGTGAGCCAATCGCCGAACTCAACCGGCTTGTCGGCGAAGCCGTCAGGCGCACGCGCACGGACGAGGCTCTCGAACGGCTCGCGCGCGTCTACTGGTTCACCATCGAGTTCGGCGTCCTTCGTGAAGCGGGCGAGGTCAAAGCCTACGGCGCGGGCTTGGTGTCGTCGGCGGGAGAGTTGGATGCGATGCTGCGCGCGGAGTTGCGCCCGCTGGATTTGGAGGCGGCGGCGCGGCAAGAGTTCGACACCACGGTCTACCAGCCCGTCCTCTTTTGCGCCGACTCCTTCGAGAGCATGTACCGGAACCTGCGCGACTACCTGATCCGCTGGCCTTAAACCCGCAGCGTCGTCGCGGCGGCCTACTTTTTGAGGAAACGCGCGATGCCCTGTCGGCAATCTTCGGTCATGCGTGCGATGGCGTTGAGGTCTGTGCCAGATTGGAGCGCGGCATCGAAGGTCATGCCGTCCATGTGATAGAGCAGACGTTTGGTGAGCATCACGGCGGAGCGGCTCACGCGCTCAAACCCGGCGATGTATCGTTCGACTTCCGTCTCAAAATTCTCGTCGTCAAAAACATGATTGATGAGACCGAACGCCTCCGCCTCTTCCGCGCTGATCTCCGCGCCGCGCGTGATGAGTTCAAAGGCGCGTTTCTCCGAGACGTTGCGGCGCAGAATCGCCATCACCATCGCGGGCACGAAACCGATCTTCACTTCCGGGTAGCCGAAGCGCGCCGAACGCGTGGCGACGACGAGATCGCAGGCCGTCGCCAGCCCGCACCCGCCAGCCAGAGCGCGACCGCGCACGGCGGCCACCACAGGCACGCGCACGCGCCGGATGAGCGCGAACAATTCCGCGAGCGACCCTGCGTCTTCGAGGTTTTCCGTGATCGAACTTTCGGAGATTTTTTGCAGCGCGGAGAGGTCTGCGCCGGAGCAGAAGTCTGCGCCCGCGCCCGTGATAACGCAGACACGCACGGCGTCGCTCGCGTCGGCGCGCCGCAGCGCGTCTTTCAGTTCGCTGATGAGCGCGTCGTTCAGGGCGTTACGCTTCTCAGGACGGTTGAGGGTCAAGAGCGCGACCGCGCCCTCCACCGTGTAGATCAGTTGTGACTGCTCGTTCATATTCTTTCCGTCAGGACAACCGGCAACCTAAACATTTTTTTAGAGCCGCTCCCGTCAAAGTTCGTCCACGCGACTCCGTGGCATTGTACGCCCGGCGGCTTTTACGATTCGAGGAAACTGAGGAGCGCGGCGTTCACCTCGGCGTGCGACTCCTGCTGCACCCAATGATTGCTGTTGGCGAGCCGCAGTTCGCGGTAGGGCGCGTCAACGTGTTTGCTGACATCGCGCACGGTTTCCGGCCTGATGGCGAAATCGCGTTCGCCGTAAATGAAAAGTGTGGGGACGCGGATGCGCGCCCGTTCGGCCTTCGGCGCACCGGGCGTGAGAGAGAGATTTGCGAAGACGTTGGCGCGATAGTAATTGAGCGCGGCGGTGAGCGCGGTCGTGTTCGTTCGTTCGCTTTTTTGCCGGAGCGCGTTTTTGTAGACGGCGAGGTCTGTATCGGTGAACGTGCCGGGGCGGGAAGTCTTTTTGAACATGCGTTCGAGCGCGGCGAAATCGTTCGCGCTGATTTGCCATTCGGGCAGAGACGGGAGTTGGAAAAAGAGCATGTACCAACTGCTCAGGGCTTGCTTGAACATCAGGTTGGCGAGCCAGACGGGCAGCGGCGGCACTTGCAGCGACGCGACTTTCCACACGCGTTCCGGGTGGCGCGCCGCTGCCGCCCACGCCGCCGCCGCGCCCCAGTCATGCCCGACGACCGCCGCCTCGCGTGCGCCGAAGTGATCCATCAGGCCAATCACGTCGCCGACCAGCTTCTTTATCCGGTAGTCTTCCACGCGCGCGGGTTTGTCGCTCAAGTTGTAACCGCGCAGGTCGGGCGCGACGACGTGGAAGCGTTTGCCGAGTGCGGTCAATTGATGCCGCCACGAATACCAGCATTCGGGAAACCCGTGCAGCAAGAGCGCCAGACGCGCGCCCCGCTGCCCGCACTCCGCGTAGTGCAAACGCACGTCGCCCAACTGCGCGTAGTCGTGGCGCACGCCGGAGACGATACTGTCTGGTTCGCGGCTCATTGTTTAAAAACCGTGAATCGTGAATCGTAAATCGTGAATAGAGGAAGACAGGTTTGCTCTATTTACGATTGACGATTCACGATTTACGTTCTTCTCCCCTCACTGCTCCAATCCGAGCGAGCGGGCTTCTTCGTCGGGCACATCTATGAACATGCGGAGCAGCGCGGTGGAGAAGGTCTTGCCCTGCGCGTCGGTCATCAGCGAGAGCGTGCCGCCGCCGCCGAGGGATTCGTGCAGCAGGAAGTTGAGCGCGCCGAGGTTCGCAAGCTCGAAGCGTTCCACCTCTCCACGGCAAATGCCCTCGAAATGTTCTTTGACGCGCGCCGCCGTCACTTCGCGGACGAGCAGCGGGTAGTAGTCTTCGCGCAGGGCGATGAGACCGACATTGGCCGTGTCGCCTTTGTCGCCGGAGCGCGCGTGCGCGAGTTTGAGCAGTTGAACACGCATAATCAAGCCGAACCTTCCGTCATAATTTGATGAGAACCATGTAAGCCTGTTTCATCAGACATGAAACCTCTATTAAGTGGGATGCTGCCCTGAGAGCGCGAGCCAGTGGAAGCCAACGACGACGAGCGCGTGATTGATCGAACCGTCGCTGATGAGCCGCGGGATGTCGGCGAGCGGGACGAGCCGCACGACCGTGTGTTCGGTGCTTTCAATCACGGGCTTTTGGCGCAAGCTCACGTCGCGCGCGAGAAACGTGTGTATCCAGTTGTTGTGAATCGCGGGGTTGGGACGAACTTTGCCGAGACTGACGACTTCGCGCGTGGCGGCATAGCCCGTCTCTTCCAGCATCTCGCGTGCAGCGGCGGCTTGCGGCGACTCGCCCGCATCCACCATCCCGCCCGGAATTT
>Ga0196965_1001183_pt1 | contig 10641 bp, 23 predicted proteins | sample S1_20metaG_FD_148668 | JGI IMG/M metagenome (GOLD analysis project Ga0196965, IMG submission 148668) | Soil microbial communities from Anza Borrego desert, Southern California, United States - S1_20 | ecosystem: Environmental > Terrestrial > Soil > Desert | place: USA: California | collected... | reverse complement strand
TGCGACGCCTTCCAGGGGTAGCTTCCCATCACGTTTCAGAATTTCGGAACGGGCCGCCTTCCTGAATTCCACGTCCGGTCCTTTCGCGGCGAACCATTCCAGTTGGTCAAGCGACAGCTTGGAAATCGTCATGCCTTTCAGGCGGCCCGAAGGCACACAGGCCTCCATCGGAGGCGCGGGCGGCTCCAAAATTTCGCCTGTCACAGTGTCATGGGGCGGCACGTCTGCATCTGAAGGAGGAGGCGGCTCATTCTGCCGAGGCGGCGCACTCTTCGGGCCCTTTCGATTCGTTACCTGGCGAGTTACCTCCTCCACCCTTGAGCCGCGCGGCTGTTGCTTGGGCTGGCCGAGAGGGCCGTCTGAGGCCTCTGGCGCGAGGTCTTCCACGTCTTGGGTGAAGAGGTCGCTGCAGCGGGCGAGCGCAATGGCGCCGTCCACAGAGGAGCGCTTCTTGGCCATCTTCAGGACGGTGTTTTGCGTGCTCGGCAGGTCATCGTTCTTAACCTTGCCCACTTCCTGCTTGACGATGCTCTCGTCATCGACCTTGAACTGTGCGCCGCACCCCCCTTTTTTCGCCCAGCAATAGAATCCCGGCTCTTTTTTGCTGTCAAAGACAGTCGCCTGACCGCACTTAGGGCACTTCCGCTGCGCGTTGCGGTAGTAGTATTTACCCTCGAAGCTGTTGCACGCCCCGAAACCCTCCGCCAACACCTCCTTGGTGTCCCGGGAGACGAGCTGCAGGCGAAAGATGTAGTTGAAGAAGCCCGTCTCGAAGTTTTCATCGAGCTTCATAATTTTGTATTTTGGCGTACATCGGAAGAGGTCTATCAGCTTCTCGGCGCCCGCTTTCTTTAGTCCCTTCTGTTTCGTGCCAGGAACAATGGCCCCGTAGTCTTCGCCCTCCCTCATGTGATGTTCGACGAACTGCTCCACCATGGCACGAATTTCTGTCTGCTCCTCAAGCCCCTGGCGAATTGAGGCAAGCCGTCCATTGTTGATGGATACAGGCTCCACCACTGCCAATGCTGTTGTTGCTGTCGCTGTCTCACTCATGCTGCTACCCCTTTTGGTTCAACCCTCAGGCTGCGCTTCCCGTTCTTGTCTGCCAGCCAAGTCACCTTAAAGCCCTCAACCTCCAGCCCCTCCGCATCGCCGATAGAGACAAGCAGCGCATTCTTCAGCTGCTGCTTCTTGGCCTCGAGCTGCTTCTCAAGTTCCTGCTGCTCGACGTACATCGCAGCCAGCTGTCTCTCTCTTTCGGTTCCGGGCTTCAGCGGCTTGGTCTCTTTCGGCGAAACAAGCTTGACGTATCGTTCATAGGCTGGCGAGTCATCCACGGGGGGCGGGATGCCTGGCTTTATGTGGTTGTAGTAGAAATCGGATGCCACTTCAATGAGGTGGTCAGCCAAAGCTTTGTTGTATTCGATTCTGTAAATCTCGAATTGCCGACCCCAGAACAAAACAGGAACATGAGTGTAGTCAACGTGAATGCCATTATCGATGAGAATGCGCATTTCCATTGTTGTCTGATGGATGATTTGCGCTGGCACGATGTCCGTTCCAGGTTCCCCCCATTCCTCTCTATCGAAAAAGGCGCAACTCTTGGCCTGAGTGTTCACTACGTCGCGAACAATCTGTGAGACCGCGTCAGGAGTCGACAGAAGGAAGTCAAACACAGGGTGAACGAGAGTGCCCGGCCTGGCCTGCTCCGCCCCTGTTTCATCGGCATGCAGCGCGAGCACCACGGGCTCCAGCAGATGGCCGAGCAGAAGCCGGCGCTCCTCGCTTTTGCTACGAGCCCTCTGGTAGCCAGGTATCGTGGCCTCGCTGAAAACATCAATGGGGCGCATCCATTTGTGCTGGTCCACAAGCGCGGCAATGCTGCTTGAGCCGATGCGGCCATATCTCAATTTTTTCTGTTCTGGCGTAAGCATGATGTTTCACTCTACCGCAACAGGCTGACACCGGAATCGGGCAGCAACACTCGTGGCGGTCGGATGCAACCAAGCTCCTTCAGTACATCTTTGGTCAACTTCAGTGTCTCATGGTCTACACGAAAAAGCGCATCCACGTACATCTGATATGCAATTTTCTCTTCTTGTTCTCTCGTCATAACAAAAACTGCTTTCACAATTGGGGTTTGCTGGAATTGGTTTCGGCGGCTCGCTGTCTCTGCCATTTGGAAATGAGCGCCCGAGCGTGCCAGGTCAGCTCGCCGGCCTTGATATGGTCAATTTTGCCCTGTGTGGTTGTGGCCGCCTCCACTAAATCCACGAAACGCCCCAAAAGGCGTGCTGCGTCCCATGCCAGCACGCGAATTTCAACTTCCTCTTTTACCGTCACTTACCTTGCTCCAATTCTGCGGCCATGCCTGGCCAGGGTGTCACACACTGTTGCTTCAATTCTTTTTTGTAGCCGTTGACGTCGCCACCTCGCCCAAAACGAAAGAAGCCCCTGTGCAAGGAGGCAGCCGGCAAGGGCCGCCACGGGCCACAAGACAAGCATCAAGCCGAGCTTGGTTGTCATGACTCCAGCACCGCTTCTTCCATGGGCGCCAGCGAGGGGTGATGGTATTCCCTGAGGGCCTCCCCTTCGAGTTTCGCCCTTCGCTGCTTGGCCTCTTTCGCCAGTTGGTTGTCTCGGAGCTCCTGCAGCTCTAGAATCTTCCAGCCAGAGGTATGGCCGAAGCGACAGCGAACGAGGGCGCCCATGATTTCTTGCAGCAGGCTCAAGTCGACCTCCATCCCAGCTTTGTCGCACAAGGCTTCCAGGTCGCTGAGGACGGCTGACATGAGGTCTTCGCGGGCGCCGGCCACGGCATCCTGATGAAGCAGCGCGAGGCTGTCTCGCATCTTCAGGTAGCCTGCGCGTAAGTTCTCCCTCTCCTCGGGAGTCATCGCTGCCCCCTTCCCGCCGCAATCTGCCCGCGCACCTCTGGCGAGCAATGCGCCATGGCGTCTGTCATCGTCGGAAAGCGCCCCTCTCGTGTCCAAAATTGGAGCCGGTATTGGCCTGACAGCGCGTGCGGTCTCTGCGCCGGGTGTTTCGTGCCGCAATCAGGGCAGGCGGATGATGGCGACAAAGGCTTTCCCGGCCCTACTGGGCTCAACATCTCTTGCGTGTTCATTTTGATACCCCCGTTTTTTACTTCTGCTGTTTCACTTGCTCTATCGCTTCTTCGACACGTTTAATGCTCGCGTCTACCTCATCAAAAGGCAGGCCCATCGTCGCCCTTTGCGTGCGTTCCTGAATGTATTGTTGGAGGACGTGTTCTAGCCCGGCGAGCGCCTTCCTTTGTCGGTAGAACTTGCTGACGCGACAGAACTCAATGCTTTTAAGCAATAGCGTCTCCGCATTGTTGTCAGTCATCAGATACATGCACGCTTCTCCCTGAAGGCCGCATGGGCGGCGTTGATTTCCGCCACTCGAGTGGCACATGCTTGCTTGTCGCGACACACCCAATAAGGGCGGCCTTCCCAGTCCAAGTCGAAGTCGTCAGCGCACTTCGGGCAAATGAGGAATTCGCAGTGTCGGCAAGAGCTGATGTATGGCCTCTCGCCGATGCGTCCCCCCTTGGCGTCACACAATTCGCAGTCATCCATGGCTACAACACCTTCCTGATGAGTCTGTTTCGGTGGATGCTCGCCACCTCTCGGCCCTTGGTTGGCCCATCGGCCGGCAGAAGGAGAGCGTTTGGGCCGTTGAAGCCGACGACCTTGAAAAGCCTCCCGGTCCATTCGTCCGGGCGAAACACTCCGCCGCCTTCATATGGGGGCTGACTAGCCGGCACGTACCGCAGGCCAACGAAAACAATGTCACCCATCTCTATGGCCATGATTAGAACTCCCTCACGAGGTCGCCGCTAAGGAGCTGAACGCAAAGCGTCGACTTGCAGGGGCAATCCCTCATCTCGAGGGCCTCGTGCTCATCGATGGGCCACACCGCTGATTTGGGATGCGGCAGCGCGCACCATGTCTCGAGGCTGTAGGAAAGGCCGCAACCACACTTCTTCGGGAAAGACTCCGCCGCTCGGTGAAACCCGGGGAGCGGCGTGCGCTTGATGAGAATCTCGACAGTGGCGGTATTCATTTCGCACCCAGCTTGGCGAGCAGGCGCTCAATGCGGCGCGACGTGTCATCGTTGCTGGCCAGAAACTGCGCACGGGCCAGCGTAGCTTTTGCGGCGGTTTCTGCGGCTGCTGCTGCTGCTTTGTCGTGGATGTTCATGGCTGCCTCTTTCGTTGCTGTTTCAGTTTTCCGCCGCCGCCGCCCGCCCTTGTTCCCAACCACGTATCTAGATATAGCACGATTGCGTTCGCGATTGCAAACGTACCCGGGAACGTGATTGCGCACGCTACAGAACACGTGTAAGATGATGATGAAGGTGAATGCGGCGGCGAATGCCTACGAGAGAAATCAGCGGCTTAAGGTTGGCGGGGTCGGTGCTGCAAGGTAGCGCGATGTGCGTACTCGAACGGGTACGAGTTTGAGAATCTGCACGAAAATGAAGGAGAAACGATGCGCAGAGGTAAACCAATGGTAATAGGTGTAGGCGTGACGCTGAGGCGCCCTAAGAGAGCCGCTAGGCCGGCCCGGAAAAAGGTCCATTACGAGATGCGTGAGGACCTCAAGGCCTACGTCGACAGAATCAAAGCGGAAGAGGAGCGCCATCACCCCGAAGAGGCCAGAGACCAGTCAGACATCATCAATGACTCTCTGGACTACTGGCGGCGAATCGAAACCAGCTTAGAGCCCTTTGCCGATGCGATCGAGGGCGAGGCAGTGCGGCTCGGCCTGGATATGGACGAGCGCTTGGCCGATGTCCTCGTGGCCCTCGTGCGCGCCGGTCTGGACAGCACGCCGAATCAAAAGCCCAAAAAGTAAGGTTCGGGAGCCCCCATGTCATCACTGCGCCTGCTCACGTCCTAACGCCTTTTCTTCGCGAAATAGTTTGGCACCAAAGTAATTTTGCGCAGCTTCTCGGCACATCTTGCAACGTGAATTCAGTGGCACCTGAAATCAGCAACAACATTGCAATCATTTGGAGGGGTGAATGCACGCACCGGGCGCAACACTCGAGCGCGAAACAGTATTAGGCCGAATAATCGTGTTTTCGGGCCTGTTTGGCAGAACAGAGCAAACTAGAGCAGAACAGAGCAGAACAGAGCAGCTCCATCGGTGTGTGACAAAAACGTTTCCGCTTTTCGGGTGTTGTGGTGTCACCAATAAAACTGCATACACCCGCACCAGGCGATGCCATCCGAGGGGCGCGAAATGCAGAAGCCGGTCCTTTTATTTCCAAGAGTGCTGCAGCAGGTGGCCCCCTCCTCCGGCCTGGCCTCGGAACCGTCCGGAGGTAGGGCGGCCATTTCGGGGGCGCAATTGAGCGCCGTTAAGCGTCGACACCTTCGAGCTATTGGCGGCGAGAGGCTGTCACGACAAGGCGAGTTGTTTCCGGGCCAAGCGGTGCTCACCAAAGCAGAGGCGGCCCGGTTCCTTCGGATGTCGACGTCATGGGTTGCCAAAGCCTCAGCACGCGGAATCCTGCCCAGTCGCAAAATTGGAGGCAAGCGGGTGTTTCTCGCTGCCGAATTGCATGAATGGGTGAAGGCGCAAAAGAAGTGACGGATGGGCGCGGTAGACTTTTACAAGAACACAAGAGAAGGAGTCGGGCCAATGAGCGCACTTAGAGAGCTGTACGTAGAGAAGGAAGTGGTTGCCGAGGTCCTTCATAAATCAGTGTCGTGGGTGCTGCTGAAGTCCCGTATCGGCCAACTTCCAAGCAGGAAGATTGGGCAGAAACGACTCTTTGTGCTCAAAGAAATAGAGGACTGGGCAGCCCAACAGCTGCAGGGCCCCCGTTACCCTCCCAAGCGCGCGGGAGGGTAAGTCATGGCCTACGCGCGCTTCAAATGGAAGAAGGGCGTCCGGAAGCACTCGCGCCCGCTGGCCCCAAGGGATGGTTCTTGGTACGTCGGCTACAAAAACAAGGCCGGCGAAGACGAACAGGAGGCCTGTGCCGCTCGGATGCGGACTGAGGCGGAGAAGCTGGCCGAGGAGCTGGAATTCAGGGCCGAGCGCATCCGGAAGGGCGTGGAGAATGAGCCGCTTCCAGACATCACCGTTGCGGAGGTTTTCGAGAAACAGTTCGCACTGGTGTACTCGAAGCAGGCCGACGCGAAAAACGTCAATATTCGCTTTCGTCGGCACATTCTGCCTACGCTGGGCAACACCGCCTTGAGGCTCGTCACCCCGGCCGACATTGATGCGCTGCTGGATGAGCGCGGCAAAGACGAACTCGACGATGCCGGCAAGCTGAGGCGAGAAGGGCTCATGCCCGGCACCCTGAAACACCTCCGGGTGCACCTGCATTCGCTCTTCGAGTACGCCATCAATTCCATGAAGGCGTTCCGGGGCGAAAACCCGGTGAAGGAAGCGCAGCCGATAAAGCTTCCGGAGCGAGAGCCGGTGGTGGTGCCAGAAGACCTCCTTGAAAGAGCACTCGGGGCGACGGTGGGGCTCGACCGCTTCCTGCTGAAGTTCGCCGTCCTGACTGGCATTCGAAAAGGCGAACTCATCAACGTGGAGTGGCCAGACGTCGACGAAGAGGCGGGCATCATCTGGGTCCGGAAGTCCTTAGACCGGGACACCACCAAGGGCGGAAAAATCCGGTATGTGCCGATTCATGCCGACCTGCTGCCCGACATTCAGTATTGGCGGCAGAAGGCAACCAGCAAATACCTTTTCCCTGGCAAAGACGGCGGGCGCCGTACCAAGACTTTCAATGCGGTCCGAAAGCTTCGCAAGGCCATGAAGGCGGGCGGGGTGACTGGACCCGAGGCCACTGCATACGTCTTTAAAGACCTGCGCTCTACTTTCGGCACCCTGGCAGTTGAGGCAACGGACGGGGACATCAAATTTGTGCAAGACGTCTTGGGCCATGCTGATGACCGGGTGACGCGGAAGCACTACCTGCGAAGCCGCGCCAAGCATTTCCAAGCCCAGATGAACCGCCTTAAACTCAGCGTGTCGGTTTCTGACCCGGCACTGGAATCAGTTATCCACAGCGAAAACTGTCCACAGGAGGGGAATTTGGAAGCCGCTGAAACGACTCAGGAAACTGCCTCGCGCCCTGCAGGATTCGAACCTGCGGCCTTCGGATTCGTAGTCCGAAGCGCGGTAGAAATCAACGGACGCAAACGGACGCCGACCGACGCAACTGGCGAGAATCACACGCTAGCTGGTGCAGCGGTTTCGAGCGAGGACAAGCCAACCGGCGCAAGCGAGCACCAACAAACGCAAACCGTGGCTGTCGCTAATCTGGAACGGCCGAAACGGGCTGTGGATAACCTCCAAAGGGCTGTGGAGAACGCTGAGGCGACGGGGCCGCAGAAGTTCACGGCTACGCTTCGCTTCTGGGCAAAGGTTCAGTTGGGGGCGGAAGACAAATGCTGGGGGTGGATGGGGCCGAAGGATGGGGCAGGGCGGCCATTGCTTCGGGTCGGCGGCTCCCTGCACTACGCCCATCTTGTGGCATGGGCATTGGAGCACGGCCCGGTTCCTGTGGACCGGGTGCTTCATCATCGATGCGGCAACATCGGGTGCGTTCGAGCCGGCCACCTCGCGCTGGCGCTGCCTGAGGCGTTCTCTCGTACAGGCAAGGCGCTCCATAAGCGCGCAGCCAGGGGCGGCCGGCATGGGCGGGCGAAGCTGACGGAAACGCAGGTAGAGGAAATCCGTCAGGAGTGGACGCAGGGCAGCGGAAAGCGTCAGCTCGCCCGGGCCTTCGGCGTCAGTCCGAAACTCATCCGTGAAATTTTGGCCGGCCGGGTTTGGTCGCACACGGCGCCGATGGCGGCGGGGGGCATGCAATGACTTCCGCCGACAACCTCAGATTTCTGAAGCTGGCGCCCAAGGCCGAAGAGCCCGGTTTCCTCCGCCCCATGGAACTCCGCTACTGCGCCGCGTGCGCGGCCGTGCTTCGTGGCGATGGGACGGCATTCATCGAGTCGAAGCTGGAAGAGGCCATCCATGCTGAAGAGCTGAGCACCGAGAAAAAGCTGATGTGGGCTGAAATCTGGCTCACTCTTCTTTTCGAGGAGCGCGCCGGGCTTTGCGGCGAGCGCGAGTGCAGTCAGAACGCCGTGGGTGCCTTTGCCGTCATTTTGGGTGCCAAGCGATTGGCTGAGGCGCGCCATGGCTGACATCCCCAAGCTGATGGCATCGGTTGAGGTGCTCTGCAGGCTTCTCGGAGATGTGACGCAGGAAGAGCGGCGCCGGGTAATCCGCGCGGTCTGCATTCTGTTGGACGGCCAGGCGCCAAATTGGCCTCTTGAGGAGGCCAACCCATGAAGCGCCGCCCGCTTCTGGAAGTGGACTTCGAGGCCAAGCGCGCCGCTACTTTCCTGCTCGAGTTGGGCTGCACGCCGGAAGAATTCGCGGCTTTCGCGGCTGACTGGCGCTTCAATGAAGCACAGGAAGTTGTGCGCAAGGCCTTGGGGCTCGCAGCCAATGAGGACGGCGGCAAGGGGGCGGACAGTGTCGACGCCTGAAGACCTCATGAAGCTGGCGCGCCCAACGCCGGCCCTGTCCACCGACCTCTGTGAGTTGTGCATGGGTCTATATGACGCGCACGTTGTCGAAGTTCTGCTGAGGAAGGCCGACGAAGAAACGGGGCTCATTGCAAAGCAGCTCTTCGAAAAGGCCATGCTGGTTCGCTTTGGCCGCTTCTGTCTCACGTGCGCATGCCGGGCGGCAGACGCAGGCAAAACAGTAGAAATCACAACGGGGGCAAAATGAGTGTTTTCCACTTGGAAGTTGTGCGTGAGCACCTTTCTGCGGCCGGCGAAGAGCTGGCAGAAGCGCGGCGCGACGGCCTGCCCCGGGCGTCTGAATTGAGGGTGGGTGCCATCGTTGTCCTGCTCGATGCGTTGAAGGGCGAAGTGACTCGGATGCTGGTGGAAGAGACGGAAGGGGGGACGCATGAGCACCGAACAACTCAAAGAGGCAGCGCGTAGCAGGGTGGGCAAATGGCTGTACGCGCAACTGCGCGCGTCGCTTTCTGACATTGACTGTGCAGGAGACAGGTTGCACGCGGTGCAGGACTGTGGCGCGGGCGTTGAGGCATGGGCGCAAAAGCACATTTCAGCGCTTGGGGAAATCCGTAGGGCCATTCGAGAGGCCACGGAAGTCATCGGGCCCCTCATCCCTGAAGGCAAATTCGAAGAGAGGGTTGGGGATGAGTGAGGTGAGAAACTTCCTTTCCGTCTTCGATGATGTCCGCGCCGAGCGCGTGCGGCAGATGAAGCTTTGGGGTGAGCAAAACTGGCCCAACAAAACCGGGCCGCAGTGGGCACGCAAAAGCCTCTACCTCAATCCCCATCAGATGAAGGTCTGGAATGAAGAGGACAAGGCGGCGCGCTCGCATTCGTGGGCAATGATTTTTTTGGAGGAAGTGGCGGAAGCCTTGGCCGAAGAGAATGAAGAGAGGTTACGCGGAGAGCTGGTGCAGGTTGCCGCCCTTACCGTCCAGTGGATTGAGTGCCTGAATCGAAGGCGGAAGAAATGAGCACAAAGCGTAAGCGGGAGGCGGCTGTATGCGTAGAGCAAGCATCCATGTTTCTCAGGATGGCTGGCAACGCGCTGCTTGAAGACAAGCCGGGAGACCCGTTCGCGGTTTCCCTATTGAGCCAAAGCGTGAAGCTACACGATACAGCGCAGAGCATGCATGCCCGCGTCGACCGGATTGAAAAGGGCGGCATATGACTGAAGTGTTGGTGGCGCTGGCCATTTCACTGACGGTTTTCGGCCTGCTGTTCGCCGGGCTTTTGCTGAAGCAACTGCATCGGCCTTACCGGATTAAAAGCGTGTGCCCTGAGTGTCACCAGCGGCGTGAGGCGCGACTTGTGAGGGAGGGCGACAGGTGACGGACTACGCCAAATTTCTCCTCATAAAACAGAAGCTGCAGGAGGCCGCCGTGCACCTGGAAGAGGCGCACGAAGTCGCGCCAGCAAGTGCGGCGGAACTGGACAGGCTTTTGGATGCGGCCGAGCTGGCACTTGAGAAAGCGCTGGATGAAGCGTTGACGCGGATTGTGAGTTGCCCCGGGGTGCCGGGGTGAAATGCGTGTGCGGCACGATGGCGGTACACCTGTGCTGGGAATGCAACCGGATTCTTTGTGAATGGCATGCGGTGGGGAAATTCCAATTCGCTGACGGCGAGGTGAGGTTGCGGCCCCACTGCAACCCAGATTGCAAGGCGAAGTACTGGGCGAGGTACCAACAGCCAAGGGAGGGGAAATAGAGATGGGCCTGCCTTATCTGCAAATTGACGAAGACTTCTTGACGTCCAAGTCGGTTGCCGTGGCTGCCCGGCTGAAGATTTCCCGCCTAGAAGCCATTGGCATGTTGGCCCTTCTCGTCAAATACGCCGTTGACATGACGTCTTCTGACGAGTCGCCCCCAACCGGCATTTTTGCAGACACAGAAGCAGCGCAAGAACTTGAAGCCGCGATGGAATGGAGGGGGGAAACCGGCAAAGCGGCGGCAGCATTTGAACGCGCTGGCGTGCTGGAAAGGCTGGCTGACGGCTACCGGGTGAAGGGGACTGACCGCTATCGTCGCACCTGGGAGAAAAATAGCAG
>Ga0196965_1001181_pt1 | contig 10654 bp, 13 predicted proteins | sample S1_20metaG_FD_148668 | JGI IMG/M metagenome (GOLD analysis project Ga0196965, IMG submission 148668) | Soil microbial communities from Anza Borrego desert, Southern California, United States - S1_20 | ecosystem: Environmental > Terrestrial > Soil > Desert | place: USA: California | collected... | reverse complement strand
AGCTCAACGTCGCCTACAACTGCGTCGACCGGCACGTCGAGGCCGGCCACGGCGAGCAGGTCGCCTACCACTGGGAGGGCGAGCCGGGCGACACCCGCACGATCACCTACGCCCAGCTCAAGGACGAGGTCTGCAAGGCCGCGAACGCGTTGGTGGAGCTGGGCGTGCAGACCGGCGACCGGGTCGCCATCTACATGCCGATGATCCCGGAGGCGGTCGTCGCGATGCTGGCCTGCGCCCGCATCGGCGCCGTCCACATGGTGGTCTTCGGTGGCTTCTCCGCCGACGCCCTGGCCAGCCGGCTCGACGACTCCGGCGCCGTCGTGGTCATCACCGCCGACGGCGGTTACCGCCGCGGCGCGCCGAGCGCCCTCAAGCCCGCCGTCGACGACGCCGTCGGCCGCGGCGGCGCGGTGCGCAACGTGCTCGTCGTGCGGCGCACCGAGCAGGACGTCGAGTGGACCGACGGCCGTGATCTGTGGTGGCACGACGTCGTCGACCGGCAGTCGACCGAGCACACGCCCGAGGCCTTCGACGCCGAGCACCCGCTCTACATCATGTACACGTCGGGGACGACGGCGTCGCCGAAGGGCATCCTGCACACCTCCGGCGGCTACCTCACCCAGGTCGCCTACACCCACTGGGCGAGCTTCGACCTCAAGCCCGACACCGACGTCTTCTGGACCTCGGCCGACGTCGGCTGGGTCACCGGGCACAGCTACATCGTCTACGGGCCGCTGGCCAACCGGGCGACGTCGATCATGTACGAGGGGACGCCGGAGACCCCGCACCGCGGCCGCTGGTTCGAGATCATCGAGAAGTACAAGGTCACGATCCTCTACACGGCGCCCACGGTGATCCGCACCTTCATGAAGTGGGGCGAGGACATCCCGGCGAAGTTCGACCTGACCTCGCTGCGGCTGCTCGGGTCGGTCGGCGAGCCGATCAACCCCGAGGCCTGGCTCTGGTACCACCAGAACATCGGCGGCGGCCGCTGCCCGATCATCGACACCTGGTGGCAGACCGAGACCGGCGCGCACATGATCAACCCGTTGCCCGGCGTCACCAGTCTCAAGCCCGGGTCGGCGCAGACGCCGTTCCCCGGCATCTCCGCGAAGGTCGTCGACGACGAGGGCAACGAGCTCGGCGACGACACCACCGGGCTGCTGGTGCTCACCGAGCCGTGGCCGTCGATGCTGCGCACCATCTGGGGCGCCGACGACCGCTACGTCGACACCTACTGGTCGCGGTTCGGCAAGAACGTCTACTTCGCCGGGGACGGCGCCAAGAAGGACGCCGACGGCGACATCTGGCTGCTCGGCCGGGTGGACGACGTCATGAACGTGTCCGGGCACCGCATCTCCACCACCGAGGTCGAGTCCTCGCTGGTCGCACACCCCACCGTCGCCGAGGCGGCGGTCGTCGGCGCCAGCGACCCGACCACCGGCCAGGGCATCGTCGCCTTCGTCATCCTCCGCGGGAACGCCGAGGACTCGGGCGACGAGCTGGTCCAGCAGCTGCGCAGCCACGTGGCCAAGGACATCGGCCCGATCGCCAAGCCGCGCCAGATCATGGTCGTGCAGGAGCTGCCCAAGACCCGCTCCGGCAAGATCATGCGCCGGCTGCTGAGGGACATCGCCGAGAACCGCGAGCTCGGTGACGTCACGACGCTCACCGACTCCTCGGTGATGAACCTGATCAAGGACAAGCTGCCGGCGTCCTCCTCGGAGGACTGAAAGAGGACCCCCTGCCCCCCGCCACTCGCAAGCTCGCGGCGGGACCCTGCAGGGGGGCCGTTCCAGGATGCCGCCGGCCGCGCAACCTGGCCTCCCGCGCACGAGTGCGGGAGGCCGGGGCGCGCGCTCGGTGATCATGGGGCACGATCTCCCCAGGTGGGTCCGCTCGCGTCGGGCGGCCCGGTATCCGCCCGTCGACCCCAGGAGGTGCCCCTCGTGGCCCACAGCGCACCGTCTAACCCGTCCGGGGCACGGAGCACCACCCGCGCGGAGGAGCCCTCCGTCGGCGCCCTGGTGCAGAGCGCCATGGCCGACGTCTCGACGCTGATCCGCAGCGAGATCGAGCTGGCCAAGGCCGAGGTCGGCAAGTCGGCGAAGAAGGCCGGGATCGGGGCCGGGGCCTTCGGCGCGGCCGCCGTCCTGCTCGCCTTCTCCGGCATCTTCCTGTTCGTCACCATCGCCGAGTTCCTCACCTGGCTGGGGCTGGAGCGCTGGATCTCCTACCTGATCGTGTGGCTGCTGCTGGTGGTGCTGGCCGGCATCGCCGCCCTCGTGGGCCGCAGTTCGCTGAAGAAGATCGAGAAGCCCGAGCGGACGATCGAGACGCTGCGCGACCTGCCCGAGGTCATCCACCGCGAGGCGCCCGGCCAGCGTCGCCGCGAGGTGCCGACCGTCAGCAACGGCCGCGTGCAGCTGCGCGGCAGCGAGAACTACACCGTCTGAGCGGGCGCCCCCGCGCGCCCGCACCGGTGAGCACCCCCGACACGGAGCGACCGGACGCCACCAGCGTCCTGCTCCCCGGCCCCTGGACGCACCGCGACCTGTCGGCCAACGGCGTCCGGCTGCACGTCGCGGAGGCCGGCGAGGGCCCGCTGGTGCTGCTGCTGCACGGGTTCCCCGAGTTCTGGTGGGCCTGGCGGGCGCAGTTGCCGGCCCTGGCCGCGGCCGGCTTCCGCGCCGTCGCACCTGACCTGCGCGGCTACGGCGGCAGCGACAAGCCCCCGCGCGGCTACGACCTGCCGACCGCGGCCGCCGACGTCGCCGCACTGGTCCGCGCGCTGGGCGAGCGCGACGCCGTCGTCGTCGGACACGACTGGGGCGGGCTGGTGGCCTGGACGATGGCCGCGCTGCACCCCCGCAGCGTCCGCCGGCTGGCCGTGCTCTCCATGGCCCACCCGCGGCAGCTGCGCGCCGCGCTGGCCGACCGGGCGCAGCGGAAGGCGCTGCGCCACATCCTCGGCTTCCAGGTGCCCCGCCTGCCCGAGCGGCGGCTGACCCGGGCCGACGACGACCCGGTGGCCGACCTCATGCGCCGCTGGGCCGGGCCCGCGTGGACCGGCACCGCCGGCTTCGCCGAGGCGGTGTCCCGGTACCGGTCGGCCGCCCGCATCCCGCAGGCGGCCTACGGCTCGATGGAGTACTTCCGCTGGGCCGGCCGCTCCCAGCTGCGTCCCGACGGGCTGCGCTACGCCCGCCGGATGGCCGCTCCGGTGACCGCGCCGACGCTGCAGCTGCACGGCGTGCTCGACCCCTGCGTGCTGCCGTCGTCGGCGCGCGGGTCGGGCCGCTACGTGGCCGGCGCCTACGAGTGGCGGGAGCTGCCCGGCGTCGGCCACTTCCCGCACGAGGAGGTGCCCGAGGAGCTCAACGCGGCCCTGGTCGGCTGGGCCCGGTGACGGGCTGGAACGGCCCCCCTACAGGCGGCCCCGTCCAGGGCACCGCCCCGAGCCCGGTGACGTACTGGAACGGCCACCCTTCAGGGTCCCTCCGCCTGAGCGTGCGAGGCGTGGGGGGAAGGGTGGTCCTCTTACTCGCAGGCGCCGGTCGCCACCGCGGACGACGAGGCCTGGCCGGTGACGGCCGCGTCCTCGACCTGCTCGTAGGTGAGCGCGTAGCCGGTGAGCGGGTCGTCGATGGCCGAGGCGAAGACGACGCCGAGCACCTGGCCCTGCGGGTCGAAAAGCGGACCGCCGGAGTTGCCCGCGCGCACCTCGCCGTAGAGCGCGTAGACGTCGCGGACCACGGTCTCCTCGTTGCGGAAGTCCGGGCCGCTGATGTCGGTGTGGTCGCGCACCCGCGCCGGCCCGACGAACAGCCCACCGCCGCCGGGGTAACCCATGATGATCGCGTCGTCCCCGGAGTCGGCGGGCTCCGGGGAGAAGGTCAGCGGCACCTGCGGCAGCCCGGGGACGGCGAGCACCGCGACGTCGGTCGCCTCGTCCACGTACACCGGGACGGCCTCGTACTCCTCGCCCTCCGCAGCCACGACCGGGTCGCTGACGCCGGCGAGCACGTGCGCGTTGGTCATGACCCGCTCCGGGGCGTAGACGAAGCCGGAGCCGTCGATCTGCCGGGAGCACGAGGGCGCGACCCCGCTGATCTGCACCACCGAGCCCTGCACCGAGCTCACCACCGGGCTCTCCCGCAGCGCCTGGTCCGGTACGGCGACGTCGGGGACCTGCGTGGGGGTCAACGGGTCCAGGACGTCGGGCAGCCCGTTGTGGTCGATGGCCTCCCGGAGCGAGTCGTAGACCCCCCGCACGCCGGCGGGGACGCTGCGGTCGACCGCCTGCACCAGTGCCGAGTTCTTCACCTGGCTGGCGACCTGGGGGAACGGCGCGTTGGCCAGCGGCGTGGCCACCATCCAGGCGACGAGCAGCACCGCGATCGCCGAGAGCACCGCACCGGCCACCGAGTCGACGACCTCGGCCGGTTGCCACGTCACGCGGCGGCGCACCGCCCGGCCGATGGCGCCGGCCAGCACCTGCCCGAGCAGCGCCGCGGCGAGGACGACGACCAGCGCGGCGAACACCCGGGTGGTCGCCGTCCCGTCGAGGCGGTCGGCGACCGGCCTGGACAACTGCGCACCCAGCACCGCGCCGCCGAAGAAGCCGAAGAACGAGGTGGCGGAGACGATGACGCCCTGGCGGAACCCGGAGAAGGCGAAGACCAGCGCCAGTCCGATGAGGACGAGGTCGACGATCGACATGACAGTGCTCAGCCGCTGACCGTCATGGTGCCGAACTGCTGCAGCTGGGTGTGGAAGCTGCACTCGAAGCCGTACTCACCGGGCGTGGTCGCGGTGAACTCGACGGTGCGGGTCTCCCCCGGCGTCAGCAGCGGGATCTCCGGGTCGATCGGCGCGGGGCCGTCGTCCGGGGTGAAGCGGAAGTTGTGCGTCATCTGGTCGGCGGCGTTGACCACGGTGAGCCGCACCGGGCCGGGCGCGACGGTGAACGTGCTGGGGGTGAAGACGTAGTCGTCCTGGGTCTGCAGGGTGACCTCCTGGACGCCGTCGGGCGCCGTCGTCACCGTGCCCAGCGCCGGACCGGACGACGGTGCCGCCTCCTGCCCGGCCGTCCCCCCGCCGCCACACCCGGCGAGCAGGACCACTCCGGCGGCCACCACAGCGGCCTTCTTGCAGGGGCCCGCCGCGAGCTTGCGAGCGGTGGGGGGCAAGGAGGTCCTTTTACCCTTCATCGCGGGGGAACGGTACTTGCCGGAGGGCCGTCGGGTGCGGGGTCGGCGACCGTCGGCGCGGCGGCGTCCTCGTCGTCCACCGGGTCGAGGGTGCCGGGCAGCTGCGGGCGGCGGGCACCGAGCGCCGGCAGCGGCCGCACGTCCGTCGCGTCCCAGGGCCGGGTCAGCCCGGCGGCCTCGAGGATGGCGTCGAGCAGGCCGCCGGTGAAGCCCCAGACGACCATCCCGGCGACGCCGAAGGCCGGGCCGACGTAGCCCGACGGGTGGGCGACGCGGAAGCGGTTGGCCGGGTCGGCGAGGTCGGCCAGCGGCACCCGTGCCACCCGGGCCACCTCGCGCGGGTCGCCGACGGTGACGTCGCGCGGGTCGTCCCACCAGGCCACGACCGGCACCACGAGGTTGTCCGAGGGCCCGAGGAACAGCTCCGGCAGCGTGGCCAGCACACGGACGCCGTCCGGGTCGATGCCCGCCTCCTCCTCGGCCTCCCGCAGCGCGGTGCCCACGGGGTAGTCGTCACCGGGGTCGGCGCCGCCGCCGGGGAAGGCCGGCTGCCCGGCGTGGGTGCGCAGGTGCGCGGACTTCTCGATCAACAGGACGTCGGCGCCCCGGGGGCCCTCGCCGAAGAGGATCAGCACCGCCGAGCGGCGGGCGGTCGCCGTCGGCCGGGGCATCCGGTGGCGCAACGGCAGGTCGCCCGCGGCGAGCAGCCGGCGCAGGTACTCCGGCAGCGCGGCGCCGGGCGTGGCCCCGTCGGTCACAGCGTCACCTCGAGGTGTTCGGCGACGAGGCCCTCCAGCTCGGCGAGGTCGGCCACGGGTCCCACCTGGACGTACGCGACCCCGCCGTCGGCGTCGAGGAGGTAGGTGTAGGGCAGCGCGCCCAGGCCCAGCCCGGCCATCAGCTCCCCCTCCCCGTCGAAGGCGCTGGGGAAGGTGGCGCCGGCGTCCGCGGCGAAGGAGGCCGCCTGCGGAGCGCCGTCCCGGCTGATCACGCCGACCACCGCCAGCCGGTCCCCGCCGGCGTCGGCCAGCTGCTGCACCAGCGGCAGCTCCTCCCGGCAGGGGCCGCACCAGCTGGCCCACAGGTTCACCACGGTGGGCACACCGGGCGCGCGGGCGAGGTCGAGCGAGCCGCCACCCGGACAGGCCAGGTCGAGGGCCGGCAGCGTCTCCGCGCCCTCCGCCGGCCGGTCGGGCTGCTCCGGGCACGGCCCGAGGACGGTCAGCGGGTCGGGGGACGGCGACGCCGCGGCGCCGTCGGGCTCCTCCGCCGCGTCCGCGGTGCACCCGGCCAGCGCCAGCCCGAGCGCGAGCACGCCGGCCGCCATCCCGTCGCGGGTGCTCATTCGGTGTCGGAGGCGGCCGGGGTCTTGACCAGCTTCGTGGCGACCTCCGGGTCGGTCGGGCCGATGCCGTACGACGGGCACCACCGGGCCAGGCCGCACGCGCCGCAGGCCGCCTTCTTGGCGTGGCAGACCCGCCGGCCGTGGAAGATCACCCGGTGGCTGAACATGGTCCACTCGCGCTTGGGGATCAGCTCGGCGATCTCGGCCTCGACCTTCACCGGGTCGTCCTCCGCCGTCCAGCCGAACCGCCGGACCAGCCGGCCGAAGTGGGTGTCGACGGTGAGCCCGGGGACGTCGAAGGCGTTGCCCAGGACGACGTTGGCGGTCTTGCGGCCCACGCCGGGCAGGGTGACCAGGTCGGCCATGCGGCCGGGGACCTCGCCGTCGAACCGCTCGAGCAGCGCCTGCGCGAGGCCGAGCACCGAGTTCGCCTTGGCGCGGAAGAAGCCGGTGGGCTTGAGGACCTCCTCCAGCTCCGCGCGGTCGGCGCCGGCCAGTGCCCGCGCGTCCGGGTACTTCGCGAACAGGACGGGCGTGACCCGGTTGACCGTCTTGTCGGTGGTCTGCGCCGACAGCACGGTGGCGACCAGCAGCTCGAAGGCGTTGGTGAAGTCGAGCTCGCAGTGCGCGTCGGGGTGGATCACCGCCAGCTCGCGGGCCATCCGCCGCGCCCGCCGGGTGCGCGCCAGCGGCGTCTCCTGCGGGTCGAACGGGGAGCCGCCCCGGGCAGCGGCACGGCGGGCGCGCGGCGGGACGGGCCGGGCGTAGGCGGGCGAGGACACGCGGTCGAGGGTAGGCGGACCGCCTGACAGGGTCCGTGCCATCATCGCGACCGCCGTCGCCGGGGCTTCCCGCGCGACGCCCCGGGGTACACAGGAGTGCACGCGCGAGCCGGCCGGCCCGGTCCGCGTCCCCGACGAGGAGAGAGGAGGAGTCGGTGGTCGCCCTCATCGTCATCCTGTTCCCGCCCCTGGTCATCGCCTTCCTGCTGGTGATGGAACGCGTCGAGGAGCCGCTGCGCCGGCCTGCCGGCCCCCGCGAGGTGGCCGAGTTCCTCTCCACCGCCAGCGCCGGCGAGGTCGACACGCTGGCCAACTCCGGCATCCGCCGCGCCATGGCCCGCTGGCGGCGACGTCGCGCATCGCGGGTGCGTCGCGGGGCCGAGCCGCCCGTGGTCTGAAGGACTGCCCGTCCGACCAGCACTTTCTCACCCCTCGGGGTGGCCGGGTCTCCCACCGATCGGGTGACGACGCGCACCGGCCCCTAGACTCTCTGCGGACGGCGCCGCGAGGACGCGGCTGCCGACCGGGCCGGCCGCGTGCCGGTGTCCCCAGGTGTGTGTGCGAGAGGACGCGTAGTGGACGAGGTGCTGGGCCAGTCCGGGCTCTTCCAGGGGCTGCCGGAAGAGGCGGTGGACCCGGTCGCGAGCCGCCTGGAGACCGTGACGCTCCCGCGCGGCCGGGTGGTCTTCAACGAGGGCGAGTTGGGCGACAGCCTCTACATCGTCCTCTCCGGCAAGATCAAGCTCTCCCGTCGGTCACCCGACGGGCGCGAGAACGTGCTGGCCGTGATGGGCCCCTCCGACCAGTTCGGTGAGCTGTCGGTCTTCGACCCCGGCCCGCGCACCGCGACCGCCACCGCGGTCACCGACGTCAAGCTGGCCCGCATGCCGCAGTCGGTGCTGCGCCCGTGGATCGAGGCGCACCCCGAGGTCGGCGAGCGGCTGCTGCACGTGCTGGCCCGCCGGCTGCGCCGCACCAACGACTCCGTCGCCGACCTGATCTTCACCGACGTCCCCGGCCGCGTCGCCAAGGCGCTGCTGCAGATGGCCGACCGGTTCGGCAGCCGCGAGGGCGAGGGCCTGCGGGTCAAGCACGATCTGACCCAGGAGGAGCTGGCCCAGCTGGTCGGCGCCTCCCGCGAGACGGTCAACAAGGCGCTGGCCGACTTCGTGCACCGCGGCTGGATCCAGCTGCAGGGCAAGTCGGTGGTCGTCCTCGACGAGGAGCGCCTGCGCCGCCGCGCGCGGTGAGAAAGGGCCTCCCTGCCCCCCGTCACTCGCACGCTCGCGACGGGCCCCTGCAGGGAGGCCGCTCGCGGTCAGCTCGGCAGCGGCACGACCATCCGGATGCGGGTGCCGTCGGGCAGGACGGCCCAGCGGCCGTCGGGTTCCTCGGTGAACGACGGGCAGATCGGGTGCAGGGGCTCCGGTGGCGACCCCGCCAGGGCAGCGGCGACGTCGGCGAAGGGGTCGAGCTGTCCGAGGGTGTGGATCGTCGGCGGCAGCATCGGCCGGGTGCCGGCGGTCATCTCGGCCAGCGCCGCGGACGGCGTCAGCCAGCTGACCTCGTCGGCCTCGCCGGTGACGTGCCGGGCCTCCTGGCCGACCGGCAGCGCCGCGGCGAAGAACTTGGTGTCGTAGCGCCGCGGCTCGGCCGGCGGGGTGATCCAGTGCGCGAAGGGCCGCAGCAGGTCCGAGCGCAGGGCCAGCCCGCGGTCGGCGAGCAGCTCGGCGAGCGACAGCTCCCGGGCCAGCAGGGCCTGGCGCTGCGCCTCCCAGTCCTCGCCCGAGACGTCCGGTACGACGTCGCCGCCGTCGGCCGTCCCCGCGAGCAGGACGCCGGCCTCCTCGAACGTCTCGCGGACCGCCGCGCAGACCAGCTCGCGCGCGGTCCGCTCGTCGCAGCCGAAGGCGTGCGCCCACTCGGCGGGCGACGGGCCCGCCCACGCGGTCTCGACGTCGCCGTCCCGCGGGTCGACGCCGCCGCCCGGGTACGCGGTCATCCCGCCGGCGAACGGCATCCCGCGGGTGCGGCGGAGCAGGTACACCTCCAGCCCGGGGACGCCGTTCCGCAGCAGCAGCACCGTCGCCGCCTGCTTGGGTTCTGCCGTCATGCCACGACGCCGCAGGCGTCGGTCCCGCGGCGCGGGGGCCCGCAGGGTCCCCCGACGCGGGACGGGGACACGCTCAGCGCGACCGGCACCGGGGCTTGGCCGCGGTGCCGTCCGGAGGACGGCAGTGTCATGGCCTCAGCTCGACCGTGAGCTCGACCTCGACGGGGGCGCCCAGCGGGAGCTCGGCCACGCCGATGGCGCTGCGGGCGTGCCGGCCGGCGTCACCGAAGACCCGGCCGAGCAGCTCACTGGCCCCGTTCACCACCCGCGGCTGGCCGGTGAAGCCCTCCGCGCTGGCGACGTAGCCGACCACCCGGACGACGCGGGCCACCGAGTCCAGTCCCACCAGGTCGTCGATCGCGGCGAGGGCGTTGAGGGCGCACAGCTTGGCGTCGTGTGCGGCGTCCTCGGGGTCGACCGAGCCGCCCACCTTGCCGGTGCGGCGCAGCCCGCCGTCGACGAAGGGCAGCTGGCCGGAGGTGTAGACCAGCTGGCCGCTGCGCACCGCCGGGACGTAGGCGGCGACCGGTGCGGCGACCGCGGGCAGCCGGATGCCGAGCTCGACCAGCCGGGCGTGCCAGCTGGAGGTCTGCGGGCTGGTCATGACCCGGTCAGCCGACGGGGCGCTTGAGGTAGGCCACGGGCTGGTCGGCCCCGCCCGGGCCGGGCAGCACGGTCACCAGCTCCCAGCCGTCGACGCCCCAGGAGTCGAGGATCGCCTTGGTGTTGTGGATCAGCAGCGGGATGGTGGCGTACTCCCACCTGACGCGGGCGGATTCGCTCATGGCCGCGACGCTAGCGCAGCGCCTCGGCCTCGTCCCGGGCCCCGCCCTGAGCCTGCGAAGGGTGGGAAGGACGAGGTCCTTCTAGGCTCGTGTCCGTGAGTCCCGTCCCCTCCTCCGTGCGCTGCCACGTCGTCACCGGGAAGGGCGGGACCGGCAAGACCACGGTCGCCGCGGCCCTGGCACTGGCCCTCGCCGCCGACGGCCGCCAGGTGCTGCTGGTGGAGACCGAGGGCCGCCAGGGCATCGCCCAGCTGTTCGACACCCCGCCGCTGCCCTACGAGGAGCGGCGGGTCGCCGTCGCCCGCGGCGGCGGGGTGGTCAAGGCCCTGGCGATCGACGTCGAGGAGGCCCTCCTCGAGTACCTCGAGATGTTCTACAACCTGCGGCGGGCCGGGCGGGCGCTGCGCCGGGTG